>Ga0209474_10000320_pt1 | contig 55370 bp, 57 predicted proteins | sample GraSoiAngelo_145_FD_185902 | JGI IMG/M metagenome (GOLD analysis project Ga0209474, IMG submission 185902) | Grasslands soil microbial communities from the Angelo Coastal Reserve, California, USA - 14_1009_05_20cm (SPAdes) (version 2) | ecosystem: Environmental > Terrestrial > Soil > Grasslands...
AGCATCCTGATGACCAGCTCGTCCTGACAGACTGCAAGGCACCGCACGTCAGTACCAACCAACGATTATACGCTCTGTCGAGCTGGCACAGGTTTATAGTGCGGATTGTGAGGCGGCGGTGACTGCGCTGGCTTTTCTCTCTCTGTCCGTAGCGTCAGTCGCGTCCGTGATGTCGAGCGGCGCAGGTCAGCAGGTGCCGGTTTTCCGCAGCGCCGTCGACCTCGTGAACGTCGGCGTGACCGTGACGGACAGGAAAGGCGGCCTCGTCGACGGTCTCACTGCCGACGACTTCGAGATCTTCGAAGACGGGAAGAAACAGACGATTCGCCATTTCGCGGCCGGCGACGTCGAGGCCGGACAGGCCGGCCCCACGATGCACCTCGGCGTGCTGCTCGACGTGAGCGAGAGCATGGGCGAGGACATGCGCTTCACGAAGACCGCCGCGATCAAGTTCCTCAACACGCTGACCGACGCCGCCGACATCACCGTTGTCGACTTCGACACGGAAGTGCGCGTGGCGCGCTACAGCCAGAATGAGTTTCCCCGCGTGGTTGAGCGGATCCGCCAGAAGAAGGCGAGCGGGTGGACCGCGCTCTACGACGCGATCGGCGTGTATCTCGACGGCGCGGCCGGACAGGACGGACGCAAGATCATGCTGCTGTACACCGACGGCGGCGATACGCGCAGCTCCCTTTCGCGAAGCGAGCTGATGGATCTCCTGAAGGCGTCGGACGCGACCGTGTACGCCATCGGCGCGCTCGAACACCAGTCGGCGTCATCGCGGAACGAGCAGCGGATGATCCTCCAGCAGATTGCCGATACGACCGGCGGCCGCGCGTTCTTCCCCACATCGGTGAAGGAGCTCGACGGCGTGTACGAGAAGGTCGTCGCCGAGATCCGCGCGCAATACACGATCGGCTATGTGTCCGCGAACGAGAAGGCTGACGGCGCCTGGCGCAAAGTTGAGGTGAAGGTTCGGAACGCGCGCGATCAAAAAGTTCGATCTCGAAGAGGCTACTTCGCTCCCTTCAAGCGCTGATCGCACCGGCAGCCGACGACCTTCTTTCGAATAAGACTCGATTGCGCGGACGTGAACGTCAGCTGGCCGAGAGAACGGCATGACGGATGTCGTCGCCGTCCCGCGTCGGTCGCATGATCCCGCTCGTCGAGTGACCGGGCGGCGGCAGCAGCACGTGGCCGATCTCGTGCGCCATGGCCAGTGCGAGCATCGAAGTCCTGCACGTCTCCACCGACACCGTGAAGCGCGACTGGCGGCTCGCCAAGCTGTGGCTGTTGCGGGAGCTCGAAGGAAAGGCCGGCCCGACCAACCAACCCCCGGCAACCAGCCCCGAGCAACCAGCAACCGACCCAGCCCTAGCCTCGAATCACCCGCCCCGAGTACCATGGTGAGTTCCAATGCCCTCCGTCTACGACCGCTTCAGCCTCGTCTCGGATTTCTCTCTCGCCGGCGACCAGGAGCGCGCCATCGGCGAGCTCGTGGACGGACTCGAACGCGGCGATCGGTGTCAGACACTGCTCGGCGTCACCGGCTCGGGCAAGACCTTCACGATGGCGCAGACCATCTCGCGCGTGAACCGGCCGACGCTGGTGATGGTTCACAATAAGACGCTCGCCGCGCAGCTCTTCCAGGAGTTCCGGCGCTTCTTCCCCGACAACGCCGTCGAGTATTTCGTCAGCTACTACGACTACTACCAGCCGGAAGCCTATGTGCCGGCCACCGACTCGTACATCGAGAAAGAGGCGACGATCAACGACGAGATCGACCGCATGCGGCTGTCGGCGACACGGTCGCTGTTCGAGCGCCGAGACGTCATCATCGTCGCCAGCGTGTCGTGCATCTACGGCCTCGGATCGCCCGAGGCCTATTACGGCATGCTGCTGCCGCTCGAGCGCGGGCAGCGGATGGGGCGCGAGCAGATTCTCAGGAAGCTCGTCGAAATCCAGTACGAGCGCAACGATCACGACTTCGGTCGCGGCACTTTCCGCGTCCGGGGCGACATCGTCGAAGTCTATCCGTCCTACGAAGAGCAGGGGCTTCGCATCGAGCTGTTCGGCGACGATGTCGACGAGCTGGTGTCGTTCGATCCGCTGACCGGCAAGACAATCCGCCGCCACGACAAGATCGCCATCTACCCGAAGTCGCATTTCGTGGCGCCGCGCGATCGGACTCGGCGCGCCGTCGAGACGATCAAGGAGGAGTTGAAGGAGCGCCGCAGCATTCTCGAGGGTGAGGGCCGGCTGCTCGAGGCCCAGCGGCTGCACCAGCGCACGATGTTCGACCTCGAGATGATCCGCGAGATCGGCTACTGCCATGGCATCGAGAACTACGCGCGCCATCTGACCGGCCGTGCACCCGGCGAGCCGCCGCCGACCCTCCTCGACTACCTGCCGACCGACGCGTTGATCATCGTCGACGAGAGCCACCAGACCGTGCCGCAAGTCCGCGGGATGTACCACGGCGACCGCTCGCGCAAGGAAGTGCTCGTCGCGTACGGGTTTCGGCTGCCGTCGGCGCTCGACAACCGGCCGCTGAACTTCGAGGAGTGGGAAAAGCGGGTGCACCAGGTGATCTTCGTGTCGGCAACGCCGGGTCCTTACGAGCTGTCTAAATCGCAGGGCGTCGTCGTCGAGCAGATCATCCGTCCGACAGGGCTCATCGATCCGCCGATCGACGTGCGTCCGGTGAAAGGCCAGGTGGACGACCTGCTGCAGGAGATCCGGACGCGCGTCGACCGCAAGGAGCGCGTGCTGGTGACGACGCTGACCAAGCGGATGGCGGAAGATCTGACGTCGTACTATCAGGAGCTCGGCGTCAAAGTGCGGTATCTGCATTCGGACATCGAGACGCTCGAGCGGGTGCAGATTCTGCGCGACCTGCGGCGCGGCGAGTTCGACGTGCTCGTCGGCATCAATCTGCTGCGCGAAGGGCTCGACCTGCCGGAGGTGTCGCTGGTCGCGATTCTCGACGCCGATAAGGAGGGATTCCTGCGATCGGGCGGCTCGCTCATTCAGACGTCCGGCCGCGCAGCGCGGAACGTCAACGGCCGCGTCATCATGTACGCCGATACGATCACGGATTCGATGCGCGTGTGCATCGGCGAGACCGAGCGCCGGCGCGCGCTCCAGCAGGCCTACAACGAGGAGCACGGCATCACGCCGCAGTCGATCGTCAAGCAGATCGACGAGGTGATGTCGAGCGTCTATGAGCGCGACTACATGACGCCGACGACGGTCCGCGACGGCACGGAGCGCTTCAAGACGCAGGCGGAGCTCGACGCGCACGTCGCGGCGCTGCAGGTCGAAATGAAGGCGGCGGCGATCAACCTCGACTTCGAGAAGGCTGCGGCGATCCGCGACACGATCAAGCGGCTCCGCAACCCCGAGCTCGGTGTGCCGTGGCCGACGTCACATCATCACCGGGGACCCAACGCCGCGTGATCCGCGCCATCGACTCCGGGCTCAAGAAAGCGGCGCTCGAAGTTCAGGAATACGTCTTTCTGACCGCCGCCGCCTTCCGCGGCGTCTTCACCCGTCCGATTTACAGCCACGATATCGTCGAGCAGTTCGATCTGATCGGCGTTGGATCGTTGACGGTCGTACTGATGACCGGGCTGTTCACCGGTATGGCGCTCGCGTCGCAGAGCGGCCTGACGCTCGATCAGTTCGGCGCGCGTCCGGTCGTGGGACGTCTCGTGAGCGCGTCGATGATCAAGGAGCTGGGCCCGGTGCTGGCCGGACTGATGTTGGTGGGACGCGTCGGGTCGGGCATTGCCGCCGAGCTCGGATCGATGGTCGTGACCGATCAGATCAATGCACTGCGTGCGCTTGGCACCGATCCGGTGCGGAAGCTCGTCGTGCCGCGCGTGCTGGCGGGATTCTTCATGGCGCCGGTGCTCACGATCATCTCGGATTTCGTCGGTATTTTCGGCGGCTGGGTCGTTTCGCGGTTCCAGTTAGAAGTGGCATCGGGCCTCTACTGGTCGTCGGTCACCAAGAGTCTGTACATGCAGGACGTGTGGATGGGGCTCATCAAGCCGTTCGTCCTCGGATTCATCATCGTGACTATCGCGTGTCACGTCGGGCTGCGGACGAGCGGCGGCACGCAGGGTGTCGGCAAGGCGACGACGCTGGCGGTCGTCGCCGGATCCGTCGCAGTCATCGCGGCAGACTTCTTCGTCACGCAGATCCTCATATTCACGATCTATCCCCGCTGACATGAAGGCGACGGCCAACGGCCTCACGGCGAAACAAGTGCTCGCTGAAGTGGGCGCGCCGGTCGTGGTGTTCGACCGCGTGCAGCTCGCCTTCGACGACAAGGTCGTCCTGCGGGATCTCAGCTTCACGCTCATCAAGGGGCACACGAAGATCATCCTGGGGGCCAGCGGGTCGGGAAAATCGACCGCGCTCAAGATCATCGTGGGACTGTTGAAGGCGGACGCCGGCGTGGTGTGGGTCAACGGCCAGCGCGTCGATCAGCTCAGCGAGCACGAGCTGATGGCCGTCCGCACGGATCTGGGGATGATCTTTCAGGAGGGCGCGCTCTTCGACTCGCTCACCGTTCGCGAAAACGTCGGCTACAAGCTGTACGAGGAAACTGACATGCCGCTGGAGGAAGTCGACCGCCGTGTCGAAGAAGTGCTCGGCTTCATCGGGCTCGCCGAGCACATCGACAAGATGCCGTCCGAACTCTCGGGTGGGCAGCGGCGGCGCGTCGCGATCGCGCGGGCCATGGCATTCAAGCCGAGCGTCCTGCTGTACGACGAGGCGACGACAGGTCTCGATCCGATCACCGCGACCACCGTCGACGACGAGATGATCAAGCTGAGAGATCTCGAGAACGTCAGCTCGATCATCGTGACCCACCAGCTTCGCGACGCCTTTTACGTCGCGACGCACATGGCGACTCGCGATCGCGACGGCACGGTGCACGTCGTGCCCGCCACGCCGCAGAAGGAGCGGCAGGCGGAATTCATCATGCTGCGCGACGGCCTCATCATCTTCGAAGGAGACGCCGACGCGTTCCGCAACTCGAAGGACGAATATATTCAGGAGTTTCTCGCCTGAAGAGCTCGTTTGCCGGGTGCAGTGCAAGGTGCGGGATGCAGGGTTGCAGGGTGCCGGTGCGGCGGTGCAGGGTTGCAGGGCGCTGATAGCTGAAAGCTGAAAGCTGAAAGCTGAAGGTATTTATGCCGAGGACACGTTCGCTGGCGTGGTCGGAATTGAAGATTGGCGTGCTGATGATTGTCGCGGTCGGGATCGCCGGCGTTCTGATCTTCAGCCTCACGGGGAGTCGTGGGTTCTTCTGGCAGCGCTACACGTTGAAAACACGCTTCGCGGCCGTGCCGGGTCTTACGCCCGGGTCGCCGGTGCGCGTCGCGGGCGTCGAACTCGGCACGGTGCGCGGCATCGAGCTTGGCGGCGAGCAGGTGGACATCACGTTCGAAGTCAACAAGAGCGTCCGCGATCGCATCACCGACCAGTCGGTCGCGACGCTCGGATCGGTGTCGCTCCTCGGGCAGGCGGCCGTCGACATCACGCCGTCGACAAAAGGCACGCCGATTCCCGACGGAGGCTCCGTCCGCGCGGGCCGCCCGCCGGCGCAGCTTTCCGACATCACGGAAACGGCGAGCCAGGGCATCGGCGAAATCACCGGTCTGGTCCGCGACGTCAGGACGGGCAAGGGCACGGTCGGCAAGCTGATGACTGACGATCGCGTGTACGCGGAGCTGCACCAGTTCGTCACATCGGCGAACGACGTCACCAACGCGATCAAGGGCGGCCGTGGCACGCTCGGTCGACTCGTCACAGACCGGCAGACGGTCGATGCGCTCAACGCGTCGCTGCGGAATCTGGAGACGATGACGCAGCGCATCAACGCCGGCGAGGGAAGCCTCGGCAAGCTGCTGAAAGACGACGCTTTCTCGCAGTCGCTCACCGGCGCGACGACGAACCTGCGTACGCTCACCGATCGCCTCAATCGCGGCGAAGGCACGGCGGGGAAGCTGATGACCGATCCGGCGCTGTTCAATCGTCTCAACGACGTCACGACGCGGCTCGATCAGGTCGTCACGAAGCTGAACGACGGGGAAGGGACCGCCGGACAGTTGCTGAAAGATAAACAGTTATATGAGAACATGAACAAAACGGTCCTGGAATTTCAGGCGCTGCTGAAGCAAATCGAGCAGGATCCGAAGAAGTATCTCAATGTGAAGGTGAGCATCTTTTGAGAGATCGGAGATCAGGGATCGGGGATCAGGGGTCAGGGAGCAGGAATTAGGAGATCGCTGAGATGGCGAACAACGACGGCGCGGGCGCGGGCAGCATTCTTCTGGCGTTTCTGGTTGGCGCGGTGGCGGGCGCGGCGGTCGCATTGCTGTATGCGCCGGCGACCGGCCGCGAAACGCGCGAATTCCTCGGCGAGAAGGCACGCGAGGGACGCGACCGTGCGGCCGACGCCGCAGCGCGCGGGCGTGACATGCTCAATCAGAGCCGCGAGACGCTCTCGACCGCGATCGAGCGCGGCCGCGAGGCTTACCAGCAGGCACGCGCGCGGGAGAACGCGTGAGCCGATCGAGCGAGATCTTTCTCGGCGTGATCGCGGTTTCGACCCTGGTTGTCGCGATCGTGCAGGTCGGCGTCGTCGTCGCCGCGGGTGTCGCTCTGCGCCGTCTGGGCCGCCTGGTCGACACCGTAGAACAAGAGATCAAGCCGATCTTCGGCCACGTCAACACGATTGCGCGCGACGCCTCGCGCGCCGCGGCGCTCGCCACGGCGCAAGTGGAGCGCGCCGACAAGTTGTTCAGCGACGTCGCGGTGCGAGTGGACGAAGCGCTGAACGCCGTGCAGGCGTCGATCGGCGCTCCGGCCCGCGAGGGACGCGCGCTGCTCAGCGCGTTTCGCGCCGCATTTCAAGCCATCCGCGAGCTGCGCCAGAACGGCCGCAGCCGCCAGGCGCGCGGCGAAGAAGAAGACGCCCTTTTCATTTGAGGCCGTAGGGTGTAAAAAGACCTCCCATAACCCATCTGGGAGGCCGTATGACGCGAGTGCTCCGTCCCCTGGTCGCAGTCTTCATCGTGTCGCTCTCGTCGACTGCCTTTGCGCAGGAATCGAAATCTGCGGCGCTTGCCAAACAGCTCGCGGCGGCGCTCGATGCGGCCAAGCTCGATTCCATTGCCGCGAAGGATCCGACGGCCCCCGATATCTTCTGCGCCGCGCTCTATTTTCCGAATTCACAGCTCCTCGTCGTCTCCGCCAAGTACACCGTGCCGCAGCTGCTCAACGATCGATTGAACAAGAAGGAATATCGCGACACGTACATCGACTTGAACAGCGCATCGGTGCCGTCCACGAAGGTGTTCATTCAGGACGCCGCTGCCGACGGGCTGAAGTCGAAGATCACCGAGAACCAGCCGTTCGATCAGTACGAGGAAGGCGGGAAGCCAATCGCGTTCGACGGCGATTGGAAGAAACAGAAGATGAACGAGCAGGACTACATGAAGGCGTTTGCGACCGCCGACGACAAGTACAGCCAGATCCTGGCGGCATTGCTCGCGCAGCTGAAAAAGACGAGCTGAGATGCGGGCTGGAGCTGGGTGCAGAAGTGAACGCCCTGCTGGTCCGGCCCGAGCGGCTCACCTCGCAAAAGGCTTTGAGGGAGCACGTCTTGCGGCGTTGGTGGCGATGAAGCCTGACCAGCCGCGACCCGGCCCGACCGACAGGGCGTCCCGCGTCGCGCGGCCGCGCGGTTCCTCACCGCGACGAACCTAAACCACGCCGTCGCCGGATTTCGAGCGACGGGGCATCACGACGTGTCAGTGAATGTAAGCCCAAATACAGTATTGTCAAGAGCATGCCGAGCCGGCACGCCAGCGGTCCGCGCCGCACGACCGCGTGATGTCTCACCGCTATCTGACCGCTATCGTCGCCGTCGCGGGCGCGTCGATTGGAACCGCTCTCATCTATCCCTGGATTGAACCGAGCATCTCCCTCCTGTTCTTTCCGGCTGTCGTCATTCCGGCGATGTACGGCGGATACGGGCCGGCGATGCTCGCGACGATTCTCTCGACGCTGTCGCTCGCGTACTGGTTCGTCCCGCCGCGCTACTCGCTGGACGTCGGTATCGACGACGCGGTACGGCTCGCGGTGTTCGTGGTCGTCGCGGTGTCGACCGCATGGCTCAGCTCGGCGCGGCGGCGCGCGGAAACCGCGCAGCAGCGATCAGTCCATGACCTCGAGAGCGCGATCGCGACGCTGCGCAAGGTGAGCGGCTGGCCGGTGTTGATCGGCGCGAACACGACGGCGAGCATCGAGCAGCTGCTGCGACACGCCGCCAACGTCGTCGGATCGCAGAACGCAGTCGTCGGGTGGGAGTCCGACGATGAGCCGTGGCTTTACGTCGCCGATCCGCTCCGCAGCGATGAGGTGGTGACCAAGCACGCGCCGTCGGATCTCGAGGCGCTCGTCGCCGGGCGATACGATCCGGAGGCGCTCGTGTCGGCCGCGTTTCACACCGAGCACCTGTCGGGCCGGGTGTTCTTCGCCGGCGCCGAGACGTCGACGCCGGATTTATTTGCGGCGGTAGAAGTCGTCGCGCGCGAGGTCGGGAACTCGCTCGACCAGCTGTACGTAGCCGAGCGGCTGCGCGAGCTCGCCGTGCGCGAAGATCGCCTGCGCCTGTCGCGCGATCTGCACGACGGCGTCCTGCAGGCGCTGACCGGCATCCGCCTCGAGCTGCAGGCGATTGCCGCCGACAAGGACATGTCGGCCCCGGCGCACGACCGGCTGCTCGCCATCGAGCGTGCGCTCGCGAGCGAGCAGCGCGAGCTGCGGCTGTTCATCGACGAGCTGAAGCCGGCCGCCCCTGCGCCGGTGCACTCCGGTCCCATCGCGCAGCGGCTCGAGGACATGTGCGCGCGCGTGAGCGCGGAGTGGAAGACGCCGATTACCCTGCGCGTCGTGCCGCCCGAGCTCTCGCTCCCCGAGACGGTCGATCACGCCGTCCGGCTGATGGTGCACGAAGCGATCGTGAACGCGCTGAAGCACGCGCATCCCTCGCGCGTCGCCGTCAGCCTCGACGCGGTCGATGCGCAGCTTCGAGTGTCGATCGCCGACGACGGCCGGGGGTTCCCGTTCCGAGGACGCCTGGATCACGACCGGTTGATCGCCGCCAACGCCGGACCGGTCAGCCTGCGTGAGCGCGTGACCGCGCTCGACGGCCGGATGACGATCGAATCGACGGCGGCGGGCTCGCGCGTGGAATTCGTCGTGCCGGTGACGATCCAGCAGGCATGAGACGCGACCGTGTCAGATCAATCCCTTCTGCTGCGCGCACAAGACGAGCTCGAGGCGGCCGTCGACGCGGAACTTCTCGTAGATGTTGTGCAGGTGCACCTTCACGGTCCCTTCCGAGATTGACAGCCGTTCGGCAATGGCTTTGTTGCGCAGGCCCTGGGCCACCATGCGGACGATCTCGATCTCGCGCGGCGTGAGCGTCAGCGACGCTTCGCGGGCGGCCGCTTCACGATCGAGCACGGCGCGGAACGCGCGCGACACCGTGTCCTGATCGATCCATTGCTCGCCCTGATGAACGCGGCGGACGCACGACACGAGCGTGTCCGGCGGCGATTCCTTCAGGACGAGCCCCGCCGCGCCGAGCTTCACCGCTTCGAGCACCTGTTCTTCGGTGATCGCGGCCGTGAGCAGCACGGTGCGGCAGGGGATCCGCTCATTGAACATCGTGCGGAGGACGTCGAGCCCGTTCGCGCCCGGCATGCGCAGGTCGAGTACGAGGACGTCGGGGTGTTGCGCGCGCACCGCCTCGATTGCAGTAGCGGCATCCTCGCAGCACGACACCACCTCGAAGTCCGCCTGGCGCTCGAACAGGTGCTGGAGCCCCTGCAGGACGATCGGGTGATCGTCGACGAGGACTACGCGAATACTCATCCGGTGAATGGTCTCCGCTGAAGCAGAGAATCTGTTTGCGAGCTCGGCGTTCTGTGCGTTCTCTGCGCTCCCTGCGTTCTAGTACTCCGCGAAAGCATCATCGGGACACGCGCCGCCCATCAGGATTCCCTCCGTTCGAGCTCCGCACGCCGCCAGTGCGCGAGATCGGCGGCGGCGTCATATGTGCTCCTCAGAAATGTCGTAAGCGTCGCCTCGGGCGACGGCGTCGCGCGGACCGCGTCGTACGGCAGGATGAAGATCGAGAAGTCGGCGTCGTAGTAGGCGTCGGCCGGCCGAATGGCCGCGGTCTTGAAGCCCGCCGGTTCCGGCGCGGCGTACGCATAGAACGCCGCGTCCTTCACGGTGCCGCTGCCCGGCCACCATCCGTGGCTGATCACTTCATGCGAGTACGCCTCGCGCGTAATCGAGTCGGCGCCGGGCCGCTCAGGAGCGCGCAGCCCCGAGAAGCGCGTGGTGGCGAGATCGAAGCTGCCCCAGAAAAAATGAACCGGGCTGCTCTTGCCGACGAACCGGCACCGGAAGTCCGCAAATACCGGCGCGATGGCCACGAGCACGCGCCAGAAGCGGTTGGCCGCCTCGGGATCGTACGCGCGGTGCGTCACGTCCTGTTCGAAGCGGATCGGATTGGCCACCTCGGACGGCACCGTCCTTATGCGGACCGGGATGCGCATCCGGTCGAGCGTTTCCATGACGAGCCGGTAGAAATCGGCAACCGTTCGCGGCTCGAGAGGGATCGACTGCGTACCGCCGTCCGCGCATTGGATGGTCAGGCGGTGTGACGTGAAGTCGAACAGGATGGCGAAGGTCGTGTCGCCGGACCGGAGCGGCTGCGTCGTCAAGCCGCGCGCCGTGAGGTGAAACGCCGTGTTCCAGAAATGATTCATCCTCGGCGTCAACGCGAGCGCGATCTTTCCGACGATCTGCGTCCACATGTGGAGCGTTTCGTACGTGTCCCTCCATTCCTGCAGTGGAAGCGCCGGCCAGGAGGTCGTCGTCACGAGGTCCGATGGTATAACACCGCGGATGACGCACACGATATCCGATCCGCATGCCGCGCAGCCGGTGCTGCGATATGGCGTCGAACCGGCGAAGGCTCGCCTCGCCGTCATCTGCGCGCACGGCCGCGGCGCTTCCGCGGAGGACATCCTCGGCGTCGCGGCGGCGCTCGGAACGACCGATGTGGCCTACCTGGCGCCGCAGGCGGCCGGGCACACCTGGTACCCGTATTCGTTTCTCGCGCCGATGAACGATAACCAGCCTGGCCTCGATTCGGCGTTGGGCGTACTGACCAGGCTCGTCGAAGGACTGGAGAAGGAGAACGTCGGCGAAGAGCGGATCGCGCTGCTCGGCTTCTCGCAGGGCGCCTGCCTGACGCTCGAATTCGCGGCGCGCCACGCCCGCCGCTATCGCGCCATCGTCGGATTCAGCGGCGGCGTCATCGGTCCGCCGGGAACGCCGAGAAACTACGCCGGATCGCTTCGGGCGACGCCCGTCTTTCTCGGCTGCAGCGACATCGATCCGCACATCCCGCTCGAACGGGTGCACGAGACGGCTGATGTCTTCCGTCGCCTCGGCGCCTCGGTCGACGAGCGGATCTACCCGCGCATGGGACACCTCGTCAACGACGACGAACTGGAAGCCGCTCGCGTCTTTCTTCGGTAAGATGTCGCGATCCGAGGCGATGCGATTCCCGGTGGTTTCGATGAGGAATCTTCATGACACCTCGCGCGTCGATGAACTGCTATCATGCGCGCATGGATCTCGAGATCCGGCACCTGCAGCTCGTGGCGGCGATTGCGGAAACGGGCAGCGTGACGCGTGCCGGCGAGCGGCTGAACCTCTCGCAGAGCGCGCTCAGCCATCAGCTGCGCGACATCGAAGATCGATTGAACACCGCGCTGTTCCACCGCGTCGGCCGCCGGATGGTGTTGACGCCGGCGGGTGAGGAAGTCCGTCGCGCCGCCGCGCAGGTGCTCGAGATCGTGCGGCGCGCCGAGGAAGGCATCCGCGACAGCGCTGCCGGCAAGACGGGCGTGCTGCGCATCAGCACCGCCTGCTACACGTGCTATCACTGGCTGCCGGCGATTCTGCGCGAGTACCGCACGAAGCGCTCCGGCGTCGACGTGCAGGTCTACGCGTCCGAGACGACGCGGCCGGTGGCAGGGCTGCTCGAAGGGCGGCTCGATCTGGCGATCGTCAGCGACCGGTTCCGCGACTCGCGGCTCACCGAGACGCCGCTGTTCGAAGACGATCTCGTCGTCATCACCGCGCGCGATCATCCGCTCGCGGCGCGTCCGTACGTGAGGGCGGAGGACTTTGCGAAGGAGACACTCATCGTCTACCCGCCGCGCGAGGACAGCACGGTCATCAACCGCGTGCTCGCGCCTGCCGGCGTCGCACCGGGCGCGGTGCAGATGGTGCAGCTGACCGAGGCGATCATCGAGCTCGTCAAGGCAGGCCTCGGCGTCGCCGCGATGGCGAAATGGGCCGTCCGGCCGCACATCGACGCGGGGACGATCCGCGCCGTCCGCCTTACGCGCGGCGGCTTCAAGCGGCGCTGGCGCGCGCTCACGCTGCGCGCGATGGCCGCAGAGCCGTTCATCAAGGACTTCATCGAGCTGGTCGCGCGCCGCTCACCGTCGACAGAGACGCGCGTCCGAAAGAGCGGCGTCCTGCGCTTCGAGCACGCCGCGCGATGACCTTGATATCCGTCTTACTCACGTGGTGAGCACGGGGAAATCGGACGAACCTGACCCCTTGGTGCCTCACGAACACCTTAAGCCCGCAATCGGACCGCTCTGACCGGGTTTTCGGATTCCGGAAGGCCTTTCGAAATTCGTCGTTCCGCACCGGCCCGCCGACCGTCTTACACTGCAATGAATGGACGTTCTGTCGGACGAGCAGCTCATTGCGCAGTACCGACTGGCGCCGGCTGCGGAGCGATCGAGGCCGCTCGTCGAGGAACTGTTCCGCAGGCATCAATCGCGGGTCGTCGCCTGGTGCTATCGGCTGACCGGCGACCGCACGCAGGCCGCCGATCTCGCGCAGGAGGTATTCGCCAAGGCTTACGCCAGCCTCGACGCCTTCCGATCGGACTCGAAGTTCACGACGTGGCTTTACGTCATCACGCGCAATCGCTGGCGCGACGAGCTGCGGGCGCGGCGGGCGCGTCCGCGTGAAACCTCCGAGGCGTCGATAGACGAGGTCGAACCGACCGGCGAGAACGAGGCACTGGCGGCGCTCGAGGCGCGGGATGCGCGCGCGATCGTGCGGCGTTTGATGGCAGACGTGCTCGACGAGACGGAACAACGCGTCATGACGCTGCACTACGGTCACGAGATGCGGCTCGACGCGATCACGGCGACGCTCGGGCTCACGAACGCCAGCGGCGCGAAAGCGTACATCGTCAGTGCCAAACGAAAGCTGAATGCGGCGGTTAAGAGATGGAAAAAGAACTCCTCCACGGCGCCCTGAAGCCCGGACCCGACTGCGTGCCGATCGACGAGCTCGGCCGTTACGCCGACGGCGCGCTCGCGCCGCAGGAACGCGCGAGCGTCGCCGCGCACGTCGAGGCGTGCGCGAACTGTCAGGCGGAACTCGCGCTGCTGCGCGCGTTCACCGGCGCGACGGTGCGCGACGGGGAGCGCGACGCGGTACGTAACGGGGTGACTCGGCTGCGGCAGCGCGAGTCGGAGATTTTCGCAGACGCGCGGCACGAGGGATCAGCGCGCACGAAAGGGCCGTTCCGCGCGATTCGCCCGGCGCTTTCACTGGCAGCCGTTTTGCTGGCCGTCGTCGGCAGCTTCTACCTTTTCAAATCGGACGCTCCCCGGCTCCCGTCCAATGTCGGCAGGGAAACCGAGGCGATGCGTTCGCTGACGGTGAGCGTGCGAACACCGGTCGGCGATCAGGTGGAAGCGCCCGAGCGATTCGAATGGCAGCCAGTGTCCGGCGCGGTGCGCTACCATGTCGCGTTGATGGAAGTCGATCGCCGCGAACTGTGGGCAATCGACACCAGCGACACGAGCGTCACGCTTCCGGCTGCGGTGCGCAGACAGATCGTTCCGTCCAAGACGCTGCTCTGGCAAGTGAAGGCAGTCGGCGCGGCCGACGCGCCAATCGCCGAATCGGGCGTCGAGCGCTTCCGCCTCGCACCACGGTGATGGAGAACAGATGTCCGTAAAGCGATCGTTGGTACACGCCGCTGCCATCGTTGCCGTCGCCGTCACGGCGACGGCGAACTCGATCGGCGAAATCACGATGCGGATCCCCGATGAGACTGTGCCCGTCGGTGGCATGGTCCAGATGAAGGTCAGGACGACGGAGGTGTCGCCGATTTCCGGCGGACGCCCGTCGGCGGCCTACAACCCGTCGGTGTTTGAGGGCTTCGCCGGCTTCAGCCTCGCCGCACCAGACGGTGAGATGGCCGGCGCCGCGGTGATCGACGGCAATCACGTCCAGATTTTCTATTCCGGTACATCGCTGCTGACAGCGAATTATCCGATCCTCACCATCTCGCTGCCGGTCCGCGCCGACGCCATTTCCGGTTCACGAACTCAGTTCACGCTCGATCCACAGTCGACGTTCAACTATTCGACCGTCGGCGCTGTTAGAGCGAGGATCTCTCCGGCGACTGTCACGGTCGGCGGAACAACCTCGATTACCGACGTCATTCCCGGCGAAGGCGTCTGGCCGGCGGGCACGGTCGTCACCGTCCGCGGCACCGGCTTCGACGCGAGAACATCGCTCAACGTCAACGGCGCATCCGTCAACGGATTCAGGGTCGTCGGTCCCACCGAGCTGCGGTTCCAACTGGTCGACACGGCCGATGTCCGCGGATTGCGCATCGTTGTCAAGGGCAGCACGAACTCGACGACGTATTACTCGTACATGCGCGGCGTCACGTCGGCCGTCAGCGCGCGAACGCTGCTGGCGAAGACCGAGCCGATTTTTTCGGTCAGGCCGCGCGCAGTCGCAACTTTTGGACCGAGCGGTCCGCTGACCGGAAGCCAATACATGGCTTTGGCGCTGCAGAATCCGAACATGGCCGACGTGAAGGTGCGCCTGTCGGCGTACGCCGCGAACGGCACATTCGTCCATCGCGCGGTGCGCACGCTCGCGAGCCGCCACCGTCTTGCGCTGACCGTGTCGGAGCTGCTGGACGGCATCACGCCGGCTGCGGACATGCACGTCGTGGTCTCGGCGTCGGCGCCGATCGACGCGTTCAGCCTGCGGTGCGACGAAGCCACCGCGAGCCTGTCGCCGAGGCTCGCGCTCGAATCGCAGCAATAACGATCGCCACCATCATCACCGCGGCAGCGGCGATGGCGCTCCACGGGACGACGCGTGGCAGCGGCTGGCTGCCGTCGCCGGTGAGCACGTAGCCCGCCCAGAAATACGGATGCGCCCAGGGTAGCCGCGAGTGCAGAAAGCGAAGCTTCGCCTGTCGCAGCGCGGCGGCCGGCGACGCGCCACGGCCGAGCGCGTAATAGAAAAGCGTCATGAGCTCGGCGCTCGGCCGATCCGCCACATCCCACATCGTCGTCATGGCTGCGGAGGCGCCGGCGGCAAGCAGCGCGCGGCTGAAGCCTTCGACGCCTTCGCCGCGCACGATCTTGCCGCGCTCGGTTTCGCAGGCCGACAACGTGACGAGCGTGACATCGCGCAGATCGAGGTCGTAGATTTCGCGGAGGAAAAGATAGTCGGCGGGCGCGCTCGCGTCGGGCGGCGCGAGCAGAATCCGCGAGCGATCGGGGTCGCGCGTGTCGGCGACCGCATGCGTCGCGAAGTGAACGAACGGAACGGATCGCAGGCGGCCGTCGACGACGAACGCTTTCCGCGCGTCGGCTCCGAGGTGTACGTCTGCGGCGCCGCGGAGCTCGCGAGCGATGCGATGGACCTCTTCGTCGGCGTAGGGCAGCGGCGGCAGCGGCCGCATCTCGAGCGGATATACGCCGGCTGCTGCGGGATCGCCGAAGGCGACGAGTTGCCGCCGCCATGGCCATGTCCAGCGAGGATGTGTGCCCCGCGCGCGCAGGAGCAGCGCGGCGGACGGCAGATAGCTGACGTCGAACCGGTTCACGACGAAAGACGGATCCTTTGCCGCCGAACCATCATCGTCTGAACGCTTCGTCTCGGGCATCGTCAGCGCTTCGAACGGAACGAACGAGAGCGTGCCGTCCGGCACGATCAGCAGCCGCGTAATCGCCGGGCGGTCGGGCAGGCCCGCCAGCAGTGACCGACCCACCAACGCCGACGTACGCCGCCAATCCGATTCGGGATGTGCGAGGTCGTCGATGAAGCGATGAACCGCGTGCGCGGTCTCAGCACTCGGTGCGGCGGTCGTGACGTCGGCGGCGTCGCGGGCGATCCACAGCCGCGCCGTGCCGGCGCTGCCGGTCCAGTATTCGAGGAGCCACGTGTCGGCGGGCAGCCGCGCCTGCACGTCGGCGAGCGACGGCGCGCGTTGGCTCGTCTGCAGGCGATCCTGCCAGGTGCGCGCGCGGCTCTGCTCGATGAGACGGAACAGATCGGCGACCGGCGCGGGCCGTTCGGCGGCGCGAAGCCAGACGAGCGCGTCGTAGACATCACGCCGGTCGGCGAGGAATTCCGATCGCAGCGCCAGCGTTCGCAGATCCGATCGCACCGACTCGATGGCTGCGATGGCGCGCTCGTAGGCCGCTCGCGCGCTTCGACCGTCGCGGTTCGCCTCGCGCACGCGGCCGATGCCGTACAGCGCCTTCCATTGTTCCTCGACGAGGCCCGCACCACTTGCCGCGTCGAGCGCCGCCTGCAGGTCGAGTTCGGCGGCCTCCAGGCGGCCGGCGCGCCGTAGCGCCTCGCCGCGGTAGAGGAGCGCCTGGGCTTCGCGGAGGCGGTTCGACGAAGCGCGCGCGAGCCGGAGAGCGGTGTCGAATGCGTCGAGGGCGCGACCGGCATCGCCCAGCTCGAGGGCGTACAGGATCCCTATGTTGCGCCACGCGCCGATCTCGCCGTCGCGGTGTCCTGAGGTCGCGAAGAGCCGCTGCGCCGAACGATACAGCTCCAGCGCCTTGACCGGATCTCCGAGCCGGCGGAACAGCGCGCCGCGGTTGACGAGCAGCTGCGCCTCTTCGGCCGGCTGCATCGTTTCGCCCGACAGCTCGCCGTAGTAATCGAGGGCGCGTTCGTCGGCGCCCAGGCGCTGGTTGAGCACCGCGAGGTTCGAGACCGTCATCTTGTGCAGCCGCTCGCGCGCGCGCGGCGGCGCCGTGTCGACGCGGCGGAGCGCGTCCTGATACTGCTGCAAGGCGTCCGAGTACCGACCGAGCATGAAGTGCACGTTGCCGATGTTGTTCAACCGCGTGATCGTGCCGTCCGCGCTGTCGCTCGCGCGATCGAGATCGAGCGCGCGCCGGTAGGCGTCGAGCGCCGCGGCGTAGCGGGCGAGATAGAAATTCGCGAGGCCGATCGCGTTCAGATCCCACGCGGCATCGGCGTGAAGGCCGAGCTGTTCGTGCGCCCTCAACGCGTCCTCCGCGCTTTTGATCGCGTCTTGGTACTGGCCGCGGGCCAGCGCGGCGTCGGTCGCCGTCACGAGCTCGCGCGCTCTCGACGCGTCATCGGTCGCGCTCTGCGTCGACGACAGACTCATCGCCAGAAGAAGGATTGCCACCATGCCGTCGCGGTCCAGCGTAGAAGCGATTTTCGGTAAGCCGTGAGAACGTCGTTCAGGCGCGTCGGCGGCGGCGGGTCTGAACCGCCGGTTTCGGCGAGACCGTCTCGGGCTCGACCCACTTGTGCGCCCACTCGGTGATGGCCTCGATGGCGTCGCCCAGTGCGCGTCCTTTCTTCGTCAGCGCGTATTCCACGCGAACCGGCGTCTCGGGCACGACGGTGCGTTCCACGATCCCCTCGTCCTCGAGCTCCTGAAGGCGTTCGCTGAGCATCCGATCGGTGATGTCGGGAATCGCGGCGCGCAGCGTGGCGAAGCGGCAGCGCGACGCGAGCAGCACGAAAATGATTGCGCCCGTCCAGCGGCGTCCGATCAACTCGCTGGCGTGATGAAACCGGCGGCACAACTCCGGCGTCTCAGCCGATCGTTCTCCCATGGGACCTCGCATGGTACCAGCCCAAGTAACTACTTGACAAGTTGTAACTATATAAAGTATAGTGTAGTGGTTCTGGAGGTGAACGATGGCGGATGCAGGATTGTTCGTCGCGCGGATCGTGCTCGGCCTCATGATGGCGGCGCACGGCGCGCAGAAGCTGTTTGGCTGGTTCGGCGGGTACGGCCTGACCGCGGTGACCGGCTACTTCGAGACGCTGGGTTTCAGGCCAGGCCGGCTGTTCGCGTTCGCGGCGGCGGCGGGTGAAGTGCTGAGCGGCGTGCTCGTGGCTCTGGGCCTCTTCGGGCCAATTGGCCCGGCGTTGATGCTCGCGGTGATGATCGTCGCCGCAGTCAGCGTGCACTGGGCCAATGGGCTGTTCGCGACGACCAACGGAATCGAGCTACCGTTGTTGTACGCAGCCGGCGCCGCGACGCTGACGCTCACCGGGTTTGGTGTCTATTCGCTCGACACGCTGCTGGGATTCTCGTCGCTCTGGACGCCGGCAATCGCGTGGAGCGCGCTCGTCATCGGAGTCGTGGGCGGCATTGGCAATCTCGCCGTCCGTCGCCCGGTACAGGTATGAGCGAACGTTCTGTGCAGGGGTGCAGGGTGCGCGCACGCGTACAAAAGAAGGAATCATGTCGATCAGACCAATCAAAAGAATCGTCCAATCGAAGCCGACATTGGAGGGCGCCGGCGTCAGGCTGCGGCGCGCGTTCGGCTTCGGCAACACGACCGATTTCGATCCATTTCTGTTGCTCGATGATTTCCGCAACGAGACTCCGGACGATTACGTGGCCGGATTCCCGTGGCATCCGCACCGCGGCATCGAGACGATCACGTACGTGCTCGCCGGCAGCGTCGCGCACGGCGACAGCCTCGGCAACCGCGGCAGCCTCGGCGCCGGCGACGTGCAGTGGATGACGGCCGGGAGCGGCATCCTTCATCAGGAGATGCCGAAGGGCGACGCGGCGGGGCGCATGCACGGTTTCCAGCTGTGGGCGAACCTGCCATCGTCGCTGAAGATGACCGCGCCGCGATATCAGGACATCGCCGCGCGCGACATCCCAGAAGTGACCGACGACGATGGGACGACGGCGCGCGTGATCTGCGGATCGTTCTGGGGCAAGACCGGACCGGTCGAAGGCGTTGCAGCCGATCCGCGGTACGTCGACGTGTCGGTGCCGCCGGGTCAGCGCAAGCGGATCGCGATCGAGCGCTCGCGGCATGCGTTTGCGTATGTGTTCGCAGGCTCGGGTTCGTTCCGCGACGCCTCGGAGCCGCGCGCGGTCGCGACGGAACGTGTCGGGACCGGCAGCGGATCTGATCCCGAAATCGACCGCACCGGCAACCGATCGCTCGTGCTGTTCGACAGCGGCGACGAGATCAGCGTGCAGGCCGGCGACGAGGGGATCCGCTTCCTGCTCGTCTCAGGCAAGCCGATCGAGGAGCCGGTGGCCTGGTACGGCCCGATCGTCATGAACACCGAACAGGAGCTCCAGCGCGCTTACGACGAGCTGCGCGCCGGGACGTTCATTAAACACGCCTGAGGCCAGACACTTCTTCAGGCGGCGGACCCCACATCCGCCGCTGTTGCCCGGCGCGTACGCGCTTCGCGACGGCTCAGGGCTGTCTGGGCCGTCGACAACCATGAACCTCCGGCGGCCGTCTAACGTCTCAACGACCAATGGACAGCCGCCGGGAGGGCGCATGTCACTGCTGAAGCGTTTGCTGGGAAAGAGCGAGCCGCCGAAAGAACGGATTCGGATCTGCGTCGAATGCGGGATGCCGATTGCCGATCACAAGGAGTGGTGCTCGATTCTGCGCGGTCAGATCGAGATGAAGCTCAAGGCCAGTCAGGCTGCCAACTCATAACGCTCGGTCCAGGCGCGTAAGTCGATCGCCTGAACTCACTCTCTTCCCGCGTCCCTCGATCGCGTTCCGTCCCCCTCCGCGCCGATGGCGCTTTTGCTCGAACGATCTTTAGTCGGCCGGCCGCCGCGAAGCGATTGACGCCCAGACGTTGCCGTCAGGGTCGCAGCGCAGCACGAGACGCGTCTGCTCGTCGAGGCCTGGCAGCGCCAGCTTGAAGGTGACGCTGTCGCCGTCCGTACGGATTTCCGGGAAGCGACCCGGGAGCTGATCGATCGGGGCACGTTTACGAGGCATAACGCCTGAGTAGGCTGCAAAAACACGGCCATTCCCGATCGGCACGAATCCCAGCTATTCTTGAGGCTCGCCGGCTTCGGCGCCACAGAAATTTGCCCTGGCGCAGGAAAAAGTTCAGTCCCGCCGTATACTCATCGGCGCGGATAGGCGACAGCCGAAGGAGACGCGACATGGCTTCGACGAAGGGCACCATCAAGCGGTTGGTGACGGCCAAGGGGTTCGGGTTCATCGCAGCGGAAGACGGGAGTGAGTACTTCTTTCACCAGTCCGCGTGCACGAGCACGCCGTTCGACGAACTGCGCGAAGGACAAGCGGTGACGTTCGACAAAGGGCAGGGACCGAAAGGACCGCGGGGCGAGAACGTCCGGCCCGCTTAACCGACCACATTCGGCGCGCGCGGGTGTAACATCTGGCCACCGTAATTCAAGGGAGGCACACGCATGTCGCAGTATGACGGTCTGAATCGCAGAGCGTTCCTGAGGAACGCGGGAATGACGGCGCTCGTGGGCGCTGTGGGACCGGGCACCTCCCTGGGAGCCATGACGGGCGTCGCTGCGGGCGCGGCGTTTGGCGCGGCCGCCGACACCGGCAAGTACGACTTCGATACGCCATACAACCGCCTCGGCACCGATTCGGTGAAATGGGATCAGGCGCTCCGTCAGAACGAAATGGGAACGATCGTGGCCGGCATGGGCATTGCCGACATGGATTTCCGCTGCGCGCCGGTCATCACCAAGGCTTTGCAGGAACGCATCCAGCATGAAAACTGGGGATACCTCGACACGCCGAAGTCGTTCACCGACGGCATCGTCGCGTGGAACAAGAGGCGCTACGGCATCGACGTCAACCCTGAATCGGTCGTGATCACGACCGGCGTGCACCCCGGCCTCATCGCGGCGATCAAGACGTTTTGTCCCGTGGGCAGCAAAGTGCTGCTGACGACGCCGACCTACAACGGGTTCTACGGCGATCTCCGCTTCACCGGGACGAAGCCGGAAGAGAGCCTGATGAAGTACGTCGACGGCAGATTCCAGATCGATTTCGACGACTTCGAGCGGCGCATCAGCATGGACACGAACGCGTTCATCCTGTGCAACCCGCAGAACCCGACCGGCAACGCGTGGTCGCCTGACGATCTGATGCGCCTCGGCGAAATCTGCCTGCGCAAGCGCGTCGTCGTGCTCGCCGACGAGATCCACTGCGATTTCGTCAGCAAGGGGAACAAGTACACGCCCTTCGCCACGCTGCCGAACAAGGCGGTCGTCAACAACAGCATCACGTTCAAGGCGGCGAGCAAGTCCTTCGGTCTGGCGGCGATGAAGTGCGCGTGGTTCTTCTCCGACAACGTGGAGTACATCAACCGCGTGAAGGCACAGAACCGCGCCGACCTCTCGACGCTCGGCATGATCGCCAGCAAGGCGGCCTACGCGGGCGGCGAGGACTGGCTGAACCAGTGCGTCGACTACATCGACGGCAACCACGATTTCACGCAGAAGTTCATCCGGGCGAACATACCGCTCGTGAAGATCGGGGCCAAGCCGCAGGGCACCTACCTGACGTGGCTAGATCTTTCCGACGTGGCCGCGCGCATCGACGCGAAGGGGATGGCCGCTGCGGAAGCCGGCAAGACGCGCAACGGAAATCCGCCTTCGCCGGAAGCGATGCTCGTCAAGTGGTTCGCGAAGAACGCGAAGGTGGCGCTCAACGCCGGCGATACGTACGGCAAGGGCGGCGACAATCACGTCCGCATGAACATCGCGACCTCGCGCAAGACGCTCGACGCCGCGCTCACGAGCATGGCGCGCGCGCTCGATGGATTGAAAAAGACGTCGACTTCCGCCCTTTAGCGCCTGCCCGCCGAAGCGCCGAAGGCGCGAAGGCGGGAGCCTTTCAGGCGAGCGAATGATCGAAAAGGGGTCCACCGCGGACCCCTTTCTCTTGTACCGCTAGAATTGTCTCGTGGGCGTTTTGTCGCGAACGTTGCGAGCGGTCCTATTTTCCGCAGTCGGCGCCCTCGGTCTCTTCTGTTTCGCGCCGTCCGTAGCGACTCAGACGATGACGACGTGCCGCGCGGCGAATCCGTTCGACGATACCCCGGATGACATCGCTCTGCAGGCATGCCTCGACGCCTACGATCGCGTGCTGCTGGTTCCTGACGGTCAGCCTGGCTACGTCGGCTACCTGATCGCGAACACGCTCAAGCCGAAGCGTCCAGGACAGCTGCTGACGAGCGCGGCCATCCCGCGCAAGGCGACGATGGTCGCGGCGCCCGGCCTCGGCGATGCGATGCTGCGCGTCAACGGCCTCGCTGATTTCGAGATTTCCTTCATTCGGTTCGACGGCAACCGCGAGCAACGGCCGCGCGGGAAGCCGTGTGTCACCGGCAACGATCTCCGCAACGTGGAATTGACCGGTGCCGGCTTCCACGTCCGCTACGTCGAATCGTTCGGCGCGGTGTGCGGCTCCGCGATGACCGTCGGCGGCAGCTCGAACTACGAGATCTACCAGAGCCTGTTCTATGACAACGGGAGGCAGCCCGAAGAGGCAGACGGCGTCAGCGGGCTGTGGGCCGACGGCCTTACAGTGTTCGACTGCCGCAACTCCACGATTCGCGACAACGATTTCTGGGACAACACCGACGTTGACCTCGGCGTCAACGGCGGGCGATCGTGCTCGGTGTATCGCAACACGATCAGCCACTTCTCGAAATACGGCTTCGCCGGCGTCGTCGTCGGCGATCCGTCGCAGACGGGAGGCGAGTTCAGCGCCAACATCGTTTCGTCGGGCTACAACCTGCTCGGCTTCGGGATCATCGTCGGGTGCCATCCGTGGTCGCAGTGCCGCGGCGGCTACGCGTCAGGCGTGCGCGTGTACGACAACCACGTGACGGGAGCGGTCGTGAACTTCGCGGTGGATGGTCTGAACGGCGGTGCGATCGAGAACAACACGATGCGGTTTTCGCAGGGCGACCGCGTGCTGAATTGCGACGTCGCTGCCGATTACACCGTCGGCCACGTCATCGACGTGGCGCGGCTTCAACCCGGGTACGTCGTTCGCACCTACGACGCCGGCTCGGCGTGTCAGCAGACCCGCCCCTAGGCGGCGACGACGTCGTCCGCCGGGCGCGGCGTCCCCAGCGGAGCGTCGGCGGCGGCATCCGCGTCGAGACGCCGGCGGCGCGACGCCAGGTGGTGGGCGACGTTCTTCTGCTCCCACGCGGTCAGCGCAGCGTAGAGCACCGTGTTGATCGCCAGGTGCCGCTCACGACGCCGGAACCAGGCCGCCGCGTTGTAGACGCCCATCACGATCGCGAGCCCGAAGGCTGCCGCATGCACGGTCGCCTTCAAGGTCTCGCAGGAGCCCGGTTCCAGAAAATCCTCTGTGATTTGCACAGCGATCGTGAACGCAAAATCAATGCTGGGCTGCATGCCCTATCAATCACGCGTTTCGTCGGAGAAATCATGCGAAATCGCCGGCCAGAGCAGCCATAAGTCTGCTCTCCGCGAGCCTTTGACGACTTTGCCCGGACGGCTGAAAATCTCGATCGACTTACAAAATCGTAGTGGAGTGCGTTCCTACGCGGCATCGCTCCAGCGATCGCGGCCGGCCCGCTTCGCTTCATAGAGCGCCGTGTCGGCGCGGCGAAGCAGGGCGTCGACGGTTTCGTCACTGGGCCGCAGGCCGGTGAGGCCGATGCTGCACGACCACGTGACTTCGCCGGCGGGCGTCCGGACGACGAGCGATCGACACGCTTCCGTCAGGCGCGCCGCGAGCGTCTGAGCCTGATCGACCGACGTTTCCGGCAGCGCAATGGCGAACTCTTCGCCGCCGAGCCGGCCGACGAGGTCCGACGACCGGCACTCGCGCCGCAGCATGTCCGAAAACGTTCGCAGCACCATGTCGCCGGTTTGGTGGCCGAACCGGTCGTTCACGCGCTTGAACAGATCCAGATCGAGCTGCAGGACGCTCATGTCGCGGCCGTGCCGACGCGAGCGCGAGAATTCCGTGGCGGCGAGATCGAACCACCAGCGGCGGGAGTAGACGAGCGTCAGCGCATCGGTGCTCACGAGCTCGGTGAGATGATCGTGCGCGCGGCGCAGTTCGGTCACGCGCTCGGCGAGCTGCTGCTGCAGCGCGGCGACGCGCATCCCGACGTGGATGCGGGCGCGCAGCTCGTCGAGATCGATCGGCTTGGTCATGTAGTCATCGGCGCCGGCGTCGAGACCGGCGATGAGATCGGAGCGGCGATCGCGCGCCGTCAGCAGCAGGACGTACAGACTATTGAGGCGAGGCGCCGTCCGCACGCGCCGGCACAATTCGATTCCATCGAGCTCGGGCATCGTCCAATCGACGACCGCGAGTGAAGGGGGACGGAGCGAGTTCAGGATGTTCCACGCCGCCGCTCCGTCGTGCGCCAGGTCCACGTCGATGCCCCAGCTGCTCAGTGCGTTGGATACGATGACGGCGGTGGTCCGATCGTCGTCTGCGACAAGCGCGCGCATGCGCAGCGGATACGCAACCTCGATGCCTTTGCCGATCGTCAGTTCTGCGCAGACCGGCACGACGTCCGCCGACGAAACCGTGCGGAAACGCACGATACTGTGCACTGCTTAAACCGTCCGGCGAGCTCGCGAGTTGCCGTTTTAGGTGATCTGCCGAGCGCCGATCTGCGCAAGGCAATCGACCTGGCGGCGCACATCGTGACATGCCGCATGATGTGGCTGTCCAGAATGACGGGCTCGGTGCCGCTTCCCGCGACGTTGTTTCCGGAAGGGACGCCGCTGCCGGAAGTCGTCGAGACGTTCGAACGAATGCACGCGATCTGGTCGCGGTATCTCGACGATCTCGCCGACGCCGGGCTCGAACGCCGATTCGAGTACACAACCTACACTGGCGAGCGCTACGCCGATGCCGTTCACAACGTGCTGACGCAGCTGTTCAGCCATTCGTCGTACCACCGCGGTCAGATTGCGCTGCTGCTACGAAGAATCGGGGCCGAGCCGGCGCTCACCGATTTTGTGTTCTGGACGCGTCGGCGGGTCGACGGTTCTTGACGGCACCCACCCCAAATCCGGTGCGGACGACGGCAACGGCCTTTCAGCGTGTGTCTTGTCCTGGCCGATCGTGTTCAAGAATCGCATCGGCGTACACGCTTGTGAAAGAGGCCGTTTGGGCGCGCATCGTCGGCGAAGCGTTCCGTTTCGCGTCACGCGTGCGGCCTCTGAACACGCAACCTGCGGCGAGAGTGTGAAGGCTCGTGCACGGCATCGATGTTGATGGCCGTGTGTCGATCCCCTCGAGATCCGCGAGCACGAAATGAGTCCACAGCAGGCCACACTGCGTTCCTTGCGCCTCGTCATCCCTCCGCACCGGGCGGAGCACCAGTCCGAGCGCGACCGTCGCGTCCATCATCGCTGCATGCTCGCCGAGCTGCCGTGGCTCCGCGAGGTTCGTCTCAAGTACGGACCGCGCGCGGTCCTCATCGATCTATCCGGCGGCGGCGCGCAGCTCGAGACGGCCGGCTATCGGCTCAATCCGGGGTCAATCGTGGTCGTCGAAATCAACGGGAACCAGGACGAATCGCCGATTCCGTCGCGCGTGATCCGCTGTCAGATCGCGGGGCTCGCGCCGCAGCCGATTTATCGTTCTGCGCTGCAGTTCAAGCGGATCCTCGCGCTGCCCGCAAGCGCCGCGTGTCATCATCCGCTTGGAGCGGACGCCAACCCGGCGCGCGAGCATGCGCGGCTGCTGCACGCTCTGCGCCGCCTCGACGCCGCCAGATCGTGTTGGAGTGCGGACGCGTCGCCAATGGTCGGATTCGTCGGCGCGGCCGCCGAGGTCGAGGCGATGTCGGGCGTGCTTGCGATGATCGAGACCCCGGCGGCGCGGCGAGCCGGACCCGCGTTCACCCGGGAAGTGGCCGCGCTGTTCAACATCGTGGCCCGCGCCATCGAGAAAGACACGCCGGAAGACGTCACGGTCGCGTGTCTCGTAGACCGCCTGCGGCGCACCGTTCCCGTCCGCGCGATTCGCGTGACCGAGAGCCTCCCGGCGTCGGGCGGCGACGCGATCTATTTCGACGTGCCGGTGAGCGCCGATCAACCTTCGGCCAAGCTGGTGGTCGAGTTCCCGCGCGATTTCAGATCCGAGGAGTGGCAGTTTCAATACCTGAAGACGGCCGCGCATTTCCTCGCTCTGGTTCGCGAGATCGCCGAGAAGCGGCACGCGGCCGAGCAGGCCGCGATCGAGGAGGAACTGCGGCCGGCCGAAGAAACGACGGCCGCGTCGACAGATGGCCCCATCTCGCCGACCAGTCGCGTCGTGGTTCGATATCTGGACGGGCGGCTGCTGAAAGGCTACGTACCACACTTCGTACCCGACCGCGGCGCAGTAGAAGTATGGCCGTCGCCGGACGCGCCGTCGACGAGCCGCGTGACCGTCCCGTTCGGTCAGCTGAAAGCGATCTTCTTCGTACGCGATTTCGATGGCGGCGCGAGCTACCAGTCCGGCAAGCCTTCGAAGGCGAAGGTGTGCGGTCGCAGAGTGGCCGTCACATTTCTGGACGGCGAAGAATTGGCCGGCGCCACGCTGAACTATCAGACGGCGGGGCCCGGATTCTTCGTCCACCCGCTCGACGACCGGACCAACAACACGCGCGTGTACGTCCTGACGCAGTCCATTCGTCACGTCAAGTTTCCGGGACTGAATCCCTGAGAACACAAGCCGCGGCGTGTTGACAACCGGAGCGCGACACGCGAACGATCGTGGCCGCGGCCGGTGACGCCGCCGCCCCGTTCCCACGCCGGCAGTTTCAGCGCAAGTTGTCACGAATTTGCACCCGCGTGCGCGAGCGTTGTCTACGAGGGCGACGGGTTGAACCATGAAGATGATCTCCGGTTATGGACTGTCGGATATCGTAATATTTCCGCCGCGACTTTGGATTATGACGAGACAGAGTCGCCTGTGTCAGGCGGTCCCGCACTGTGAATCACAAGAGACGAAGGGTCGGGTGTGCGACGCGCGGCATCAGCGCGCATCAATCGGTCAACGCTCGGGCGGCCGTCGTGTGCTGCAATAGCGCACGCCGTGTGTCATATGCTGACCCATAGTGGTGCATGCAGTCCGGAGAGCTTTCCAAAAGCTTCCATCAGTGCACGTAATTTCCATGGGCACAGCGTTTCCTCTAGTGATCGCAGAAGTCGGTCGCTGGAGGATGAATGGTTGCGCGGGTTCTGAGCGGCGTGGTCGTGTGGACGATGGTTTCCGGACTCACCGCGGTCGAAGCGGCGGCAAGCTCGACTCACCACACCGCTGATCGCCTCCGGATCGAAGACTGCGAGAGCTGCCATCAGTTTCCCCAAACACGCAGCCACGTCACTGGCGTGCGGCCCACATTCGAGATTCCTGCAGCCTATCCGTTGGCGCCGAACGGTGAGCTGACATGCCTGACCTGTCACGAGGTGACGGCCGGGGCTGCGAACGGTTCGCTGAACATCCGCGGAGGCCTGCAAGGCGAGGCTTTCTGCCGCAGCTGTCATGCCTCGCGCGAGGAGGAGGGAAGCCGGCTCGCGCATGCCGTCAGAATGGGCGCCGCGCACAGGGCGCGTCCGCTCGAGAGCCCGAATCGATTGTCCCGGTCGCCGGCTGCCTCGCTCGATTGCCAGGCCTGCCATGACGGCGTCATCGGCGAGGGCGGGCACTGGCCCACGCAAGGGGAGATCGCGCGGAGCGGCCGCGACCTCGGCCATCCGGTCGGCATCGACTATCCGAATGCGCAGATTCGCTCGGCGACGCTCACCGCCCTTCCGCTTCTGAATCCCGCGGTCGGCCTCGAGAACGGAACCGTCGGCTGCACCTCCTGCCACGACGCACTGTCGCGCGTGCCGAAACAGCTCGTCATCGACAACCGTGGCAGCGCGCTGTGTCTTGCCTGCCATCGACTGTGAAACGTCGGGCCCTCGAATTCCTCGACGACCTCTGGCCAGAATCGTCTCGGCACCGCGAGTCGATTGACGATTGATCGATCGGAGCGCCAGGGAAAATCGGCAAAGACGATCTCCGGTTATGAACTATCCGATACCGTAGTACTGCCGTGTGCGGCCGGCACGTCCCGAGGACATCAATCCGCGGCCGCCTGCCGAGCGTCGCGCGTGGAGCGACGCAATCGTCGCTCCTCCTTCAATTGCTCGAGGTATCGCTTCGCCCACCGCAAGGGCTGGTCGGATCGGAAGGCTTGCGCCGCGACGGCGTGGGCGATCTCGGGATCGGTCCTGCAGACGAAGCGCACGATGGCGTCGTTCCGGCTCGGCGCGTGCGCCATGAACGTGGCATTTGCCACCGTGCGTGCGATACCGGGGTCGATCGGGCCGAGGTCGTCGACGATGCGGTGAAACGCCGCCAGATAGCGTCGGGCCGCCGGAATGGGCTCCGCGGCGTCGAGCGCCACGTTGAGAATCGTGCGCGCGACCGCCGGATCGGCGGCCTGGAGCTCGTCGTGCAGAGCCGCCACCTGATCCGCCGAAAGCTTCGGCAGCGCCACCACGATCTGGCGATCGACCAGCGCGAGGTTCGACTTCAGCGACTCGATCTCTTTCTGCAGGCGATCTCCAATCGCGAGCCAGACCGCGCGATCGCCGAGCGCGTCCGTTTCGACCTTCAGCACGAGCTGAAAGGCCACCCGCTCCGCAAGGCGCGGAAGCACGGCCCGACGCGCGATCGCCCCCGAGATGCGGCTTCGGAGCGTCTGCTTGTGTTCTGAGATTCGCCCTCCGCGCAGCATCCGCGTCCGGCGCAGCTCGTCGAGAAGCGCCTTGGCTCTTCGCGCCGAATCCACGTCCACCTCTCCGCGACGAATATACCGCCGCTCCGCCGAATCGAAAATCGGCAAAGATGATATCCGATTGCGAACTATCCGATACCGTACTATCTTCGGGGAGCACACGACTTCGGTCGATCAAGTGGTGCGAAGTGCGGCATCGACCATCGCGGGTGCATGACCGAGGCGATGTCCGTATTCCCCGGCAGCCGTCTCTCGCGAGAACGACACATCGCCGTTGACTGCTTGCGGCGAGGCTCCGGCGACCGGCGGAAGGCGGCAGAATCGACGTCGACGATGCGCATACGGTCTGTGTAAAATCCGCCGTTCGATCGATCACGAAGGATCAGGTCTACAACCGATACGTCGAGGTCCAGGCGGCGAAGCGATGGCTCGATCCGTCGCCACGTCGTTGCGACCTATCCGGTGGATGAGGCCAGAGCGGCCAATTCAGACGCGGCGCCCTGCGAGGTGCTTCTGGAGCCTGTCGTCCCACTCGAGCGGTCGCGGTGGAGAAGCGGTCATCCGCGAAAGTGCGGTTGCGCCGGGTTGATGGCGACATTCCGCTCCGTCGGAACGATCAGAGACGGGATCAGCAGGACGCACGAACGCGCTTCCGTCAGCCATCGGCCGCCGAAGACGCGGCTGGCGCGGCGATCCAGGGCATCCCGATCTGGAATATCGCTCGCGTCAGCGGTTTCAACGGCGATCGCATCGGGTATCGTGATCTCGACGCAGACCTGGTCGCTCGGAAGGTGGCCCGTTCCGGTCTGGGCGAGTTGTTCGAGCATCGCCAGCGATAACGACGTCGCGGCGTAAATGACCGGCCGACCCGGGGAATTCCATCGGCCACCGTACCGCGCGGCCCCAGCGCCATCGAGAGCGGTTTACGCCGCGAGCGTGTCTGGCGTTGGGAATGGTCCGCTGCGACGTTCTGTTCTGGATACACGCGAGCGGTTTACGCCGCGAGCGTGTCTGGCATTGGGAATGGTCCGCTGCGACGTTCTGTTCTGGATACACGCGAGCGGTTCACGCCGCGAGCGTGTCTGGCATTGGGAATGGTCCGCTGCGACGCTCTGTTCTGGATACACGCGAGCGGTTTACGCCGCGAGCGTGTCTGGCGTTGGGGGTGGGGCCCCAACGCAATAGAGTAATGGGCGCTTCAGGACTCGAACCTGAGACCTCGTGCGTGTGAAGCACGCGCTCTAACCAACTGAGCTAAGCGCCCAAGCGATTGATTGGTGGCGGGGGACGGTCGTTCCGACCTCACGCTGACGGACGATTTTATCAGCGTGAGGCGCTTTTGTGGCCCTGCCGGAAATTTTTCCGCAGCTCGGCCAGATCGCTCCCGTTTCGTCGACCAGTAGGAATGCCAGCTTGACGACCAACGTCTTGGGAACACTCCGTCGACGCAATCGGTCGGCTCGATGATGACTGCGTCCTCGTCCGTCAGATGCGACGTGATCGCAACCACGACGAGATCTTGCATCTGATCGTTGAAGGCGGAAACGACGAGAGCCGGTCGCCGTTTTGAAGAACTAAGTATGATCGATTGCACGCGCGCCATGGAGACCAATGACGCTCCCGCCACAATCGCGGTCCCGCAGGACGATGCGCTCCGAGCGCTGCTGGCGGCAATCGTCGACTGCTCGGACGACGCCATCGTCAGCAAGACGCTGGACGGCGTGATCACTTCGTGGAATCGAGGCGCCGAGGCGCTCTTCGGATACGCGGCTGCCGAAGCCGTCGGCCAGCACATCTACCTGATCATCCCGGACGACCATCGAGCGGAAGAGGATGAGGTGCTCGCGCGGCTTCGCCGCGGCGAGCGAATCGACCACTTCGAGACCGTGCGGCAGACCAAGGACGGCCGCCGCATTCCCATTTCGCTGACCGTATCACCGGTCAGAAACGCCGCGGGCCGCATCATCGGCGCATCGAAAGTGGCGCGCGACATCACCGAACGGCAGCAGAGCGAGGCGCTGCGGGCGCGGCTCGCCGCGATTGTCGACTTCTCTGATGACGCGATCGTGAGCAAGACGCTTGACGGCGTCATCACCTCATGGAATCGGGGCGCCGAGCGGCTGTTCGGGTACACGGCGGCCGAAGCGGTGGGCCGGCACATCTTCCTGATCATTCCGGCGGACCGGCGGGCGGAAGAGATCGAGGTGCTCGCGCGTCTCGGCCGGGGCGAGCGGATTGAGCATTTCGACACGATCCGGCAAGCGAAGAACGGCCACCACGTGGCGGTCTCGCTGACGGTATCGCCGATCAAGGATTCGCGCGGACACATCATCGGTGCGTCGAAGGTCGCGCGAGACATCACCGAACGCAAGCGCGCCGAGGAGACGCTGAGGCGCGCGCACGAGGAACTGGAGGAACGTGTTCGCGAGCGCACGGCCGAGCTGTCGCGCATGAACGCGTCGCTGCGCCAGGAGATCGCCGAGCGGCTGCGCGTCGAAGCGGAGCGTACGCAGTTGTTGACCCGGCTCGTTCTCGCGCAGGAGGAAGAGCGCCGCCGGATCGCGCGCGACCTGCACGATCAGCTGGGGCAGCAGTTGACCGCCCTGCGGCTCACGCTGGAGATGCTGAACGCGCAGTCCGCGGACCAGACCGACGTCCGGGTTCAGATTGAAACGCTGCAGGAGCTCGCGCGACAGCTCGATCAGGACGTCGCGTTTCGTGTCGGGGAACTGAGGCCGGTCGATTTCGAGGAACGCGGGCTGCGGGCGGTGTTGACGGACTACGTCCGTAAGTGGTCGAAACACTCCGGCATCCCGGTGCGCCTGCACGCCACCCCATCGACCGGCGAGCGCTTCACCTCCGAGGTCGAAACGATGTTGTACCGCCTCGCGCAGGAAGCGCTGAACAACATCGTCAAGCACGCGCGGGCGGAGTGCGCCGATGTCGTGCTCGAACGCAGCCCCGAATATCTATCGCTGATCGTCGAGGACAACGGCATCGGATTCGACCTGTCGAGCGTGGGGAGCATCGGCGGCGGCGTCGGGCTGCTCGGCATGCGCGAGCGCGCGGCACTGGTCGGTGCGGATCTCCAGATCGAATCGACGCCGGGCCGGGGCACGACGGTGATCGTGCGCGTTCCCGCCCACGCCGCAGCGACCAGGATTCCCTGAGATGGCCGTGCCGCTCCGCATCCTGCTCGCAGACGACCACGCAACGGTCCGTCACGGCCTGAAGCTGTTGATCGACCGTCAGGCCGACATGGAGGTCGTCGGCGAGGCGGCTGACGGCGATGGCGTCCTCCGGCAAGCGGAGGCCCTGAAGCCCGATATCGTCGTGATCGACATCTCGATGCCGGGCATGAACGGCCTGGTTGCAACGCGAGCGCTCAAGCGCATGCAGCCCGACGTGTCGATCGTCGCCCTCACGCGGCATGACGACGAGACCTATCTCGAGGAGCTGCTGCGTGCCGGTGCGTCCGGATATGTGTTGAAGCAGAGTGCCTCGCTCGAATTCATGCGAGCGATACGCGCCGTCGCGGCCGGAGGCGTGTACGTCGACCCCGCGATGACCTCGCGGGTTGCCGACGGACTGCTCGCAAGAAACCCTGACGTCTCCCTCCAGCCTCGCAGCTCGATCAGCGAACGGGAGTCCGAGGTGCTGCGGCTGGTAGCCGTGGGGCACAGCAACAAGGAGATCGCCGCGCTGCTGAAGATCAGCGTCAAAACGGTCGAAGTCCACAAGACGAACGCGATGCGGAAGCTCGGAATGACAGGTCGCGTCGACATCGTTCGATACGCAGTGCTGCAGGGCTGGCTCTACGACACATAGGGCAAACCCGTACCCCGTATCGCTTCTCCCAATTGCGACGACCGACGCCACTCCCTACGCTGGGAGTCGGATGCAGCGCTGATTGTTGGAGACGTGAATGAAAAACAGAGCTCGTTCAGTTCCGGCCGTTCCGTATCACGCCGTTCGTTTCTACGACAACGAGAAATCTCTCGCCCAGATCGTCGCCGAGTTCCTCGGCGAGGGGCTGACCGACGGCAAGCCGGGCATCGTCATCGCCGCGCCGAGCCAGCGGGCCGCCATCGTGCGGGAACTGGTCGTTCGATCGTTCGACGTCGTGTCGCTGCAGGGTTCGGGCGACCTCGTCCTGCTCGATGCCGACGAGACGCTGGCGACGTTCATGTCGGACGACGAGAAGCTCCATGCGAAGGCGTTCGAGAACGAGATGTGCAACGTGATTCGGAAAGCGTGCCGCGGACGGACCGACTGCACGGTCCGCATCTACGGCCAGATGGTCGACATCCTCTGGAAGAGCGGGAAGCACAAGCTGGCGATCCGCCTCGAAGTGCTCTGGAACCAGTTGGCGAACACGCACGCCTTTTCGCTGCTCTGCGGCTACGCGATCGGCTCCTTCTACAAGGACGCGAACTTCGAGGAGATCTGCAGCCAGCACACGCACGTCGTTTCGGGAGACGGCAGCGCGAAAGCCGTCGCGTAAGCTACTTCCGCTCGGACGCCTTCTGCTTCGCCCACCGCTTCAGCTGCGCCTGACGGATTTTCTCTCGCGCCTCGGCCGACATCGTCCGCCGGCGCTTCGGCCGCCTGGCGCTGCCGGTCGACATCGCGGCGCGGCGGCCGCGGCCGACGCCGGCCCGCGCGCGATGACCGAGATCGTCGAGCAGTTTCGTGGCCGTATCACGGATCTCTTCGAGGGTTTTCGCGATCTGCTGCCGCTGACCCAGCCATCCGCGCGCCTTCGCTTCCGCCGTGCCGAGCAGGCGCCCGAGCTCTTCGGCAAAATCCTCGATCTTGCTGTCGGTCTTTGCCATGAATCCTCCGCAAACGATTTTCACCGACGCTCCGCGAGGCGGAAGAGGGCCACGGCATCGTCAGCCGCCGCGCGTATGAAGAAAGTCTCCGAGACGCCGGCGCTGTTCGCCGGACTCGTCGAAGTTCGACGCGGCGAGCCACGACTCGAGCGCCGTCCGGATCGCGGGCCACTCGCCGTCGACGATCGAGAACCACGCGGTATCGCGATTGCGCCCCTTGTTCACGACGGCCTGCCTGAAGACGCCCTCGAACGTGAAGCCGAGCCGCTCGGCGGCGCGGCACGACGACTCGTTCAGGCTGTCGCATTTCCATTCGTACCGCCGGTAGCCGAGCTCGTCGAAGGCGCGCCGCATCATCAAGTACATCGCTTCGGTTGCCGCGGTCGTCGCCTGCAGCTGCGGCGAATAGTTGATGTGGCCGACCTCGATGGTTCCGTTCGCCGGATCGATCCGCATGAACGCGGCGACGCCGGACGCGCTCCCGGTTTCCGCATCGACGATCGCATGGAACAGCGGATCGTCCTTTGCCGCCATCTTCGCGAGCCAGTCGCGGTACGAGGGCAGGTCCTTGAACGGCCCCGACGTCAGGTACGTCCAGTGGCGGCCGTCGCGATCCTCGCTGTTCGCTTCGAAGAGCTGATCGGCATGGCGCTCGACGTCGATCGGCTCGACACGGCAGTAGCGGCCCGACATCGGCGTGCGGGGCGGGCGCGGGCGCGCGGTCCAGCCGGGAACGGCGTCGCCTACCGGCTGGCCTAATGGATTAATGGCAACTATTTTCGTCCCTCCGGCAGCCGGCGCTCGCGCGATCCGTCGTAGTCGTAATCCTTCTGATCGATCTGCCGCATCGGCTTCTGACGCGTGCGCTCTTCATGCGCGTGCGCGATGAGACCCGGCAGCCGCGAGATGAGGAAGATCGCGTTGCCCAATTCGTACGCGAAGCCGAGGTCGGCCGAGATTGCGGCAATCGCGCCGTCGACGTTGACCGGCAGCGGTCGGCCGAAGCGCTCCTGCCGCGATTCGACGGCGCGTTCGGCCGCGCGAATCAGGCGGACGTGCTCGCCTTCGAGCTCGAGCTCGAGCGCCATCTGGAACAGGCGACTGGCGCGCGGATCGCGCGTATGGAACCGGTGACCGAAGCCTGGCGGAATCTCGTTCTGCTCCATGCACTCTTCGACGATGGCCTCGGCCGCCTGCTGCAGCGTGCGTCCGCTGCGGACGAGCGACAGGCCGCGGTCGAGAAATCGCATGCACGACTCGATGTCGCCGCCATGGTGCGGACCGAATCCGAGGATACCGGCCGCCACGCAATCCTTGAGCGGCGCGCCCGTCGTCGCCACGCTCCGCGCCGCCATCGTTGACGGCGGCGTGACGCCGTGATCGATCGACGACACCAGCACCGCGTTCAGCATGCGGCCGATCGCCGGCGTGGGCAGCTCGCCCATCAGGAGGAGATAGACGGCTTCGGCGAAACCGAGCCGACCCATCATCTCGTCGAGCGCGTAGCCGCGGATGAGAATCTGGTTCGGCGCAATCGACGTCAGCGCCGATTGCCAGCGGTCGGATGCGGTCCGCGGCTGGGCGCGACGCTCAGGAATGGTGGATGACATGAGCAATCCTCAATTCTTATTTCGCGCCGGTCCCCCACATCCTTCTATTCGCGGCAGGCCCACCCCCGCCGCTGTTGCTCGGCGCATTCGCGCTTCGCAGCGGCTCAAGGCTGTCACGCCAACTACGTCGTGCCATACAAACGATCGCCGAAGTCGCCGAGACCGGGAACGATGTATTTGTGCTCGTTGAGCATCCGATCGACGACGGGCGTGTAGATCTCAACGGTCGGATGCTGCTGCTCGACGACCGCGATACCTTCAGGCGCAGCGACGATGCAGACGATGCGGATCGCTGTCGCGCCGGCCCGGCGGAGGAGATCGAGCGCGGCGACGGCGCTCCCGCCGGTCGCGAGCATCGGATCGATGATCAGCACGTAACTCGTGTCGAGATTCGGCGGCAGCTTCGAGTAGTACTGCGATGCGACCGCCGTCATCTCGTCGCGCTGCAGGCCGATGTGCCCGACGCGCGCGCCGGGCACGAGCTCGAGGACGGCGTCGAGCATGCCGAGTCCGGCGCGAAGCACCGGAACGACGACGACCTCCGGCCGCACGCGGCGACCGGACGCAGGGCCGAGCGGCGTCTCGACGGTGACGTCGCGCGTCGGCACGCTGCGCAGCGCTTCAGCCGCGAGCAGCACGCTGATGCGCGTCGCGCCGCGGCGAAAATCTTCCGGAGCAGTCCGCTTGTCGCGCAGGCTGACGAGAGCATCGTGCACGAGCGGATGGTCGACGAGACGCACCGGCACGGCGTTCACTATACACGAAGGTCCAGTAGCGGAATCCGGCTGAGGCCCGATACTACGGGTGAGAGCGAGGGTACGACGAACGGAGACGCGTGGACGTCGGCGATAGAATCGGTATCGATGCGCGCGAATCTCGTGACCATCGTCGCCGCCGTCGGTGTACTGGCGGTTCAGCCTGTCCGCACGCCGATCTCGCTCGTAGTCGTCGGGAAGACGGTCCTGACGCAGAACATCCGGCGTCAGGTGCTGTCGCCCGGCGCGGTTGCGATCAACGGCAACGCGATCGTCGACGTCGACGCGCCCACAACGATCGCGCTGAAGTATCGCGCGGGCGAAACGATCAACGCCCGCGACGAGATCGTGCTGCCTGGCCTCGTCAACACGCACACGCACGCGCCGATGGTGATGTACCGCGGCCTTGCCGACGACCTCGCGCTGATGGAGTGGTTGAACAAATACATCTTTCCCGCCGAGGCGAAGACGGTGTCGCCTGAGATGGTCCGCGTCGGGACGCGGCTCGCCGCGCTCGAAATGATCGAGTCGGGCACGACGACCTACGCCGACATGTACTACTTCGAGGAGGAAGTCGCCAGGGTGACGAAAGAGGCGGGGCTGCGCGGCGTGCTCGGCGAAACGATCATCCAGTTTCCGGTCGCCGATGCGAAGACGCCGATCGAGGGGCTGGCGCGCACGGAACGCTTCATCAAGCTCTATAAGGATGATGCCTTGATCGTGCCCGCCGTCGCCCCGCACGCGATGTACACGAACGACAAAGCGACGCTCCTCGCGTCGGTGCAGCTGGCCCGGCGATACGGCGTTCCGGTCATCATCCATCTCGCCGAAACGGAAAACGAGCTGAAGACGGCACGTGAAAAATATCAGATGACGCCGACCGCCTACCTGGAGTCGATTGGCTTCTGGGGACCGCCGTCGGACCGGCAGAACACCCACACGATCGCGGCGCACGGCGTCTGGGTGAACGACGAGGACGTCGCGATCCTGAAACGACGCGGCATCGGCGTCTCACACAACCCCGAGAGCAACATGAAGCTGTCGAGCGGCACCGCGCCGGTGGCGATGTACCTGGCCGCCGGCGTCGCGCTCGGGCTCGGGACCGACGGCGCCGCCAGCAACAACGATCTCGACATGTTCGAGGCGATGCGCCAGGCGTCGTTCCTCGCCAAGCACGCCACCGGCGATCCGACGGCGGTTCCGGCGCAGACGGCGCTCGATCTCGCCACCATCGGCGGCGCGCGTGCGCTCGGCATGGAGCGTCTCATCGGCTCGCTCGAGCCCGGCAAGCGCGCGGATCTGATTACGGTGTCGATGAACAGCGCGCGCCAGACGCCGCTCTACGACGCCGTGTCGCACCTCGTCTACGTGACGCGCGGAGACGACGTGCGGACGACGATCGTCGACGGCAAGGTGCTCATGAAAGACCGGCAGATGAAAACGCTGGATCGCGCTGCGGTCATTGCCGACGCGAACAGACTCGCGGGGCGCGTCAAAGAAGCGGTGGGACGGTAGCTGGTTGTTGGTGGCTGGTTGCTGGTTGCCCCAGCCGCCAGCCCCAGCCCCAGCCCTCAGTCCCCAGCCCTCAGCATCCGTTACATGAACTGATGCCGCCGCCGTTCGGGCGAATGACGGCGCTTCGCCAGCGGTATGCCTTTGACGTTGTCGAGCGGAAGCGACGCGAACAGCTGTGGAACGATGCGCGCCTGCGCCACGTGCTCGAAGCCGGCCGCGAGACCGATGAGCGTCGGCTCGCTGAACGCCGTGCCGATGAAGCTGAGTCCCACCGGCAGACCGAACACGTCGCCCATCGGCACGTTCACGATCGGGTAGCCGACCACGGCAGCGAGCGTCGACGTCGCGAACTGGAAGTGATCGCCGTTGATCAGATCCGTCGTCCACGACGGCGTCCCGGTCGGCGTCGCGATCGCCTGCAGGTTGAAATCGGACAGCGCCTTGTCGATGCCATTCACGCCGGACGCCTGATCGATATCGAGCGCCTGGTTGTACGTGAGGCCGCCGAACGCCGCCTGGGGGGCGTCCGGACTGCTCACGTCGATCGACTGCGCGAGCTCGAATATTTCCTGCGCGAAGAACGGCATTTCGGTCGCGGCGTTCGCGCTGTTGAACGCGATCGCGTCCGCCAGCGTCCGTCCGGCCATCGGCACGCCGACGCGTGTCGAGAAATAGTTCTGCAGATCGATCTTGAAATCGAATACCAGCACGAGGAATTCGCCGTCGGCCGGCGGGAACACGAAACCGGCGGCGTCGAGGTCGACGAGCATCGCGCCGGCGCTGCGCATCGCCGCGATGGCGGTGTCGAACAACGTCCCGACCGCCGGGCTCGCACCGTCGACGCCCTGACGCGTGATGCCGATCCGCGCGCCGCGCAGGCCGTCGGGATTGACGAACGGCGAATAGTCCGCCGGGAGCGCAGGCCGACCGAAGCGTCCGCGCCATCCCAGCGGCACGCCGCCGGTCGCCGCGTCGCGCGGGTCGGGTTTGCGGCTCGCAATCGCCGTCAGCACGGCGGCCGCATCGGCGACCGTGCGCGCGTGCGGACCGATCGTGTCCTGTGTGTGCGAAATCGGCACGACGCCGCCGCGGCTCGTGACGCCGACGGTCGGCTTGATGCCGACGATGCCGCACAGGCTGGCGGGGCAGACGATGCTGCCGTCGGTTTCGGTTGCGAGCGCGGCGGCGCAGAGATTCGCCGACGCGGCCGCGCCGGAGCCCGAGCTCGATCCGCATGGATTGCGATCGATCGCGTACGGGTTGTTGCACTGACCGCCGCGTCCGCTCCATCCGCTCGACGAATGAAACGATCGGAAATTCGCCCACTCGCTCAGGTTCGCCTTGCCGAGAATCACGGCGCCGGCGGCGCGCAGCTTCGCAGCGACCGTCGAATCCTGAACCGCGGGCGCTCCCGCGAGCGCGAACGATCCGGCGGTCGTCTGCATCGAATCGCCCGTGTCGATGTTGTCTTTCAGCAGGATGGGAATACCGTTCAGCGGGCCGACGGCGCGCCCTCTGAGGCGCATCGCGTCGGCGTTCTGCGCGATCCCAAGCGCGTCGGGATTCAGCTCGATCACCGAATTGAGCCCGGGTCCGCGTTCGTCGATCGCCTGAATGCGATTCAAATAGAACGTCGTCAGTTCCACGGCGCTGGTCCGCCCGGCGGCCATGGCCGCCTTCATCTGCGTGATCGTCGCTTCGTTGAACGTCGCCGGCGCCGCGGGCGCCGCCGTCTGCGCCGTCGCTTCGCGGACGCCGATCGTCGTGTTCAACGACGCGCCTGCTCCCGCGGCCGCGCTCAGCTGGAGGAAACTCCTGCGGTTCATTGCCCCCTCCTTCGTGAAGTGAGAGGGACACCTTATCGCCGGTGGAAGCGGACGCGGCGAAGAAAAAGAATAAAGTGTGAAAGAGGAAACGTCAGCCGCCGACGACCGAGATGTACGGCAGGTTGCGGTACTGCTCGGCGTAGTCGAGGCCGTAGCCGACGACGAACCGATCCTCGATCTCGAAGCCGATGTACTCGACTTTCACGTTCACCTTCCGCCGTGACGGCTTGCTGAGCAGGCACGCCGTGCGCAGCGTCCGTGGATTGCGCGCGCGCAGGATTTCCTGAAGGTAGGTGAGCGTCAGCCCCGTGTCCACGATGTCCTCGACGATGACGACGTTGCGGCCGTCGAGCGTCGTATCGAGATCCTTCTGCAGCCGTACCTCGCCGGAGGTCGTCGTGCCCTTGGCGTAGCTCGACACCGCCATGAAATCGAGCGACACCTGCCCGGGCATGTGGCGAATGAGATCGGACAGGAAGATGAACGCGCCTTTGAGGACGGCGACGACGTGCAGATCATCCGGGAAGTCGTCGCGGATCTCGAGCGCCATCGACGCGACGCGCTTTTGAATCTGGTCGGCAGATAGTAGGATTTCAGTCGGTCGCAGGTCGATCATAAGAAGGCGCCCTGGCCGCCGCAGCCCTGGCGAAGGCGGCGACATCATACCCATGAAACGGTTCGACATCATCACGGAAGCCGACGCGCGCGTGTTGACGCGCGGCGACACCGTGATGCTGTCGCGCGGCGGCCACATCACGCCGCTCGCGCACGATACGCTGAAGGACAAACGCGTGACCGTCGTCCACGAGGGGCGCACCACGACCGACGAGGCGTCGCTCGCGCCGCGCGCCGACATCCGGGCCGTGGCGATCGCGAGCGATCACACCGGGATCGCGCTGCGGCGGGCGCTCGTCGCGTTTCTTCGGGGGCGCGGCCTGACCGTGCAGGATCTCGGAACCGACTCGGTCGATCCAGTCGATTATCCCGACGTGGCGGCTTCGGTCGCTCGCGCGGTCTCCCGCGGCGAGGCCGACGCCGGCATCGCGATCGATGGCGCAGGAATCGGATCGGCAATCGCGGCAAACAAGATCGCCGGCGTGCGGGCCGTCATGGCGACCACGGAGCTCATCGCCCGGTATTCGCGCGAGCACAACGGCGCGAACGTCCTCACCCTCGGCGCGACGCTCGTCGGCCCGGACGAAGCGCGCGCGATCGTCGCGACGTGGCTGACGACGCCGATGCGCGAGTCGCGCTACATCCGCCGGCTCGCGAAAATCAGAGATCTCGAACATCCGTGACCAGAGAAGAGCTGCAGCGCCTGATCGACATCATCGTCCAGGAAATGTCCTCGACCGCGCTCCGGCCGGCTGCGCGATGCGCATGCCATTCCGTCCTCGACGACTGCTGTCCGGATCGGCTGCGCGGCGTCATCGACGCCGGCGCCACGCGCGTCGGCGTCCATGCGACGGGCGGCGCGCCCGCTGCGGTCGCGTCGATGATCGATCACACGCTCCTCAAACCCGACGCGACAAAACGGCAAATCGAGGAGCTGTGCCGCGAAGCGGCGCAGTTCAAGTTCGCGACCGTGTGCGTCAACCCGACGTGGGTGGCAACGTGCGCGCGGCTGCTCGCCGGCAGCGGCGTCGGCGTCTGCTCGGTCGTCGGGTTTCCGCTCGGCGCGACGACAGCCGACGTGAAGGGCTACGAGACGCAGCGCGCGATCTTCGACGGCGCGCGCGAGATCGACATGGTGATTAACGTGGGCGCGCTCAAGTCGGGCGACCTGCGCGGCGTCGAGCGCGATATCGAGGCGGTGACCGCGCCGTGCCGCGAATGCGGCGCGCTGAGCAAGGTCATCATCGAAGCGGCGCTGCTCACCGACGACGAAAAGATCACGGCGTGCACGGTCGCCAAGGCGGCGGGCGCCGATTACGTGAAGACGTCGACCGGCTTCGGTCCCGGCGGCGCGACGGCCGCCGACGTCGCTCTCATGCGCCGCGTCGTCGGCGCCGAGATGGGCGTCAAGGCCGCCGGCGGCGTTCGCGATCTCGAGGGGCTGAAGGCGATGATCGCGGCGGGCGCGACGAGAGTCGGCGCCAGCGCGGGCGTCAAGATCGTTCAGCAGGCTCGGGGAGAAAAGCCGTCGATCACGTCGAGCGGCTATTGACACGGCCGTTGACATTCATAGGCTAATCCGCTAGCCGATAGGCCAATTCTTAGCGTCAGGAGGTTCTGTGGCGGCCTTTCCCGATTTGTTCGGCGCCCGTCGCCGCCGTCAGGCTGCGATCGCGGCCGCGAGCATCGATGGAGATGACCGCCGGAGGCGGCGGCGTCGTCGTCGCGGCACGTCGGCAGCAGTTTCGCGGCGCATGAAGAAATATTGGGCCGACAGGCGGAAGACGAAAAGAAAGGTAGAAGGCCGCGCGGCTGGGGTTGGCTGGATTTACTGCACAGACTGAATTCGTTCGGACGAAATTGCGGCTGGTCTTTTCGGAAACGGCTGCGTTGCAGCGCCATTCTGTGGTCGTCGGCTGGCACCTCGCATGAATAAGACGGCTGAATAGTACGGAGCCGTCAAGTCTGTCGGGGGGTCGATGATAGAGACCAGCAGAGGGATTCAGGACGTCGTCCAGCGTATTCGCGGTGAGTTTCTCGAGATGCCTGGACTGCGGCTGACGGCAGAACAGGCGCGGCGCTTATGGCGTCTCGACGAAACGGCGTGCGACGCGGTGCTGGGCGCGCTCGTTGACGCGCGATTTCTGGCCAGAACCCGCGACGGAGCGTTCGTCCGCGACGATCACAACTCACCTCACTCGTAACAACATTGTCAGACGCCTGGGACGACGTGCCAGGCGTGAAGGCGGCGGCGGAGGTCGGTCGTTTCGTCGCCGCGCAGTTCCCGCAGCGCATACGACACAAAATCGCGAGTGACACGTTTCCGCCATACGAGTGTGAAATCGGTGTTATCCATCGGCCTCGACGGGACGGCCGCAAGCTCCGCCGCTTCCGCGATGATGTCATCCGTGAGCCGGCGGCCTACGAGGGCCGCCGCAGCGTTTTCGGACGCGACCGGACGGGAGGCCACGGCGCCGAGCACGATGCGCGCCGCTTCAACCGTTTCGCCTCTCATCTTTGCGGCGGCGGCCACCGACAGCACAGGAAAATCGAAAGAACCGCGGCGCCGCAGCTTCCAGTAGGTGCTCTTCCATCCATCAGCACCGGGAACGCGGATGCTCGTCAGGATCTCGTCCGGGCGCCGGGTCAGGTAGTGGATGCCGTCGTTGCGATACAGGTCGGCAAGTGGTATCGAGCGGACGCCGGCAGCAGAGGTGAGGTCGACCGACGCGCCGAGCGCCATCAACATCGGCGCGGTATCGCTTGACGACACGGCGAGACACCTTGGACTCGACGTCGCCACCCAGCACACCTGTAGCGCGGCCCTCCCAGGTAGCGCGGCCCTTTCAGGGCTGCGATCATCCTTCTTCATGCAGAAATCGATCGCCTTGCGCCATTCGTAGTTCTGGTCGTAATAGTTGCAGCGTGTGTCGAGGCACAGATTGCCCCCAATCGTGCCCATGTTCCGCAGAAGCGGCGTCGCGACCTGCGAGGCGGCCTGCCACAGGCCGGTATAGGCGCGACGCACGCGCTCGTCGCCGACGAGCGCGGACAGCGTGACGCTCGCGCCGATCGTGAGACCGTCGCCTCTCGACGGGCTCGGAGCGACCCTGAGCGTCGCCGAAGCGTTGCCGTTCGAGATCGCGCGGAGTTCCGCAATCCCTCGGAGCCCGATCAACGTCGACGGGACCTGCTGACGCCGTTTCATGTTCGGCAGCAGATCGGTGCCGCCGGCCACGATCATCGCCTCGCCCGGAGACGCCGATGCGAGGAGATCCGCGGCCTCCTGCACCGTCCGCGGCGCATGGAACCGAAAGTGAGGAAGCCTCATCATGACTGAATGACCTGTGGCGTGGCCCTTTCAGGGCCGCGAGCTTTTCCATCTCCACCTTCCCATGGCGGCGGCACTTGCAGCGGCTCGGGCCACGGGACGTCTGGGAAGTGTGACGGGCCGTAGCGCGCCGGCTTGCCGGCGGCTTTGGCTTCGAGCGCTTTCAGGATCTTTTCCGGTGTGGTCGGCACTTCGTCGATGCGTACGCCAACTGCGTCGAACACGGCGTTGGCGACTGCGGGCATCACCGGCAGCAGCGGCCCCTGACCAACTTCCTTCGCGCCGAATGGACCGCGCGGATCGGGTTCTTCGATCAACTCCGTGAACACCTCCGGCATGTCCATCGTCGTCGGACTCTTGTACTCGAGGATCGACGGAAACTTGTGGACGAGCGCGTGCGATAGACGCGGCGGCAGACGCCGGAAGATCTGCTCCTCCATCAGCGCTTCGCCGAGCGCCATGTAGACGCTTCCTTCGACCTGACCGCGCACGAGCGTCGGGTTGAGCGCGCGGCCGATGTCGTGCGCGATCCACACGCGCGGCACATGAATCCATCCGGTCGCGGGATCGACGTCCACTTCGACGATTGCCGCCGAGTACGAGTAAGTCGGCGACGGTCCCACGCCTCCGCCCTTGAACCGGGCAGCCGATCGCGGCGGCGTGTACGAGCCGGTCGTCCCAATCGTGCCGAATGCTGCCTCGGCGAGCTGCACGGCTTCCGCGAACGCGATACCGACCGATGGGTTCTCGGTATCGAACACGCGGCGATCGGCGAACACGAGCCGGTCTTTCGGGACCGCGAGCTTGCGCGACACGGAGTCTGCCAGAAGGTCTCGCGCGCGCTCGGCGGCCTGGATGGCCGCGTTGCCCATCATCAGCGTCACGCGGCTCGAGTACGAGCCGAGATCGACCGGCGTCAGATCGGTGTCGCCCGTGACGGCGCGGATGTCGATTGGATCGATGCCGAGGACTTCCGCCACGCAGGCGACCAGGACATCGTCCGAGCCTTGACCGATTTCGGTGGCGCCGCAGAACGCGGTGACGCCGCCGCTGCGATCGAGCTTCAACTGCACGCCGGAATGCGGCATGTCGTTCCAGTAGATCGGGAGCCCTGCGCCCGACAGATACGACGAACAGGCCAGTCCGACGCCGCGTCCGAACGGCAGCCTGCGATGCTTCGACGACCAGTCGGCCGCGCGCGTGACGCGGCGGATGCATTCGGCGAGACCGATGGTGCCCAGGCGCAGATAGTTGGCCGTCAACGTTTCAGGCTTTTCGACGATGCGCAGGCGAAGGTCTGCGGGGTCGAGGCCGAGCGCGTCGGCAATCTTGTCGAGCTGAATCTCCTGGCCGAAACGGCTTTGCGGCGTGCCATGGCCTCGCTTCGGCCCGCAGGGCGGCTTGTTCGTGAACACGCGGCAACCCTGAAACCGGTACGCCGGGATGTGGTACGTGACCGTCTGCAGCGCGCCGGTGTAGAACGTGCTCGCGACGCCGTACGATCCATACGCGCCGCCGTCGAGAACGGTCTGCACTTCCATCCCGGTGATCGTGCCGTCGTCGTTCACTCCGGTCTTCATCCGCATCAGCACCGGATGGCGACCGCGATGGCAGTAGAACACCTCTTCGCGCGTGAGGCAGATCTTCACGGGACGGTCGAGCAGCCACGCCGCCTTTGCGATCACAATCTCGTGGTTGAAGGGATCGCTCTTGCCGCCGAAGCCGCCGCCGTTGGGAGTCGCGACGACTCGGATATGCGCGGCCGGCATGTCGAGCGCCTTCGCGAGCGCCCGGTGGACGTAGTGCGGCGTCTGCGTGCTCGACCAGAGCACGAGCTTGCCGTCGGGATCCTTCGCCGCCACTGCGGCATGCTGCTCGATCGGCAGGTGCGTATTGCCCTGATAGAAGAACGTGTCCTCGAACACCTTGTCTGCATCGGCGAGCGCGCGTCCGACGTCTCCGAATTCGAGCGAGACGAGCTTGTGGATGTTGCCGCGATCGCCGTACTCGTGGATGCGAGGGTCGTCGTGCTGCAGGCTGTCTTCGGGCGCCGCGAACGTCCGCAGCGGTTCGTACTCGACGTCGATCAGATCGAGCGCTTCGAACGCAGTCAGCTCGTCGCGTGCGATGACGGCAGCGACCGGATCGCCGACGAAGCGAACGCGATCGACGGCGAGCGCGTGCTCGTCCTGGCTCACGGGGAGGATGCCGTACGGAATCGGGAAGTCGCGGCCGTCCAGGATGAGGAGCACGCCCGGGTGGGCGCGCGCGCGCGCCGCGTCGATGCGGACAATGCGCGCGTGCGGCGCCGTGGATCGCAGGAGCTTACAGTGCACCATGCGCGGCAGCATGATGTCGTCGGCGAACTTCGTCTGACCGGTCGCCTTCGCGCGGCCGTCGACGCGGCGGCGGGGTTTGCCGATGATATTCATTTTCTTATTTCGCGTGGGACCCCACCTTTCTCACATCGCGGCGGGACCCACCCCCGCCGCGGTTGCTCTGCGCCTTCGCGCCTCGCAACGGCTCAAGGCTGTCACGCGCCGACGCGCTCGCGGTGTAAACCGCTCGCGCCCAGTTAGAACAGAACGTCACCATGGTGCTCATGCGCGACGCGCTCACGGGTTAGCTGGCTGCCGTAGTGCGAGGCCTTCAGCCGAGCGCCCGATTGCTGCTTCGACGGCTTCGAAAATCTGCTGATACCCCGTGCAGCGACACAGATTCCCGGACAAGGCTTCCTTGATCTGATCGCGCGTCGGGTTCGGGTGTTCGTCGAGAAGCGCCTTCGCGGCGACCAGGAATCCCGGCGTGCAGTAGCCGCACTGCGCGGCGCCGAGGTCGGCGAACGTTTCCTGCAGCGGATGCAGGCGGCCGTCGACGGCGAGCCCTTCGACCGTCGTCACGCACCGGCCGCCGCAGTCGACGCCGAGCACCAGGCACGACAGCACCGGCTGGTCGTCGAGCAGGACGGCGCACGCGCCACACTCGCCCAGCTCGCAGCCGTGTTTCGTGCCGCACAGGTTCAGGTCCTCACGCAGCACCTCGAGGAGCGTTTTGTACGGCGCGAAGGCGATCTCGGTCGCTTCGCGGTTGACCGTCAGCGTGATGTGGGCGTTTGGCATATTTCGGCTTGCGGCCCGCGGATCTCGGGGTGTGGGCGGCGCGCTGCGCGCCGCTCAATCCCGCAACCGCGAAGGCGGCGACTTGTTCGGCGATGGCGGCCGGATTCTGCGGACCGTCGGGACGGAACCAGTGGGCGGTCCAGTTGAGCGCGCCGAGGAACGCGCGCGTCGCGATCGTCGCGTCGGCGTGCTGGAGCTCGCGGCGCCGGATGCCGTCGCCGACGAGCGCACGCACGCCGCGTTCGTAGCGGTCGCGCTTGGCGACGATGGCCGCGCGCATCCGGGGCGGCAGCGCCGCCACTTCCAGGTGCGCGGCCGATCCCTCGACCTCGTCGATCAGACAGAGGACATGGGTCACGGCGAGGTGGTGCAGTCGATCGGCGAGCGGCCGGCCGACGCGCCGCGCCGCGGCGAGCGCCTGGAGCAGCTGGTCGAGCGCCTGATTCTGGCAGAAGAAGAGGAGCTCGTTCTTGCCGCGGAAGTAGTGATACAGGTTGCCGGGCGAGAGGTCGGCCGCGACGGCGATGTCGCGCATGCCGGCCGCGGCGAAGCCGTGCGCGCGGAACGTCCGCGCGGCGGCCCTGAGGATCTCGACGCGCCGCGCGTCGGCGCGCCGCAGGCGGATCGAACGGCGGTTCGAAAATTGAACCACCGTTCGATTCTAGCGCGCTCGCCGCGGTTTCTCAACATCTCGAAGTCCAGTGATCTTTTCGTGAAATCGGCCCGTCATAAGAAATCCATTACAACTCGTCCGTGGGATACGGACTTCCGATAACATCGGGGCCTATGGCAACAAGCGCAATCGACAAGTCGAGAGTGCTCGTCGTCGACGACGAGCCGCAGATCACGCGCGTGCTGCGGACGGTGCTCACCAGTCAGGGATACCAGGTCAGAACCGCGGCGGAGGGTGAAGCGGCGCTCACCAATTTCACCGAGTGGCGACCCGAGCTGGTGATCACGGATCTCTACATGCCGCACATGGACGGCATCGAGCTGTGCCGACGGATTCGCGCGATGTCGAACGTGCCGATCATCGTGCTGTCGGTGAAGGGCGAGGAGAAGACCAAGGTCGAAGCGCTCGACTCGGGCGCCGACGACTACGTGACCAAGCCGTTCGGCATCGACGAGCTGCTCGCCCGCGTCCGCGCGGCGCTGCGCCGTGGCGGCGGCGAGGCCGACATCGCGGCGTTCGACGCCGGCGACTTCCGCGTCGATCTCGAAGGGCGGCGCGTGCACGCGCGCGGACAGGAAGTGCGCCTGACGCCGAAGGAGTTCGATCTGTTCGTCTACATGGCGCGGCATCCCAACCGCGTCATCACGCATCGCACGCTGCTCGAAGCGGTGTGGGGCGAGGCCTCGCAGGAGCAACCGGAATATCTGCGCGTCTTCATGGGGCAGCTGCGCAAGAAGCTCGAACCGGATCCGTCCAACCCGCGGTATCTGGTCACGGAGCCGTGGGTCGGATATCGGTTCAATCCGAACGGCTGAACATTTTCTTGACGCGTGGGGCCCCACCCCCACGCGCTGACGCGCTCGCGGCGTAAACCGCTCGCGCGTTTCTAGGACTGAACGTCGCAGAACTCCTGGTGCATATCAGCGGCGTCCCGGCTGGTATCATGGCACTCCCAAAGGGGGTCGCCATGCGCCGATTCTCGTGCGCCGGTGCGTCCGTCGCCGTTCTGCTGTGCGGTCTTTCCCTCGCGGTCAACGCTCAACAACCGCCGTCGCGCATATCGGCTGATACGCGTCTGGCGACGCCCGGCGGCGCGAGTTTCACCGCGCCCGCCGGTTGGTCGGTTCGGTCGACCGACGCGATGGTCGTGCTCCAGACGCCGGAACCCGATTCGCACGTCGTCGTCATCGACGTGCAAGCGACGGATGCCGACGCCGCGGTTGCGGCCGCCTGGAAGCTTTACAAGGCGGACGCGAAGCGGCCGCTGAAGCTCGCCACGGATCGACCGGCGCGCAACGGCTGGGACGCGCGACGCGTTTACGATTACGAGACCTCTCCGAACGAGCGCGCGGTCGTGCAGGCGGTCGCCTACCGCGCCGGCGCCGCGTGGACCGTGCTCATCGTCGACGGAACCGAACCCACATTCGAGCGACGCGCCGCACCGCTCTCGCTCGTCGCGCAAAGCTTGCGGCCGAAAGGCTACCAGCGGGAGTCTTTTGCCGGACGCACTTCTCACCCGCTCGACGCCGAGCGCATCGCGAACATCAAATCGCTTCTCGAAAGCGGTATGAAAGAGCTCGGCGTGCCCGGGGTCGCGTTCAGCCTCATCGATCGCGGCAAGGTGGTGTTCGAAGGGGGACTGGGCGTCCGCGAGCTCGGCAAGACCGATCCCATCGACGAGAACACGCTGTTCATCGCCGCTTCCAACACGAAGGCGTTGACGACGCTTCTGCTGGCGCGGCTGGTGGATGCGAAGAAGCTCGATTGGGAGCAGCCCGTCGCGCAGGTGTACCCGGCGTTCAAGCTCGGCGATGCCGACACCACGCGGCGCGTGCTCGTCAAGCACCTGATCTGCGCCTGCACCGGCCTGCCACGCCAGGACCTCGAGTGGATTTTCGAATTCGCGCAATCGACGCCCGCTCGCGCGATGTCGCTGCTCGGCACGATCGAGCCGACGAGCAAATTCGGCGAGGTATTTCAGTACAGCAACCTGATGGCGGCCGCGGCCGGATTCGTCGGCGGCAGCCTCTTGTATCCCGGCCGGGAGCTCGGCGCCGCATACGACGACGCGATGCGGACGCAGATTTTCGAGCCGCTGGGGATGAGCCGCACGACGTTCGACTTCGCGCGCGCTCAGAAATCGAACCACGCGCGCCCGCACGGACTCGACGTCGATGGCAAACTGGCAATCGGGAAGATGGATCTGAACTATGCAGTCGTGCCGGTCCGTCCGGCGGGCGGCATGTGGACCAGCGTTCACGACCTGTCCCGTTACGTGATGATGGAGCTCGCCGGAGGCAGGCTGTCCGACGGCAGCCGTCTGGTGTCCGAGCAGAACCTCGTGATGCGGCGCTCTCCGCAGATTCTGCTCGGCGAAGATCAGACATACGGCATGGGCCTGATGGAGGACCGTACGTGGGGCGTGAACGTCGTGCATCATGGCGGCGATCTCGCGGGCTACCACAGCGACATGATCTTCTTGCCGGTTCACGGCGTCGGCGCCGTCATTCTCACCAACAGCGATCCAGGAGTGCGGCTCCGGCGTCCGTTCATGCGCCGGCTCCTCGAAGTGCTCTTCGACGGAAAACCCGAAGCGGCGGAGGACCTCGCCGCGTCTGCGCGTCAGATGAAGACGGCGATCGCCAAGGAGCGCGAGCGTCTGATCGTTCCGGCCGATCCTTCACAGGCCGCGAAGCTGGCAGCGCGCTATCGAAACGCCGCGCTCGGTGACGTCGTCGTGCGGCACGAGCGGGGCGGCACGGTCTTCGACGTCGGAGAGTGGAAGAGCGCAGTCGCGTCGCGCGTGAACGACGACCACACCATCTCGTTCATCACCACCGATCCGTCGCTCCTGGGCTTCGAGTTCGTCGTGGCGGATCGTGATGGAAAACGAGCGCTCATCGTCCGCGACGGCCAGCACGAGTACGTGTTCGCCGAAACAGCAGACCGATCGCAGGAATAAGCTGACCGGTCGGTTCTGAGATCAGTAGGAAAAGAAAAGAGCGGGAGACGGGGATCGAACCCGCGACATCAGGCTTGGGAAGCCTGCGTTCTACCGCTGAACTACTCCCGCATTCGTTCGGCCAATTGTATATCAGCCCCGCGGTGTCACCATTTCCCGAGTGCCGTCACCGGGCGCAGGCCGCTACGCTCGAATGAGGCTGACCACCTCATCGCGCCTCGACGCCATCAGCTCGGGCGTCGTCGCCTCGAGGTTCAGCCGCAGCAGCGGTTCGGTGTTCGACGGCCGTACGTTGAAGTGCCAGTCGGGATATTCGACCGATATGCCGTCGAGCGTGTACTGGTGACCGTCCGCGTACTTCGCGGCGATCGCCGTCAGCTTCGCCGGCACCTGCTCCATGCTTTTCAGCTTCGTGTTGATCTCGCCGGAGATGAAGTACCGCCGCTCGAGCGGCTGCACGAGCTCGTGAAGGCTCTGGCCCTTCCTCGACATCAACTCCAGCATCAACAGCGCGGGAATGAATCCATTGTCCGCGTAGAAGTTGTCGCGGAAATAATAGTGGCCGGTCACTTCGCCGCCGAAGATGGCGTTGGTCTCGCGCATGCGCCGCTTGAAGAACGCATGGCCGACGCGGTTCATGTACCACGTCCCACCGTAGCGCTCCACCGTGTCCTTCACGGCGTGGCTCGCGCGCAGATCGTAGATGATGCCGGCGCCGGGATGCTTGATGAGAAACGCTTCCGCCAGCAGCGCCGTGATGAAATCGCCGGAGATGAACTCGCCCCGGCCGTCGATGAAGAAGCAGCGATCCGCGTCGCCGTCCCACGCGATCCCGACGTCCGCCTTGTCGGCCACCACGCGCTCGACGATGTCGCGGCGGTTCTCCTCGATCAGCGGGTTCGCCTCGTGGTTCGGAAACCGTCCGTCGATCTCGAAGCAGAGCCGCGTCGTCTTGCACGGAAGGCGCTCGAACAGCTTCGGCGCGACGAGGCCAGCCATGCCGCTGCCGGCATCCAGGACGACGTTGAACGGCTTGACGATCGACGCGTCGATGAACGCCATGACGTGATCGACGTAGGCGTGCAACGCATCCTTCGTCGTCACCTGACCGCGCCTGGCCACCGGCGGTGGCAGCGTGTCGGCCGCGATCATCTGGCGGATCTCGACGAGCCCTTCTTCGCCGCTCAGCGGGAACGCTTCCTGCCGCACCATCTTCATGCCGTTGTACTGCTTGGGATTGTGCGACGCGGTCACCTGCACGCCGCCGTCGTGACGATCGCGCGCGACGGCGAAGTAGAGCATGTCGGTCGGAATCATGCCGTAGTCGACGACGTCGGCGCCGCGCGACGTGGCGCCGTCGATGAACGCGGCGGCGATCGAAGGCGACGACAGACGCATATCGCGGCCGACGGCGATCCGGTTCGCTTTGAGATACGAGACGAACCCGGCACCGATCGCGCGCGCCACGTCCTCGTTGATCTCGGACGGGTAAATGCCGCGCACGTCGTAAGCTTTGAAGATATTCGGATCGATGTTCATATATCAGCTATCAGCTATCAGCTATCGGCTATCGGCTATCAGCTATCGGCTATCAGCTATCGGCTATCGGCTATCAGCTATCGGCTATCAGCTATCGGCTATCAGCTGAAAGCTGATAGCTGATAGCTGATAGCTGATAGCTTATTTAGAGTCGACTGTAATCGGTCAGGACGGACTTGTCGCCGAGCACGGTGCCGTTGTCGACCGCGGCATTCCGGCCGATGTGGCAGTGGCGGCCGAGAATCGAGTTGCGCACGGTCGCTTCCTGACTGACGCGGCTGTTCGCCCAGACGATGGCGCGCTCGATCGCCGCGTGCTCCTCGATGTGACAGTGGCGGCCGACGACGCTGTAGGGGCCGATCCGGGCGCCGGGCCTCACAATCGTGGCTTCGTCGATGAAGCACGGCCCCTCGACGATGGCGCCATCTTCGATGCGCGCCTCGGGCGATATCCACGCCGCCGACGGCCTCGCGGCGAACGGCGCGGCGCGATACGCGGTGAAGCGGCCGTCCATCATGTCGCGGTGCACCTGCATGTACTTTTCCGGCGTTCCAATGTCGATCCAGTAGCCGCGGTACACGTAGGCGACGAAGCTTTCGCCCTGCTCGATGAGCGACGGGAAAAAGCTGCGCTCGATCGACCACGGCGTGTCCTTCGGAATGCGATCGAACGTGTCCGGCTCGAGAACGTAGATGCCGGCGTTGATCGTGTCGCAGGTGATCTCGTCGGGCTTCGGCTTCTCGAGAAAGCGGCGGATGTTGGAATCCGCATCGGTTTCGACCAGACCGTACGCGGTCGGGTTGTCCACCGGCGTCAGCACGATCGTCGCCTTCGCCCTGCGGTCGCGGTGCAGCGCGATCACCGCGGCGAGATCGACTTCCGTCAGCACGTCGCCGTTGAACACGACCACCGATTCGCGAAGCTGATCGCCCGCATAACGGACGGCGCCGGCCGTGCCGAGCGGGGCCGGCTCGACGACGTACTTGATCCCGAGCCCGCTGTCGCCGCCGTCACCGAAGATCTCCTCGATGCGCCGCGGCTGATAATTCAGGCTGAGGATCACTTCATCGATCTCAGAAACCTGCTTCAGCAGGTCGAGTTGGTAATGAAGAAAGGGACGATTGAAGATCGGAACGATCGGCTTCGGCGTGTGAATCGTCAGCGGACGCAGGCGCGTGCCCTTGCCCCCCGCGAGCAGGATCGCCTTCATGGGCAACCACCGATGTTATCATGTGAAGACGGCCGTCCATGAACCTGCCGAACGCGCTCACGGTCACGCGGATCTTCCTCGTGCCGCTGCTCGTCGTCGTGCTGCTCACGCAGTTCGAAGGAAGAAACGTCCTCGGGCTCGCGCCCGAGATCGTCGGCGCGGCGATCTTCGCGGTCGCGTCGCTGACCGACTGGGCCGACGGCTACCTCGCGCGGCGGCGCAAGCAGATTACGCCGCTCGGACAGGTGATCGATCCGCTCGCCGACAAGCTGCTGACGTCGGCGGCGCTCATCTCGCTCGTGCAGATGGAAATGGCGAGCGCCTGGATCGTGGCGCTGATCATCGGCCGCGAGTTCGCGGTCACCGCGCTGCGCAGCCTCGCGTACGCCCGCGGGATCGTCATCCCGGCCTCGCCGCTCGGAAAAGTGAAGATGGTGTCGGAGGTGGTCGCGATTCTCGCGCTGATTCTCGCGCACGAACAGGCGCGGCTCGCCGACCTCCTGTACTGGACCGGTCAAGCCGCGCTGTGGTTCGTCGTCGTCACGGCGCTCGTGTCGGCCGCCGACTACTTCAAGCGCTTCAACGTCACCGCCACCCCGCGCGTCGCGGATATAAGAGACAGAAAGGTGGGATGATGCCTTTCTACTTCCGCGGGGCCGCGTAGTCGTCGTTCAGGACGACGCCGTTCGACCGCAGAATCCGCGTCAGCGCGCGATCCTTCGACACCGAGATGACAATCACCTCGCCAATCGCGGTCAGCGGCGCGCCACGCGGTCCGATGTCACGATAGATCGCGAAGCGCATGTTCGGCGTGACGCCTTTTTCGACGCCCCGATCGATGATGGCGAAGTCGCCGGACGCCGCAATCTGGCGATCGTAGCCGGCCGAGGTCACGCGCGCGAGCGACGTGAAGTCGGGCTCGCCGACCGCGTCGGTCTCGGCTGCGACGGTAGGCGGTGTGACGTACGGTTCGAGGTAATCGTTTGCGGTCATCTCGATGCACGTCTGATCGACGGTCGCAATCGCCATCGTGTCGTTGACGGCGACGATGCGCACCCAGCCGGCGGTGCGAATCGCCGGAGACGAGCGGTAGCCCATGTCCATCATCGAACGGCCCGAGTGCCGCACGAAATATTCCTGACCGAGCTGCACGCCGGCGTTCGTCCCGCCGCTGACGACGACGAGGTCGCGGTGGCCGAACACGGTGTGTTTGATCGGATCCTGCGCCGCCACCAGCCGGAGGACCTTGTCGCCCGGTCCGGCCGTGTCGACCGGCGGCGCGCAGGCGAGCGCAATTTCCGCCGGTGAGAGCACCGGCGCCTCCGACATCGCGGGTTGAGCGGATGCGGACGCGACCATCCCGCTGAGAACGAACACCGGCAGCACTACCCTTCCGAGCCAGAACGAACGCACGGTGGCCTCCTGTTGATTACTTGCTTTGCGCCTGGGCTTTCAGTTCGGCGACCCGTTTCTGCGCCTCCTGCAGGTACTCGCTCTGCTCGAATTCCTGCAGGAGCTTCTCGAAGTAGGGGAGGGCTTCGGCTTCCTTCTTCTGTTTGATCAGCGATTCGCCCAGATGGAAGTAGACGGCGTCGCGTTTGGTGAAGGCCGGATCCTCTTTCAGGACGGCCTTGAATCGGTCGGCCGCGCCCAGGTACCAGCGCTGCCGGTAATAGAAAAAGCCGACGAGATAATTCGACTCGTCGAGGCGATCCTTCGCCTCGCGGAGCTTCGCCCGCACTTCGGGCATCAGCTTGCTGTTCGGATAGCGCTCGACGAAGGTTTCGAACTCCTTCACCGTCTCACGGGTTTCCGACTGATCGCGCTGCGGCGCGCGCATCTGGCGGTAGTGCGCGAGCCCGAGCTTGTACTGCGCGTAGTCGGACCGCGGATTCGTCGGATAGAACGTGAGGAACTCCTTGAACTCGTTGATCGCGAGGACCAACGCCTCGGCCGTGCCTTCCCCGAGGTACGTGTCGCCGATGCCGAGCTTCGCATCGGGCCGGAACGCGCTCTGCGTGTACGTCTCGGTGACCTGCTTGAAGAACTCGCGCGCGGTCAGCCACTTCTTCTTGTTGAGCGCTTCGGTGCCTTTGTCGAAGAGGAACTTGTCGGGGTCGGTCGTGCCCGCCGGCACCAGGCTGCGCGTCTGCGGCGCGCACGCCGACGCGGCGACAACCGCGGCGGACGCGATGAAGAACACGATGCGGGATCTCGTCAAAGTCAAAGTATTCCAAGCAGCCATTGATACTCAGCGGACAATCCCTGCTCGAGGCCAACGGTTGGCGTGAAGCCGAAATCCGTTCGAGCGAGCGACGTGTCGGCATAGGTGTGCCGCATGTCTCCTTTCTGAGCGGA
>Ga0209474_10000323_pt1 | contig 55190 bp, 47 predicted proteins | sample GraSoiAngelo_145_FD_185902 | JGI IMG/M metagenome (GOLD analysis project Ga0209474, IMG submission 185902) | Grasslands soil microbial communities from the Angelo Coastal Reserve, California, USA - 14_1009_05_20cm (SPAdes) (version 2) | ecosystem: Environmental > Terrestrial > Soil > Grasslands...
CCTTCGCGCTGGCCCGTCCTGATCTGCTGGCGCCGTGGCTCGTAGCGCTCCTGCTCTCGGTCGCGATTGCGAGCGACTATCTCGATGGCCCAGTCGCTCGACGCGCCGGCACGGCGTCGTCCAGGGGCATGTTGTTCGACCACACCACGGACTGCCTCTTCGTCACCGGCGGCCTGGCGGGCGCTGCCGTCGCCGGATCGATCACGGCGATCCTCCCGGTGTTGATCCCGCTGGCCTTCGGCCAGTATGTGATCGATTCCTACGTGTGGTTCCGGCAGCGGGAGCTGCGCGCCAGCTTCCTCGGGCGCTGGAACGGCATCCTCTACTTTGTGCCCATCGCGTTGGTCGTGGGAGCGCGCCTGCCGTTCCCTGGCGCGTTTGCGTCGTTCCTGCGCCTGGCCGCGAGCGGCCTCGCGTACCTGCTGGCAGCATCGACCGTGGCGTCGATCATCGATCGCGCGACGACGCCGTTCAGGACACGCGAGCGAACGAACGCCTAGCAAATCGTCAACGGTCTTGAACAGGCCGTGCCACTCGCCTGCGTCCGTTCTCGATTGACAGCGCGCCGCGGGCGGCACCATTTGGCGTCGTTCGTCGGCCTGATGACCATGATCAGGGTGAACGGTGGAGACATTGTGGAGACGGGATCCACGAGTGCGGGAACTGATTGATGGGTGAGAGGCTGTTGGAGCGGGCTACGGGGATCGAACCCGTGTCCGAGGCTTGGGAAGCCTCTGTACTACCATTGTACTAAGCCCGCGATCGGACGCTGGTCGATCGTAGTGGTCACCCTCGGATGAGGGCAAGCACCTCGTCGCGCTTCTGCTCCATCACCCGCGGCGTCGTCGCTTCGAGGTTCAGCCGCAGCAGCGGTTCGGTGTTCGACGGCCGCACGTTGAAGTGCCAGTCGTCGTACTCCACCGACAAACCGTCCATGTGCATCTGGCGGGCGTCCCCGTATTTCGCCGCGATCTGATCGAGCTTCGCCGGCACGTCCGCCATGCTCTTCAGCTTCGTGTTGATCTCGCCCGAGATGAAGTACTTCGCGTTCAGCGGCTTCAGCAGATCGTGCAGGCTCTGGCCTTTCTTCGACATCAGCTCGAGGATCAGCAGCGCCGGAATGAAGCCGTTGTCGGCGTAGAAGTTGTCGCGGAAGTAATAGTGTCCGGTGACCTCGCCCCCGAAGATCGCGTTGGTCTCCCGCATCCGCCGCTTGAAGAAGGCGTGCCCGACGCGGTTCATCAGCGCCGTCCCCTTGTAGCGCTCGACCGTGTCCTTCACTGCGCGGCTCGCGCGCAGGTCGTAGATGATCGTCGCCCCGGGATGCTTCAGCAGAAACGCCTCCGCGAGCAGCGCCGTGATGAAGTCGCCGGAGATGAACGCGCCCGTGCCGTCGATGAAGAAACAGCGATCGGCGTCGCCGTCCCACGCGATCCCGACGTCGGCCTTCTCCGCGACGACGCGCTCGACGATGTCCCGGCGGTTCTCCTCGATGAGCGGGTTCGCTTCGTGCGTTGGAAACGTGCCGTCGATCGTGAAGCACAACCGCGTCGTCCGGCAGGGAAGCCGCTCGAAGAGCTTCGGCGCGACGAGGCCGCCCATGCCGCTCCCCGCATCCAGGACGACGTTGAACGGCCGAATCACGGCGGGATCGATGAACGACATCACGTGTTCGACGTACGCTTCGAGCACGTTTTTCGCCGTCACCTGGCCGCGGCTCGCGGCCGGCGGCGGCACCGAGTTCCGCTGCAGCATCTCGCGGATCTCGAGCAGGCCCGCCTCGCCGCTGAGCGGAAACGCCTCCTGGCGCACCATCTTCATGCCGTTGTACTGCTTCGGGTTGTGCGACGCCGTCACCTGCACGCCGCCGTCGTGGCCGTCGCGCGCGACGGCGAAGTAGAGCATGTCGGTCGGAATCATGCCGTAGTCGACGATCTCGGCGCCCTGCGCCGACGCGCCGTCGACGAACGCCGACGCGATCGCAGGCGACGACAGCCGCATGTCGCGGCCGACCGCGATCCGCTTCGCCTGCAGATAGGCGACGAACGCGGCGCCGATGCCGCGCGCCGCCTCTTCGTTCACTTCGCCGGGATACACGCCTCGAACGTCGTAGGCCTTGAAGATGTCCGGGTTGATGTTCATAGCCGGCTGTAGTCGGTGACGACCGATTTGTCGCCGAGGACGACTCCGTCTTCCACCGACGCGCTCCGCCCGATGTGGCAGTGGCGCCCGAGGATCGACCGGCGCACGGTCGCCTCCTGGCTGATGCGGTTGTTGGCCCAGAGAATCGCGCGATCCAGGTGCGCGTGCTCCTCGATGTGGCACTGCCGGCCGACGACGCTGTAGGGCCCGATGTGCGCCCCCGCCTTCACCACCGCGCCGTGATCGATGAAGCACGGGCCGTCGACGACGGCCTGCGGCTCGATGCGCGCCTCGGGCGAGACCCACGCGGCGCCGGGCGAGGTCACGAACGGCGCCGCTTTGTGGGCCACGTAGAGGCCGTCCATGATGTCGCGGTGCACCTGCATGTATTTCTCGGGCGTGCCGATGTCGATCCAGTAGCCGCGGTAGATATAGGCGACGAAGGTCTCGTTCCGCTCGATCAGCGACGGAAAGAAGCTCCGCTCGATCGACCACGGCGTGTCCTTCGGAATGCGCTCGAACGTCTCCGGCTCGAGGATGTAGATGCCGGCGTTGATCGTGTCGCACGTGATCTCGTCGGCGTTCGGCTTCTCGAGAAAGCGCCGGATGTTGCCCTGCGGATCGGTCTCGACCAGGCCGTACGCCGACGGGTTCTCGACCGGCGTCAGGACGATCGTCGCCTTCGCCTTGCGCTGCCGGTGGAGCGCGATCACCGCGCCGAGATCCACCTGCGTGAGCACGTCGCCGTTGAAAACGACGACCGAATCGCGCAGCGACTCGCCGGCGTACCGCACGGCGCCGCCGGTGCCGAGCGGCGACGGCTCGACGACGTAGCGGATGGCGAGCCCGCCGTCGCTGCCGTCGCCGAAGATCTCCTCGATGCGGCGCGGCTGATAGTTCAGGCTGAGAATCACTTCGTCGATCTCCGGCACCTGCTTGAGGAGATCGAGCTGATAGTGGAGAAAGGGACGATCGAAGATCGGCACGATCGGCTTCGGCGTGTGTATCGTCAGCGGCCGGAGGCGCGTGCCCTTGCCCCCGGCGAGCAGGATCGCTTTCATCGCAACCACCGATGTTATCATGTGAGTACGGGCGTCCATGAACCTCCCGAACTCGCTCACCATCACGCGGATCTTCCTCGTGCCGCTGCTCGTGGTGGTGCTGCTGACGAAGTTCGAAGGGCGGCAGATTCTCGGCATCCCGAACGAGATCGTCGGCGCCGCGATCTTCGGCCTCGCGTCGCTCACCGACTGGGCCGACGGCTATCTCGCGCGGCGGCGCAAGCAGATTACGCCGCTCGGCCAGATGATCGATCCGCTCGCCGACAAACTGCTCACGCTCGCGGCGCTGATCTCGCTCGTGCAGCTCGATCTCGCGCCGGCGTGGATGGTGGCGGTGATCCTCGGACGCGACTTCGCGGTCACCGGCCTGCGCAGCCTCGCGTACTCGCGCGGCGTCGCCGTCCCGGCGTCGTCGATGGGGAAGATCAAGATGGTGGCGCAGGTCGTCGCGATTCTCGCGCTGATCCTCGCGCACGGCCGCATGCGCGTCTTCCACCTGGACCTGATCGGCGAGGCGGCGCTGTGGGTGGCGGTTCTCACCTCGCTCGCGTCAGCCGCTGACTACTTCCGGAGGTTCAGCGGCGTCCTTCACCCGCCCGTCACGGCCTTCCCGACCGCGCGGGATCAGAGAACCGATCGAAAAGCGGGATAAAGAATTTCTTATCGCCGCGGCACGACGTAATCGCCGCTGCGGACGCCGTCGCGGACGCGCGTGATCCTGGTGAGCGCGACGCTCTTGCTCGTCGAGACGACGGTGACCTCGCCGATGCTCGTGAGCGGCATGCCGCCGGTGCGGAGATCGCGATAGACGGCGAAGTGCTGCCCGGGCGCGACGCCCTGCTCGCTGCCGCGATCGATGAGCGCGAAGTCGCCGCCGCCGAGCGAGCTGCGCTCCTGATCCCCGGCGATGATGCGGCCGAGCGCGCCGAAATCCGGGTCGCCGGCAGCCTCCGCGGCGTCGAGGCCCGCCGGCACGGCCGGCGCGGCGAAGGGCTCCAGGTAGTCCGTCGCGATCATCGCGTCGCACAGGTGATCGACCTGCGCGATCGCCGTCGATTCGTTCACGGCGACGACGTGCAGCCAGCCGAGCGTATGGGCGCCGCGCCCGCGGCCGGCGCCGTACATCCCGTAGTGGTTCGCGCGGCGGACGAAGAACTGCTGCCCGAGGCGGAGGCCGGCCCTCTCGCCGCCGTCGACGACGATCAGGTCGCGGGCGCCGAACACGGTGCGCGGCACCGAATCCTGCGTGCCGATGATGTGCAGCGCGCCGCTCGGGGCGCCGTCGAGCGTCGGAGGCGGCGCGCACGCCACGGCCGTCTCGAGCGGCGAGAGCACGGGCCCCGCGGGCTGCGCGGCGGCAGCCAGCGCGCCCAATACGAATCCCGCCGCGAGCAGTCCTGTCGCCAGTCGCATCCTCATCCTCCGGATGTTTTCGTCAGCACCTGCGCCTTGAGCTCGGTGATCTGCTTCTGCGCGTCGACGAGGTACACGCTCTGCTCGAATTCCTCGACGAGCTTCTCGAGGAGCGGCAGCGCCTCGGCCTCGCGTTTCATCTTCACCAGCGATTCGGCGCAGTAGTAGTAGACCGCGTCCCGCCGCGTGTAGGCCGGGTCTTCCTTCAACACGTCCTGGAACCTGTCGACGGCGCCGACATACCAGCGCTGCCGGTAGTAGAAGTAGCCGACGAGATAGTCGGCGTCGCTCAGGCGATCGCGCGCCTCGCGCAGTTTCGCTTTCACCTCCGGCAGCAGGCTGCTGCTCGGATAGCGCGCGACGAACGCCTCGAACTCCTTCAGCGCCTCACGCGTCTCGGTCTGATCGCGCTGCGGGTGCCGCATCTGCCGGAAATGCGCCATCCCGAGCTTGTACTGCGCGTAGTCGGCGCGGCTGTGCGTCGGATAGAAGGAGAGAAACTCGCGGAACTCGTTGATCGCGAGGACGAGCGCTTCCGCGGTGCCCTCGCCGAGATACGTGTCGCCGATGCCCAGCTTCGCGTCGGGCCGATACGCGCTCTGCGTGTAGGTTTCCGTCACCTGCTTGAAGTACTCGCGCGCCGTGAGCCACTTCTTCGCGTTGAGCGCGGTGGTTCCCTTGTCGAACAGGAACTTGTCCGGATCCGTCGTCCCGGTCGGGACGGCGTTGCGCGTGCTGCCGGCGCACGCGGCGAGCATGACGATGGCGGCGGCGGCCGGGAGCAGGCACAGCCGATGGAGCAGTCTCGAGATGATCACAGGATTTCGGTCAGCCACTGGTATTCCGCCGCCAGCCCTTCTTCCAGCACGACGGTCGGCGCGAAGCCGAGATCCGCGCGCGCCAGCGACGTGTCCGCGTAGGTATGGCGCATGTCGCCCTTCTGCGCCGGATCGACTCTGACGACGGGACGGCGCCCGGCGATGCGGCCGATGAGGTCGAGGACCTCGTTGACCGACACGCGCGAGCCGCCTCCAATATTGTATACGCGTCCCGGAACGCCCTTCGTCGCGGCGGCAATCGTCGCCGCCACCGCGTCTTTCACGAAGGTGAAGTCGCGCGTCTGCTCGCCGTCGCCGAACACCGCAATCGGCTCGCCGAGAATCGTCGCGCGCAGGAACTTGTGAAAGCCCATGTCGGGTCGCTGGCGCGGGCCGTAGACGGTGAAATAGCGGAGCGAGACGGTCGGCACGCGGAAGTTCGCGTAGTAGAGAAAGCAGAGCTGTTCGGCCGCGAGCTTCGAGACGCCGTACGGCGAGACCGGCTGCGGCAGTGCGTCCTCGCGGAACGGCATCGGCGTGTTGTCGCCGTAGACCGACGAGCTCGAGGCGTAGACGAGCCGCTCGAGCGACGGCGCGCGCGTGGCGGCCTCGAGCAGCACCTGCGTCGCCTCGATGTTGTTCTCCGTGTAGATCGCGAAATCGCGGCCCCAGCTCCTGCGCACGCCCGCCTGCGCGGCGAGATGGAACACGTGCGTCCGATCCGCGAGCAGCGCGTGCAGATCGGCGTCCTGGATGCGCGACTCGATGAAGCGAAAGCGCGGGCCGGCGAGCAGCCGGCCCAGATTGCGCTCCTTGATCTGGCGCGGATAGTAGTCGGTGAACGAATCGATGCCGACGACGTCCGCGCCGTCGGCGACGAGACGCTCGGCGAGCGTCGATCCAATGAAGCCGGCCGTCCCGGTGACGAGTGCCTTCATGCGAATAGTGTCCGGACGCGCGCGGGCAGCCGGCACGGACGCCCGCTGCGGTCCAGCGTCGCGTGCACGGTGGTCCCGGTGGCGAGCGTGGCGGCGTCGGCCGTCCGCACGACTTCGTAGGTGAACTGCACGCGGACCGGCGAGAGGAGCGTCCCGCTGGTCCGCACTTCGAGCTCGTCGTCGTACTTCGCGGGCTCGCGATACTGGCAGTGCGCTTCAATGACCGGGAGCGCAAAGCCGTCGCGCTCCATGTCGCGATAGGTCCAGCCCGATTCGCGCAGGAGATCGGTGCGCCCTACCTCGAACCAGACGAAGTAGTTCGCGTAATAGACGACGCCCATGGTGTCGGTTTCGGCGTAGCGCACGCGCACGCGCGACGACGCGCACGGCGCGGGCGGCGCGCCGCTCTTGCGAGCCGGCTCCGTCTGGTCCGCGCTCATCGAGGAACGGACGCCGCGGCGAGCGCGGCGGCCTTGAGCTCGCGCGTCGCGCGTTCGGGATCGCCGTCGTGGAAGACCGCCGATCCGGCGACGATGATCGACGCGCCGGCGGCGACGACGCGCGCGACGTTGTGGCGATCGATCCCGCCGTCGATCTCTATCGGCGCGCGGTTGCCTGCGCGGTCGAGCAGCGCGCGCACCTCACGCACTTTGGACTCGCTGCGCGGGATGAAAGTCTGACCGCCGAAGCCGGGGTTCACCGACATCACGAGCACGTAGTCGACGTCGGCCGCCATCTCGGAGAGCGCCGCGACCGGCGTCGACGGATTGAGGACGACGCCCGCCCTGGCGCCGAGCGCCTTGATCGCGTGGACCGTGCGGTGCAGGTGCGGGAGCACCTCGACGTGCACCGACAGCATCGAAGCGCCGGCCTCGACGAACGCCTCGAGGTAGCGATCGGGCTCTTCGATCATCAGGTGCACGTCGAGCGGCACCTTCGCGATCCGCTTGATCGACTTCACGACCGGCGGCCCGATCGTGATGTTCGGGACGAAGTGGCCGTCCATGACGTCGACGTGAATCAGATCCGCGCCGCCGCGCTCCGCCGCCGCGATCGCCTCGCCGAGCGCGGCGAAGTCGGCCGAGAGAATCGACGGCGCGATCTGGACCGTCATCGGCTCACCTCGAGCGAGATCGGCTCGCCTGGCGCGATCTGAAATCCTGCCTGCGGCGTCTGGCGGATCACGATGCCCGCCGCGACGCCCGGGTAGGGCGTCGATCCGACCACGGCGACGCGAAAGCCGCGATTGCGGAGGATCTCGGCCGCGCGGTCGCCGTTGATGCCGATGAGATCCGGCATCACGTAGCTGGCGCCGCGCTCCCCGCGGTTGACGAGCAGCGCGACGGAGGCTCCCGCCGATTTCGCCGGCGGCGTCTGCGCGACGACGACGTCGGGCGAATAGGTGTGCGACCTGATTTCGGAAAGGTCTGACAAGGTCAGACCGTCCTGCGCGAGCCGCATCTGCGCGGTCCGCTCCGTTTCGCCGATGAGCAGCGGAACGGTCGCCGCGCGCTGGCCCGCGCTCAGCCAGACGCGGACGCTGCGCTGGCGGCGCGCCACCGAGCCCGGCGCCGGATCCTGCGCGAGCACGCGCCCCGCCGCGATCTTCGGATCGGGCCGCCGCGTCTCGTCGATCTTGACTGCGAGGCCGAGCGTATCGGCGATCGCCGTCGCGTCGTTCGCGGTGCGATTCGTGAAGTCGGGCACCTGGACCTCGCGCGTGCGGAGCGCAAGACGCATCGACGCCGCCGCGAAGATGAGATACGTCGCGAGGAGGCCGCCGCCGAGCAGGACGAGCTTGCCCGCGCTCCAGACGCGCGTTCCGAGTGCCATGTGGATATCTCGATGGTACTACAACAAGTTACGGGAGCGCCCCGGGCCGGCGGCGGTGCACGGGCTTGCGCAGCTCCTCATCCGCGCCGGACGAACACCGCGGCGAAGAACGCCTCGAGGCCGTGCAGATGCGGCTCGGTACGAAAGTGGCCGCGCGCGTCGACGAGCATCTCATGAAGCTGCGGGTTCGCGACCGCAGCAGAGACCGGCTCGAACGACGGCGCGGCGGCAGCGAACGCGTCCGCGATCTGCTCGTTCTCTTCCGGCTCGCTCGAGCACGTGGCGTAGACGAGCCGCCCGCCCGGTGCGACGGCGTCCGCGGCACGCTGCAGCATCGTCAATTCCGCCGCGGCGAGCGGGGCGAGATCGGTTTCGAGCCGGCGCCAGCGGATGTCCGGATCGCGCCGCAGCGTGCCAAGGCCCGAGCACGGCGCGTCGACGAGCACGCAGTCGAACGCGGTCGAGAAGGGCAGCGGGACGCGCGCGTCGGCCTGCACGATGCGCACGTTCGGTGCGCCGCTGTGCGCGACCGTGCGGCGGAGGAGATCGATGCGGCGATCGCGCACATCGGTCGCGACGAGCAGCCCCGCGCCCTGCATCGCGGCCGCAATCGCCGTGGTCTTGCCGCCCGGCGCGGCGCAGGCGTCGAGGACGCGCGGCGGCGGAGGATTGCCGGCGAGCAGCGTGACGAGTTGCGACGCCTCGTCCTGCACGAAGAACGCGCGATCGTGATCGTCGAGCCGCAGCGGATGGCCTTCGTCGACGATCAGCGCGTCCGGCGCGAAGCGTCCAGGATGGGTCTCGATCTCGAGGGCGCGCAGCCGATCCGCGAGCTCGTCGCGCGTGGCGGCGAAGCGATTCGCGCGAAGCGTGAGCGCGCCGGGCGTGTTGTTGAAGTGCATCCACGCCTCGGCGACGTCGAACCCGAGACGGTCGTACCAGCGCGACGCAAGCCATCGCGGATGTGAGAGCGTCACGCTGAGGTACTCGAGCGCCGCGGCGCGGCTGCCGGCGTCGGCGGGCCGCGGCGGCAGCGGCAGCGCGCCGCGTTTCCGCGACGCCTCGCGAAGGACGGCGTTCACGAACCCGGTTGCGCTCGCCTTGCCCGCTCGCCGCGCCAGGTTCACCGCATCGTCCACGACGGCCGAGGCGGGCACTCGCGTGAGATGGAGCAGCTGGTAGACGCTGAGGCGCAGAATCTCGACGACCTGGGTGTCGAGACGCGCGAGCGGCCGCTTCGCGAAGGCGACGATGACGTGATCGAGCGCGGCGCGCCACCGCTGCACGCCGGCCGCGATCTCGGCGGCGAGCGCGCGATCCCGGTCGTCGCGAAGGCCGCCGCGCGCGACCGCGATGGCCGCCGGCAGATCCGCGCTGCCCCCCGAGACCGCGCTGAGGATCTCGTACGCGGCGACGCGCGCGGGCGCGATCATGGCGCCGCCGTCAGGCGATCGCCCGGCTCGACGCGATGGCCCGCCAGAAACTCGCGCGCCGTCATCGGCCGTTTCCCCTCCGCCTGGACTTCGACCACGCGCACGCGCCCGGTGCCGGCGGCGACGACGAGATCGTCGGCCCTTGCCGCGATCACGGTGCCGGGCGCCGCGCCGGCGGCGTCAGCCGACAGCGCCGAGCGCAGCAGGATCAGACGACGGCCGTGCAGGAACGTGGACGCATGCGGCCAGGGGTGCAGCCCGCGCACCGCGTTGTGAATCCGATCGGCCGGCCAGCTCCAGTCGATGGCGCCGTCCGCTTTCGTCAGCCGCGGCGCATACGTCGCCGCCGCATCGTCCTGCGGCGTTTCGCGCGCGCGGCCGGCGGCGATGTCGTCCACCGCCGCGGCGGCGAGCGCCGCGCCGTCGCGCGCGAGATCCCGTTCGACCTCCTCGCTCGTCTCGTCCGGATCGATCGGACGCCTCGTCTCGGCGAGCATCGGCCCGGCGTCGAGCGCCTTGACGACGCGCATGATCGTGACGCCCGTCTCGCGCTCGCCGTTCATGATCGCGCGGTGCACCGGCGCGGCGCCGCGGTATTGCGGCAGCAGCGACGCGTGCACGTTGATCATCCCGAGCCGCGGGGCGGCGAGCACCGCGTCGGTCAGGATCCTGCCGTAGGCCGCGACGACGCCGAGGTCGGTTTGCATCGCCGCGAGGGCGGCGAGAAACGCGTCGTCTTTCAGGCGGTCGGGCTGGAGAACCGGCAGCGCCGCATCGACCGCGCGCGCCTTGACCGGCGCATACGACGTCTTGTGGCCGCGGCCGCGGGGCCGATCCGGCTGCGTGACGACGCCGACGATCTGATGGCGGGAGCGGAGGAGCGCGTCGAGCGTCGGCACGGCGAACTCCGGCGTGCCGAAGAAGACGATGCGCAGCGGCGGCGCGCTCACCATTTGCCGGCGCGCGTCAGCTTGCGAATCTTCCGCACGATCAGATCGCGCTTGATGCCGCGCAGACGATCGACGAACACCGTGCCGTCGAGATGATCCATCTCGTGTTGAAACGCGCGCGCGAGGAGGCCGGTTGCCTCGACCGTGCGCTGCTGCCACTCGCGATCGAATCCGCGCAGGACGGCGCGCATCGGCCGCACGACCGTCGCGTTGAACCCGGGCACGCTGAGGCACCCTTCCTCTTCGAGCTGCGTGCCGTCGCGCTCGACGAACTCGGGGTTGACGAAGACCATGAGGCCGCCGGAATCGCGGCCGACCGACACGTCGACGACGAAGAGCCGCAACGCCACGCCCACCTGCGGCGCCGCGAGCCCGACGCCCGGCGCGGCATACATCGTGTCGATCATGTCGTCGATGAGGCGATCGATCTCCGGCGTGAGCTCATCGACCGGCCGCGCTTTCTCGTGAAGCGGCGCGTCGCCATACTTGAGGATGGGGCGGATCATCGATGATTCAGAGAACGCAAAGGAGGCAAAGGTCGCGAAGGCGCAAAGGACGCGCAAAGAAGAATACTTTACTCGGGAAAACCGTTGACCTTTCGCTCGATGCCGTCACGGAGCAGGCTCACATTGAAGTTGATGAGCAGTCCGAGCTTCAACTTGAGTTGCTTCAGGTAGGAAACCAGTTGCGCACCATGGACGCGTGCGAGGCGGTCGATTGCCTTCACTTCGACAACAACCGAATTGTCGACGATCAAATCGACGCGGTAGCCGCAATCCAGGCGGTGGCTCTTGCAAACCAGCGGCAGCGGCTTCTCTCGCTCCACTGAGATGCCGCGACTTGTCAGCTCGAATGCCAGCGACGCCTTGTACGCCGATTCGAGCATGCCTGGTCCAAGTTCGCGATGCACATCGATCGCGGCACCAATGATCGTGTTCGAGAGTTGATTGAGCCGATCCCTCTCTGCCTGTGTGTTCGACATGCTGCACAGGTGAGCAAGAATCGATGCGTCGTACAGATGTGCAGTCGAGAACGCGAGTTGACGTCCCCGTCACAAAAAGGCGCAAGCGTGGATTGAAGAAACTGCAGTCGCCTCCTTTGTGATCTTCGCGGTCTTTGCGATCTCCGCGAGCTTAGCCACCTTTGCGTTCTCCAAGCCGCGCAGCGGTCCGATCGCGATACGTATTCCAGTTCCCCACGAGCTCCTCGATCGAGTCTCCTCCGAACTTCTCGATCAGCGCGTCCGCGAGCACGAAGGCGATCATCGCCTCGCCGACGACGGCGGCGGCGGGGACGGCGCAGACGTCGCTGCGCTCGACGGCGGCGGGGCTCGCGGTCATCGTCGCGAGATCGACCGATCGGAGCGGCGACATCAACGTCGAGATCGGCTTCATGTAGCCGGTGACGCGGACGTCCTCGCCGTTGGTGACGCCGCCCTCGAGGCCGCCCGCGTTGTTGGTCGGGCGCCGCACGCCGATCGGCGCGGCGGCGCCGCCCGGGACGATCTCGTCGTGCACGCGTGAGCCCGGCACGTACGCGACGGCCGGGCCCATCCCGATCCCCACCGCCTTGATGGCGGGAATGGACATCATCGCCTGCGCCAGCCGGCCATCGAGCTTGCGATCCCACTGCACGTAGCTCCCGAGACCCGCGGGAACGGCGTGCGCGATCACCTCGAAGCTGCCGCCCATCGTGTCGCCGGCGTCGCGCGCGCGATCGATCTCCGCGATCATCTGCTGCTCGACGGCGGGATCGGCGCAGTGCAGCGGCGCGTCCGCGGGAATCCGCCGCGCCTGCTCGAAGGAAATCGTCGACGGATCCGCGATCGCCGCCTGGCCGATCGCGACGACGTGACTGACGATGTCGGCGCCGACGGCGGCGAGCAGCTGCCGCGCGATCGCGCCGACGGCGACGCGCGCCGCCGTCTCGCGCGCGCTCGCGCGCTCGAGCACGTTGCGCATGTCGTCGTGGCCGTACTTGACGAAGCCGGCCAGGTCCGCGTGGCCCGGCCGCGGGCGCGTGACCGGCGGCCGATCCACGCCCGACGCGCCCGCCGGCATCTGCGGCTCGACGTACATCGTGCGCTGCCAGTTCTCCCAGTCCTTGTTCGGGATCAGCAGCGCGATCGGGCCGCCGCTCGTGACGCCGTGGCGCACGCCGCTCAGCGGCTCGGCGCGATCCGATTCGATCACCATGCGGCGGCCGCGCCCGTAGCCGGTCTGCCTCCGCCGCAGCTCCGTCGTGATCGCGTCGAGATCGATCGCGAGGCCTGCCGGCACGCCGTCGACGATCGCGACGAGGCCCTTGCCGTGCGACTCGCCGGCAGTCAAAAACCGAAGCATTCGAGCGTCATTCTATCTGAAAAATTCTCCACGTCCGGACGCGGGCGGCGCGGCGCACGACGCGCGCGCATCGGCTGCCTTCTTGCAGAACGGGGACCGCCGATTCCCGGCGACACGCATCCCAAGTCTCACCTGGAGGAACCATGCAGTTGATGGCGGATCGCTTCGCGATCGACGATCGCGGCCGCGCGCTCGATCTCGCGACCGGCGCGCGCGTGACGTTGACGGTCGGCACGGCCGGCGGCGTCTCGGAGCAGCTGCGATGGAGCGCGCGCTGCGCCGCGCTGCACGCGCTGCACCATCGCAGGCTCGCGCAGCTCCTCGACTTCGGGCCGATCGGCGAAACCGAGCGCTTCGAGGCGTGGGCGTGCGGGCCGCCGTGGCGCGGCGGCGCCGACGAGGCGCGCGTCGTCTACGAGCGCGCCGAACGATTTCTGCGCGCAATGTCGCTCTCGTCGTCCGCGTTTGCGCGCGATCGGATCCGCGTCAACGCGACCGGGCAGGGGCAGTACGTGCCCGACGCGGGCAGCGGATACCCGCCAGGGGAAGACGAGACGCACGCGTCTGGGAACATATCAATCGCCGACTGTGCGCTGCGCCGGATCGAACGACGCGAGGTCGCGTCGCTCGTCGAGATGTTCCAGGCGCCGCTCGGATCGCGTCCGCGCATCGCCGCGCTCTGGGGTCCCGACGGCGCCGGCAAGCGTGTCGTCGCCGGACAACTGGCGCGCGCGGCCCGCGCGGCCGGCTTCGTGCCGGTGGCGGCATCGCTCCTCGACTCGCCGCTCGCGACGCTGTGGCTCGATCGCAGCCTCTTCGTGATCGCACACGCGGAGCAAGCCGATCTCTGGCGAAGCCTTCTTGCGACCGTCGTCCGGACGGTGCGGCCGCACGTGGTGCTGATCGTCGGACGTCAAGACATCCGCCACGTGGACGGTGTTGTGCTGCGCGGGCTGGACGTCGCCGCGCTCGCGGCCGCCGTCGTGCCGGCGGCGTCCGAGCGGCACGATCTGCGAAGGGTGAGAGCCGCCGCCGAGCGCGCGCGCGGGCTGCCGGGCCGATTCGCGCGGTTGCTGTGGCCCGACGTCATCGGCGATCTCGGCCGAGCGGCATCCGATCGTCGTGTGCCGCGCGCGGCCGAGCGGCCGGTCGTGTACGGCCAGGACCCGGAGCCGGCCCTCGTCGCTGCGGCAGCGGCGCCGGCATGCGCCTGGCCGGCGCCTGGCGAGCTCGCGGCCCTTCGCCGGCGGATCGACACGGCGACGACGGCGATCGCGGCCGGCCGGCATGCGCCCGGAACGCGCGATCTCCGAAACGCGATCGGCGGGCTCGCGCGCCGAGGCGCATGGCTCGACGCCGGCAACGGCGCGCTGGCGCTCGCCGCCGCGCTCCTGCACCGGGGGCGGACTCGCGACGCGCAAGCCGCGATGGATCAGGGGCGCGAGTATGCGACGCGCGCGGGCAGCGACGGCCAGCTCATCGATCTCGCGATCCTCGGCGGCGACGCGTGGATCGATCTCACGCGGCTCGACGAGGCGGACGCGGTTGCGGCGACGGCCGTGACGGCGGCGCGCGCCGCCGGGGATCGATTGCGGGCGGGCGCCGCGTCGCTGGTGCTGGCGCGTGCGGCGTTCTGGCGGGGACGCTTCGGCGACGCCGATGCGGCGCTCGAGGCCGTCGGCGACGGTCAGCCCCAGGCGATCCGCGTGCGGCGCGCAACGCTGGGCGCACGGATCGCCGTCGGCGCCGGCGACCTCGCGCGTGCGCTCGCGCTCGTCGCAGACGCCACCCGCATCGCGCAAGAGATCGGCGGCGCGGCGCCTGTCGCATCCGCGCACTACGGCAGCGCGTTTGTCCGGGCGGCGGTCGGCGACTGGGATGCCGCTGAGCGCGATATCGGCGTTGCAATCGAAAGCGCGCGAGCCGCACACGATCCGCTGCGCGCCATTCGCGCGCGGCTCCTCGAGTGCGAGGTCGCGCGGCGCCGGCGTGGTCCGGCGGCGCGCGCGTCGCTCGAGCGCCTCCGGCGGGCGATGGCCGCGGCGCCGCCGCTCGTCAGACGAAGGTGGGAGCTGACGATGGCTGCGGCCGCGGCGCCAGCCGATAGCGGCGACATCGTGACGAAGGAGGTCGCGTCGACGGGGCTGGGCGCCTTGTCGCTCTACGTCGCGCCGGCGGCCGAGAGCCCCTCGACGGCGCGCGCCTCCGACCGGTTCGTCGATCAGCTGATCGCGATCCTCCACGTCTGCCAGACCGCCGAAGAGGACGGCGCGCTGCTGACGGAAGTCTGCGCGCGCGTGCGCCAGCATCTTCACGCGGCGGCCGTCGCGATCGTCGCGTCGCGCGACGATCGAACGCGTCTGCTCGCGTCGGACGGCGCGCGCCTCGACGTCGAGATCGCCCGGCGCGCGGCGACCGCCGGCGTCGTCGTCGCACCGCATCGTCACGACGACCGGATCGAAGCGGCGGCGCCGGTCGTCTACGGCGGGGCGGCGATCGGCGCGCTGTGCGCGCGGTGGACCCTCGGATCGATGTACGACACGTCGATGGCCCCGTCGATCCTCGCGACGGCGGCGGCGGCGGCGGCGCCGATCGTTGCCGCGGCCATCGCGAAGGCGGACCACGAGGCGCCGGCGGTCGAGGCGGAGCTCGTCGGCGCGACGCCGGCGATGGTGGAGCTGCGGCGCAGCGTCGAGCGCGCGGCAGCGGCGCCGTTCGCGGTGATGATCGACGGCGAGAGCGGCAGCGGGAAGGAGCTCGTGGCGCGCGCGATTCATCGCGGCAGCCTGCGCCGCCACAAGGCCTTCTGCACGCTGAACTGCGCGGCGCTGCCCGACGATCTCGTCGAGTCCGAGCTCTTCGGCCACGCCCGCGGATCGTTCACCGGCGCGGTCGCCGATCGTGCGGGTGTGTTCGAGGAGGCGCACGGCGGCACGCTGTTCCTCGACGAAGTGGGCGAGCTGTCGCCGCGCGCGCAGGCGAAGGTGCTCCGCGTGATTCAGGAAGGGGAGCTGCGGCGCGTCGGCGACACGACGCCGCGGCGCGTCGACGTCCGCATCGTCGCGGCGACGAATCGCGATCTGCGGCGCGAGGTGGACGCGGGACGCTTTCGTCTCGACCTGCTCTACCGCCTCGACGTGCTGCACGTCACGGTGCCGCCGCTGCGCGAGCGGCGCGAAGACGTTGCCGTCCTCGCCGAGCGGTTCTGGCGCGACGCGGCCGCGCGCGTCGGCAGCCGCGCGACGCTCGCGGCGACGACGATTGGCGCGCTCGCGCGCTACGACTGGCCGGGCAACGTGCGCGAGCTGCAGAACGTGCTCGCGTCGCTCGCCGTGCGCAGCCCCAGGCGGGGCGTCGTGCCGCTGTCGGCGCTGCCGCAGGCGTTCACCGCGGCGGAGGCGACTGCTGCCTGGCGGCTCGACGATGCGCGCCGCACGTTCGAAGAGCGCTTCGTTCGCGCGGCGCTGATCCGGACGGGCGGACATCGCGGGCGCGCCGCCACGGAGCTCGGCGTCACGCGGCAGGGGCTCACGAAGCTGATGTCACGGCTGGGCATCGCGCCGTGATCTGCAATCACGAGCGCGTTGCAAAGTTTACCTGTAGCGCAGCCCTTCAGGGCTGCCCGGCGGCCGTTGGCAGGCTGCAGGCCTGCGCGACCGGAGGCCGCCGGCAATTCTGTGGGTTTTCCACGACGCGCGTCAGCGCGTCATTTCGAAGCGGACCGTTACCGTCAGCGCGACCGGCACCGCCACGCCGTTGAGGAGCGTCGGCGTGAACGTCCACGCGCGCACGGCATCGACCGCCGCTTGATCCAGCAGCGGAATGGATCGCAGCACGCGGACCGAGGTGACGGCGCCGTTCACGTCGATCACCGCCTCGAGAATGACGGTACCTTCGATATGCGCGGCTTGAGCGACGCGCGGATAGACCGGATCGACATGCCGCATTTTGCGCGGCGCCTGCATGTCGGAGCGCAGGTGAATCGGCGTCTGCGGCGCGGGCGGCGGCGCCGCCGCCGCAATCGGATCCGCGCGGCCGAAGATCTCCGACGAACCGACCCCGCGCTCGACGCCGATCGCATCGGTCGTCGTGCAGTCGGTGCACGTGGGCGCCGCTGCATGCGCGACGCCCGCCGGCGCTTCAATCGGCGCGACAGACGGCCCGATGGGATCGACCGACGCGGGCCCGCGCGCGGCGTGCTGCGGCGGTGGAAGCGGAATGTCGATGACGCGAACCGGGATCACGCCGATAAACGACATCGGCTCGTGAGGCACGGCCGGCAGCGGCCCGACGGCGACCAACTGCGCCATCAACGCGCCAGCGACGACAATCGCGTGAGCGACGATGGAGACGATCGTGGACGAGCGCCGCATCGCATCCTCCTCGGCGAGCGCAGTGTCGTACGCCGGCTCTCTCAATTGGACACGCGCCGCGCCGCAAGGTTCCGCGCGCTAGCGTTGCATGCGTGATTGCCGCTGTGCAGCGGCGATGAGCGCGGCGTTGCCGGGATCTTTCTCCAGCCCGCGCGCGATCGTCGCCTGCGCGGCATCGCGATCGCCTGCGCGGATCTGCGCGTCGGCGAGCGCGGCCAAAAGGCGCATGTCGGCCGGGCTCGCGGCCGCGGCGCGCGACAGCCACTCGACGGCGGTCTGCGGATCGTTGAGGCGGATCGAGAGCGCGGCGATCTGGATCGCCCGCGGCGCGCGATCCGCGTCCGACGATGTCAGCGCGCCGTACTGGATGAGCGCGGTGCGCGCGGCGCCGGGATGTCCGAGCTTTTCCGCCGTCGAGGCATAGAGCAGCAGCGCTGCCGGATCGATCGGAAAGCGCGTCGTCGCGGCCTCGAGCGCGCGCTCGGCGCCGGCGGCGTCGCCGTTCTGGACGAGCGCGCGCGCGTACAACGTGAGGGCACGGCTCGTCGCGGCCGGGCTCGCGGCGACGCGCTCGAGCGCCTCGCGCGCCTTGCTCAGGAAGGCGCGATCGTCGCGCGGGCGGTCGAGCCACACTTCGCCGAGCGCACGGAAGATCTCCGGATCGTTCGGGCTGCGCTCGAGCGCGCTCCCGAGCGTGAGGATCGCCAGATCCCAGCGGCCCGCGCGCGCGTGTGCCATGCCGACGGCGACCTGCCGCGCGACGCGATCGCGGTCGAGCCCCGCGAGAATCTGGAGCTGCGCGAGCTCCTCGGTCCGGCGATCGAGCGCGCGATAGAGATCGGCGAGCTCTTCGCGCGCCGCGAGCATGCCCGGCTCGATGGCGACCGCTTTCTCGAACGCGTGGACGGCGTCGGGCGCACGCCGCGTCTCGCGCAGGCACATCCCGAGCAGGTAGTGCGCGTCGGCCATCCGATCGTCCAGGCGAAGCGCATCGCCGAGCGCGTCGACGGCCGCATCGATGTCATGCTGGCGGTAGCGCGTGAGCCCAAGGCGGTAGGTGACGCGCGCGGAGCGATCGTCGAGATGGAGGTACGACTCGTAGGCTTCCGCCGCTCGAGCGTATCGCTGGAGCTGGTAGAGCGCGTCGCCGAGCGCCTCGAGCGGACGCGTCGCCGTGGGATCGAGCGCAGCGGCCTTGCGGAAATCGCGGGCGGCGGCTTCGAGATCGCCCCGATCGCCGCGGCGCTGATACGTCTGGCCGCGGCGCAAGTGCGCGAGCATCGAATCGGGCCTGAGCGCGATCGCGCCGCTGTAGGCCTCGATGGCGGCGAAGGTCTGGTCGTCGCGCAGCGCGGCGTCGCCGCGCGTCAAGAACGCCGCGTAGTCGCGCTGCCGCGCGACGGCCTGGTAGGCCGTGGCCACGGCAGCGCCGGCCAGCGCGAGCAGCGCCACGAGCACGATCGCCCGCTTCACGGGGCCCATCCTATCAGCCGAGCTCTCCGTCGCGGATTTGCGCCGTTTTTCGCTGCCAGCGGGCCCCGGCCGGAACTCTCCAGCCGAGGCGGGGTCTAACTTGCTATAGTGGAAGTCTCAGTGAAACAGGCGCGGGTCGTTAGTTGGTCCGACGTCGGCGGCCGTGAGGCGGCGTTAGTGCAGCGGTGTGCAGCCGGCGAACAGCTGGCGTGCACCGAGCTCGTCGGCGATCACCAGCGCATGGTCATCCAGCTGGCGATGAACCTGCTCGGCGACCGCGACGAGGCGCTCGACCTGTCGCAGGAAGTCTTCCTGCGCGTCTTCCGCACCATCCACCGATTCCGCGGCCAATCGAGCCTGCGCACCTGGATCTACCGCATCGCCGTGAACCAGGCGCGCAACCGCCACCGGTTCTGGCGGCGGCGCCACCGCGCCGACCAGGTGTCACTCGATCAGCACGTCGCAGCGCACGGCGATTTCCGGTCGGGCGGCGAATCGACGCCGGATCGCCTGCTCGCGCAGAAGGAGCTCGCCGAGCGGCTGCAGCAGGCGCTCGATCATCTGCCGTTCGACCAGCGCACGGCCATCGTGCTGCGCGAGATCGACGGCCTGAGCTACGAGGAGATCGCCTTCTCGCTCGGCGTGGCTGTCGGCACGGTGAAGTCGCGGCTCACGCGCGCGCGCCAGGCGCTGCGCCTCGAGCTGCGCGAAGCGAGGACCGCATGAAGCCGCTCACCTGCGCGTCGACGCGGCGGCGGCTCCAGGCCTTCCACGATCGCGAGCTGGGCGTCGCCGATCAAATCGCGGTGAACGCGCACCTCGAGTGGTGCGACCGCTGCGCCGAGGCGCTCGAGGATTTCCGCGCGGTCGGCGCCGCGCTGCACGCGCTCGCGCCGCGCCGCGCGCTCCTCGCGCAGGACGAAGCCGCCGTCTTCACGTCCACCGTCGTCAGCCGCATGCAGGCCGAGGACGATGCGTCGTTCTTCACGACGCTGCGGCTGATGTTCGAGGACATGCACCTCGTGTACGCCGGCCTCGGCGCGGCGACGGCGACCGCCGTGTGCCTCGTCATCATGCTCGGCATGATGCGCTTCGCCACGACCGATCGGCCCGACTCGCTCGCCGCCGTCATGGAAGTGCTGGCGACGCCGCTCGAATGCGAATCGGGCAACGACATCACCGATGCCTCGGGCTGCCGCGCGCGGTGGAACGAGCGCTTCGCGCGCGCGAACGAATGGGACGAGCAGGAAGCGGTGTTCGCGCTGGAGGCCGTTGTCACGCGGCAGGGGCGCCTCGCGAACCTCGCCGTGCTGCGCGCGGAGCCGCGCCGCGCGGCGCTCGGCGGCGATCTGCAGGTGATCGAGGATCTCCTCGACGTCGTCTCGCGCTCGCGCCTCGATCCGCGGCTCTCGACCCGCCTCGCGATTCCGATCTGGCTCTACGAGCAGACGACGGTCCGCGCCAGCAAGCAGCCGACGCCGCTCGACGTCCCGCTGCCGGCGAAGAAGATCGCCACCCTGACCCGCGCTCGCGCAGCGCGCGCGTAGGCCCCTCCCGCCGTCAGCGGTTCCTGAATGTAAACGTCGTTCGCGTCGCTTCGGCCCGGTTCGACCCTCGCCGAACGCGTCGAGCTGCCGAACCGCTCGTGCCACGCCTCCGGGGTTGCGGCTCATGTTGAGCACCGCACGCGACACCGGCACCCCGTCGAAGACGGCGCGGCCGGTGATCGTCCCGGTGTTTGCCGAATCGATGTTCGTGACGGGCGATTGCGTGAGGCCGGCGGCGGCCAATGCGAGATCGGCCAGGGCGAGCAAACGCGCGGAGATAGTCATGGCGTCTCCTTTCGCCATCCGGGATTCGTGCGAATCCCGAATCCCCAATCCCTAGCGCCGTCGCGGCGCGTCGACGTGGGTCGTCGCGACGTTGTTCATCGCGTCGCTCGCGCGCAGCGTGATGCCGCGGTCGCCGAGCTCGCCTTCGATCGGCAGCTCGTAGTGCTCTTCGCGCGAGTCGGCGATGCCGTCGACCGGGAACACGCCGCGCCACCGCTGGCCGTCCGACGAGTACTCGACGCCGCGGATCGGTGAATGGTCGTCCTTGACGTCGAACGAGATCACCGTCCGGCCTGAGACAACGCGGACGTTGGTGACGGCGATGGACGGCGGCGTGTTGTCCACCTCGAACGCGGCGCTGTCGAGCTCGCCGGTGAGCGCCGTCGCGAGCGGATTGGACGGCGCGTCGGAGGCGACGATCTTCACGAAGTACGTCCCGTTCGGGGCCGTCGTCGTGTCCCAGACGAGAATCGACTCGGCGACGCCCTTGCGGAGCGTCTTCCACGCCGTTTCACCCTCGCGGCGGTACAGCACGTCGTAGGTGAGATCGTCGTCGTTCTCGTCCTCGGCCTTCCACTGGAGCGTCTGCAGCCCCTTCTGATACGTGCGCCGGCCGAGCGACGAGCCGCCGGCCGACTGCGCGCCCGCCTGCGCGGCGAGCTTGCGCTCCGGCGTCGACTGATCCTCGAAACCCGCGAGATCCGGATCGCCCGTCGAGAACGGCTTCTGGAAGACGATGCCCGCGGGATGGACGGTGATGCTGCGGACGACCGGCCGCAGGTTGCGCTGCAGATACGCGGCGGTCACCGAGGTGAGCACCGGCGAGTCGCCTTTGCCGGTCAGGACCGCGCGCCACTGGAGGTAGCGCGACTTCGGGCTCGTGATCGGCGAGCCGTCGGCGTTGGTGTACGCCGCCGACCAGGTGCTCCACGTGTCGTCGGGCGTCTCGGTGTTGCCGCTGCGCGTGAAGAGCTCGATCTTGCCGCCCGCCGTGGTGCCGCGCCAGCTGATCGCGCCCCATGTGGACACCATCTGCGCGTCGCGCGTGTCCGACTCATAGGCGCCGCGCGGCGCGCGTTCGGACGACAGCCGGAACACCTTGCCGGGATTCGCCGTGGCGTAATACAGCCGGCCGGCCGCGTCGCGATGGAACGCCGTCACCTGCTGCGCCGGCGCGCGCGCGACGAGCGTCGCGCGCAGCGGATTGCCGTCGAGCCGGTAAATCTTTCCCTTGTTGCCCGTGCCGACGATGAGCGCGCCGCCCGGATCGAAGGCGAGATCGTAGGGCGAGTCGTCGCGCGAGTCCCACAGCTGATCCCAGACGCCGTCGGGCGCGATCCGGTAGACGGCGCCCTTCGGCGCCCGGCGATCCTCCCGCGTCGAGCCGGTCGACGCGGGCCCGCCCACGTCGACGATCGACATCGACGTGATTTCCGCCGACACCGACGGCACCGGCGCCCGCGACGACGGCTCCGGCGTCGGCCGATCGATGAGCTCCGTGCTCACCGGCGCGCCGCCGGATCCCGGCCGTCCGCTGACCGCGGCGACATACAGCATGCCCTTGTCGTCGAACCGCAGCGCGCGGATCTCCTGGAACGGCGAGTCGAGGAGGACGAACGCTTTGCCCTCGGCGTCGACGCGCAGCACCTTGCCCGGCGATCCCGTGCCGACCAGGAGATTGCCGCTCTTGTCGAACGCGAGCGACGTGACGTGCGTCGCGTTCGTCTTGTAGAAGACCGACGCCTTGCCGTCGGGGGTGATTTTCTGGATGATGCCCTTGTCGCCGGTGCCCGCGAACACGTTCCCCTTCGCATCGGAGGCCAGCGTCCAGATGTATTTCTCGTCGCCGTTGTAGAACGGCGTCGAGTTCCCGCTGCGATCGACTTTGTAGATTCGGCCGTCGGGCGACGTGCCGACGTAGAGCCCGCCGTTGGGCGCAGGCGCGAGCGCGTGTGCCTCGAGCTCCGTGCTGTCGAAGAAGAGCGCCCCCTTGCCCTGCGCGTCGATCCGGAACACCTTGCCCTCGTTGCCGGTGCCGACGAGCAGCGCCCCGTCGGGCGCCGCGATCATCGACCAGAGAAACGGCGCCGACGTCTCGTAGACGAGCTCCGTGATCGGTCCGAGCGTCAGCTGCCCGGTCGCGTCGATCGAGAGGTTCTCGACGTCGCCCTTCAGGAAGTCGGTCTGCGACGCCGCCTGAAAGAATTTCGGGGAGGAGGCGCGGAGCGGAAGGACGAGAAGGGCGGCGATCGCGATCGCCGCCGGCCCGCGTCGAATAGGCATCCTCAGTTCTGCGAGACGCTGATCGTCAGCGTGCGCGAGCCGGCCACCGCGTGCTCGGTCGGCAGCTCCCATTCGGCGATCGTCGCGCTGTGCAGCGGGTTGAAGTTGCCGCCGTTGCGATCGCCTTCGAGGACGCCGAGCACCGACGGCGGCAACGACGAGAGCAGCTCGCCGTTCACCACCGCGCCGGCCTCGCTGCCGAGCAGCTTCACGTAGAGCACGTTGTTGCGCCGCGCCTTGTTCAGCGCCTTGATCATCTGGTCGACGCTGCGCGGCTGCGGCGTCCGCACCTCGCGCTGCTCGGTCTGGCCGAGCCGCTGGCCGTCGGACACCAGGATCGACAGCGGTCCGCTCACATTGGCCGGAATGTCGATCGGCAGCGTGCGCACGACTTCGTCGCCGCGATACGTGCGGAGCAGCACCTTCAGCGGCACGCTGCGCCCGGCGCGCGGACGCGGATCGTCGAGCCACACGCGCTCGAGCGTCGCCGTCTTCGGCTCCTCCGTCGTCGCGAACGTGATGTCGACGCCCTCGACGTCCACCTTCTCGTAGTCGTTGCCCATCAGATACGTGATCGGCGCGACCACGTAGGCGGCGGCGTTCAGCGACGACTGATCGCCGGCAAACAGGTTGTTGAAGGTGATCTCGTCGTGCTTCTTGACCGTCGCCGTGCCGCGCACGGTGAAGCTCGCCGACCCGAACTGCCGCTCGTACGAGCCGAGCGTGTTCAGGATGCTCGCGTACGTCATCAGCGGCCCGAAGAGCTGATCGTTGACGACGGTGAAGTGGAAGCTGTGCTTCGGCTGCCGCGACGACTCGAGCGTGATCGTCACCGGAATCATCCGCGGGCCGGGCCCGAGCTTGCCGGCGATCGCCGTCGCGCGGTCCTGCAGGAACGTCCCGATCACTTCGCCGGTGCTCGACAGCTTCATCGACGAGAAGAGGCTCGGGAGGACGGTGTAGACGTACGCGCGCGTCATCGGGAACTCGGTCGGCCCGAGGTTGTACATCGGATGGCCGAACGCGTAGACGCGATCGCCGTCGATGTGGGTCACGGTGCCGGTTCCGCCGAGCTGCAGATCGCCAGCCACGAGCATCACGCCGATGGCGTCGCCCGGCTTGAGCGGCCCTTCGAACGGCGCCTCGCCGTTCTTGAAGCCCGCCGCGCTGCCGCCGGTGGGAATGAACCCCTGCTCGCGGAACGCGCCGGTGAAGACGTCGGCGACGTCGGGCTCGAAGCCGGACATCACGAGCGGGGTCGCGATCGGCCGGAGCAGCGTCCCGAGTTGATCGCCGCCGAACCCGCCGACGGCGCTCACGCCCGTCATCTGCGCGTCGCCAGGCCGTTCGGCGAACGGCCGATTCCAGTTCAGCGCCTTGCGGAACGCCGCCGTCAGCGCGTCGCGCGTGAGCGGGTACTCGACTTTCACCTTCGTGCCCGGCGCACGCACGTCGCTGAACGTCGTCGAGTCGGTCATTTCCGCGATGGGCGTGATGCCGGCGATCGGTTCCTTGGAGAAGGCGCCGAGGGCGTAGGAGACGGCGCCGACGAGGCGCCCGTCGATGTACACCGGGCTGCCGCTCATCCCGGCGATGACGCCGGTATTAGCGAGCGGACCGCCTTCGAGCTTCGCGAGAATGAGGTTGCGATGCGTGCCGATGACGTTCTCGAGCACGCCGATGATGTGCGCCTTGAATTCCTCGACGTGGGTGCCGTCGAATACCGTGCGGCCGACGCCCACCATGCCGGGCCGGACGTCGCCGACGCTCATCTGCGTGGGCGCGCCTGAGGTGAGCGCGGACGCAGCGACAACGATACCGAGCAGACTGAAGAGCGTCCGACGTAAGGGCATGATTCATTTTGACACGGATCGCCGCCCTCTGGTATGGTCTAACCCTCTGATGCCGCAGTCCTTTGCTCCCGAGCTGAGCGTCCTCGTCGCGCCGCGCGCATGCGCCGGCTCATGGCGTTGGTATTGGGGCTCGACTGAAGAGGCATCCGCCTTGGCCTGAACGCCAATCGCGCGACCGAATGTCCGAGCCTCTTCAGCCTGTGGTTGAAGGGGCTTTTTTTTTGGATCCGCGGGCCCTGGTAGCGAATTGACAACTGTGACGACTCCGCAATTGTGTGCAACGGTGACGGCCGAGACGACGGCCGAGCTGCGCCGGAAACGGGACGCGGTCGCCGACGCCGATCTGATCGAGCTGCGGCTCGACACGGTGCGCGACCCGGACGCCGCGGCCGCGCTTGCCGGCCGGACGCGGCCCGTCATCGTGACCTGCCGTCCGACCTGGGAAGGCGGCGGGTTCACCGGATCGGAAGAGGAGCGCAAGCGCATCCTTGCCGCCGCGTTGAGCGAAGGCGCGGAGTGGGTCGACCTCGAGTGGCGCGCGCATTTCGACGATCTGATCGCACAGGCCGCCGGCCGGCGCATCGTGCTCTCGACGCACGACTACCACGGCATGCCGATCGACCTTACCGCGCGCGTGCACGCGATGCGCTCGACCGGCGCGGAGGTGATCAAGATCTCCGCGACGGCGACGTCGTTGAGCGACTGCCTGCCGCTCCTGGAGCTCGGCGCCTCGAGGAACGCGCCGGGCGACATGGTCCTGATCGGCATGGGTCCGTACGGGCTCGCGACGCGAATCCTCGCCGCGCGGTTCGGATCGAGATGGACCTACGGCGGCGGCATCAGCGACATCGGCCAGGTCACGACCGACGCGCTCCTCGACGAATACCGATTCCGATCCATCACCGCATCGACGCAGATCTACGGCGTGGTCGGCGGCGCCGTCGGCCACTCGGTGTCGCCGGCGATCCACAACGCGGCGTTTCGCGCCGCGCGCCTCGACGCGGTCTACCTGCCGATGCCGGCCGTCACCGCCGCCGACTTCGAGGCGTTCGCCCGCGCCATCGGCATCAGCGGCGCGAGCGTCACGATTCCGTTCAAGGTGGCGCTCTTCGACGCGGTCGACGAGGTGGACTCCGTCGCGCGGCGCATCGGCGCGATCAACACGATTCGCGTGTCGAACGGCCGCTGGATCGGCGGCAACACCGACGCGAACGGCTTCCTCGCGCCGCTGCAGGAGCGGATGTCGCTCGCCGGCATGCGCGTCGCGGTCGCCGGCGCCGGCGGCGCCGCGCGCGCGGTCGTCGTCGCGCTCGGATCGACCGGCTGCTCGATCAGCGTGCACGCGCGGAACCGCGCGCAGGCCGAGGAGGTCGCCATCCTCGCCGCGGCCGAGATCGGCGCATGGCCGCCGCCGGCGGGGAGCTGGGACGTGCTCGTGAACTGCACGCCGATCGGGATGTATCCGCGGAGCCGGGAGACGCCCGTGCCCGCGGCGCATCTGACGGGACGCTGCGTCTACGATCTCGTTTACAACCCGCCCGCGACGCGGCTGCTGCGCGAGGCGGCGAGCGTCGGCTGCCAGACGATCGGCGGCCTCGAGATGCTCGTCGCGCAGGCGCGCGAGCAGTTCCAGTGGTGGACCGGCATCACACCGGCGGCGGCGGTGATGCGGGAAGCGGCGGAGGAGCGGCTGTCGGAGTTCGCGCGCGATGAAAATTACATCGTTTGAAGAATTCAGCGAGCTGGCGCGGCGCGGGACGTTCGTGCCCGTCGTCAAGGAGATCGTCGCCGATCTGCTGACGCCGGTGTCGGCGTTCCTGAAGATCGCCGAGCACGCCGACTACGCGTTCCTGCTCGAGAGCGTCGAGGGCGGCGAGCACGTCGCGCGGTATTCGTTCCTCGGCAAGGATCCGTTTCTCATCCTGCGCGCGCGCGACGGCTCGACGACGATCGATCGCGGCGGCCACACGTCGGCGAGCGACACGCCGTTCGTCGAGACGCTGCGCCGGCTGATGGCCGATTTCAGGTCGCCGTTCGTCCCCGATCTGCCGCGCTTCACGGGCGGCGCCGTCGGCTATTTCGGCTACGGCGCGGCGTCCTGGTTCGAGCCGGTGCTCGGCGATCTCGGCGCCTCGGACGACGGCGCGGATCAGGCCGGGTTCATGCTCTTCGACACCGTGCTGGCGTTCGATCACGTGCAGCACCGGATCCTCATCATCGCGAACGCGCGGATTTCCGCGGACGAGGACCTCGAATCGCTGTACCAGTTCGCCGTCGCGAAGATTCAGTTCCTCGAGCGCGAGCTCGAGCGGAATCTCTCGCGCACCTCGCACGACGGCGCCGCGGGACTCACGTTCACGTCGAACTACACGCGCGAAGGGTTCGAGGACCAGGTGCGCGCGGCCAAGGAGCACATCGCGGCCGGCGACATCTATCAGGTGGTGCTGTCGCAGCGCTTCGAGGCGGAGGTGGCGGCTGATCCCTTCACCGTCTACCGCGCGCTGCGCCACGTGAACCCGTCGCCCTACATGTATTTCATCCGCATGGGCGGCGTGTCGATCGTCGGGTCGTCGCCGGAGATGCTCGTGCGCGTGGAAGGGTCGCGGGTCGAGACGCACCCGATCGCCGGGACGAGGCGCCGCGGCCGCACCGACGAAGAGGACATGCGGCTCGCCGAAGAACTGAAGCGCAACGAGAAGGAGCGCGCCGAGCACGTCATGCTCGTCGATCTCGGGCGCAACGACGTCGGCCGCGTGTGCGAGTACGGATCGGTGCGCGTGCCGCAGTTCATGGGCCTCGAGCGCTTCTCGCACGTGATGCACCTGACGTCGATCGTCGAAGGGAAGCTCGCCGACGATCGGGATCGGCTCGACGCGCTCGTGTCCTGCTTTCCCGCGGGCACCGTGTCGGGCGCGCCGAAGGTCCGCGCGATGCAGATCATCAAGGAGCTCGAGCCGTCGGGCCGCGGGCTCTACGCCGGCGCCGTCGGCTATCTCGATTTCGCCGGGAACCTCGATTTCTGCATCGCGATCCGCACGGTGATCATGTCGAAGGGGCGGGCGTACGTGCAGGCGGGCGCCGGGATCGTGATGGACTCGAATCCCGCCGCCGAATTCGAGGAGACGCGCGACAAAGCGAAGGCTCTCCTGCGCGCCCTCGAGCTGGCGCAGGCGGGCTTGTGACAATGCGGATTGCGGAATGCGGAGTGCGGATTGATTGTGGATTGCGGAATGCGGTTTGCGGATTGATTGCGGATTGGCCGCGTTGTCCGAAATCCGAAATCCGCAGTAGAAATCCGCAATCCGCACTCCGCAATCCGCATTGAATTTATGGTGCTGGTCATCGACAACTACGATTCATTCACCTACAACCTCGTGCAGTATCTGGGCGAGCTCGGCGCGGACGTCCGCGTGATGCGCAACGACGCCGTGACGGTGGACGACGTGGTGAACGCCAGGGCCGATCACATCGTGATCTCGCCCGGGCCCGGCCGGCCGGAGCAGGCGGGCGTGACGATGGATGTCATTCGCGCGCTCGGCGAGCGGACGCCGATTCTCGGCGTCTGCCTCGGGCATCAGGCGATCGGCGCCGTCTTCGGCGGCGACGTCGTCCGCGCCGGCGTGCCGATGCACGGCAAGACGTCGACGATCGAGCACGACGGACGCGGCGTCTTCACCGGGATCGCCGGGCCGTTCCAGGCGTCGCGCTACCACTCGCTCGTCGTTGCCGAGGAGACGCTGCCGGCCGATCTCGAGATCACGGCGCGCACGCGGGAAGACGCCAGCATCATGGGACTGCGGCATCGCCGGTGGCCGGTCTACGGCGTGCAGTTCCATCCGGAGTCGATTCTGACGGGCGAGGGCCGGACGATCCTGCGCAACTTCCTCCGCGGCTGACAGCACGACGATGTTTCAAGAGCTGATAGAAAAACTGGCGCGCCACGAGGATCTCACGACCGACGAAGCGGCGGCCGCGATGAGCGAGGTGATGGCGGGCCGCGCGGCGCCGGCGCACATCGCGGGGCTGCTCGTCGGGCTCGCGATGAAGGGCGAGCGGCCCGTCGAGATCGTCGGCCTCGCGAAAGCGATGCGCGCGCACGCGGTGCAGGTGTCGAAGCGGTACGAGAACGTGGTGGACACGTGCGGCACCGGCGGCGACAGGTCCGGCACGTTCAACATCTCCTCGTGCGCCGCGCTCGTCGTCGCCGCCGCCGGCGTCCGCGTGGCCAAGCACGGCAACCGATCCGCGTCGAGCCGGACCGGAGGCGCCGACGTGTACGAAGCGCTCGGCATCCGCGTCACGGCGCCGCCGGCCGTCGTCGAGCGGTGCCTCGCCGAGGCGGGCATCGGCTTTTTCTTCGCACCGACGTTTCATCCGTCGATGCGTCACGCGGGGCCGGTGCGGCGCGAGCTCGGCATCCGCACCGCCTTCAACCTGCTCGGTCCGCTGACGAACCCGGCGGGCGCGACGCGGCAGCTGGTCGGCGTGCCGCGGCCCGAGCTCACCGAGCTGATGGCACGCGCGCTCGCGCGGCTCGGGTCCGAGCGCGCGTGGGTCGTGCACGGCGCCGACGGCATCGACGAGCTGACAACGACGGGCTACACGAAGATCTCCGAGTGCCGCGACGGCGCGGTGAATACGTTCTATCTGCATCCGTCGGACGTGGGCTTGCCGAAGGCGCCGGCCGGCGCGCTGCAGGGGGGCGACGCGCACGAGAACGCGCGCATCATCGAACGCGTGCTCGGCGGCGAGCGCGGTCCGGCGCGCGACGTCGTGCTGTTGAACGCCGGCGCGACGCTGTTCATCGCCGGCGCCGCGGCGTCGGTGGACGACGGCATTGTCAAGGCCTCGCGCGCGATCGATCGCGGCGACGCGCGGCAGACGCTGCAGCGGCTCGTGACGATCTCGACGGCGGAGGAATTCGCCGCGGGAGCATCCGCATGACGCAGTCGCCGGAGCCGGTCGGCAGTCGGCAGTCGCCTGATTTGCTCGAAGCGATCCTCGCCGCGACGCGGCGCATCGTCGAAGTCCGTCAGGCGGCGACGCCGATGGCGTCGCTCGCCGAGCGCGCGGACGGGATGCCGGCGCCCGACGGGCGGTTTCTCGGCGCGCTGACGGCCTCGGATACGACGAACGTGATCGCCGAGTGCAAGCGGCGGTCGCCGTCGAGAGGCGTGCTGCGCGCCGATTACGATCCTGCGGCGATCGCGGCCGCGTACGCCGACGCCGGCGCCGCGGCGATCTCGGTGCTCACCGAGCCGACCTTCTTCGACGGCGCGCTCGATCACCTGAGCGCGGTCCGCGCCGCGGTCGATCTGCCGCTGCTGCGGAAAGACTTCATCGTCTCGGAGTATCAACTGCTCGAGGCGAAGGCGGCGGGCGCCGACGCCGTGCTGCTGATCGTCGCGGCGCTGCGGCCCGCCGAGCTGAAGGTGCTGCACGATCATGCGTCGCGGCACGGGCTCGACGCGCTCGTCGAGGTGCACGATGCGCGCGAGCTGGCGATCGCGATCGACGTCGGCGCGCGCATCATCGGCGTCAACAATCGCAATCTGCGGACGCTCGATGTCGATCGACGCGCGTCCGAGGATCTGATCGCGCAGATGCCGCATGATGTCGTCGCGGTCAGCGAGAGCGGGCTGCAGAGCGCCGACGATCTCCGGCGGCTCGGCGCGCTCGGCTACCGGGCGTTTCTCATCGGCGAGCGATTGATGACCGCGACGAATCCTGGCTCCGCGCTCAAGAATCTGCTCGCCGCAGGCGCCGGTGTCAAGGACACAAAGGGGAAGAACGTCTTGAAAGTCGTGCGGTGATGTTCGTCAAAGTGTGCGGGATTACGCGGCTCGAGGATGCCGTCGCGGCGGTGGACGCGGGCGCCGGCGCGATCGGGTTCGTCTTCTGGCCGGAGAGCCCGCGGTTCGTCGATCCGTATCGCGCGCGCGCCATTGCGGCCGAGCTGCCGCCATTCGTCACGGCCGTCGGCCTCTTCGTCAATCAGCCGCTCGCGTACGTGAACGGCGTCGCCGCGCTCGTGCGTCTGGGCGCCGTACAGCTGCACGGCGACGAAACGCCGGAGTTCGCCGCCGGCGTCGCGGCGCCGGTGATCCGCGCGCTGAGCGTCGACGCGGCTCCCGCATGGCCGGCGGGCTCGACGCTCCTGCTCGACGCGCACGATCCGGTGAAACGCGGCGGCACCGGACGGACGATCGACTGGGCCGCCGCCGCGGCCGTCGCGGCGCGTCGTCGCGTGCTGCTGGCCGGCGGGCTGACGCCGGACAACGTCGCCGACGCGATTGCGCGCGTGCGGCCGTTCGGCATCGACGTGTCGTCGGGTGTGGAGCGCGCGCCCGGCGTCAAGGATCACCAGCGCATTCGCGCGCTCTTCGAGGCTGTCCATGCCACCGGTCATCTCACGACGCGATCCTGACGCGCGCGGCTACTTCGGCGAGTTCGGCGGACGCTACGTCCCCGAGACGCTCGTCCACGCGGTCGAGGAGCTCGAGCGCTCGTACTTCGCCGTGCGCGACGATGAAGCCTTCCACGCCGAGCTCGATCGTCTGCTGAAGCACTACGTCGGTCGGCCGACGCCGGTCTACGAAGCGGCGCGGCTGACCGCCGCGTTCGGCGGCGCGCGGATCTTCCTCAAGCGCGAGGACCTCACGCACACAGGCGCGCACAAGATCAACAACGCGCTCGGGCAGGCGCTGCTCGCCGTCCGCATGGGCAAGCGCCGCATCGTCGCCGAGACGGGCGCGGGGCAGCACGGCGTCGCGACGGCCACGGCGTGCGCGCTGCTCGGCCTCGAATGCCACGTCTACATGGGCGCCGAGGACATGGGCCGCCAGGCGCTGAACGTCTTCCGCATGCGCCTGCTCGGCGCGGAGGTCTGCCGCGTGGACGCCGGCAGCCGCACGCTCAAGGACGCGATCAACGAGGCGATGCGCGACTGGGTGACCAACGTCGGCGACACGTACTATCTGCTCGGATCGGTGCTCGGGCCGCATCCGTATCCGCTGATGGTCCGCGAATTCCAGGCCGTGATCGGACGCGAGGCGCGCGCGCAGTTTCTCGAGCTCGCTGCCGTGCTCCCGACGGCGGTCGTCGCGTGCGTCGGCGGCGGCAGCAACGCGATCGGCATCTTCGACGCGTTCATCGACGACCGCGCCGTGCGTCTGGTCGGCGTCGAAGCCGGCGGCGACGAGATCGCCCGCGGGCGCCACGCGGCGCGCTTCGCCGGCGGGAGCGCCGGCGTGCTGCAGGGAACGCGCACGTTCGTCCTGCAGGACGAGGACGGGAACATCGAGCTGACGCATTCGATCTCGGCGGGGCTCGACTACGCCGCGGTCGGCCCCGAGCACGCGTGGCTCCGCGCGCGCGGCCGCGCCGAGTACGCGTACGTGACGGACGAAGACGCGCTGCAGGCCTTTCAGCAGCTCGCGCGGCTCGAGGGGATTCTGCCGGCGCTCGAGTCGGCGCACGCTATCGCGTACGCCGGCCGCCTCGCGCGCGAGCTCGGGCCGTCGGCGGCGCTCCTCGTCAATCTGTCGGGCCGCGGAGACAAGGATGTGCACACCGTGGAGAAGCACCTTGGTCGGCAGTGACGGCCTCTCACGAAGACACGAAGAGGCACGAACACACGAAGATTTTCTTGTACAAGAGAGTTTCGTGGTCGTCGTGGATCTTCGTGATTTCGTGAAATATCGTCACTCGAATGAGAGCGTCTCGTGAGCCGCATCGCCGACGCGTTCGCGCGCCTGCGCGCCGAGCGGCGAACGGGCCTCGTTACGTACTCGACGATCGGCGATCCGGATCTGCCGCGCTCGGCGGAGATTCTGCGCGCGCTCGATCGCGCGGGCGCGGATGTCCTCGAGGTTGGCGTGCCGTTCTCCGACCCCCTCGCCGACGGCCCGGTGATCCAGCGCGCCACCGAGCGCGCGCTCGCCGCCGGCGGCTCGCTGCGATCCGCGCTCGCCACGATCGCGGATCTCAGGCCGCAGATCGCGGCGCCGATCGTCGTCTTCAGCTACGCGAACCCGCTGCTCCGCATGGGCATCTCCGAGTTCGCGCGGCAGGCGGCCGCGGCGGGCGTCGACGGCGTGCTCGCGCTCGATCTCCCGATCGAAGAAGCGGCGGACTTCCGCGAGGCGCTCGCCGCGCGGGCCATCGACACGATCTTTCTCCTGAGCCCGACGACCACGGACGCGCGCATCCGGCGCGCGGCCGCGCTCGGCAGCGGTTTTCTCTACGGCATCTCACGGCTCGGCGTCACCGGCGCGCGCGACCGCGTCGCGTCGGGCGCCGACGCGATGGCGCGCCGCATCCGCGCGCACACGTCGCTGCCGATCGCGCTCGGCTTCGGCGTCTCGCGTCCCGAGCACGTCGCCGAGATCGGCGGCTTCGCCGACGCGGCCGTCGTCGGCAGCGCGCTGGTGTCGGTGATCGCGACCGAGAGCGGGTCGGCGCATTTGATCCCGCGGGTCGAGGAGTACGTGCGCTGGCTGAAAGGCGCCGGCCGGACCGACGCGGCCGAGCGCGCCGACGGCCGGCCGGTGCGGGTATAGCGATGGGCAGGCTCGACGAGCTCCGCGACGACATCGATCGCGTGGACGAAGTGCTGGTGCGGCTGCTCAACGAGCGCGCGCGCGTGGCGTGCGAGATCGGCCGCATCAAGAAGGATCTCGGCATCGAGGTGTATCAGCCCGAGCGCGAGAAGCAGGTGCTCGCACACGTGCGCGGCATCGCGGCGGAAGGGCCGCTCGGGCCCGACGCGATCGCGCGGCTGTTCGAACGCATCATCGACGAGGCGCGCCGGCTCGAGCGGCGCGTGATTGACGGCGACGACGGCGACGGAGACGGCGCCGCCGTTGCGCCGCCGCCGTCTGGGGATTAGGGATTGGGGATTGGGGATTAGGGATTGGGGATTGGGGATTGGGGATTGGGGATTGGGTGATTGGGGATTGGGGTGATTGGTGATGACCCCCAACGCCCAGACAGGGAGCGCAGCGATGGTCGTAGTGATGGAAGAGCGCGCGAGCGAGGCGCAGATCGAGCAGGTCGTGAAGCGCCTCGTCGAGATGGGAATGGACGTCCACCGGTCGACCGGCGTCACGAGAACGGTGCTCGGCGCCGTCGGCAGCGGGCACCCCGACGCCGGGCTGATCGAGATGCTCGACGGTGTCCACGAGGTGCTGCGGATCACCTCGCCGTACAAGCTGGCGAGCCGCACGTTCAAACCGGAGCCGACGGTGATCACGGTGGGCGACGTGCGCATCGGCGGCGACGAAGTGATCGTGATGGCCGGCCCGTGCTCGGCCGAGAGCGAGCCGCAGGTGCGCGCGGCGGCGGCGGCGGTGCGGCGCGCCGGCGCGAAGGTGTTCCGCGGCGGCGCGTTCAAGCCGCGCAGCTCGCCGTACACGTTCCAGGGCCTCGGCGAGGAAGGCCTGCGGATGCTGCGCGACGCCGCGCGCGCCGAGAACCTCGTGCTCGTCACCGAGGTGATGGACCTGAGCCAGATCGAGCTGATCGAGCAGTACGCCGACATCTTCCAGGTCGGCGCGCGCAACATGCAGAACTACACGCTGCTGCGCGAGCTCGGGCACACGCGCAAGCCGGTGCTGCTCAAGCGCGGCATCTCCGCGACGATCGAGGAGTGGCTGCTGTCGGCCGAGTACGTGCTGAGCGGCGGGAACGGCGACGTCATCCTCTGCGAGCGCGGCATCCGCACGTTCGAGACCGCGACGCGCAACACGTTCGACATTTCGGCGATCCCCGTCGTGAAGAAGCTGAGCCACCTGCCGATCATCGCCGACCCGAGCCACGGGGCCGGACGCCGCGACATGGTCGCGCCGATGGCGCGCGCCGCCGTCGCCGCCGGCGCCGACGGCCTGATCATCGAAGTGCACTGCGATCCCGATCACGCGCTCAGCGACGGCGCGCAGTCGATGTTCCCCTCGCAGTTCGATCGGCTGATGGCGGAGCTGCGCATCATCGCGCCGGCCATCGGCCGAAGCATTTGCCTGGAGCCCGTGGCGCGCCGGGGCTGGGGCGCATGAGCATTAAGAATTGAAGAATGTGGAATTTGGAATTCGTCGTCACGCTGTCACGACCGTGATCACGAATTCCAAATGCCACATTCCAAATTCTTAATTGACGCGCATGCCAAAAGATCTCCCGGTCATCCAACCGCGCGATGCGCGACAGGGCCAGCCTGCCGTCTTCGACAGGATCGGCATCGTCGGCCTCGGGCTGATCGGCGGATCGATCGCGCTCAGGGCGCGCGAGCTGTGGCCGTCGGCGCTGGTGATCGGCGTGGACAACAAGGACGTGCTCGAGACGGCGATGCGGCTGCACGCGATCGACGTCGCGGCCGACGATCTCGTCGTGCTGGCCGAGGCCGACGTCGTGATCCTCTCGGCGCCGGTGAAGCAGAACATCGCCGTGCTCGCCGATCTCGACGCCAACGTCCGGACGCCGGCCGTCGTCACCGACACCGGCAGCACGAAGCGCGGCATCGTGTCGGCCGCGGCGGCGCTGCCGCCGCGCTTCTCGTTCGTCGGCGGGCATCCGCTCGCGGGGTCGGCCCACGGCGGCCTCGAGCATGCGCGTCCCGATCTGTTCGCCGGCCGGCCGTGGCTGCTGACGGCCGCGGCAGCGGAAAATGGCGCCGACTCGGACCGTACGGAACAGCCTTCAGGTCGTCCAACCTCGAACGCCGCGCTCGAGAAGCTCACAGCCTTCGTGCGCGCGCTCGGCGCCGAGCCGCGCCTCGTCGCCGCAGACGCGCACGATCGCCTGCTGGCGTATCTGAGCCACCTGCCGCAGTTGACGGCGAGCGCGCTGATGCAGGTGGTCGGCGGCGCGGTCGGCGCGGACGGCCTCGCGCTCGCGGGCCGCGGCCTCGCCGACACGACGCGGCTCGCCTCGAGCCCGGCCGACATCTGGCGCGATATCGCCGCGACCAACGCCGACGAGCTCGGTCCGGCGCTCGACAGTCTGATTGCCGTGCTGCTGCAGCTTCGCGACGATCTGACGAAGGGCGATCGGCTCGTTGACGTCTTTACCGAGGCGGCCCGCTGGCGAGCGGCCCTGCCGCCACGCGGCCACATTCGGGATTCGGGATTCGGGATTCGGGACTCGGGCGACTCGTGAATCGGACTGTGTGCGTCGATCGACCGGGTCACCGATCAGCGTGACAGTCGTGATCTAACGAATCCCCAATCCCCAATCCCCGCACCCACTGCAGACGGACGAGCGTGTCGGGCCGATCGACGCCGTCGAGCGTCTTGAACAGCAGGCCGTTGAGCGCGTTGAAAAGCTTGACGTTCGCGCCGATGCCGAGCGCGATCGAGAGCACGACGACACCCGTCCATCCCTTGCTTTGGAGGAGCAGGCGACCGGCGTGGCGGAGATCGCCGAGCATGCTACGGCGCGGCGGCCGGGACGAGCGTCACGATCGTCATCCGGTCGGACGGGAAATACTTCCGGAACGTCTCCTGCAGGACCGGCGGCGTCACGGCATCGATGCGCTTCGGGCGCGTCAGAATCTCGCCGGGATCGCGATCGTAGACCTGGATCGTCTGCAGGCGGCCGAGCCAGTAGTCGTTGGTTCGCATCGCGGTCTCGTAGCCGCGGCGCGCCGACTCCTTCGCGCGGTTGGTGAGATCGACCGACGGCCCCTCTTTCTGCAGGCGCGCGATCTCCTGCAGCGCGCGCGCGACCATGGCGTCGAGGTTCTCGGGCGCCGCGCCGAACCGGATCTGGATGTGGCCGGCGCCGCGCTGCGGCAGCGGCTGCGAGAGACCGACCTGCACGGTGTAGGTCTGGCCGAGGTCCTCGCGCAGGATGTCGCGCAGCGCGATATCGAGGACCGTGTTCGCCGCGATCACGTACTCCTGCTCCTGCGGATCGATCGACGGATCGGCGAAGAAGCTGATCACCGATTGCGCGCGCGGCTCGCGGCCCGCCTCGACCTTCGCCTTCTTGTCCTCCGTCGGGAAGCGCAGCCCGACATCCTTGTAGCTCGACGTCCTCTTGCCGGTCGACGGCAGCGCGCCGACGTACTCGGCGACGAGCGGGATCGCCTCGTCGAGCTTGAACGCGCCGACCATGAAGAAGGAGAAGTCGGCGGCGTTCGCGAACCGCTCGCGGTAGAACGCGATCATCTTCTCGCGGTCGAGCGAGCCGACGCGCTCGGGCGTGAGCGGCTGCGCGGTGTAGTGATGCGACGTGTTCACGTCGGCGAGCTTCTCGCCGAAGATCTGGCCCGGCGACCGGCCGCGGTTCGCGACCGCCGCGTCGAGCTGCTTCTTCAGCAGCGCAAACGCCTCGGCATCGTCGCCGGGCGCCGTGATCTCCTGGTAGAGGAGCTGCAGCGCGGTCTCGAGCTGCGCCGGCGGCGCGCTGCCCGAGACGCCGTGCTGGCTCAGCGCGATGTACGGTCGCGCGGATACCAGCTTGCCCGTCAGCACCTTCTGCAAATCGATCGCCTTCAGGCCGCCGGCGCCCGCGGCGCTGACGAGCGCGGTCGCCATCGACGCGTCGAGGTAGTCGGCCGGCGGGGCGAGCGACGAGCCGCCCATCGCGTTCAGCGTGAAGAGAATCTGATCGTTCTTGAAGTCGGTCGGCTTGAGCCACGCCTCGACGCCGTTCGCGAAGCGGACGATCGTGACGCCGACGTCCTCGAGCGTGCGCTTCGACGCCACGGCGCCGCCGCTCGGGGGCTTCTCCATGAGCGCGCGGCTCGCGCCGGTGTCGGTCCACGGCGTCACGCGCGTCGCGGAGGCCGCCGCGATCGCCGCCTGGAGCTCCGCCTCGGTCGGCACTTTCACGCCGCTTTTCTGCGGCATCGTCGCGAGGATGACGCGGCTCTCGTCCTTGAGCAGCGAGCGCGCGAGCGCCGACGCGTCGGCGTCGGTGATGGTCGGCAGGAGCTCGTCGACGAGCTTGTACTCGTATTCGATGCCCGGGCTCGGCTCGTCGTTGAGGAAGTAGCCGACGTACTCCTGCGCGAAGGATCCGCTCTCGGTCTTGTCGCGCTCCGTGTACGCGCGCCCGTAGAACGCCTTCATCCACGCCTTCGCGCGATCGAGCTCGGAGCCGCTGAAGCCGAACTCGCGGACGCGCAGCGCTTCGGTCGCAAGCACCGCGACGCCGTCCTCGAGCCTGCCGTCCTCGACGCGCGCCTCCATCGTGAAGGCCGCGGCGTCGCGGCTCAGGCTGCCGTTGCTCACGCCGGCACCCAGGAATTTCGCGTCGGGCTTCCGCTCCAGCTCGCTGAAGCGCTCGTCCATCATGTGATCGATCGTGCGCGCGATCAGATCGCGGCGGTAATCGCCGACCGTCGCCTCCCCCTCGCGCGGCCGCTTGCGCACGATCTCGACGCTCGATCGCGTCAGCTCGGGATCGGTGACGACGCTCGCGAGCGTCTCCTGGTGCAGCGGCACGCGCCGGTCCGGCGGCTCCGCGGCCGGCGCACGCGCCGTCAGCGGAGAGAACGCGGTCTTGATCGTCTGCTCGAGCTGCGACGTGTCGGCGTCGCCGACAGCGATCACCGCGATCCGATCGGGCCGGTACCAGGTGTCGTAGAACGCGCGCAGCCGCGCGACCGGCGCGTTGCGGATGATCTCGGGCTTCCCGATCGGCAGCCGCTCCGCGTAGCGAGACCGGTCGAAGAGGACCGGGAACTGCTTGTCGCGAATCCGCGATCCGGCGCCGAGGCCGCCGCGCCATTCCTCGATCACGACGCCGCGCTCCTTGTCGACCTCTTCTTTCGTCAGCGAGAGCCCGCCGGCGAAATCGGCGAGCGCCGTCACGGCCTTCTCGACGACCTCCGGCTTGTCGCTCGGCACGTCGAGCATGTAGACGGTTTCGTCGAAGCTCGTATACGCGTTCACGTGCGGCCCGAGCCGCGCGCCGATCGACTCGAAGTACGAGACGAGCTCGCCCGGCTTGAAGTGCGCGCTGCCGTTGAACGCCATGTGCTCGATCAGGTGCGCGAGGCCCTGCTGATCGTCGGCCTCGAAGAGCGATCCCGCTTTGACGGCGAGCCGCAGCGACAGCCGCTTCGCGGGCCGGCTGTTCTGGCGCACGAAGTACTTGAGGCCGTTCGGCAGCGTCGCGGTCCGGACAGCCGTGTCGAACGGGATCGTCGCCTGGAGATTGGGAGCTTGCGCCGCGAGACTGGCGGCGGCCGCGAGCGCCGCACACGTGCCGACGAATGCGCGTTTCTTCATGAGCACCTACTGGTCCGTCGTCTTCTTGTCGGGCGTCTTGTCCGCGTCTTTGCGCTCGGGCGCCTTCCAGTCGATGCCGCGCGCGTACTTCATCAGCCACGCGATCTCTTCGGCGTCGCGCGTCCGGACGTGATGCGGCTCGCGGAATCCGTGCGGCTCGCGCGGGAAGCGGATGAAGCGCGCCGGCACGCCGCGGTCCTTCAGGCCCTGGTAATAGATCATGCTCTGGCCGATCGTGTCGGTCGTGTCGCGCTCGCCGTGCAGCAGCAGCGTGGGCGTCGTCACCTTCGCGATGTGCGTGTACGCCGACTGCCGCCGGTAGTTGTCGGAGCTCTCCCACGGCGTGCCGCCGATGTACCAGAGGCGCACGTCGTGGTTGAAGCCCATCGCGTACTCCGACGACCAGTCGGCGACCATCGCGCCGAGCGACGCCGCCTTGAACCGCGTCGTCTGCGTGAGCGTCCAGCCGCCGAGGATGCCGCCGTAGCTCCAGCCGCGGATCGCGAGGTGATCGGGATCGGCGACGCCGTCAGCGATCAGTTTGTCGACGCCGCTCATCAGATCCTGGTAGTCGCCGCCGCCGATGTCCTTCATGTTGCCGCGCAGCAGCGCGTCGCCGTACGAGCTGCTGCCGCGGACGTTCGGTTCGAGGACCGCCCAGCCGAGGCTCGTGTAGACGTGGTCGATGCCGCGGAACGAGACGTCCCACGCGCCGGCCGGGCCGCCGTGCACCGAGAGCAGCAGCGGCAGCTTCGTGCCCGGCCGATAGTCCGCCGGCAGCCACAGCATCCCCTCGACGTCGAGGCCGTCCTTGCTCTTCCACGTGATCGCCTTGAACTGCGACAGCGTGAAGCCGGCCATTTTCGCGGCGTTCACGCGCGTGATCGGCGTCAGCGCGCCCGACGCCATGTCGATCAGGTTGACTTCGCCGGGCGTCGTCGGCGTGCTGACGACGGCGACGCCGCGGCGGCCGTCGGCGGACACCGATTCGACGCGGCCCGACCACTCGCCGGCGGCGACCGGCGCGACCGCGCCGCTCGCGACGTTCAGCCGGTAGACGGCGCCGCGCGCGCGCGTTGTCGCGCCGAAGACGATCGACTGGCCGTCCGCCGTCCAGGCATACTGGGCGATTGCGCCGTTGAACGATCCGGTGAGCTTGCGCGGCGCGGCGCCGCCCTCGGCCGCCACCACCCACAGCTTTTCTTCCGCGAGCTCCCACGACGTGTCGCTCGGCGCCAGGAACGAGAGCAGCTTGCCTTCCGGCGACCACTGCACGTTCTGCTCCGGCGCGTTGTTGTGCGTGACGGTCGTCAGCGCGCCGCTCGCCGCGTCGACGACGCCGACCTCGGCGTGATACTGGCCGTTGCGCGTGTTCTCGCGGCGGTAGACGACAGCGATGCGCCGTCCGTCAGGCGACACGCGGAAGTTCTCGATCAGCAGCCGATCGTCGTGCGTGACGCGGTGCTCGGCCTTGTCCAGGATGGCGATGCGCCAGAGCGCGTTGAACTCGGCGCGCTCCTGGCCGTTGGCTCCCTCGTCGACGAAGATTGCGTCGTCGCCCGACTTCTCGGACGCCTTCTCCGAATCGGTCTTCGCGTGCTCGGCGAGGAACACGATCGACGCACTGTCGTTCGCCCACTCGAAGGATCGGATCGCGCCCGTGTGATCGGTGAGCTTCGTCGCTTCGCCGCCGTCGACGGGGATGACGTAGATCTGCGCGCCGCTGTCGGCGGTGTCGCCGTCGCTCTTACCCGGCGAGGCGTCGCGCGTGGAGAGGAACGCCACCGACCGGCCGTCGGGCGACCACGCCGCGGCTCGATCCTTTTCGTTCGCGAGGAAGCGGTGCGCGTTGCCGCCGTCCGCGTCGGCGATCCAGATGGACGTGACGCGCTTGTTGTCCTTCCACTTGCCGAGCTCGGAGAGCGTGTAGAGGACGCGGCGTCCGTCGGGCGCGATCCGCGGCGACGACACCTGCACGAGATCGATGACGTCGTCCACCGTCATCGCGCGCTTCGCCTGCGCGAAGGCGTCGTCGTACGCGACGAGCGCGACGAAGCACGAGAACGACGCGAGAGCGCGAACGAGACGAAACGCGGAAGCGTGCATGCGTCCTCCAAGACCGGGCGGCAAAAATCGTAGCACTATAATTATTGGGTGGACAAAGACTTCGAGGCGGTCATTCTCAGCGCGTGCCGCACGCCGATCGGCGCGTTCGGCGGCGCGTTCAAGGATGTCAGCGCGGTCGATCTCGGCGCGGTCGTCATTCGCGAGGCGATCGCGCGCGCGGGCGTACGGCCAGCCGACCTGGGCGACGTGGTGATGGGCTGCGTGCTGCAGGCGGGCGCCGGCATGAACGTGGCGCGGCAGGCCGCGATCAAAGCCGGCGTGCCGGTCGAGGTGCCGGGCGAAACGGTGAACCGCGTGTGCGGATCCGGGCTGCAGGCCGTCGTGCACGCCGTCGAAGCGATCCGCGTCGGCTACGTCGACACGACGGTGGCGGGCGGCACCGAATCGATGTCCAACGCGCCGTACCTGCTGAAGGGCGCGCGCTGGGGCTACCGCATGGGCAACGCCGAGGCGATCGACTCGATGCTCGTCGAGGGGCTGACGTGCGCGATGGGCGGCTGCCACATGGGCATCACCGCCGAGGAGATTGCGGCGCGCTCCAGGATCTCGCGCGCGGATCAGGACGCCTTTGCCGCGCAAAGCCAGCAGCGCGCCGTGCGTGCGATCGCGGACGGACGCTTCAAGGACGAGATCGTCGGCGTCCCTGTGCCGCAGAAGAAGGGTGCGGCCGTTGTCATCGACACCGATGAATATCCACGCGCGGGGACGACGGCCGAGAAGCTCGCCGCGCTGAAGCCGGCGTTCAAGAAAGACGGCACGGTCACGGCGGGCAACGCGTCGGGCATCAACGACGGCGCCGCCGCCCTCGTCGTCTGCACGGGACGCAAGGCGCGGGAGTTGGGCCGCCAGCCGCTCGCGCGGATTCTGTCGTACGCATCGACGGGCGTCGAGCCGATGGTCATGGGCATGGGGCCGGTGCCCGCGGTGCGCAAGGCCCTCGAGCGCGCGGGACTGAAGCTCTCCGACATCGATCTCTTCGAGCTGAACGAAGCCTTCGCCGTGCAGTCGGTGGCCGTCGCACGCGAGCTCGGCATCGATCCCGCGAAGATCAACGTCCACGGCGGCGCGATCGCGCTCGGCCATCCGATTGGCGCCAGCGGCGCGCGCGTGTTGACGACGCTGGTCTACGCGCTGCGCGCGCAGAAGAAGAAGTACGGAGTCGCGTCGCTCTGCATCGGCGGCGGGATGGGGATCGCGATGGCGGTCAAGAACCCCGACGTCGAGAATTAAGAATTAGGAATTCAGAATTAAGAATTCGTCGAAAGGAATTCGTGTGGCGCGCGCCGCGATTGACGCCGTCGTCGCGCACGCGCGGGCGGCGGCGCCCGACGAATGCTGCGGCCTGCTGCTCGGCACGACCGGCGACATCGTCGGCGCCCGGCCGGCGCGGAACGCGGCTGACGATGCGAGGCGGCGTTACGTCGTCGACCCGAAGGACCATTTCGACGGCCGCCGCGACGCGCGGGCGCGCGGCCTCGAGGTCGTCGGCTTCTATCACTCCCATCCGCGCTCGCCGGCCGCGCCCTCCGAGACCGACCGCGCGGAGGCGAGCTACGACGATTACCTGTATCTGATCGTCGGCCTCGCAGCGGAGCCGCCGCAGGTGGCGTGCTTCCGCCTGGAGCGCGGGAACTTTCTCGAGGTGCCCTTCGTCACAGTCGCCTGAATGATCAGGCGCGCGGCTGCGGCGGCGGGCGTCTCCGTTCTCGTGCTAGCGCCGGCAGCGGTGCGCGCCCAGCCTCCCGCGCAGGCGGCCGTGGAGCAGAGCCAACCGGCGCCCGTCGTCCGCGCCATCACGATCAGCGGCGCGCGCGAGCTCGGTGAACAGCGCGTGCGCACAGAGCTGCATGCGCGCGAGCGCGCCACGCTCCCGGAGCCGCCCGAAGACATCGCCCGTCATCTGGAAGAGCTCTACCGCGACGAGGGCTACACATTCGCGCGCGTGACGGCGTCCTTCGACCCTGCGGCCGGGACGCTTGCCGTGTCGATCGACGAAGGCGCGATCGACGGCGTGGAGTTCTCGGGCGTCGACGAGAAGCTCGCGCGCACGTTCGCCGAGGACTTCGCGATGCGCGCGGGCGACATCTTCAACCGCCGGCGGGCGCGGCAGGCGCTCGACGTCGTCCTGCGGCAGACCCGCGGCGCCGTGCGGCCCGGCCGCGTCGCGCAGACCGTGACGAGCACCGATGATCTCGAGGCGCGCCGCGGGAGCTTCGATCTCGTCGATCGCGGCGGGCGGCGCATCCTGCTCGTCGGCCTGCGCGAGCCGGGCGCACGCGTCAGAATCGTCCCCGACCTCGGCGAGCGCGAGGACTGGTTCACCTCCGTGGACGGCTTCGTGCCGTCGCTCGGGATGGGCATCGCGGTCTTCGATCACGAGTCGTTCAATCACACGTTCCTCGCCGGACATCTCTCGTACAAGACGGCCTCCGAGCGGGGCGGCTACGCGCTCGGCTTCGAGCGGCCGCTCTTCGGCCGCACGAAGCTGTTCGTCGGCGGCGAGCTCCACGATCTGACGGCCACCGACGATCGCTGGCAGGTGTCGTCGTTCGAGGCGAGCCTCGACGCGATCGCGGTCCGCCGGACGTTTCGCGACTACTATCGGCGGCGCGGCGTGCAGATCAACGGCGCCGTCCGCGTGCACCCGCGCGTCGAGGCGCTCGTCGCGTGGCGCGGCGAGCGGGAGGAACCGCTCGCCGTCGCATCCGACTTCAGCGTGTGGCGCGGCGACGAGGCGTTTCGCCCGAACGCCGCGGCGATCGACGGCCGGCTGAACGCCATCCTCGTCGGCGCGTCGATCGACGGCCGCGGCTTCGATCGCGAGTCGCTCGAGTCGTCGTACCGCCGGCATCAGCTCGAGGAGCCGTTCGGCGTGCGGCTCGACGAACTGGAGAAGGGCGACGAGCCGGCGGCGATGTGGCGCGTCGACTGGACGTCGGAGATTGCCGGCGGCTCCTTCGGCGGCGACTTCGATTTCCGCCGCCACGTCGTCGTCGGCCGAACGCGCGTCGCCGTGTCGCCGCACCAGGTCTTCGCTGCGCGCGCGATCGGCGGCTGGTCCGATGGCCTGCTGCCGCCGCAGCGGATCTTCAGCATCGGCGGCATCGGCTCGGTCCACGGCTACGACTTCAAGGCGCAGGCCGGCGACAGCCTTGCGCTGCTGAATCTCGAGTACGAAGTCGGCTGGCGCCACGGGCTCAAGGCGATCGGCTTCTTCGACGCCGGGCGCGCGGCCCCACGATCGTTCGACGCGCCGTGGCTGAAGGGCGTCGGATGGGGCGTCGGCATCGACGATTTCCGCCTCGATTTCGGTTACCGCACCGGTGCCGTGCCCAGCTCGCTGCAGGTGCTCCTCCGCTTCAGCCGCAGCTTTTGATCGGCGCATGCCTCCGCAGCGATTCGCGCGCGCGCCAGCCATGGTCCTCGCGCTGTCGGCGGTGCTCGTCGCGGCCGCGCCGGCGTCGGCGCTCGACGTCGAGGTGAAGGGCCTCCACACGGTTGGCGCGGCCGTCACCACGGCGATCGAGCTCCGCGACGTGATCCCCGAGAGGTTCCGCAAGACGCTCGTCGAAGGCGGCGTACTGCACCTGCGCGTGCAAGCGGAGTTGTGGGAGGCGCGTCCGGTGTGGGATCGGCTCGTCTATCCGGCGATCGTTCGCGTGTTTCGCTTCACGCCGGGCGCGGGCGCGACGCTGTCGATGACCGACGCGGCCGGCGCGGTGGCGACCACACAGGAAGCGCCGCGCACGATGCCGATGGACATGCCGCTCGGCGATCCATCACGCGTCAGCCGCGACAGCAAGTACTACGTCCACGTTGTCGCGACGCTTGGCACGCTCGCCGAGCGCGAGGCCGACGACGTCGGCGACGCGGTGTTCGGGCGGCCGTCGGAATCGAACAGCCTCGGCGCGCTCGGGCGGCTGGTGTTCCGCACGGCGCTGCAGATCAGCGACTACCTGCAGAGCGTCACCGCGCAGACGAAGAGCCGCAAGTTCGCCGGCGCTGAAATCATCCGTCCGTAGCGACAGGCCAGGCAGGTCGGGCAGGCCAGGCAGGGTCGCAAAGGTCTCACTGGCAGCGCAGCGCGTCCACCGGCGGAATGCGCGCCGCGCGCCGCGCCGGCAGATAGCTCGCGACGAGCGCCACGACGCTCAGCGTCGCGAGCACCGCCGCGAACGTGATCGGATCGGTGCCGGCCGTCTCGTAGAGCAGGCTCGCGACGGTTCGACTGAGCGCCAGCGCCAGCGCGACGCCGATCGCGAGGCCGATCGCGGTCAGCCGAAACGCGCTGCCGACGATCATTCTGAGGATGTCCCGCGCTTCGGCGCCCATCGCGAGGCGGATCCCGATCTCGGAGGTCCGCTGGCTCACCGCGTACGACATGACGCCGTAGATGCCGATGGCCGCCAGCAGCAGCGCCAGCCCGGCGAACGTCGCGAGCAGCAGCGAATTGAAGCGCGCCTGCGCGAGCGTCTTCGCCACCCACTGCGCCATCGTGCGGACGTCGGACACCGGCTGGTCCGGATCGAGCGTGCGAATCGCGTGCTCGACGGCGGGCGCGAGCGCGAGCGGATCCCCCGCGGCGCGCACCGTCAGCGTCATCGACGAGTAGGCGAGCTGCGGATGCGGCCAGTAGGTCGTCGGCTTCGGCTCCGCCGTCAGATCCTGGAACCTGACGTCGCCGACGATGCCGACGATCTCGGTCGGCACGATCGGGTCGGTCATATAGATGCCGAGCCGTTTGCCGATCGGATCGGAATTCGCGAAGTACTTGCGCGCCAGCGACTCGCCGATCACGACGACGTTCGATCGCTCGATCATCTCGCGCTCGGTGAACAGCCGGCCGCGCACGAGCGGCACGTTCATCGTCCGGAAGAAGCCGTTGTCGCAGACGCTCACGTTCGTCACGAAATCCTGTCCGGGCGCCGGCGGCGGCTGGCCTTCGATTGTGAACGAGGTGCCGGCGCCGAGGCCGGTCAGCGGCAGAAAGCTGATCGCGCCGACCGACTGGACGCCCGGCAGCTGCTGGATGCGCGCCGTCGCCTCGCGGAAGAAGCGGATGCGCTGGCCATCGTCGCGGTATCTCGCGCCGGGCAGCTGGAGCCGCATCGTCAGGACGTTGGCCGTCGAGTACCCGGGATCGACGCCGCGCAGCGTCGTGAAGCTGCGGAGCAGCAGCCCCGCGCCGACGAGGAGCACGACGGACAACGCGATCTCGGCGACCACGAACGATTGCAGCATGCGGCGATGGCGCACGCCCGGGCCGCCCTGGCGCGCGCCCTCCTTGAGCGCCTCCTGCACGTCGGCGCGCGAGCCCTCGAAGGCGGGCGCGAGCCCGCACGCCAGCGCGGTGGCGAGCGACACCGCCGCGGTGAACGCGAGCACCGGATAGCTGAGACGCAGATCGCCGGCCATGGTCAGGTCGACCGGGCTGAGCGCCAGCAGCACGCGCACGCCCCAGACGGCGATCACGAGGCCGGCGGCGCCGCCGAGCACGGCGAGGACGACGCTCTCGGTCAACAGTTGACGAATGACGCGAAAGCGCGGCGCCCCGAGCGCGGAGCGGATCGCGATCTCACGCTGCCGCACCGCGCCGCGCGACAGCAGCAGATTCGCGACGTTCGCGCACGCGATCAGCAGCACGAACGCGACGGCGCCGGCGAGGATCACGAGCGATCGGCGGTACTCGCCCGACACTTCGTCGTGCAGCAGGTGGACCTGCGCGGTCCAGTTCGTGTTGCGCTGCGGCGTTTCGACGGCGAGGGCCGCGGCAATCGTCTTCAGCTCGAGCTCCGCCTGCGCGCGCGTCACGCCGCGCTTCAGCCGCGCGATCGCTTCCATGTAGCGGCCGCCGAAATTCCTCGCGTCCGCCGGCAGCAGCCACGGCGCCCACATATCCGATGGCTTCCCCGCGAGCGATCCCTCCTTGAGGAACAGGCGGAACCCGCGCGGCATCACGCCGACGATGGTCCGCGGCTGCGCGTTGAGCTGAATCACGCGGCCGACGACGCCGGGATCGCCGCCGAAGCGGCGCTGCCAGATGTCGTAGCCGAGGATCACGACGCCCGATAGCGGGTCGCGATTCTCGGCGTCGCTGAAGATGCGGCCGAGGAGCGGCGACACGCCGAGGATCGGGAAGAACTCGCGCGTCACGTTCTGCACGACCACTTCTTCGGGCGCGCCGCCGCTCGTCAGGTTCGCGCGCGTGTCGACGAGGCCGGCCATCGCCTCGAAGCTGGTGGCGCGATCGCCCCAGCGCAGGAACTGCGAGGGGCCGAGCACGTTGCTGTGTCCCGGACGGTGCGCGCCTTCCTCCCACAGCGCGACGATTCGATCGGGATCGCGGAACGGCAGCCGATCGAGCAGCACGGCGTTGACGATCGTGAAGATCGCCGTGTTCGCGCCGATGCCGAGCGCGAGGGCGAGCACCGCGACGGCGGTGAAGCCCGGCGTTCGCAGACACAGACGGATGGCGTATCGAATGTCCTGCAGCGCAGCGTCCATGCGGCTATTAGAACAGCGGATCGGCCGGTTTGGTTGATGAAGGCGTCGGCGGAATTGCGGACCAGGCGAGATGCAGGTGCATGGCGCCGAGCTTCACGTCCACGTCGATCCCGAGCGTGGCGAAGACGGGGCGGATCGTGATCGCGAAGGCCGCGTCGGCCGGCGCCGTGAGGCCGACCGTCACCATCGCCGTCATCACGATGAGCGTCGCTGCAAGGGTGTGCAGGAGCCGGGTCCTGAGGCGCACGACGCCTGCTCAGGCGAACCCCGTGCCACTTTCAGACAACCGAACGGCGCGATTTGCTAAGAAAAACGGCCGGCAGATCGGCGCCGGCCGATGGAGTGTCCGGAGGTGGGATTCGCGTGGCCGCTAGCGGATGTTGTCACCGTCGCGCAGCCCCGGGCGAACCTGGATGTTGACGCTCGCCGCGCCGACCGATTTGTCGCGCCGCTTGAGGTGGAACATCACGCGATAGGCGCCGGCGCGGAACACGTGCTCGACCGTGTAGCGCCGCTTGATCTCCGACTTGCCCGGCTCGTACGGGGCGCAATCGCTCGACGACTCCGACTGCGTGCCGTCGCCCCATTCCCATTCGACGGAGGGGCAGTAGAACTCCTCGAAATCGTTCGCGCCGCCAACCAGTTCGGCGGTCAGCACGACGCGCGCCGGCGCCATCGCGATCACCGGCTGCGCCTTCAAGCGGACCTGCGGCCGCTTGTCGGAATCCTTCGCGTCCTTATCGGTCTTTTGCCCCCCGGCGGCCGCCGCGAGCGTCGCCGACAGGACCACCGACAAGAGGCCGGTCCACGCGCCTGGCCGCCGTAGATTCATAGCAAGTACCTCAACTGACAGGTCTTGTGAGGAAGGCTGCACGAAATTGTACCCGGCGGAGGAGACGTCGGCAAGCAGCTTCAGTGATAATAACGGGATGCGTTCCGCCTCTGCTTCGGCCTCTGTGGTTTGCGCCAGCGGTCCGTTGGCCGCCATCGATACCGATTTCCTTATCGTTCCCTGGTTTTCCGACGAGACAGCACAGGCCGTTGCGGGACTCGATGCGGCGACAGGCGGCGAAATCGGGCGAGCGATCGCATCGAAGGAGTTCCAGGCGAAAGCCTTCGAGCTCTTCGTCACGCCGGTGACCGACCGCGACTGGCGCGCGCGCCGCGTCGCGCTCATCGGCAGCGGGCCCGGCGAGCGCGGGCCGGAACTGATCCGCAAGCTGGCGACGGCCGGCGGGCTCAACGCACGAAATCGTCATGTCGCGCGCGCGGCGTTTGCCGTGCGTGGGACCGGCGCGTCCGCCGAGCTCGCGCAGGCGGTCGCCGAAGGGTTGACGCTCGCCGAGTTCTACGGCGGCACGTACAAAACCGGAGAGCCCGCACCCGCCGCGCCGCCGGCATGGACGGTGGTGGTCAACGACACGAACGACGCCGCGACGAGCGCCGCCGTCGCGCGCGGCCGGATTCTCGGCGAGTGCAGCAACCTCGCGCGCGAGCTCGCGAACGAACCGGGCAACACGCTGACGCCGCGCGAGTTCGCGCGGCGCGCCGCGGCGCTCGCCGCCGACGCCGGCGTCTCGACGGAGATCCTCGACGAGAACGAGATCGAAAAGCTCGGCATGGGCCTGCTGCTCGGCGTCGCGCGGGGCAGCGTCGAGCCGCCGCGCGTGATCGTGTTCCGCTGGGAGCCGCCGGGCGCGCCGGCCGCGCCGGTGCTCGGCCTCGTGGGGAAGGGGATCACGTTCGATACGGGCGGAATCTCGATCAAGCCTGCCGATCGCATGGAGCTGATGAAGGACGACATGTCGGGCGGCGCCGCCGTCGCGTGCGCGATGCGCGCGATCGCGCTCTTGAACGCGCCGATGCGCGTGGTCGGCGTCGTGCCGGCCACCGAGAACATGCCGGGCGGCCGCGCGATCAAGCCGGGCGACATCCTGAAGAGCGCCGCCGGCAAGACGGTCGAAGTGATCAACACCGACGCGGAAGGCCGGCTGATTCTCGGCGACGGTCTGTGGTACGCGCGGAAGCTCGGCGCGACGCATCTCGTGGACGTCGCGACGCTCACCGGCGCCGTCGTCGTCGCGCTGGGCAAGGTGACGAGCGGACTCTTCGGCAACGACGATGCGTGGATCGATCTGGTGCGGCGCGTGGCCGATCGCGCCGGCGATCGCGCGTGGCCGATGCCGCTGTTCGACGACTACCGCGAGCAGATCAAGAGCGAGATCGCCGACATGATGAACACGGGCGGCCGCGCGGCCGGCTCGATCACGGCGGCGATGTTCCTGAAGGAATTCGCCGACGGGCTGCCGTGGGCGCACCTCGACATCGCGGGCACGGCATGGGCCGAGGAATCGAAACCGTATCAGCCGAAGGGACCGAGCGGCGTCGCCGTCCGCACGCTGGCGGCGCTGGCGTTCGAGAAGTTTTGATTCAGAACGCGAGCCCGATCATCGTCAAGATCATTTCGCCGCCGAAGGACGAGACCGGGCTGGCGAAGCTGAGTGACGTCCTCATCGGATCGCTTGGCCTCACGGGCGCGATGGTGCTCGCCGCGCTGCTGCTCGGCGCGGTGATGGCGGTGGCGATGTTCTGGTGGCGGCGTAGGGCCGTTAGTGTTGCACCGCCGCGATTGGCGCCGCCTTCAGCGACGTCTGATATTTCCGAATCGCGTTGAAGAGCGATTCGGCGATCCGCTGCCGGTACGCGTTCCCTTTCAGCAGCCGCCCCTCCTGCGCGTTGGTGACGAAGGAAATCTCCGCCAGCACGCTCGGCATCGTGGCGCCGATGAGGACGACAAACGGGGCCTGCTTCACACCGAGATCGCGCAGTGTCCGATTCGCCGGCCGCAGCCGCTCGTACATCGCGCGCTGCACGTCCCTCGCGAAGTCGCGCGACTCGTCGACCTTGTTGTTGAGCGCGATTGCCTTGACGATGTCGGGCATCTCGCCCATCGCGAGCGTGGAGGTCGCGTTCTCGCGCGCGGCGACGGCGGCGGCGCTCGTGTTCGTCGCGAAGTTCAGGAAATAGGTCTCGATGCCGCGCGCCTGCGCGTTCGGGCTTGCGTTCGCGTGAATCGAGAGAAACAGATCGGCCGCCTCGCGGTTGGCGATCGCCGTGCGCTCGGGCAGCGGAATGAATTCGTCGCCGCGGCGCGTCAGGATCACCTCGACGCCCGGCACGTTCTGCAGCAGCTTCTCGACGCGCAGCGCGATGTCGAGCACGAGGTCTGCCTCGGTGATCCCTTTCCCCTTTGCCCCCGGATCGTGTCCGCCGTGGCCGGGATCGATCGCGATGCGCGAAACGCCGAGGCCGAGCTGCCGCGCGATCGTCAGCCCGCCGGCCGTCGTTTTCGCGGCGGGTGGCGCGACGGCGATCGACGGAAGCGGCGCCGGCGCCGGCTTCGGCGCTTCGCTTGCCGCGCGCGGCTCGGCCGCATCCGGCGCACGCACGGTCGAGAGAAGCGCGGCGTTCGCCGGCGATCCTGCGGGGAAGCGGCGCGTCCAGATCGTCGCGAGCGTGCGCGCGGCAATCGGCGGCGGATCGACGACTCGCACGGACGCTTCGACGGGCAGGTGCGCCGGCGCCGCCGCGTCGAGCGCGATCGCGCGGACGCAGTCGATCACCAGGCGGAACGGACTGTAGAGCGGGTAGACGCTGTAGCTCGTGAGGCCGACCGCGTCGAGCACGACGCGCGTCGTGTTGTTGGGATGCCGGCCGACGCGGACCTGCCGCACGACATCGGCCGCCGCCTCGAAGCGCAGCGTGCGATCGACGAACGCCGGCGCCGGACGTGTGCCCGGCAGATCGACGAAGACGCGCGGCGGATCCGCGATGCGCTCGTCGTGGAACGGCACCTCGCCGTCGAGCTCGATCGTGATGCGAACGGCGTCGGGCAAATCGGTGCGATGGATGTCGCGGATCGTCACGAGCGATCCTGGAGCCCTCGCCGGCGATCGCTCCGCGGCCGGCTTCGCCGGCTGCGGGCGCGGAGCCGCGGCGTCGCGCGCGTTCACGCGCGCAAGCTGCGCCGGCACCTGCGCGACGAGGCTGCTCGCCGGATAGCCGGCCGCCAGTCGTCGCAGCAGCCTGATGCCCGCGTCGCGATCGATCGTCTGTCCGAAGCGCGCGAACGCATCGAGCGCGAGGCACCCCGCCTGCCAGAGCGCGTTGTCGCTGTAGCCGCTGGCGGGGTAGCCTCGGACGATCGCTTCGTACGCCGCGATCTCCGCGCGGACCTCTTCGAGAACGCCCGGCGACGCGTCCGGCGCTGAGAGCGCCGCGCGCAGCGTCTGCTCGCGCGCGAGCGCGTCGGTGTACATCGTCTTCGCCGGCGGCAGCGCTTCCGCCGCGCCGGCGGCGACGAGCGCGAAGGCGACGAGGGCGGCGGCCTTCAGCGTCATCGCAGCTGCGCGTCCACTTCCTCGAAGTAGCCCTTGTCGACGAGCACTTCGCGCGGCTTGCCGCCGACCGCCGGCGACACGAGCCCCTCCATCTCCATCATGTCCACGAGCCGCGCCGCGCGGCTGAAGCCGATCCGCAGCCGCCGCTGCAGGTACGAGATCGACGCCTGGCCCGTCGAGACGACGATGCGCGCCGCTTCGTCGTAGAGATCGTCCTTCTCGTACTCGATCGCGTCGGCGGCGCTCTTCTCCTCCGCGGTGATCGTCTCGTCGTAGACCGGCTTGCCCTGCTTGCGCAGGAAGCTCGCGAGCCGCGCCGTCTCCTGCTCCGAGATGTACGGCGCGTGCACGCGGATGAAGCGCGACGAGGCCGGCGGCAGAAACAGCATGTCGCCGCTGCCGAGCAGCTGCTCGGCGCCGTTGCCGTCCAGAATCGTGCGCGAGTCGATCTTCGACGCGACACGGAAGGCGATGCGCGACGGCAGGTTCGCCTTGATGAGCCCCGTGATCACGTCGACCGACGGCCGCTGCGTCGCGAGAATCAGGTGGATGCCGACGGCGCGCGCCATCTGCGCGAGCCGCGCGATCGACTCCTCGACCTCGTTGCTCGCCACCATCATCAGATCCGCGAGCTCGTCCATCACGACGATGATGAAGGGCAGCGTCTTCAGCTCGCGGCCGTCCTCGGGCTTCTCGCCCTCGGCGATCGCCGCCTGGATGTTGCGGTTGTACTGCTCGATGTTGCGCACGCCGACCGCCGCGAGCGTCTTGTAGCGCTCTTCCATCTCGCGCACGGCCCAGCGGAGCGCGTTGGCCGCCTGCTTCGGGTCGACGACGACGGGCGTCATCAGGTGCGGGATGTCCTCGTACATCCCGAGCTCGAGGCGCTTGGGATCGATCATGATCAGCCGCACGTCGTCCGGCGTCGCGCGGTACAGGATGCTCGTGAGCATGCCGTTCATGCTCACCGACTTGCCGGCGCCGGTCGATCCGGCAATCAGCAGGTGCGGCATCATCGCGAGGTCGGCCATGTACGGCTCGCCGTGGATCGTCTTGCCGAGCGCGACCGTCAGCTTCGACGTGGAGCGCTTGTACGCCTCGGACTCGAGGAGCTCGCGCAGCGAGATCTGCTCGCGCGTGCGGTTCGGGATCTGAATGCCGACGGTCGACTTGCCGGGGATGCGATCGATCAGCACCGAGTCGGCCTGCATCGCGAGGCAGAGATCCTCGGCGAGGCCGGTGATCTTCGCGTACTTCACGCCGGCGTCCGGCTTGAACTCGAAGGTCGTGACGACCGGACCCGGATGAATCTGCACGACGCTGCCCTCGACGGCGAACTCGCGGCACTTGTCCTCGAGGAGGCGCGCGCCTTCCATCAGCTCGCGCTCGTCGATTTTCCGCTCGGCCTTCGCCGCGTCGAGCAGCGCCAGCGGCGGCAGCGTGTACTCGCCCTTGCGCCGCTCGGCGGGCGCTTTCGTCGTCGGCTCGGGATCGGAGAGCGGGAGCGGCGTCGGCAGGTTCACGCGCGGCGCCTTCGGCGGCGCGAACGACTTCGCGCTGCCGAACGCGGGCGCCGGCTCCGCCGGCAGCGCGATCGCGGGCCGCGCCTGTTCGTCGCCACCGCCGCGCCGGAACGCGCGCGCGACCTTCTCGGTGAGCGAGCGCGACGGCTTCGCCGGCCGGCTCTCGACGGCGTCGGCTTCGGCCGGGCGCGTGTCGCGCTTGTTCGCCTTCGGCGCCCCTTCCGCCGACGCGGCGAGCACCGCCGCGGTCGCCGTGCCTTTCTTCGTATGCTTCGCGATCACGTCGCGCCGCTGCCGCTCGCGCCGCCGCTCCTCGCGCCACTCGTGGAATGCGTCGACGCCGCGCAGCAGCGCCTCCTTGATCGATCCTGCGATCGCGCCGGAGAAGCGGCCGAAGGAGAACTGCGTCGACATGATGATCGAGAGGAAGATCAGCGTCAGCAGCACGATCATCGAGCCGGTGCGGTTCAGGTAATCCGCCATCTGCGACGCGACGAAATCGCCGGCGTAGCCGCCGGCGCGAAACGCCTTGCCCGACACTTCGAGCGTGCCGAAGAGGAGGCTGAGGAACGCGCTGATGCACGAGAAGAGCAGCGCGGCGCCGACCGCCTTCGTGATCGCCGCGTCGAGGCCGCGGCACCAGAAATAGGTCCATCCGACGACGACGAGCACGGCGGGCACGAGATACGACGCGTAGCCGAACAGCTGGAACGACGCCTCGGCGAGAAACGCGCCGACGCGGCCCGCGAAGTTGGCGGGCGCGCCGTGCGCGCCGGCGCTGAAGAACCACACCGGATCGGACGGCTCGTAGCTGGCGAGCGCGACGACCCAGATCAGCGCCGCGGCGAAGAGCGCGACGCCGAGGAACTCGCTGACGCGGCGCGAAACGGTGGATCCACCCACGGTGTCAGATCTCCATGATCACGGGCAGCACGAACGGGCGCCGCCCGGAGCGTTTGCGGAAGAAGCGGCGCAGCTCCGTGCGCAGCTTCTCCTTGATGAGGCCCTGATCGGTGCGCTCCTCGACGCTCGCCTGCTCCACGACCTCGCTGAGCAGCCGCGCGCCGTCGGCGAGCAGCGCCTGGCTGTCTTCCATCACGAAGCCGCGCGTGATGATATCCGGGACGCCTTCGAGGGCGCCGGTCTGTTTGTTGATCGCAACGACCGGCACGACGAGGCCGTCCTCGGCGAGATGCCGCCGGTCGCGCAGCACCTCGTCGCCGACCTCGCCCGTGAGTGTGCCGTCGATGAGCACGCGGCCGACGGGCGCCTTGCCCGCGATGCGCGCGCCCTGCTCGTCGAAGTGCAGCACGTCGCCGTTCTCCACGAGCAGGATCTCGGGCCGCGGGTCGCGCCCCGCGAACACGCGCTTGGCGACGCGCGCGTGCTGCGAGAGCTGCCGGTATTCGCCGTGCACCGGGACGAAGTAGCGCGGCCTCACGAGCGACAGCATCAGCTTCAGCTCTTCCTCGCTGCCGTGGCCCGAGACGTGAACGTGCTTGATGCCCTCGTGGATCACGACCGCGCCGCGCCGGGCGAGATGGTTGACGACGCGGCCGATCGCCTTCTCGTTGCCCGGAATCGCGCGCGCCGAGATCACGACGGTGTCGTCGTCGGTCACCTTCACGAAGCGGTGGTCGTCGATCGCGATGCGCGACAGC
>Ga0209474_10000326_pt1 | contig 55101 bp, 32 predicted proteins | sample GraSoiAngelo_145_FD_185902 | JGI IMG/M metagenome (GOLD analysis project Ga0209474, IMG submission 185902) | Grasslands soil microbial communities from the Angelo Coastal Reserve, California, USA - 14_1009_05_20cm (SPAdes) (version 2) | ecosystem: Environmental > Terrestrial > Soil > Grasslands...
CGGCGTGTAGACGAGCGCGCCCGCCACCGACGCGCTCGCATTCAGCTGCGTGTTGCTCAGCGCCGTGCCGTAGATGATGTCCGCCGGCGTCGGCCAGGTGATCGTCGGCGTCGCCTTCAGGACATTGATCGAGACCGTCTTCGACGCAGTTGTGTAATTCGTGGCGTCGGTCGGCGTGAAGGCGACCGAGAGCGTCTGCGCCGTGCCAGCGTTCAGTACCGCGCCAGCTGCCGGTGTGTAGACAAACGTGCCCGCAACGCTCGACGACGCGTTCAGCTGCGTCGCCCCGAGCGCGGTGCCATGAATAATGTCCGCCGGCGTCGCCCACGTGACGACCGGCGTCGCCTTCACCACGTTCAGCGTGACGGTCTGCGTCACCACCGCGTAGTTGACCGCATCGGTCGGCGTGAACGTCACCGACAAGGTCTGCGCCCCCGCGTTCGGCACCGCGCCGGCCGCGGGCGTGTAGACGAACGTGCCCGGCACGGACGCGGTCGCGTTCAGCTGCGTGCCGCTCAGCGCCGTCCCGTAGACGATGTCGGCCGGCGTCGGCCACGTGACGACCGGCGTCGCCTGCAGCACGTTGATCGCGACGGTCTTCGTCGACGTCGCGTAGCTCGCGATGTCGCTCGGCGTGAAGGTCACCGACAAGGTCTGCGCCGCGCCCGCCGACAGCACCGTGCCCGCCGCCGGCGTGTAGACGAACGTCCCGGGCACGCTCGTGCTCGCGTTCAGCTGCGCCGCGCCGAGCGCCGCGCCGTAGACGATGTCCGCGGGTGCGGGCCAGGTGATCGCCGGCGCCGGCAGGTCCGGCGTGAACACGACGTCCACCCAGTAGTTGTCCGAGAAGAACGTCTGCGACGGGAACGCGCTCGTCGCGCTGTAGCGAAAAACGCCGTTCGGGCCGTCGACGCCGTTCTTCAGCGCGTGCAGCGGCCACTGATCGACGCCCGCGCGGCCCAGGTACGACTGATCGACCGAGTAGCGCCCGACCGGCGAGAAGTACGACACGACGTAGGTCGTACCCGCGGTGATGTGAACCGGACTCGAGAAAGTCGCCTGCTGCCAGCCCGAGTCGCTCTCGCCGCTGAACGTCACGGACCCGAGCAGCGAGCCGCCGGTCGTCCACAGATGTCCGGTGTGCGCGCCGGTGTTCGCGGCGGCCTTGTAGAAGCGCACGCCGCGCACGAAGCCGTCGAGATCGGCGGTGAACTTCAGCCCGACCTCGACCGACCCCGAATCGAGCGAGTCGACCATCATCGGCACGTTCGACGGCGTCCAGATGCTGCACGGGCAGATGGCGCGCGTCGCCGTGACGGCGACGCCCGCCGCCGGGGATTCGATGTTCGCGCTGTCGTCGGTCGCGCGCGACATCAGCGTCGTCGTGCCGAGGACACCGGGCAGCCACGAGTACGTCCACGTCGTCGTGCCGCTCGCGCGGTGCCAGGTCGCGCCGCCGTCCACCGACACCTCGACGCCGCCCACCACGCCGCCGCCGAGGTCCGACGCCGTGCCGGTGATCGTGACGATCGATCCGGACATCACGCTGGCCGCCGCAGACGGCGACGTGATCGTCGAGGTCGGCGCGGTGAAGTCGGTGCTCGCCTGCGCGACGACGAGCGGACCCTGCAGCGTCGCCGGCTGCACGCCCATGTCGCCGAGCAGGTTGATCGTCGCCTGGCGGATGTTCGCGTCCGGCGTGCTCGCGCCGAGATCGACGTCGGTGTCGTGGTGCGTGTCGAGGCCCCACACCCACTGCACGGAGCCGGCGCCGAAGACGAGCGCGCCGCTCGAGTGGCGATAGAGCGAGAGATGATGTGACGCCGTGCCGGGCACATAGACCGATCCGGCGTTGACGAGATGCTCGGGCACCGTCAGCGTCGTCGACGACAGCTGAATCGATCCCGCCGGCCGCGATCCGTTGTCGACGTCTTCATCCCACTCGTAGCCGAGCGTGTCGGCGGCGAGCGTCAGCGACTGGTTCGCCGCGAGGTTCGCGACGGCCGTATTGCGCCAGAAGCGCAGGTTCTTGAACGCGCCCGGCACAGTGATCGCCGTCGTTCCGCGATCGACGGTGAAGAGCTGGCCGGTCAGCGCGTTCTCGGGGCGGCCGCCGTCGCCGGGCGGGCTGAAGCGCATGTCGCGCCAGGTGCCGGTGAACGTCGGCGGATCCGCCGGATCGAGCACGCGGTTGTCCTGCGTCTCTTTGTAGCTGACGAGCGTGCGGTACGGCGTCGCGCTGCCGTCGACGCTGTTCTCGTAGCGGGTCTTCCAGAAGATCGCGTTGCCGCTCATGAACGCGAGATGGACGCCGGCCGCGCGCGCCGCTTCGACGTTGGTGCGCTGGGTGCCGGACCAGTACTCGTCGTGGCCGGCCGTCATGAACGTCTTCGGCCGGCTCGCGCCCGTCAGCGCCGCGCCGAGCCGATCGGTGTCGACGCCGGCCCAGTACTTCACATTGAAGCCGTTCGATTCGAGGAACCGAACCGTCGGGTACTCGGAGTAGAAGAGGAAGTTCGTCGGCCCGTAGCCGGTGCTCTGGCTGCGCGTCGCGAACGGCCGGTTGTAGCTCACCTTGTAGGCGCGCGTCGGCGAGCCACGATAGAGGCTGCGGCCGCCGTACTCGTTGTAGGCCTGCCACGTCGTGTCGTTGGCCTGCAGCAGGATGTCGGCCTGCGCCGCATCGTCGCGGACGATGAACGGGATGTGGCTCGCGCCGAGCGTGTCGGTGCGAACGAGGCGCGCGATATAGATGCCCGACACCGCGCTCGACGGGACGGCCCACGCGGCGGATTCCGTCCAGTTGCCGCAATCGAGCAGGCCCGTCGTCGAGTCGCTGAGGCACGCCGTCTGGTTCGAGCCGGTGACGCCGGCGATCGTCGCGACCTTGCGCGCGCCGCTGCCGCCGTAGTAGCCGAGCCGGTAGATGTCGATCGAGAACGCCGCGGCCGTCGTCGTGACCTTGAAGTGAACCGTCGTGCCCTTGTTCACGCTGATGTCGGTCGCGAACCCTTGAATCGTCGCGTCGCCCGATCCGGTGATGCCCCACTCCGACTGCGGATTGCCGGCCTGCTGGTTCTCGCAGACGATCGCGTTGGTCGGGCACGGGTTGACGGTGATCGTCGCGGTTCGCGTCGCCGCGGCGTAGTTCACCGCATCGGTCGGCGTGAAGGTCGTCGACAGCGTCTGGCCGGCGCCCGCCTGCAGCACCGTTCCCGAGGGCGGCGTATAGACGAACGTGCCGGGGACGCTCGCGGTCGCGCTCAACTGCGTTGCGCCGAGCGCCGTGGGATAGGTGATCGCGGCCGGATTCGCCCACGTGATCGTCGGCGTCGCCTTGTTCACGGTGATGAGCACGCTCGCCGTCGCAGGCGTGTAGTTCGCCGTGTCGGTCGGCGTGAACGTCGTCGAAAGCGTCTGCCCGACGCCGGCGCTCAACACGGTGCCCGAGGCCGGCGTGTAGACGAACGCGCCGGGGACGCTCGCGGTTGCGTTGAGCTGCGTCGCGCTGAGCGCGGCCGGATACGTGATCGCGGCCGGCGTCGTCCACGTGATCGCCGGCGTCGCCTTGTTCACGGTGATGAGCACGCTCGCCGTCGCGGGCGTGTAGTTCGCCGCGTCGGTCGGCGTGAACGTCGTCGAGAGCGTCTGCCCGCTGCCTGCGTTCAGCACCGTGCCGGACGCAGGTGTGTAGACGAACGCGCCGGCGACGCCCGTCGTCGCGTTCAACTGCGTCGCGCCGAGCGCCGTGCCGTAGGTGATCGCCGACGGCGTCGCCCACGTGATCGCTGGCGTCGCCTTGTTCACCGTGATCAGGACGCTCGAGGTCGCCGTCGTGTAGTTCGCCGCGTCGGTCGGCGTGAACGTCGTCGAGAGCGTCTGGCCGCTGCCCGCGTTCAGCACCGTGCCGGACGCTGGCGTGTAGGCGAACGTGCCGGCGACGCTCGTGGACGCGTTGAGCTGCGCCGCGCCGAGCGCCGTGCCGTAGGTGATCGCCGCGGGCGCGGCCCACGTGATCGCCGGCGTCGCCTTGTTGACCGTGATCGACACGCTCGCGGTCGCCGTCGTGTAGTTCGCCGCGTCGGTCGGCGTGAAGGTCGTCGAGAGCGTCTGGCCGGCGCCCGCGTTCAGCACCGTGCCCGCAGCCGGCGTGTAAGCGAACGTGCCGGGAACGCTCGCCGTCGCGTTGAGCTGCGTCGCGCTCAGCGCCGCGCCGAAGGTGATCGCGGACGGCGTCGCCCACGTGATCGCGGGCGTCGCCTGCAGCACGTTGATGCTGACGGTCGTGTCCGCCGGGATGTTGTAGTTCGCCGTGTCGGTCGGGACGAAGTGCGCGGTGAGGAGCTGGTTGTTGCCGGCGGCGAGCACGGTGCCGGCCGCGGGCGTGTAGGTGAATGCGCCGGCGACGCCCGCGGTTGCGTTCAGCTGTGTCGCGCCAAGCGCCGCGCCGTAGACGATGTTCGCGGGCGAGCCCCATGTGATCGTCGGCGTCGCCTTGTTCACGGTGATCTGAACGGTCGTTGTCGCGGTCGTGTAATCGGTCGCGTCGGTCGGCGTGAACGTCACCGACAACGTCTGGTTCGCGCCGGCGCTCAGCACCGTGCCCGCCGCCGGCGTGTAGACGAACGTGCCGGGCGTGCCCGCGGTCGCGTTCAGCTGTGTCGCGCCCAGCGCGGTGCCGTAGACGATGCTCGCCGGGTTCGCCCACGTGATCGCCGGCGTCGCCTTCGTCACCGTGATCGACACGGACTTCGTCGCCGTGTTGAAGTTCGCCGCGTCGGTCGGCGTGAACGTCGTCGACAGCGTCTGGCCCGCGCCCGCGCCGAGAATCGTGCCCGACGCCGGCGAGTAGAGGAACGTGCCCGCGGTGCTCGCCGTCGCGTTCAACTGCGTCGCGCCGAGCACCGTGCCGAACACGATGGTGGCGGGGTTCGACCACGTGATCGTGGGCGTCGCCTTCAGCACGTTGATCGCAACCGTCGCCGTCGCCGTCGTGAAGGTCACCGTGTCGGTCGGCGTGAACAGCACCGACAGCGTCTGGCTCGCCCCCGCGTTCAGCACGGTGCCAGCCGCCGGCGTGTAGGTGAACGTGCCGGCGGTGCTCGCGGTCGCGTTCAACTGCGTCGCGCTCAGCGCCGTGCCGTAGACGATGTCGGCGGGCGTGGCCCAGGTGATCGTGGGCGTCGTCGCCGTCGACGGCGTCGTCGTGAAGAGGCCGCGCCCGTGCGTCACCGCGACGAGCGTCGTCCCCATGAAGAAGACCTCTTCGACCGAGACGTTCGCGGGCCCTTCCTGCGGCACGGTCCACGTCGTGCCGCCGTCCTCGCTCGTGAAGAGCCCGACTTCTGTCGCCGCGTAGATAAAGGTCGGCTGCGACGGGAGGACGGCGATGTCGCGGACCGGCACCGACGGCAGACCGGTGAGGCCGCTGCCCGACGCTGCCGTCCACGTTGGTCGTCTTCCAGACGTTCGGCGTGCTGAAGCCGCCGAAGGTGACGTACACCGTGTTGCTGCTCGTCGGGTCGACGCGGATCCGCGTGACGAAGCGCGCGGGCAGCGTGCCGCTGCCCAGCTGCGTCCACGTCGGCGCCGCCGTCGTGCCATTGGTCGTCTTGTAGACCTGGCCGTTGTTGTGGCCGACCCAGACGATGCTCGAGTTGCCGTTGGCGACGGCGACCGCGCTGACGTAGTTGCCGGTGCCGCTCGCCGGCTTGATGCTGGTCCACGACGGTCCCGTCGTCGCCGTATTCGCGGTCGTCGCGTCGTCGCTGCGCCAGAGCGCGTCGGCGCCGACAAGCAGCCGGTTCGAGTTGTTCGGATCGAGGATGAACGGCGCGATGAAGTTCGACTGCGACGCATTGCACGAGTCGACGATGAGAAACGGCGCCGGCTTGCAGACATACTGCGTGCCGTTCCAGAAGAGGCCGTTGATCCAGTCGGCGGACGCGCCGCCGTCCTGGCTGCGGTGAATCGCGGCGTAGGTGTATTCGCCGTAGAGATTGTTGTTGTTCGACGGATCGACCTGCGCCTCGCCGCCGTCGCCGCCGAACTCGGTCGTCCACGTCGTGCCGGTCGCCGGCGTGTACTTCACCGTGCCGTTGTCCTGCGTGCCGCCGAGGATGACGCCGGTCGCCGTGCCGCCGCCAGCGCCGTAGAACTGCGTGACGCCCAGGTTCGTGTTCGACACGACCCAACCCGTCGTGAACGGCGACACGCCGCCGACGGTGTAGACGTTCGTCGTCTTGTAGATGCCGCCGTCGTTGGCGAACCACACGGTGCGGTTGGGGCCGATCGAGCCGTTGAATCCCGGCTGTTCGACGATCACGTGTTGGTCGGCGTGCGCGGAGCTCGGCGCCGACTGCCAGTTGCTGATCTGCGTGAACGTCGTGCCGCTGTTGGTGCTCTTCCAGAGGTCGATGCCACCGACGATCAGCGTGCCGGCGTTGGTCGGGTCGACCCACAGCGCGTTGCCGTACCAGCCCTGGCTCGACGCGGGCGCGCCAAGGTAATCGGGCGCGCCGTTGAACCTGAGGCTGTACGACGCGCCGCCGTTCGAGCTGACGTAGATGGATCCACCGTTCGTATCGACCGACGCGTACACCGTCGCCGGCGCGCTGCGCGCGTACGCGAGCTCGACGCGGACGAACGATCCGCCCGGCAGCCCGGTCGCCGCCGTCCACGTCGCACCGCCGTCGGTCGACTTGTAGGCGTTTCCCGCGTAGCCCGACGCGATCGCCTGCGTGGAGTCGGTCGGATGGAACACGACGTCGGTCATCTCGATGGCCGACACGTTGGTCCAGGTGACGCCGGCATCGATCGAGCGCCAGATGCCCGTGCGTGTCGCCGCGAGCAGCGTTGCGCCATTCGGCGACATCGCGAGCCGATTCACGTACCACCAGCTCGAGTTCGCCGTCGATGGAAGCTGCGTCCAGGTGACGCCGCTGTCGACGCTCGTGAAAACGCCGGCGCCGCGGATGCCGTCGGCGTTGTAGAACCCTTCGCCGGTGCCCGCGAACATCGTGCTCGGCAGCCCCGGCCTCATCACGATGGTCGACACGGCCAGGTTCGCCATGAAGTCGTCCACCGGCGCCCACGACGCGCCGGCGTTGGTCGATTTGAAGATGCCGCCGCCGACGCTGCCGGCGAACATGTTGTTCGTGTTCGAGGGGTCGATCACGAGCGCGCGGACGCGCCCGCCGATGTTGCCGGGGCCGAGCCACGTCCACGAGGTCGTGCTGACGCCGGCCGACAGCGTCGCCGCGCCGCTTCCGCCCGTCGCGCCGCTCGGCGCGCCGGGGCTCAGCGCGGGCGCCGCCGTCCCGCCGATCGCCGACGTCGCCGCGCCGTTGGGGCCGGGAGGAAACAGGCGGCCGCGGCGATGCGCGCGCATCGAGTCGGCGTGCCGGCGCGCGTCCATCAGGCCGTTTTCCGGCACCCACCCGTTTTCGTTCCGCCACTGCATCTGCCGGAACGCGATCGCTTCGCCGGGAGAATCCGGACGCGGAAGCGGCTGTCCCGTCGGACCGACGGCTTCATCGGGATCGACGGGCCCGCCGCCGATCGACGCCGGATGCTGGAGCGCGAGCAGGCACACGGCGAGTGCAATGGCGAGCAGCCGTGCGAGGTCGCCGCGGCGCGAACGGATCATCCGCGCGCCGACCTCCCGGGAAGCGGTGAAGCCGGATCGTTACGAGGCAACGTGGAGCGTCACTGTGAAACGCGGCGGATTGGGACCGCCGCGGACGACGGGCGACACCGTCAGCGCGGTCTCGCCGGGGCGAAGGACGGTGAATTTCCAGCCGGCGGCGTCGGGATGTCGAAGCGCCTCGGGCGTGCCCTGGAACTCGAGGTACGCGCCGTCGTACGATACCTGCCACTCGGCGGCGACCATCGGTTGGCGCACGACGAGCGTGTCCCCCACGCGCACGTCGACCTCGCCGCCGAAGTCGCTCGCGGCGATCACGCGCTCGGCGCCGTCGGCCGCGCGCGCGGGCGCCAGCGACGCCGAGGCGCAGCCGGCGAGCAGCCACAACGTGGCGACGACGAGGGCGCCTGCGGTACTCGGGGTTGTGAACCTTCTCGCGCGCACGTTCCGGTCTCTCACTTCCGTCCTCGCTCGATGGCCGCCGCGTTCGACCTGGCCGTTGCACCGGGCCCTTCGCAGCCGTGGCCGGGTCCGTCTCGGAAGAGGAAAAGTCCTGAGACCGGCGACGCGCGGGATCAGCTCGAATTCGTGTGACTCGATGGGCTGCAAAGGGACAGCCACGTCAGCCGTTCCGGGCCCTCGATCTAGCCACGTGACGCCGAGTGGGGCGAATCGACTAAGTCTTTTTAATTAAGATAGTTACGCTGTTGATTTCAGGTCGACCCGGCGCGTCGATCGGCGCCGCTGTTTCTGGCTGCCGTCCTCGCCGCCGGTCCCGGGAGATATGGAGATAAAAGTCTGCCTGCCGGCGGACTTTTCGGACCGATCAGAATTGTTGCCAAGGCTGTCGCGCGAAGGTGTCGAAGTCTTCCCAGGGGACGACTAATTTCACAGAGTTCCGGCCGTTTTCACAGAGTCTTCAGCTGAGCTGCCACCACCTCCGCAGCGCTCGACGGCGCCGCGCCCGGGCAGGATCGATCGCTGCGGATATGTAGTCACGCAAGCGCACGACGCGCCGCCCGCGACGCGCGTCATCGTTGCCTGGCGTTCTTATTGCTCAGCTGACCGGCGGTTATTGCTGAGTCGAGCGCAAACCACTCTCCAGTTTCACAAAGAGGAAGTCGCCGTCGATGCCACCGCGCTACGGGTGTGCGTGTGCGTGTGCGACGGGTGTGTTCAAGGATGACTATGACAATTCTGCAGCGCGTCGCGACTCGTAGAGTGTTTCAATTCGTCGCCGTCGTCGTCGCAATGGTCGTCGCAGCGGGCTACGCGATGTGGCCGGCGCATGCGCAGGCGAACCTCATCTCGGCGGAGAATGCGCTCGGCGGAAATCTCGCGAGCGAGTGGGACATTGCCGGGAGCGGCGACGCGTCGATTCAGGGCTTCGCCACCGACATCAGCGTGAACACTGGCGCGACGGTCTCGTTCAAGATCAACACGGACGCGAGCTTCTCGATCGACGTCTACCGCCTCGGCTACTACGGCGGCGCGGGCGCGCGCAAGGTCGCGACCACGAACGCGTCGTCGGCATCCGCGCTCGCGCGTCCGGCGTTCGTCTCGCCGCGGCCGTTGCAGCCGACGGGTCCGGCGCAGGGTTGCGATCTCGACGCCGCGACCGGCTTGTTCGACTGCGGCAAGTGGCCGGTGCTCGCGTCGTGGTCCACGAGTGGCGCGGTGTCCGGCATCTACATCGCGAAACTGACGCGCGGTGACACCGGCGGCGCGAGCCACGTCGTCTTCGTCGTGCGCGACGATGCGCGCCAGGCGGCGATGGTGGTGCAGACCTCCGACACGACGTGGCAGGCGTACAACCGCTACGGGATGGACTTCGGCGGCGGCAGCCTCTACTGCGGCGGGCCGATCAGCAACACCGGCAGCGCGTACGCGTCGTCCTGCGCCTTCCGCTCGGCGAAGGTGAGCTACAACCGGCCGTTCGACACGCGCGGCCACGACGTGCAGAGCTGGCTGTTCAACGCCGAGTACCCGATGGTGCGCTTCCTCGAAGCCAACGGCTACGACGTGAAGTACCAGGCGGGCGTCGACACCGATCGGTACGGCAGCACGCTGACGGGCACGACGACGAAGCCGAAGGTGTTCGTCTCGTCGGGCCACGACGAGTACTGGTCGCTGAACCAGCGCTCGGCGGTGGAAGCGGCGCGCAACGCGGGCGTGAGCCTCGCGTTCTTCAGCGGCAACGAAATGTTCTGGAAGACGCGGTTCGAGGTGAGCATCGACGGATCGGCGACGCCGAATCGCACGCTAGTCAGCTACAAGGACACGCTCGCAGGCTCGAAGCTCGATCCGATGAGCCTCGTCACGACCGGCACGTGGCGCGACACGCGCTTCGCCCCTCCGGTCGCCGACGGCGGCCGTCCTGAGAATGCGGTGACCGGCACGATCATGACGGTCAACAGCGGCACGACGGCGATCACCGTGCCGGACGCGTTCAAGGACCTGCGCTTCTGGCGCAACACGCGCGTCGCGAACCTCGCGGCCGGCGACACCGCGAGCCTTGCGCCGGGCTCGCTCGGCTACGAGTGGGACGAGGATCTCGATAACGGATCGCGTCCCGCCGGCCTGATGCACCTCTCGTCGACGACGTTCGACGGCGCGGAGAAGCTGATCAACTTCGGCGCGCAGACGGCCGTCGGATCGGCGACGCACTCGCTGACGCTCTATCGGGCGGGCAACGCGCTCGTGTTCGGCGCCGGCACCGTGCAGTGGGCGTGGGGTCTCGACGCGTCGCACGATGACCACACGCAGAGCCCGCCCTCGCACGCGACCGACCTCGCGATGCAGCAGGCCACGATCAACCTGTTCGCCGACATGGGCGTAACGCCCGCGACGGCCGACTTGACGAAGTTCACGATCACCGGCGCGTCCGGCGACACCACGAAGCCCCAGTCCGGGATCACCGGCCCGACAGGACCCGTCGCGAGCGGCGCGCGCACGACGGTGACCGGCACCGCGTCGGACAGCGGCGGCATCGTCGCCGGCGTCGAAGTCTCGGTCGACGGCGGAGCGACCTGGCACATGGCGCAGGGCACGACGGCGTGGACGTATCAGTGGCAGACCGGCGCGGTCGGCACCGTCACGATCAAGAGCCGCGCGATCGACGACAGCGGCAACATCGAGACGCCGTCAGGCGGCGTCACGGTGAGCATCGCCTCGCTGTGCCCGTGCCCGAGCATCTTCCCGGCATCCAGCGTCCCGACGATCGCCAGCTATCCTGATGCCGCCCCGGTCGAGCTCGGTCTGAAGTTCCGCAGCGACGCGGCCGGCACGATAACGGGCGTCCGCTTCTACCGCGGCCCGGCGAACCTCGGCTCGCACGTCGGCAACCTGTGGTCGGCGAGCGGCACGCTGCTCGCGACCGCCGCGTTCGTCGAAACGGACGTCGCGCCCGGCTGGCAGCAGGTGCTCTTCAGCTCGCCGATCGGCATCGCGGCGAACACGACCTACGTCGTCTCGTATCATACGAACGTCGGCGGCTACGCGACCGATGCCGGATTCTTCGCGTCGGCCGGCGCCAACGCGGCGCCGCTGCACGCGGACGCGAGCGGGGTGGCCGGCGGCAACGGCGTCTTCCAGTACGGCGCGCCCGGATTCCCGACGCAGTCATTCAACGCGACGAACTACTGGGTCGACGTCGTCTTCTCGACGACGGCCGATACGACGCCGCCCGTGATCTCCGGGCTGACGTCGGCGGCGATCGACAGCTCGAACGCATCGGTCTCGTGGACGACCAACGAGCTCGCCAACTCGCGCGTCGACTACGGCACCGACTCCACGTTCGCGACGAACACGCAGTCTGTGTCCAACCCGGCGTTCCTCACGGCGCACACGCTGCGCCTCACCGGGCTGCAGCCGAACACGCACTACTACTACCGCGTGGTCTCGGCAGACACGGCGGGCAACACGGCGTCGGCGCAGCCGGTGGCCGGGCCGGCGCCGAACCCGATGACACCGCCGCCGCTGCCGGGCTTCGACATGCCGCAGCCGATGGTGCACGATACGACGTCGGCTGATTTCAGCGCCGGCACGTTGACCAACACCTACGTGTCCGAGTCGATCGACGGCGAGGTGATCCTGGCGCCGACGCGCGGCACCGAGTTCTCGGGCACGACGATGCCCTCGATGTGGAACGCCGCGCTGTGGCAGGGCGGCGGCTCGGCCGTGGTCGGCGGCGGCCTGCTGACGGTGAGCGGCGCGCGCGTCGCCACGTGCGTCGACGCCACGAACTGCTCGGACGGCACAGCGCAGAACATCTTCGGCCCGAGCCGCGTGCTCGACTTCACCGCGAAGTTCACCGGCGACGCGTTCCAGCATTCGGGCTTCGGCCAGACGCTCGCCAACGCTGGCGAGCCGATCGCGCTGTTCAGCACAAACAGCGGCAACACGCTAATGGTCAGGAGCGGCGCGCTCGTCACCGGCGAGACGCAGACCGACCTGGGCCCCGGCTACCTGAACGCGATGCACCAGTTCCGCATCGACTGGGAGGCGACCTCCATCGACTTCTACATCGACGGCGGTCTCGTCGCGCATCATGCCGTGACGGTCTCGGATTCGATGCGGCCGATCGCCGCAAGCGAATTCCAGGGCTTGAGCGGCAAGGTCGTCGTCGACTACGTGCGGTCGTCGCCGTATCAGACGAGCGGCTCGTTCCTCTCGCGCGTCATGGACGGCGGCGCGGTGACGAACTGGTCGAACATGCTCTGGATCGCGATCGGCGACGGCATCACGCTGCAGGTCCGCGGCGGCAACACGCCGACGCCGGACGGCAGCTGGACGGCGTTCCAGTCGCCGAACCTGAACGCCATCACGCCCGTGCTGAAGTCGCGCTACGTGCAGTACATCGCGACGTTCGCCTCGTCGAGTTCGAACCAGACGCCGGAGCTCCACGACGTCCAGATCTCGGGCACCGTGGCGCCTGCGTCGGTTCCGCCGCCGGCGCTCGCCTGGAACCCGGCGCCGATCACGTATGGCACGCCGCTCGGCGCGCTGCAGTTGAACGCGACGTCGAGTCTCCTGGGCACGTTCGCCTACACGCCTGGGCTCGGCACGATGCTCGGCGCCGGCGTGCAGACGCTGTCGGTGACGTTCACGCCGAGCGATCCGGGCTACTCGACGCTGACGCAGACCGGGCAGTTGACCGTCAACAAGGCTCCGCAGACGGTCGGCTTCACCGGCGCGCCGGCGACCGCGGCGTTCGGATCGACCTTCACCGTCTCGGCGACTCCGAGCGCGACGGCTTCGCTCAGCGCGAGCGGCGGCTGCTCGATCTCGGGCAGCGTGGTGACGATGACGAGCGGCACGACCGCGTGCAGTCTGTCGGCGAACTGGCCGGAGGACGCGAATTACCTGGCGGCCAGCAGGACGCAGTCGACGACGGCGCAGAAGATCGATCCAACGACGACGACGATCCTCTCGTCCGCGGCCGCGACCAACTACGGGCAGCTCGTCTCGCTGACGGGTTCGGTATCCTCGCCGGCGGGCATGCCGGCCGGACCGACCGGAACGATGACGTATAACGACGTCCTCACCTTCAACGGCGTCGCGTCTCCGAGCGCGGTGCTCGGCACGGCGGCGGTGAACGGATCGAGCGCCATCTACGCCACGTTCGCGCTCGCCGGCGGCACGCACAGCATCACGGCGGGCTACAGCGGCGACGCGAACTACAACTCGAAGTCCTCGTCGCTCGTCATCGTGACGGTGACGCCGGTCGGGATCGCCAGCCTGAACCCGACGAGCGTCAACTTCTCGAGCCAGCCGATCGGCGTGCCGAGCATGGCCATCCCGGTCGCGCTGACCAACATCGGCGACGCGAACCTGGCCATCAGCGGCGTGCAGGTCAGCGGCGACAACGCGACCGACTTCCAGACGTCGGGCAACACGTGCGCGGGCGCCAGCCTCATTCCGGGCGCCTCGTGCGTGGTCAACGTGAAGTTCAACCCCAACGCCACGGGCACGCGCACGGCGTCGATCATCTTCACCGACAACAGCAACGGCATCGTCGGGTCGACGCAGCCGATCAGCCTCGTCGGATCGTCGATGTCGAACAGCTCGGCGAACTTCACCAACAAGCCGATCGCCGGCGGCAAGACGCTCTGGTTCGCCAGCGAGCTGACCTGGGCGAAGGGCCCGCACGATCTGTTCAACATCTTCATGGACATGAGCAACCATCCGGTCCGCATCTTCGTCACCAACGGCGTGATCAAGTTCACGGCGAACGGGACGAGCTACGCGGTGCCGGTGCCCGACGCGTTGGTCACCTTCAGCCCGCTCGTGACGAGCGCCACGACGACGTTCGACACGGCGAACAACCGCTGGGTGACGACGATTCCGACGGTCCTTCCCGGCTCGAAGCTGAAGCAGTTCGAGATCGAGATCGGCCGTATCTTCGCCAGCGGCGTCGCGTTCACGGTGCCGGCGGCCGGTCTGCCGGGCGGGATCAAGAACGTGACGTGGTCGGCCGCCTACTCGACCGACACGCCGGGCATGAACCTGCGGTGGCGGTGGGGCGCCGCGGTCTACAGCACCTTCAGCTCGGACTACAACGCGCTGAAGGTGAAGCCGGCCGATGCGGTGCGCGCGCCGTGGGCGCTCATGACCAACGCCGATCAGGCCGGCACGCCTGAAGCGTTCAAGCAGTACTTCAACGTCAGCGGCGGCGGCACGGCCGACGACGCGGACGACTTCACGGGCGACCAGACGCCGAACGTAGGAGTCGTGCCGGACGTGGCGCAGGCGAACATCGCGCCGATTCCAGTCGTCTTCCCCGGGATTGCGGCGGCGGGCACGACGACGGCGCCCGTGATTGCGACGATCACCAACAATCACCAGACGCTGTCGCTGATTGTCTCGAGCCTCGCCGTCAGCGGCATCGACTTCACCCTCGTCAGCGCCGGCGCGATGCCGTGCTCACTGACGGGCGCAACGACGCTGGCAGGCGGCGGCAGCTGCACCGTCGGCGTCGTCTTCACGCCGATGGATATGGGCACGCGGACGGGCTCGGTGAACATCGGCTTCAGCACGCCGCCTGGCATCGCGGCTGACGAAGCGCCGAAGCCGTTCAAGCTCGACATTGTCGGCGTGGCGAAGTAGGAAGTCCTCGCATCACCGGTAATCCGTCGCGGACCGATCGAGCTCGCAAGAGCTCGGTCGGTCCTTTTTTCTTTGCGCCCTCTGCGTCTCCGCGGCCTCTGCGTCCTTTGCGCCCTCGGCTCTTTCACAGATCTGCGAAAAATTCTCGTGTCCTATTTCAGAACGCTGCCCAGCCTGCGAAGCGCGCGGATTCGCGTGATCGCGCACATTTGTGCGTAAATTTCTTCGTATGGAACACTGGACGCGCGACATGTCATGACAGCACAACGACGGACACGAAAACCAATAGCGGAAAACCATTGACAGAAGTCACCGTACTCAGCCATAACATCACTCTCAATTCACAACACACACCTGTCGGGCCGGCGGACGTCGCCGCACGTGGGTGCTTCGCGAGGGTGACGCGTGGAAACGCCTGTACTTCTCGGTCGCAGCCGAGCCATGTTGGATGTCCTCGAGGAGGCGCAATACGCGGCTCCCACCGAGTCGAAGGTTCTCATCACCGGTGAAAGCGGCGTCGGGAAGGAAGTGCTCGCGCACGTGATTCATCAGCGCAGCGCGCGCGCGCGGCGCCCGATGATCACGATCAACTGCGCGGGCGTGCCCGAGACGCTGCTCGAGTCGGAGCTCTTCGGCCACACGCGCGGCAGCTTCACCGACGCCCATCGCGACAAGCGCGGGCTGCTCGAGCTCGCCGACGGCGGGACGGTGCTGCTCGACGAGGTCGGCGAGATGAGCATGCGGATGCAGAGCATGCTGCTGCGCTTCCTCGAGAACGGCGAGATCCAGCGGATCGGCTCCGAGGGCCATCGCATCACGGCGGACGTGCGCATCATCGCCGCGACCAACCGCGACCTGTTCGAGCGGACGCGCGAGAAGGAGTTCCGCGAGGATCTCTATTACCGGCTGAACGTCGTCCATCTGGTGATGCCGCCGCTGCGCGCGCGGCAGGACGACATCCGGCTGCTCTTCGAGCATTTCCTGCGCGTGCTGGCCGAGCAGTACCGGCTGCCGGTGTGCCAGATATCGGATGATGCGATCGAGCATCTCGAGGCGTATCACTGGCCGGGCAACATCCGCGAGCTGAAGAACGTGGCCGAGCGCGTCGCCGTGCGCTACGCGGGCCAGCCGCTGACGATGCGCGAGCTGCCGCGGCAGATCACCGCGCGCGCGCAGCCGGCGCAGAGCGCCGGCGCGGGAGCGCCTGCGGCGCCGGCGCTGCCCGATGTGCTCTACGATCGGATGACGCGCAACGGCGAATCGTTCTGGACCGTGGTCTTCGCGCCGTTCATGTCGCGCGACCTCACCAGAGAGACGGTCCGCGCCGTCGTGCGCCGCGGCCTCGAATGCACGAAGGGGAACTACCGGCTGATGGCGCCGCTCTTCAATTTCCCCTCGACCGACTACAAGCGTTTCCTGAACTTCCTGCAGAAGCACGACTGCCACGTGCCGTTCCAGCACTTCCGGCTCATCGCGCGCCCCGCCGCGCGGCCCGAGCGCGAGGAAGACACGGCGGCGCCCGGCGCAAAAGTCGGCTGAACGCCGCGCGCTCCTCACGGCGTCCCTGTCTCCTCGGGCTCGATCGCTAGATCCGCCGCGGGTCGGCGTCCTGCGCGTGGAGGTAGCGAACGGCGATGATCGTCGCGGCCATCCCCGGCGACTGCTCGGCGCCGGTCGGCGCCGCTTCGGTGCGGACCACGCGGCCTCGGCAGATCACCGGCACGTCGCGGCCGCCCACCTCGTTCGGCAGGGCGATCAGCATCTCGATCGGCGTCCGCGGCGGGAGGAGATCGCTCGTGCGGATCAGCATGCCGGAGCAGCTGATGTTCTCCGTACGGCCTTCGTGCCAGGTGGCTGCATCCGGCGTTCGATAGCGGATGGGCAGATCGATCGAGAAGCGCGGAGCGCGGCATGCCGGCGCCTTGGGTTCGCTGTGTTCGCGCAGCATCCGAGTCCGCGCCTTAGTCTTTCAAGACGATTGCCAATGCTTCCGCGCTCAAGCAGAATGCTTTCACGCCCAAGCATTGGGCCTTGTGCGATCAAACACCGGAGATTACGGCCTCATCACGCGTGTCCGCGAACGTCGCGCGCCGCATCGGCTGACCTCGATTTGCGTACGCGGGCTGTCAAGTACACAGGATCGGACTCCAGGGACTCATATGGCGCGTCACGAACCGTTGAGCTTACGCGGGAGCGGAAGCAGTTCTTACACCGCCGTAGCGGCGTCTGTCTGCGATGATCCGCGAGCCGCGCGAACAGAGGGGCGATCTCGTGGGTGCCGCGTGGCAGCCTCGTTGCCGCTCGTCTTCGCATGGCTCGTCGTCGCAAGAACCCGCACGCGATCGCGCTCGGCAGGCTCGGCGGCCTCAAGGGCGGCCGCGCACGCGCGGAAAAGCTGAGCCCTGGCCGCCGGCGCGAGATCGCGCGGCAGGCGGCGCTCGCTCGCTGGCGCACGGCGCCCGCCAGCTGAGCGCCCGGCGTCTCCCAGCCTCGGTGCGATCCAGAACCGGAGTGTGCATCGAACGCGCTTGACCTCTGGCGCGCGCGTCGCCTACAGTCCCACAGACATCTAGGGATACGTCTTCGAGCGGGGAGGCCGCCATGGGCTGGGTTCGGCGCCTGCGCGCGACGCTGCGTCCGGCGGCGACCGACGCGGCATTCGACGAGGAAACGCGCTTCCACCTCGAATCGCTGGCCGACGAGTACGTCCGCCGCGGGATGAGCGTCGAGGAGGCGAGGCGCGCGGCGCGCGTGCGGCTCGGCAACCTCGCGGCCGCGAAGGAGCGAACGCGCGACGCCGACGGGCTGCCGTGGCTGCGCGACAGCGCAGGCGACCTGCGCTTCGCGTTCCGCAGCTGGCGGCGTACGCCGGGCGTCGCCGCGGTCGCCGTGGCCACGCTCGCGCTCGGCATCGGCGCGGCCGCCGCGGTCTTCAGCGTCGTCGCGGCGGTAGTGATCGAGCCGCTGCCGTATCGCGACGTCGATCGGCTCGTCGCCGTGTGGGACGGCCACATCAAGGACGCGAGCCTCGCCAAGCTCTTCGCGTCCTTCGAGGACTTCGACACGTGGCGGCGGCACAGCGCCAGCTTCGAGCAGCTCGGGGCCGCGACGTGGGCGACCGGCGATCAGATCCTGACCGGTGCAGGCGACGCGAAGGTCGTGCTCGCGATTCCGGCGAGCGTCGAGATCTTCGGCGTGCTCGGCGTTCCGGCTGCGATCGGGCGCACCTTCGAGCCCGACGATCTGGCGCGCGGGTGCACCGTCGTTCTGGCGGATCGTTTCTGGCGGAGCACGCTTGCCGCACGCGGCGACATCGTCGGGCGCAGCCTCGCGCTCGACGATCGTGCATGCACGGTGGTCGGCGTGATGCCCGCGCGCTTCGCGTTCTATCCCGAGGCCGCCGACATGTGGCGGCTGATTACGCCGAACCGCGAGCAGCTTCGGCCAGACGGCTACCAGGGCGTCGGCGTCTTCGGCCGCCTGCGGCGCGGCGTCTCGCGCGCGCAGGCGCAGGCGGAGCTCTCGGCGCTGCACCGCACGCAGCATGCGCAGGATCAGCACGGCGCCGCGCTCGCGCCGACTGTGTACCCGCTGCAGGACGAATTCACCTGGCTCGCCGGCCGCAATCTGCGGCTGACGCTGTGGACGCTCTTCGGCGCCGTCGCCGCCCTCTTGCTCATCGCATGCGTCAACGTCGCCAACCTGCTGCTCGGGCGCGCGCTCGTGCGCCAGCGCGAGTTCGCGATCCGCGCGGCGCTCGGCTCGGGCCGCTGGCGCGTCGCGCGGCAGGTCCTCGCCGAAGCGCTGCTGCTCGCCGCGTGCGCCGGCCTGTTGGGCATCCTCATCGCCGAAGGCGCCGTCGGCTATCTGCGCGCCTTCGCGCCGATCGAGCTGCCACCGGGCGTCGTCCTGGCGGTGAACGCGCGCGTGCTCGCGTTTGCCGTCCTGACGGCGATGACGACGGCCGTCGTGTTCGGCATGCTGCCCGCGTGGCGCGCATCGCATGCGAACATCAGCGCTGCGCTTCAATCGTCCGGCCGCGGCGTCGCGGGGCACGCGCGCGCGAGCCGCATCGGGCGAACGCTGGTCGCGGTGCAGATCGCCTGCGCGATGGTGCTGCTCGTCGGCGCGGGTCTTCTCGCCGAGAGCATCATGCGCCTCGGGTCGGCGCCGCTCGGCTTCAATCCGGACGGCTTGTTCACGATGACGGTGCGCCTGCCGCGCACGAAATATGCGGCCGCCGATCGCCGCGTCGAGTTTTATCGCCGCCTCGTCGACGCCGTGCGTCCGCTGCCTGCCGTCGACGGCGCCGCGCTCTCGACGACGTTCCTGCGCGGGCACGGCAACGCCGTGCTGCTCGTCGAAGGCCGTCCGGCGCCGTCGCTCGAGACCACGGCGCCCGACGTCGGCGAGGATTTCGTCAGCCCGTCCTATTTCGCCGTGAGCGGCGTGGCGATTCTCTCGGGCCGCGTCTTCGACGATCGCGATCGGCGCGACGGAGAATCGGTGTGCGCCGTCAACGAGGCGCTCGCGCGCAAGTACTTTCCCGGCGCCGATCCGATCGGGCAGCGCATCCGCACGACGAGCTCGCCGTGGACGACGATTGTCGCCGTCGTCGGCAATCAGAAGAGCATGAACGTGATGCACGAGATGCGGTGGGTGGAGTCGCCGTTCGTCTACCGGCCGCTCGCCGATGGCGCGCCGCCGGAAGCGACGCTCCTCTTGCGCGCGTCGACGCCGGGCGCGGGCGAGGCGGCTCAGCGCGCGGTCGCGGCCGTCGATCCCGCCGTACCCGTCGCAAACGTGCAGACCATGCGGGCGCGCCTCGCGAAGGATCTCGCCTATCCGCAGTTTCGCGCGGTCGTTCTCGGCGTCTTCGCCGCCATCGCGCTGGTGCTGGCGGGGGTTGGCCTGTATGCCGTCGTCTCGCAGCTCGTCGCGCAGCGGACGCACGAGTTCGGCGTGCGGATGTCGCTCGGCGCGACGGCCGCCTCGATCGTGCGGCTCGTGATGCTGCAGGGCGGCCTGCCGGCTCTCGCCGGCGTCGCGGCGGGCGTCGCAGCCACGCTCGCGCTCGAGCGCGCGATCGCGAGCCTGCTCTACGGCATCGACGCCGCCGGCGCCGCGACGCTCGTCCGCGTTGGCGCGCTCCTCGTCGTGATGGCGCTCGCCGCCATGCTCGTGCCGGCGGTGAGGGCGACGAAGATCGATCCGCTCGCCGCGATCCGCGCGGAGTAGAGGATTGCCTGCCTAGAACTCCGCGCGCAGGCGAACGGCGACGCTGCGCGGCGGGCTGAGCGCCGTTCCCGAGAATACGCCGGCGAAGTCGATCACGTTCAGGCGGTTCGTCAGGTTGCGGACGTCCACCTGCACGCGGAGCGCGCGCGCGTTCGTCCTGAGGAGCGCGATGCTGCCGGACGCGTCGAGGGACCATGACGGCCGAACGCGCCCCGACTCGAAGTCCACCCGATCGACGATCCGCTCGCCGTACTGCGCGACCGCCTCGCTGCGATCGCCCGCGAACTCGACCGGCAGGCCGCTCCCGTACGATCCGGCGATCGCGATCCATGCCGCCGTTGAGAGCCGATACGTCGCGCGGCCGCGGATCGTGTGCCGCTGGTCCTGTGTCACCGGAAAGCGATCGGTCGACGCCAGGAGCGCGGAGGCTTCGTCGCCGAGGAACAGCCCGCCCGTGATCGGCCGCTCGCCGACGCCGCGCATCCACGCGTAGCTGATCGACCCGCTCAGCGCCTTCCACCTCGGGACATCGAGCTTCAGCTCCGTACCGGTGATCCGCGCGCGGCGAAACGCGATCGGAAAGCTCACGCCGGTATTCAGCAGCAGATCGTCGTCGGCGAAGTCGCTCGTCCGCCGCGTGAACCACGTCGCGTCGAGCCGCGCCTTGCCCGCCAGCGCCTTCGACGCGCCGATTTCGTAGAAGTTGCCGCGCGACGGCGGCACGGGCAGCCGCAGCACGCTCGAGTTCAACGCGTCGACGGCCGGCGAGCTCGTGAGGAGCAGGTTCTCGACCGCCGGCGTCTGGAACGCGCGGTCGTACGATCCGCGCAGCACCAGGTCGGCAGCCGCCGACGACCACGCGACGCCGAGCCGCGGGCTGATCGCCGCGTCCTCAGCGGCGAGGTGGTATCGATCCCAGCGGATGCCGGCGTTCACGGTCCAGCGGCGCCAGCGCACTTGATCCTGCGCGAACACCGCCGCCTCGCGATCCGCGCGTCGATCGTCGAAGTCGAACGCGGGCGGCGTGCCCGGGTCGAACGCGGCGGGATCGGCGATGCGATACGAGAAGCGCTCGCGAACGGTACCGGCCGCGACGTCGCCGCCGGCTTTCCATTCGTGCACGCCGGCGTGTCCGGCGAGCGCCGCCTTGACGTAGAGATCGCGGAAGCCGCGGTCCTGCTGCGCGGCGACAGGCGTCGCCTGCGGGTTCGACCACAAGCGCGCCGACAGATTGCGGGCCATCCCGCGCACGTCGAGGATCACCGGCGCCGGCAGGATCCGCTGATACGAAAATTGCGCCGCGGTCTCCTCGCTCTCGCGATCCTGCCGCTGGCCCGCCTCCTCCTGCACGCGTTCGTTCGGCACGAGAAAGCGCGCGGCGCCGTACCGGACGATGAGGCCGATCCGATCCGCGTCGGTCGCGTCGTGCTCGAAGTGCGCGGCGAGATGCGACGTCGATCCGTGGTTCGTCGCGTTCTCCTCGATCGGCGGATCGAGATAGCGATCCGTTCCGGCCGCGCCGGCCGTCACGCTGATCGTCGTCCGCGGCCAGCCGTACTCGGCCGCCGCGTCGCCGCTTCTCGTCGCGAAACTGCCGAGCGAGGCGCCGGCGCTGCCGTGAAAACCGCGCCGCGCTTGCCCGGCCGTCGCGACTTCGATCACGCCTCCGAGCTTGCGGCCGTACTCCGCCGGGTAGCCGCCGGTGAGGATGTTCATCGCGTGCACATCGTCGGCGTCGATCTCGGGCGCAAAGGCTGGCGATCGATTATCGGTGAGCGGCAGCCCGTCGACGACGTACTGCGTCTGGTACTCGGAGCCGCGCGGGTGCAGGATCCCGTTGGCTTCGAGGAGCCAGCCTGGCTGCGTGTTCACCAGATCGACGATGCCGCGGCCCGGCAGCGCGCTCGCGCGCTCCTGCAGCGCTTCCGCGCCGATCCGCCGCACGGGCGCCGTCTGACGCACGTCGAGCAGCGTGTCGTCGGCGCTGACGGTCACCTGCGCCTGCACGGTAGCCAGCATCAGCGTTACGTGGCGCTCGATCGGCAGCGCCGTGCGGATGTCGATCAGCTCGGCGAACGGTGCGAAGCCGTCGCGCACGACGGCGAGACGGTATGTGCCGAACGGCAACCGCTTTGCCTCCAGACGTCCGTCCGCGCCAGTCCGCAGAGCCTGGCGCACCGCGGTCGCCTCGCTGGTCAATTCCACCGAGCACTCGAGCGGCAGGCCAGACGGATCGCTCACCGTGAGACGAAGCTCGCCGGTGTTGCTGCCGGCGAACTGTCCGAGGGCGAGGAGGAGGAGCGCAATGTTCAACACGGCGCCAGCACAATCAGAAAGTCGGCGGTGTGTTCACCCAGAGGAGCACCGCTTCGTCGGTGGACGGGTTGTACCACCGATGGCCGACCGTGCTCTCGAACCAGAAGCCGTCGCCTTCGTGCAGCGTGTGGCACTGCAGCTCGTCGAGCCAGATCTCGAGCGTCCCCGAGATCATGAAGATGAACTCCTCGCCCTGGTGCGAATAGGATCCGTCGCTGCCGGCGCCCGGCTGCACGCGAAACAGCTGGCTCTCGAGCTGCCGCGCGCCCACCGACAGCAGCTCGATGCGCACGCCCGATTGCGTTTGAATCGCGCGGCGATCCGGCGGCCGCACGAGATGACTCGACTGCTTCGGCACGTCGAAGAATTCGAGCACCGTCGTCCCGTACGTAGCCGCGAGGCGGTGCAGCGTTGCCACCGACGGGTTCGCGCGCGACAGCTCGATCGCGCTCAGGAAACCCGCCGAGATCGTGGCTTTCTCCGCCGCTTCGACGACGCCCAGGCCGGTGCGCTTGCGCAGCCGGCGAAGCTTCGGGCCGAGATCGGTGGGGCGGCCGCCGTTGCTCGATTTCGCCGTCACGGTCTTGCCGAGCATCTGGCGGATGCCGGGCAGGTTCAGCTGCTTGACGTCGCGAAGATATTTGATCCGCTTGAGGACCTCGAGGAGCTCCGGGCTGTACAAACGGTAGCGTCCGTTGCTGCGCGCGGGGGTGATGAGTCCCACGCTCTCCCACAAACGCAGCGTCGAGGGGCTCACGCCGAGCACGCGCGCCGTCTCGCTCACCGTGAGCAGGCCGACGCGGGCGACGCGGCTGCGCGCGTGAGGCTTCGTTCGATTCACGTTTGCGCCGCATGGTACCCCATTCGTTGACAACCTTGCAGCGTTTATACCAAAGTCGCCTCCGCACCGATGTGGTACTTCCGCAAGCGTCCGGACGGCCTCGTCGTCCAGCACACGCGGCCCGAGCATGCGGCAGCGCTCGAGGAGCTGCAGCGGATCTGCTTTCCGACGCTCGACGACGCGGAGCGCTTCAAAGCGCGCCACTACCTGAAACATCTCGAGCTCTTCCCCGGCGGCCAGTTCGTCGTCCTCGACGGCGACGACGTCGTCGGCGCGACGACGACCCTGCGGCTGCATTTTGATTTCGATCGCGTCGATCACACGTTCGCCGACGTGATTCAGGGCGGCTGGCTGACGTCGCACGAACCGAACGGCGAGTGGCTGTACGGCGCCGATGTCGGCGTGCACCCGGCGTATCGCGGACGCGGCCTCGCGACCGCGTTGTACGCCGCGCGGCAGGAGCTGGTCTGGCGTCTGGGGCTGCGCGGGCAGGTCACGGCCGGCATGATGCGCGACTACGGCGCGGTGAGCGATCGGATGTCCGCGCGGGAGTACTACGACGCCGTCGTCGCCGGGCGCAACCGGGACTCGACGCTCTCGATGCAGATCGGCGTCGGCTTCGAGCCGCGCGCGCTGCTCGAAAACTACCTGCACGATCCGGCGAGCGGCAACTACAGCGTCCTGCTCGTGCTCGGCGCCGACAGGGACGTGCGCGGCGCCTCGCGCGCGCGGGCGACGCGCTACATCACCCTCGAGACCGATGTTCCCGGCCCGCGCGCGCGCGATCTGCTCGCGCGGCGCGCCGCGGCGGCGCCCGCCGGGCTCGGGCGCGCCACCGACGTCGTTGTCGAGCGCGCCGACGGCGGGTTGATCTTCGACGTGGACGGCAACACCTTCATCGATCTCGCCGGCGGCCTCGGCATGCTCGCCGTCGGGCATTCGCCGGCGGCGGTCGTGAAGGCGATCGAGGATCAGGCGCGCAAGTACATCCATCCCTGCGCGCTCGTCACGACCTACGAGCCGTACGTGCGCCTCGCGGAGCTGCTGAACGAGATCGCGCCCGGCGCGTTCGCGAAGAAGACGATCTTCGCCAACAGCGGCGCCGAGGCGGTGGAGAACGCCGTCAAGCTGTCGCGCAAGTACACCGGCCGATCGGCGATCGTCTGCTTCGAGGGCGCCTTCCACGGACGGACGCTGCTCACGCTCAGCCTCACGAGCAAGTACGGCCTGTTCAAGAGCGGCTTCGGTCCGTTCGCGCCGGAGATCGTACGGCTGCCGATGCCGGACGTGTATCGCACGCCGCACGGGATGACGGCCGAGCAGGCGGTCGACTTCGGCATCCGGCAACTCGAGCATGCGCTCGTCGCGCAAATCGATCCACGGGCCGTCGCCGCGATCGTCGTCGAGCCGGTGCAGGGCGAGGCCGGGTTCGTACCCGTGCCGCCGCGTTTTCTGCGCCGCGTGCGCGAGCTGTGCACCGAGCACGGCATCGTGCTCATCGCCGACGAAGTGCAATGCGGCATGGGCCGCACGGGGCGGCTGTTCGCCGTCGAGCACTACGACATCGTGCCCGATCTCGTCACCACCGCGAAATCGCTGGGCGCCGGCATGCCGATCGCCGCGGTCACCGGACGCGCGGAGATCATGGACGCCTCGCATCTCGGCGGCGTCGGCAGCACCTACGGCGGAAGCCCCGTCGCGTGCGCGGCCGCGATCGAAGCGGTGAACATCATCCGGCGGCCGGAATTCCTCGCGCACGCGCGCCGTCTCGGCGACGTGATGCGCGGCGTGATGGAGGGCTGGAAGGCGGCGTTTCCGATCGTCGGCGACGTGCGCGGGCTCGGCCCGATGATGCTCGCCGAGTTCGTGCGCGATCGCGGCTCGAAGGCGCCGGCGGCGCCCGAGCACACGCTCGAGATCGTCCGCGAGGCGGTGTCGCGCGGCGTCGTCGTCATGCGCGCGGGGCTGTACAGCAACTGTGTGCGCCTGCTGCCGCCGCTCGTCATCCCCGAGGACATGCTGCGCGAAGGCCTCGACGAGGTCGGCCGCGCGATCGAGATCGTCTCCGTCAGGCGCGCCGGCGTGCCTGCGTAAGCGTGCGGCCGTGAACGATCTCGTCTTCTACAACGGCCGCGTGCTGACGCAGGCGGCGCCGGCGGTCGCGACGGCCGCCGCGGTTCGCGCCGGCCGCATCGCGGCGGTCGGCGAGTCGGCGGATCTTTTGCGCGCGTCGAACGGCCGCGCGACGCGCATCGACCTCGGCGGCCGCACGCTGATTCCCGGCTTCAACGATGCGCACGCGCACGTCTGGAAGATCGGCCATCTGCTGACGTCGATGCTCGATCTGCGCCGCACGTCGAGCCTCGACGCGCTCGTCGACGACGTGCGGCGGTTCGCGGATCGCGCGCCGGAGGACGCCTGGGTGCTCGGGCGCGGCTACAACGAGGCGGCGCTGCGGGAGCGACGCGCGCCCACGCGCAGCGATCTCGATCGCGCGTCGCCGCGCCGGCCGGTCGTGCTGACGCGGACGTGCGGGCACATCTATGCGGTCAACAGCGCGGCGCTGGCGCGCGCCGGCATCGGCGCGGGCACCGAGGCGCCGCCGGGCGGCGCGATCGAGCGCGACGACCGCGGCGAGCCGACGGGCCTGCTGCGCGAGACCGCGATGGGGCTCGTCAACCGCGTGCTGCCGCCGCCGGGCGCGGGCGACTACGAGCGGATGATCGCCGCCGCGCTCGGCCATCAGTTGACGCTCGGCATCACCTCGTCGTCGGACTGCGGCGTGGCGCCGCCGCTCGTCGCCGTCTATCGATCGCTCGATGCGAATGGCGCGCTGCCGGCGCGCGTCAACGTGATGCCGCTTCGAAAAGTGGACGGCGAGGCCGCGCCCGTTCCGCTGCCGGAGCGGTTCGTCTCCGACATGCTGCGCGTCGACACGGTCAAGTTTCTCGCCGACGGCGGCCTCAGCGGCGCGACGGCGGCGTTGAGCGTCGACTACAAGCATGCGCCGGGCAAAGGCCTGCTGCGGTTCTCGCGCGAGGAGCTCGAGGGACTTTGCCGCGAGTCGCACGACGCCGGCTGGCGGATCGCCACGCACGCGATCGGCGACGTCGCGATCGACCAGGTGCTGTCGATCTACGAGAGGCTCGACCCGGCGCGCGGCCTCACGCATCGCATCGAGCATTTCGGCCTGCCGACGCGGCAGCATCTCGCGCGCGCGGCGGCGCTCGGCGTCACGGCGGCGCCGCAGGCGATTTTCATCCGAAGCCTCGGGCGGAATTTCCGGAGCTACCTGCCCGACGCGCTGCTGCCGCGCGCCTACCCGATCCGCGCGATGCTCGACGCGGGCGTGCGCGTTGCGCTCTCGTCGGACGCGCCGGTCGTCGAAGACGACAACCCGCTCGCCGGCATGATGGCGGCCGTCACGCGCCGCGACAGCGAGGGCGCGCTCATCGCGCCCGAGCAGGCGATCACGGCGGGCGAGGCGCTGCACGCCTACACCGCCGCCGGCGCTGCGGCGACCGGCGACGACGACAATCGGGGCGCGATTGCGGCCGGGATGTGGGCCGACCTGGCCGTGTTGTCCGGCGATCCGCTCGCCGTCGAGCCCGACGCGCTTCCGGAACTCTCCGTCGACATGACGATCGTCGGCGGCCGCATCGCGTACGAGCGATAGATGGAGGCGCGCGTTCCGCGGACGCTCGGACGCTGGGATCTCGTGCTGCTGAAGATCGTCGCGATCGTCAACATCAACAACGTGCCGCCGGTCGCCGTCTACGGCCGGACGTCGCTCGTGCTCTGGGCGATCGCGTTCGCGACGTTCTTCGTGCCGGAAGCGATCGCCGTCCTCGTCCTCGCGCGGCGCTATCCAGGCGAGGGCGGCATCTATCTCTGGACGCGCCGCGAGTTCGGCGACGTGCACGGGTTTCTCTCCGGCTGGTGCTACTGGACCAACAACCTGTTCTACGTGCCGGTGCTGCTCGTCTACATGGCGGGCATCTTCGCGTTCGCCGGCGGCGAGGCGCGCGCCGCGGCGCTCGTGAATGAGAAACTGTTCGTCGCCGCCGTCGCCTTCGGATGGCTGGCGCTCATCGCGGCGGCGAACGTGCGCGGCCTCGCGATCGGCAAATGGATTCAGAACGTCGGCGGGCTGAGCGCGTTTCTGAGCGTCGGGCTCGTGCTCGCCGCGGCCGTTGTCGCGCGCGCGAGCGGCGCCGCCGCGCCCGCCCCGGCCGCGACGCCGATCACCTGGGAGATGACGACGAGCTTCGCCGTCATGTGCAACGCGCTGGTCGGCATCGAGCTCGCGTCGACGATGGGCGACGAGATCCGCAACCCGGCGCGCGATCTCGGCCCGGCGATCGCAATCGCGGGCGTCGTCTCGATCGCGTCGTACCTGCTCGTCACCGGCGCGGTGCTGACGCTCGTGCCGGTCGATCGCCTCGGCGTGATTCAGGGCGTCATGCAGGCGGTGACCGCCGGCGCGAACGCGGGCGGCATCGGCTGGATCGTCGTGCCGCTCGCGATCGTGATGGGCCTCGCCACGGGCGGCGCCGCGTCGGCATGGTTCGCCGGCTCGTCGCGCATTCCGTTCGTCGCGGGACTCACGAGCGCGCTGCCGGCGCCGCTCGGCCGCGTGCACCCGCGCTGGGGATCGCCGCACGTCGCGTTGATCACGTGCGCCGTGCTGGCGGCTCTGTTCACCGCGTTGTCGCTCACCGGGTCGAGCGTCGCCGAGGCGTATCAGGTGCTGCTCAAGGCGGCGGTCGTGATTCAGCTGATCCCGTTCGCGTACCTGTTCCTCGCGCTCGTGAAGACCACGCGCACAGGCGCCGCCGCGCGCGCAGCCGGCGTCGTCGGGCTGTGCACGACCCTCGTCGGCCTCTGCGCCGCGTTTCTGCCGACGGCCGACGTCGCGAGCGTGCCGCTCTTCGAGACGAAGATGATCGCCGGCGTCGTCGGACCGACGGCGCTCGGCTGGGTTCTGTTCAAACGCGCGCGGCGCCTCGAGCGCGAGGCCGCCGCATGACGAGAGGCGGACCGTGGCAGACGACCGACGATTGAATGCGGATCGCGACCTCGGGATGAACCGGCCGATCGCGCGCCGCGACTTCCTGAACGGTGTGGCAATCGGCATTGGCGGCGCGATGGCCGCCGATCTGCTGGGCGCCGTGCCGGGCCTCGAGGCCACGGCCGCCGCGGCCACCTTCGCGCAGGACGCGCCGGGCTACTACCCGCCGGCGCTCACGGGCATGCGCGGCAGCCACGACGGATCGTACGACGCATCGCACGCCCTGCGCGACGGACGATTCTGGCGCGCCGCGGGCCAGCCGATCGACACGAAGGAGGTCTACGACCTCGTCGTCGTCGGCGGCGGGATCAGCGGGCTGGCCGCGGCGTACTTCTATCGCGCGCGCAACGCGTCGGCGCGCATCCTCATTCTCGACAACCACGACGACTTCGGCGGCCATGCGAAGCGCAACGAATTCAGGCCCGGCGGCAGGCTGTGGATCGCGAACGGCGGCACCGCCGGCATCTCGTCGCCGTTTCCGTACAGCGCCGAAGCGCGGGGGCTCATGTCGGCGATCGGCATCGATCCCGTCGCGCTCTCGGCTGAAGCGGACAAGGCCGCCGACAGGTCCGTGTTCCAGGGGCTGCAGGGCGCGTACTTCTTCGACAAGGAAACCTTCGGCGCCGATCGTCTCGTCGTCGGCACGCCGGGCGGCGGCGGACGCGGCCGCGGCCGCGGCGGCGCGAGCGGCATGACGTGGGACGCGTTTCTCGCGAAGACGCCGCTCTCGCCCGAGGCGCAGCGGGACATCGCCCGCCTCGAGACGACGAAGGTCGACTACATGCCGGGCCTGACGAACCCGCAGAAGAAGGACAAGCTGTCGAGGATCAGCTACAAGGCGTTCCTGCTCGATTTCGTCAAGGTGCATCCCGACGTCATCCCGTTCTATCAGTCGCGCACGCACGGGCTCTACGGCATCGGCATCGACGCCGTCGGCGCGCTCGAGTGCTGGGCGTACCGCTATCCGGGGTTCGACGGGATGAACCTCGATCCGCACGCGACCGGGCGAATGAGCTTCACCGCGCGCGGCGACGCGACGCCGCATCCGGCGTACACGTTTCATTTTCCAGACGGCGCAGGACAGCGTGCTCGCGAGAGTCGATTACGCGACGCTCGATCGCCCCGGCTCGCCGATCCGGATCCGCTTGAGCAGCACCGTCGCGCGCGTGCGCCACGCCGGATCCTCGACCTCGGCGCGCGACGTGGAGGTCGCGTATGCGCGGGACAAGAAGGTGTACGCGGTCCGCGCGCGCGGCGTCGTGCTCGCCTGCTGGAACGCGATGATTCCGTACCTCTGTCCCGAGCTGCCCGACGCGCAGAAGGAGGCGCTGAAGTACGGCGTCAAGGTGCCGCTCGTCTACACGAGCGTGTCGCTCAGGAACTGGAGATCGTTCCACGCGCTCGGCATCAACGGCGCCTCGGCGCCAGGGATGTATCACACCGGCGCGCGCCTGGAGATGCCGACGGTCATCGGCGGCTACAATCCGACGCCGGCGTCGCCCGACGATCCGATTCTCGTGCGCATGACGCGGACGCCGTGCAAGCCGGGGCTGCCCGCCCGCGACCAGCAGCGCGCCGGCCACGTCGAGCTCCTGACGACGACGTTCGAGACCTTCGAGCGGAAGATTCGCGATCAGCTCGCGCGCGTGCTGAAGGACGGGGGATTCGATCCGGCGCGTGACATCGACGCGATCACCGTCAACCGCTGGCCGCACGGCTACGCGTACGAATACAACCCGTTGTGGGATCCGGACTGGCCCGAGGGGCAGTCGCCGTGCGAGATTGGTCGCAAACCGTTTGGACGGATCGCGATCGGGAATTCAGACGCCGCGGCGGCAGCGTACACCGATCAGGCAATCGATCAGGCCTACCGCGCCGTGAAGGAGCTCGTCGATGCGAAGGCGTCGTGATCTAGTCCTGACGACGTTGGTCTGCGCCGCAGCCGAAATCGCTGCTGTGAGGCGACCCTTTCAGGGTCGCCTCGAGGCTCCCGCCGATCTCGTCGTCATCAACGGCGCCGTTTACGCGGCGGACGGCGGCGGCCTGCACGAGGCGCTCGCCGTTTCCGGCAACAGGATTACTGCCCTCGGCACGAACGACGAGATCGCGAAGCGGCGGGGATCCAACACGCAGGTCGTCGACGCGCACGGCGGCGCGGTGGTGCCCGGATTCGACGACGTCCACACGCACATGCTCAGCGGCGGCCTCGAGATGGAGACCGTCAATCTGCAGGGCGCGCAGACGCTCGAGGACATCCAGTCGCGCATCCGCGTCTACGCCGCCGCGCACCGCGATCTCTCCTGGATTCGCGGCCGCGGCTGGGGCTACGGTCCCTTTCCGAACGGCGCGCCGACGCGCGGGCAGCTCGACGCGGCCGTGCCCGACCGGCCGGCGATCATGCGCTGCTTCGACGGCCACAGCATCTGGGCGAACTCGAAGGCGCTCCAGGCCGCGCGCATCACGAAGGCGACTCCCGATCCGCCGAACGGCACGATCGTGCGCGACCAGGCGACCGGCGAGCCGTCGGGGCTGCTGAAGGAGACGCCCGCGATGGCGCTCGTCAACGCCGTCGTGCCGAAGCCGACGCGCGCGGAGCAGCGCCGCGCGCTCAAGGCGGCGATCGACGAAGCGATCCGCTGGGGCGTGACGAGCGTCACCGACGCCGCCGGCACGCCGGAGGACCTCGAGGTGTACGACGATCTGCGGCGCGCGGGCGAGCTGTCCGCGCGCGTGTACTACTCGCTGCTCGTCACGCCCGGCTTCACCGGCCAGGACGCCGATCGCTTCGACGCCGTGCGGCGCGCGCATCCGCCGACGCCGCTTCTCGAGACCGGCATCGTCAAGCTGTTCCTCGACGGCGTGATCGAAACCAATACGGCCTTCATGCTCGCGCCCTACGCCAACGATCCTTCGACGCGCGGCGCGCCGAACTACGCGCGCGAGGAGCTCGATCGCGTCGTGCAGACGATGGATCGACGCGGCTGGCAGATCATGATCCACGCGCTCGGCGACGGCGCGGTGCGCATGGCGCTCGACGCGCTCGGGCGCGCGGCGGCGGTCAACCCGGCGCCCGCGCGCGGCCGCCGGAACCGCCTCGAGCACATCGAGACGATCGATCTCGCCGACGTGCCGCGCTTCGGCAGGCTGGGCGTCGTCGCGTCGATGCATCCCGGTGGCGCGTTCGTGCCCGCGAACGCGCCGGCGTCGTCGGGAACGCCGCCGTTCATGCTGGGCGCGTGGGGGCGAAACATCGGCCCCGAGCGGGCCGCGCGCGGCGGTATGTGGAAGAGCATCGCCGACGCGGGCGGGCGCGTCGTCTTCGGCAGCGACTGGCCGGTGGCGTCGCTCGACGCGATGAGCCGCATCACGAGCACTGCGCATCGTCGGCCGCGGCCCGGCGGCACCGACGAGCGGCTCTCGATGAAGGCGGCGATCGACGCCTACACGAGCGGCGCCGCGTTCGCGTCGTTCCACGAAAAAGAGCGGGGAACACTCGCGCCCGGCATGCTCGCCGACATCGCCGTGCTGGCGACTGACATTTTCAGTCGTCCGCCCGCTGAGCGCAGCGACATCGCCGTCGCCACCACAATCTTCAACGGAAAAGTTGTCTTCCGCGCCAGCGGGCGCTGAGGCAGAAATTAATTCCTAAGTGCACCGGCCGACGATGGGCGCGCATCGCCAATGGCCAAGGCCACCAACTCCGCCGGATGATCTTTCGCGCCGACGGGCACGACGATGAACTGCTTGCCCTTGTGCACGTAGGTCATCGGGGCGCCCGTCGTCCCCGAGGGCAGATCGATTTCCCAGATCACCTCGCCCGTCGCCTTGTCGTACGCGCGGAACTTCTTGCCCCATGCCCATGAGACCTGAGGCGTGCCGATCACCGCGTCGCTGCCTTCGCCGATGAAGAGCAGCGTCTTGGTGACGAGCGGCGCCGCGCGATTGGGGACGCCGAGCGGCGGCAGGTGCAGATCCTTCAGCAGCGGATGGTTCCGCGGTCCGTCGCCGTTCGGGACCATCCACACCTGATCGCCCGAGTTCAGGTTGAGCGCCGTGATGCGACCGTACGGCGGCTTGAGCAGCGGCAGGCCGTTCACCTGAGGGCCAAGGCCCGCTACGAAATCGGGCGCGCTCGTCTGCTGGCTCGGCCCCGGACCGGCGTAATCCATCGTCGCCGTGGGATTGCCTTTCGTGCTGACGAGCGCGCGCACGCCCGGCAGCGTGAGCGAGACGGCGTAATACACCCCGGTTTCGGGATCGAACGCGCCCGTGTGCCAGTTCGCCGCGCCCCACGCGCCCGGCACCGTGAAGGTTCCGCGCTTGCCGTCCTCGTCGTCGCTGCGCAGCGACGGCGGCGTGTAGAGCGGACCGAGCACGAACGGTCTGATGTAGTCGAGCGCCTGCCGGCGAAGCTCCGGCGTGAAGTCGATCAGATCGTCCTCGGTGATGCCTTGTCGATCGAAGGCGGGCGGTCGCGTCGGGAACGGCTGCGTCGCGGACGCCTGTTCGCCCGGCACGTCGGACGCCGGCACGGCCTTCTCGACGATCGGCCACACCGGCTCGCCCGTCACGCGGTTGAGCACGTAGAGGAATCCATTCTTGTTCGGCTGCATCACCGCCTTGATTCGCCTGCCGCTGACGGTGAGGTCGCCCAGGATCGCGGGCCCGACGTTGTCGTATTCCCACAGGTCGTGGTGAATCGTCTGGAAATGCCAGACGCGGCGGCCCGTCTTCGCATCGAGCGCCACGAGACTGTCCGAGTAGAGATTCGATCCGGGCCGCCACCCGCCGTATTGCGACGCCGTCGGCGAAGTAAGCGGAATGTAGACGTATCCCAGCTGCTCGTCGGCCGACATCGGATTCCACGCGCCGATGTCGCCGGCGATCTTCCACGAGTCGTTGCCCCACGTGTCGACGCCGAACTCATGCTGCTGCGGCACGACGTGGAACGTCCACAGCAGCTTGCCAGTCTTCGCGTCGAAGCCGCGCACGTCCTCGGGCGCCGCTTCCTTGATCACGCCGCCGTCGCCGGCGCCAGCGGTATTTCCCGTCACGACGACGACGTTGCCGACGACGAGCGGGCCGGTGCTGTCGTTGAAGCGGCCGGCGAGCGGCTGGCCGTCGTCGAAGCGCAGGCTGGCGCGCCCGTCCACGCCGAAGTCGCGGTAGGTCTTGCCGGTCTTCGCGTTGAGCGCGTAGAGGTACTCGCCGCGGACGACGAAGATGCGCTGATCGCCGCCGCCGCGCCAGTAGTCGACGCCGCGCGTGCTCTGCGCCTGGAGCTCCTCGACGGTGCGCGCGAACGGCTCCTGCTGCCAGACCGTCTCGCCGGTGCCGGCGTCGAACGCGCTGACCAGGCCGTGCACGTCCTGCGTGTAGAGCATGCCGTCGATCATGATCGGCGTCGAACGCAGGTACGCGTTGACGCGCAGCTCGGGGAACGCCTGCTTGAAGGTGTCGTTGGTCGCCGGCCGGCGCCACACGACGCGGACGTTCTTCACCGTCTCGCGGTTGATCTGATCGGCGGGCGAGTAGCGCGTGAACGCCTTGTCTCCCCCGAAGTAGCGCCACTCGACCGCGCGCCCCTGCGAGTGAACCGACGCGGCGCCGACCGCCACGACGAACGCGCCCGCTGCGAGAACATTTCCCAACCCGCGCACGAAGACCTCCTCCCGATGGATGTCAAGGTCGCGCATCCCTGAAGGGCTGCGCGACCGACAATCGCGAACGACGCTCAGAACTGGTACCGTGCCGCGATCTGCAGCGTCCGCGGCCGCACGATGGTGAGCGTCTGCCCGAACGGGTTCGCCGCGGTCGCCTGCGACACGTTGTTCTGCAGCGTCAGCACCGTCGCCGAGTTGAACACGTTGAAGACGTCGAGCGACAGCCGGAGGCGCTGCGCCGAGGTCAGCTTGAAGTCCCTGTCGAGGCGAATCTGGAAATCGTTCGTCGCCGGCAGCGTGAACGCCCCTCGCGGCTGCGACAGAATCGTGACCGAGCCCTGATTGAAGCCGCGGGCGATGAAGAGCGGCCCGTACGGGCGGCCCTGCTCGTAGGAGTAGCGCAGCCCGAGATTGAAATCGAGCGGCGCTTTATAGGTCGTCGAGAGTTTGACGGAGTTCGGCGAGTTGGTCGCCGTCGGCCCGTATGCGTTGACGAGATCGTTCGGCGTCCGTCCGAATCCGCCCGTGGAGCTCAGGCCGCTGAAGTCCTGCTGCGTGTTGCCCGAGATCGTGCCGACGCCGTACGCCTGCGAATTCTGATACGTGTAGCTCGCGAGCGCCTGCCACTTCGCCGAGAAGCGTTTGTTCAACTGAAACACGAACGACTTGAAGTCCTGGTCGAAGTCCGTCCGGTTGACGACCTCGAACAGGCTCTGCGACGAAGGGCTCGTGCGGTTGTACGCGGTGGCGGCCGTGGCCGTGCCGTCGGGGAGCAGCGCGTTCACGGCGACCGGCGCGTACACGCCGCGCGCGTCGGTCATGCGGATGAAGTCGCCTTCTTTCTTGTAGATGAACTCGACGTCGATGCCGAGGCTCGCCGCGAGCTGCCGCTCGACGCCGACGAAGAACTGATCGGTGAACTGGTTCCGCAGATCCGGATCGACGGCGAAGTTGATCTGGTTGTTCACGAGACTCTGCAGGATGTCGTACTTGCCGGTCGCGCGGTTGTAGCGCTCCGTATCCGACGGTGTGTTGCCGGGCGACGCGCTGTTGAACATGCTCGTCGCCAGCTTGCCGTAGAAGCGGCCGTAGTTGCCTTTGAGCACCGTGCGGCCGGTCCGATCGAGGCGCACGGTGAAGCCGAGGCGAGGCGAGATGGAGTTCCACGTGATGAGGTCGACGACTGCGGGGTACCTCGTGTTCGCGGCGTCCGACGGCGCCGTCGTCGAGATGCCGATGAGCGTCGTCTGCGAATCGAGCGCGGGGATGCCGGCCGACGTGTGGTCGAAGCGGAGCCCGAGATTGAGCGTCAGGCGATCGTTCACCGTCCAGTTGTCCTGCGCGTACCCGCCGTTCTGGCGGATGCGCCCGCCGGTGACCGCCGGCGATTTGTAGGTCGCGGTATACGGCGCGCTGTTCAAATCGGTGTAGGTGACGTTGCCGAAGGTGAGCGTGTTGGTCTGCTGCGTCGCGAGCTGCGTCTGATAGCCGAACTTGAAGTCGTGCGAGCCCTTGATGAAATCGTTCGCGCTGTGCGCGACCGACGCGTCGATCGTCGTCCGGTTGTGCACCTGCCGGCTGCCGGTCGCGCCGTTGGCGGTCGTCAGCCCGGTGCCCGAATCGGTGTGCTGCGGCGTCGTGAAGTCGTCGCTGAACGGCGTGAAATTGTCGCGAATGTAGATGCCGCCGCCCTTCAGCTCGAAGAAGGTCGCCGGGCCGAAGGTCCGCGTGTAGTGCGCCGCGACCACGGGGTTGTGGCCGTGCTCCACGGTCTGCGCGTAGATCGGCGTCGTGCGGCTCGCCGTCGCCCCGCAGCAGAACCGGTTGTCGTCGAACGTGAAATCCACGTTGTCCTTCGCGGAGAGCCTCGCCGTCGCCTTGAAGAACGGCTTGAACGACCAGCCGGCGTTGGCCGGCAGCGACGGATCGACGCCGACGCCGGTCGTCAGCGATCGGTTGTACGGCGCGATGCCGTACAGCCACACGCGATCCCTCACGAGCGGCCCGCCGAGCTCGAACGTCGTCTGATAGCTGAAGTGCACGTCGTAGGGGAACGGCTCGTTCGGGGTGTTGTTGCCGACCCACGCGTGCGGGATGTTGTAGCCGCTCCACATGCCGCGCAGCGTGTTGCTGCCCGACTTGGTCACGATGTTGACGACGCCGCCCTGGAAGTTGAAGTACTCGGCCGAGGCGCCGGTCGTCTTGACCTCGACCTCCTGCATCATGTCGGGGCTCGGGAAATCCCACACGCCGCCGTTCGACACCGCCGAGATGTCGACGCCGTCGTACTGGAACGAGTTCTGATCGCTGCTCGATCCCATGATGACGAAGCGCGAGTCGTTCGGCACCGCGTTGATGCGCACCGACGGCGCGAAGGTCACGACGTCGAAGTACGACTGCCGCGCGGTGGGCACGTTGGCGAGGAGCTCGCTGTTGAAGTTCGTCGTGACGCCGGCGTGGAGCGCGTCGACGACCGGCGCTTCGCCGCTCACCGTGATCGACTGCTCGACGTTCCCGAGCTGCAGCTGGACGTCGGCCTGCACCGTGCGGCCGACTTCGACGCGGATATCGGCGCGGCGCACGGTGTTGAATCCCTGGAGCGCGTAGGTCACGGTGTAGGCGCCGACCGGCAGGTGCTCGAACTGATAGAGGCCCTGCGCGTCGGTGACGGCGACCGCAGCGCCGCCGATGCGCGCCGGGCTCGCGGCTTCGACGGTGACGCCGACGAGCACCGCGCCGGTGCCGTCCTTGGCGAATCCACGGATGCCCCCGGTGGCGGTCTGCGCCGCGGCGGATGCGGCGAGGAGCGCGGCGATCGCGAAGGCGCCCGCCGTGCGCAAGAGACGAAGGACCGGGGTGGGCCAGCTAGCCTGCATCGGAGGTTCTCCTCTGCACTCGCGACCGACGCCGCGGGCCGCGGAAGAGCGGGCGAGGCGCGCTCATCTAATACAGGAAATGTAAGGTTGTCAACACGTGATCCCGTAAAATGACCCGCCGCGCCATGCGTCCGCGCTCGATCGCCGTGGTCGTCGTCGCCGTCTGCGTGAGCGCCGCCGGCGCCCTCTGGGTGCGCCGCGCGCCCGGTGCCGCTGCGCCACACCTCAATCTCCTCGTGATTACGCTCGACACGATGCGCGCCGACGCGCTCGGCGCGTACGGCGCGGCCGACGGCGCCACGCCGAACCTCGATCGCCTCGCGCGCTCCGGCGTCGTGTTCGACGACGCCATCGCCGCCGCGCCGCTCACGCTGCCGGCGCACGTCTCGCTCTTCACGGCGAAATACCCGCCGCGGCACGGCGTGCGCGACAACGGCGGCTTCGTCCTCGACGCGCGGCAGCGGACGCTCGCTGCGCGCCTCGCATCGGCGGGATTCCGCACGGGCGGGTTCGTCGGCGCGTACGTGCTCGACCGACGATGGGGCATCGCGCGCGGCTTCGACACCTACGTCGACGACTTCGACGTGGAGAAGGCGCGCGGGCCGGTGCCGGCCGGCGTCGAGCGGCGCGCGAACGACGTCGCGGATCGCGCGCTCGCGTGGCTGGAGACCGCCGCCGCGTCGCGCTTCTTCGCCTGGGTCCACTTCTACGACGCGCACTCGCCGTACGATCCGCCGGAGCCCTACCGCACGCGCTTCGCGGCGCGTCCCTACGCTGGCGAGGTCGCGTTCGTCGACTCGCAGGTCGGGCGGCTGATCGCGTTCCTCGAAGATCGGCGGCTGCTCGACAAGACGATCGTCGTCGCCGTCGGCGATCACGGCGAGAGCCTCGGCGAGCACGACGAGAGCACGCACGGGTTCTTCGTCTACCGATCGGTGCTGCGCGTGCCGTTCGTCATCGCCTCGCCCGCGGGCACGGCGCGCGGCCTGAACGTCTCGAGCACCGTGCGCGCGATCGATCTGGCGCCGACGCTGCTCGAGCTGCTCGGCGTGCCATTGAACGATGCCGTCGACGGCCGATCGCTCGTGCCGTTGATGACCGGCGCGTCGCGCGATCTCGGGCTCGACGCGTACTCCGAGTCGATGTACGCGCGGTATCACTTCGGCTGGAGCGAGCTGAGGGCGCTGACCTCCGGGCGCTACACCTACATCAGCGCACCGCGGCCCGAGCTGTACGACACGGTGCAGGACCCGGGCCAGACGCGCAATCTCTACGACGCGCGCCGTCCGCTCGCCGATCGAATGGACGCCTCGCTGCGCGCCGTCGCGCGCGACTCGGACGATTCGGCGCCCAGGACATCCGACGTCGAGCCGGACGTCCGCGCGCGGCTCGCCGCGCTCGGCTACGTCGGAACGTTCGTCGAGACGCGCGCGCGCGGCGCGCCGCTCGCCGATCCGAAGGACAAGATCGACCTCTTCAACATGATGACCGACGCGCGCGAGAAACTGCAGGATCCGCGCGAGGCGGCGGCCGGCGCCGCGATGCTGCAGCGCGTCGTCGCGAAGGCCCCGGAGGTGATCGACGCGTGGCTGCTGCTCGGCAACGAGCGCGCCAGGCAGGGACGCTTCGACGAGGCGCTCGCCGATTACCGGCGCGCCCTCGAGCTCGAGCCGGACTACGACCTCGCGCTGCGCAACATCGCGAACCTCTACCGAGACATGGGCCGGCCCGACGACGCCGTCGCCGGCTACGAGCGGCTGCTGCGCGCCGATCCGCGCAACGTGCAGGCGCGCCAGGAGCTGGCGCAGGCGCTCCTCGACGCCGGCCGCGTGCGCGACGCCGAACGCGAGCTCGAGACCCTGCTCGCGCAGGAGCCGACGCTCGCCGCCGCCCACAACACGCTCGGCGCCGTGCGCCTGAAGCAGGGCCGCCTCGACGACGGCGAGCGCGAGATCCGCGCGGCCCTCGCCGAGCGCGCGGACCTGCGGAACGCGCACTTCAACCTCGCACTCGCGGCCGAGCAGCGCGGTGATCTGCGGCGCGCGGCCGCCGAGTACCAGCTGGAGATCGATCGGCATCCGGACAGTTACATCGCGCAGTTCAACCTCGGGAAGGTGTACGAACGGCTCGGCGACGCGGACGGGCAGCGGCGCGCGTACGAAGCGGCGATCGCGAGCAACCCGCAGTTCGCGGAGGGACATTTCTTCCTGGCGAAGCTGTACCTCGATCGCCGCGAGATCGCTTCGGCCGCGGCGCTCGCACGACGCGGCCTCGCGATCGCGCCGGCCTCGGCATGGGCGCCGCTCGGCCACTTCGTGTTGTCCGATGCCCACACGGCGCTCGGCGAGCGCGACGCGGCGGCGCGTGAAGCGGCGGAAGGGCGCCGGCTCGCCGCGCGATCGCACCGGTGACGCGCATGCGAACGAGGTGCTCGATGGTCGTCCTGCTCGCGCTTCTTCTCCTCGTTGCGCCGCCGGCCTCCGCCGACGAGATCAAAGTGATGACGTCGGGCGCGTTCACCGCCGCGTACCTCGAGCTGGCGCCGGTGTTCGAGCGCGCGACGGGGATTCACGCCGTCACGGAGGCGACCTCGATCGGCAGCGGACCGACCGGCATCGCGGCGCGCCTCGATCGCGGCGAAGCCATCGACGTCGTCATCGTCTCGGATCGCGACCTCGAGCAGCTGATGCGCGCCGGCCGCATCCGCGCGGGCACCCGCGTCGATCTTGCGCGGTCGGCCATCGGCATGGCGGTGCGGCGCGGCGCGCCGAAGCCGGACATCGGCTCGGTCGACGCGCTGCGGCGAACGCTCTTGAACGCGGCGTCCATCGCGTACTCCGCCAGCGTCAGCGGCAGGTACCTGTCCACCGAGCTCTTTCAACAGCTGGGCGTGGCCGATCAGGTGCTGCCGAAGAGCCGGAGAATCGAGACCGAGCGCGTCGGCGACGTCGTCGCGCGCGGCGAGGCCGAGATCGGGTTTCAGCAGATCAGCGAACTGGTGCCGGTGGCGGGCATCGACGTGGTCGGTCCTCTGCCGCCGGAGGTGCAGCGCGTCACGATGTTCGCCGCCGGCGTCGGCGCGGCCGCAGCGAACCCCGCGCTTGCGAAGCGCTTCATCGAGTTCCTCGCGTCACCGGCCGCAGCGGACGTCATTCGCAAGACGGCGCTCGAGCCGGTCGCCGCCGCGCCGCCGGTGGGGAATCATGCCGCCCTCCCGCGCCGGCCGGGCCTGAAAAGGAGCCCTAATCGACGTAGGGCGACCCTTTCAGGGTCGCCACAGGCGAGGCTGAAAGCCTCGCCCTACGGATTTCCAACGCAACACGCAAAAGACGTCGGCATCCGCCTGCACCGGCAGACGGCAGCGAAGGTGGACTTCGCCGCCGAGATTCAGCCGCTGCTGAAGGAGAAATGCGTCGGCTGCCACGGGCCGACGCAGCAGATGAGCGGCTATCGACTCGACCGCCGCAGCACGGCATTTCGCGGACTCCTGCGGCCGAACATCATTCCGGGCAGCAGCGCGTCGAGCCGTTTGTATCACCGCATCTCCGGCGTGCAGTTCGGTCCGCAGATGCCGCCGGCCGGCGCGCTGGCCGCCGACGAGATCGAGCGAATCAAGCACTGGATCGACGCCGGGGCCCTGTGGCCCGACGCGCTGGCGAACGAGACGGAGCGGCCCGGCCCGGATCCATCGGCCCTTCGACTCGTGGACGCGATTCGCCGCGGCGGATCGACGCCGATGGCACACCCGATCGAGGCGAGCGTACTCAACGCGCGTGCGGAGGGCGGCACGACGCCGGTCATGGCCGCGTCGCTGTACGGCAGCGCCGCGCTCCTCGAGCGAATGCTCGACGCCGGCGGTGATCCCGACGCGCGCAACGACCTCGGCGCGACGCCGCTGCTATGGGCGCTCGACGATCTTGCGAAAGTGCGTCTGCTCCTCGAGCGCGGCGCCGACGTCGATGCCTCGTCCGATTTCGGCACGACGCCGCTCGCGCTCGCCGCGTCGCAACTCGGCAGCCTGCCGGCCGTCAGGCTGCTGCTCGAGTACGGCGCGACGCCGTCGGCCGCCGCGCTCGCGTCGGCGGCGTTTCGCGGCGACGTCGACGCGGTCCGCCTGCTGTGTGCGGCCGGCGTGCGCGACACGACGCTCGGCGCGACGGCGGCGCTCCGATCCGGCTGCCGCGAGTGCTTCGACGCGATCGCCGCGGTGCGGCCGCTGCCGAAAATTCGGAACGCGCTCGCGACGCTTCTCCCGCCGATCACGTTCGGCCGCATCGAGTCGATTCGCACGGCAGTGGATGTCGGCGCCGACGTGCGCGCGCTCGATCAGAAGGGACGCAGCGTCCTGATGACGGCCGCCACCTCCGACATGCTGCCGGCCGAGTCGCTTCAACTCCTGATCGATCGCGGCGCCGACGTGAACGCCACGAACCCTGACGGGGAAACGGCACTCGATTTCGCGCGCCGGCGCGGCCAGACGCCGGCCGTCGACGTGCTGCTTCACGCCGGCGCGGTCGCCAGACCGGAGCCGGCCGTCGATCGTCCGCGTGTCCGCGCGAACACGATCCGGGCGGCGGTCGAGCGCAGCGTGCCGCTCCTGCAGGCCGTCGCGCCGCAGTTCTACGAGCGCAGCGGCTGCGTTTCGTGCCACAACAACACGCTCACGGCGATGACCGTCGGCGCGGCGCGCGCGCACGGCTTTCCCGTCGACGAGGCGCTTGCCGCGAAGGAATCGGCGACGCTGGCGAAGGACGTCGAGGAGACGCGCGACCACGCGCTGCAGCAGATCGTCACGCCGGGCGGCGGCGCGACGACGACCGGCTACATCCTGATGGCGCTGCACGCGCAGGGCTACGCGCGCACCGCCGGCACCGACGCGCTCGTGCGCCTCCTCGCGCTGGCGCAGCGATCGGACGGCCACTGGCCGAGCGCGTACCGGCCGCCGTCGGAGGCGAGCGAGTTCACGGCGTCCGCGGTGAGCATTCGCGGGATCGTGCTCTACGCGCCTCCCGATCGTCGCGCGCAGTACGCGCCCACGATCGATCGCGCGGTGGCGTGGCTGACGACGTCCGATGCCGTGACGACCGAAGATCGCGTGTTCCGGCTGTTCGGTCTCGTGTGGGGCAGCGCGCGGCGCGGCGTCGTGCAGGCCGCGCGCGCCGATCTCGTGAAGATGCAGCGCGCCGACGGCGGCTGGGGGCAGTTGACATCGCTGCCGAGCGACGCCTATGCCACCGGCGAGGCGCTCGTCGCGCTGCGCGAGGCGGGACTGGACACCTCCGATCCCGTCTACCACCGAGGCGTGCGCTACCTGCTCTCGACGCAGCTCGAAGACGGGTCGTGGTACGTCAGAAAGCGCACGCACGCGACGCAGGCGTTCTTCGACAGCGGGTTCCCGCACGGAACCGATCAGTACATTTCCGCTGCCGCGACCAACTGGGCCGCGATGGCGCTGGCGTTCGCCGCGCGCTAGTCGCCGATCGGCCGTCCCTGGATCACGTGGACCAGGAACAGGATGATCGCGACCACCAACAGGATGTTCAAGAGCCCGCCGAGGGTGTAGCTGGTCATGAACCCGAGCAGCCACAACGCGATCAGCAGGAAAACCAGGAATAGCATCTCCGTCCCTCCATCTCGGCCGCAGTGCGGGATGCAATTGCTGCGCCGGGGACGCCCGCGTCAGGGCCGCGAGTACAGGTGGACGGTGGTTTCTCCGTTGCCGAATGTGAGAGCGCCGATGACCGCGTCGGTGACGGTGAGGGCGCGCACCTGCCGGCTCGCCGCGTCCGCGATCTCGAAGGCTTCGCGCGTGGACAGGCGCAGCAGGACGGCGCCCCGCTTCCACCACGCGGTCGCCCAGTCGGGCGCGCTCGACGCGTCATAGAGATAGACGCGGCCCGCCAGCTGGCCAAGCGGCATCACGTGCTCGTCCCCCTCGAGCCGCGACAGCCGCGTGTGCACGCCGTCGAACGCCGCGCACAGCGACGTCGTGCCGCTCGCGCCGGCCGACACGCAGCGAAGATCGAGCCGCGCGTGCGCGCGCTCGGTCGCGCCGCGCGCGCCGACGCTCCACACCACTGATTCGGTGGGCGGCATGCCGACGAGCGGCGTCATCTGCCACATCATCATGGACGGCAGCAGATTGCCGCCGTAGCGCGTGTCCATGACGAGCGCGGCGCGCTCCGACGAGGAGATCGTCGAGGTGCGCGGCGCGAGATCGCGCGGCACCGTCCAGCGCTGCTCCTCCACAGCGTCGTCGACGCCGCGGCCGGCGACGCGGACGATGTGGCGTTCGCGTGTGTGGCCGAGCAGCGTCCACGTCTTCGACGCCGCGTCGAACGAGAGCCTCGCGTCGATCACGTCGTCGATCCGGCGCTCTGCGACCACGGCGCTCGCGTCGGAAATCGCGACTTCTCTGACGATCGCGCCGTTCGATTGGCCGAGCTCGACGAGCAACGCGCGGTCGTCGTCGAGGAACACGACATCGTCGGCGTCGAACGGCGTGAGCCGTGCGCCGGCGCGCCCGAGATGATAGGTCGTTTCCTCGTCCTCGTTCTCCGAGACGACGGCGATCGAACGGCCGCGCGGCGACAGATGGATGCTGGTGGCGCGATACGGCACCGAAAATCCCGTGAGCCGGCGCAGCGACAGCGTGCGGATGCTGAACGGGCCGGCGGCCGAGACGAACGGGTCGCTGCTGAACGCTTCGAGGAAGGCTTCCGATCCGGCCGCCGCCAGCAGCAGCGCGGCGAGCACGGCGCCGAGCGCGCCGGCGCGTGCACGGCGGCGCCGATCGAAGGCGAGGAAGCTGGCGCACGCCATCGAGAACACGGCGGCGGCCGGCCACGCGCGCGCCGCCTGATGAAGGCGGACGGCGTCGAATCCGCTGGAGAAGAGGCCGAGCCACGAGAGCAGCGTGCAGACCGCGAGCGCGGCGCCGGCGGCTCGCGTGGGCGCCGGCGCGCTCTCGCGCCGGTTCGCGCACGCAACCCACAGGAGCGCCCCGCCGACGAGCGCGAGCACGAGCGCAGCGACCGGCATCCCGACGTCGTCGCTGCCCCAGGCGCCGTCGCGCAGCGTCAGGCCGGCGGCGGCAAGCGCCGCGCACGCCGCGGCCGCCGACAGCGGCGCCGCCATCCGCGCGGCGGCGAATAAGGCGACGATGGCTGCGGCAAAGTGTCCGACGGTGGACGCGAACGCGGCGATCCCGAACGCGAGCATGCGCGCCGCGCGCGGCGACAGCGGCGGCGCGGCGAGATCCGCCGTGCGCACGTCGCAGAGTGCAGATCGGTGCGCCCGCGCGCGCGTTCGTCGCGCCGATCCCGCAATCGTAATAGTCGCCTGCCGGACGGTTTTCCTTATATATTCTTGCTACGCCGATGACGCTTTCCCGCGACTGGCTCGCCGTGCTCGCCGCCGCGCTTCTCATCCTGCTCGTCAAGCTGGGCATCGCGTCCGGCATTCCGTGGTGACCCGCATGGTGATCGCATGAGCGTCGCCGTCGACGCGCCGCCGCCTGCTCCCTCGGCGATCCAGCAGCTCGCGCGCGTGCTGCCGGGCATCGTGCTTCTCGGGATCGTCGGCTACGCGGGGAAGATCACCGAGCAGTCGATCGCCGCGTACGGGCGCGCGCATCATCTGACGCTCCCGAACATCGAGTACGTGCTGTGGGCGATCATCTTCGGCCTCGTCGTCTCGAACACGGTCGGCGTGCCGCGCGTGTGCGAGGCCGGCATCGAGACCTACGAGTTCTGGCTGAAGATCGGCATCGTGCTGCTCGGCGTCCGCTTTCTCCTCGGCGACGTCGCGCGCCTCGGCGGCGTCAGCCTGCTCTGCGTCGTCCTCGAGCTCGCGGTGTCGATTGCGGTCATGACGGCGCTCGGGCGCGCGTTCCGGCTGCCGCCGAAATTGACCAGCCTGCTCGCGATCGGCGCGTCGATCTGCGGCGTCTCCGCCATCATTGCCGCCAAGGGCGCGATCGAGGCCGACGACGAGGACGCGTCGTACGCGATCGCCGCGATCCTCGCGCTCGGGGCCATCAGCCTCGTGGTGTTTCCCGTCGTCGGGCATGCGCTCGGCATGAGCGATCACGCATACGGATTGTGGGTGGGCCTCGCCGTCGACAACACGGCGGAGGCGACGGCCGCGGGCGCGCTGTACTCCGACGCGGCGGGCCGCTTCGCGGTGCTCGCGAAGACGACGCGGAACGCGACGATCGGGTTCGTCGTGCTCGGGTATGCGCTCTACTGGGTGCGCCGCGGCGCGGCGGCGCAGGTCGCCAACAAGGCGAGCTTTCTGTGGGCGAAGTTTCCGAAGTTCGTGCTCGGCTTCGTCGCCGTCTCGATGCTCGCGACGCTCGGCGCGTTCACGCCGCCCCAGACCGCCGACATCGCGAACCTCTCGCGGTGGGCGTTCCTCCTCACGTTCGCGGGGATCGGGCTGCGCACCAACCTGCGCGCGATCGCGCGGCAGGGGTGGCGGCCGCTCGTCGTCGGCGTCGCCGGCGAGTGCGCGATTGCCGTGCTCACGCTCGCGATGATCGCCGGCGCGGCGCAGCGGTTCCTCGACTGACGCCTCGCCAAATCCGTCAGCGGCCGTCTTCCTGACCGGTCGAGCCCTGCACGCGCGTGCGCGAACATTCGCGGCGCGGCGATGAGGGCGAAGACTTGCAGCCATGAGCTCCGAATTGGAGAGGGAGCCATGCGCGTCGCACTCATCGTCTGTCTGATCGTCGGCGCCGCGGCGTGCGGCGGAAGCTCGGTCGCGCCGAGCTCGCTATCGAGCGGCACCACGGCGAGCATCGCCGGCAACTGGCACGGGACGATCGCCTCGTCCAACAACGACACCGCGGACGTCGACATCGCGCTCACGCAATCCGGGTCCGACGTCCGCGGCACGTGGAAGTCGACGACGGTTCTCTGGACGGGCGATGTCAGCGGCGCCGTCGGCGGATCGACGTTCAACGGGCAGTTCACGTTCTCGGGGACCGCGTCGAACGGCACGGTCTGCAGTGGGACGGCGATGGTGGCCGGCGCGGTGACAGCCTCGACGATGACGCTGACGAGCGCGAGCGGAGTGGTTGGCGCGGCGTGTCCGGCGCCGCTGCCGACGGGAATCACGATCGACCTGCGACGTCAGTCGTAAGCGTCGCGCACGCACTCGCGCGACCGCGTCCGCCGTGTCATAGTGCGCCGACGTGAACCGGCCGATTGCCGCGCAGCGACTCCATAACCAACGCATCACGAGGCCCGGGCCGCGCGACGTCGCGGCGCTCGTCTCATGGCTCGGCGCCGTTCAGGCGCAGGACTATCCCGCCGCGAGATGGGCGCTCGCGCTTCGAATGCCCGCGGGCGCGACGGCGGCGACGATCGACCGCGCACTCGACGCGGCGCAGATCGTTCGAACGCACGTGATGCGCCCGACGTGGCACTTCGTCGCGGCGTCCGACGTGCACTGGATGCTGGAGCTCACCGCCGATCGCGTGCAGCAGAAGCTCGCGTACGCCTTTCGCTTCTACGAGCTCGACTCCGCCACGCGCGTTCGCGCGACGCGCGCGATCGAGCGCGCGGTCGGCGGCGGCGCGCACCTGACGCGGAACGAGCTCGGCGCAGACCTCGCGCGCTCGGGCATCGCCGTCGCAGGCGTGCGCCTCGCGCTGATGACGATCCACGCCGAGGTCGAGCGCGTCCTCTGCAGCGGGTGTCAGCGCGACGGACAATCGACGTATGCGCTGCTGGCGGCGCGCGCGCCGAAGCCGAAGCGGCTGCCGCGCGACGAGGCGCTCGCGGAGTTGGTCCGGCGGTATTTCGGCAGCCACGGGCCGGCGACCATTCGCGACTTCGTGTGGTGGTCCGGGTTGACGGCGGCGGACGCCAAACGCGGGCTCGAGATGACGCGCGCGAAGCCGGCGTCGATCGACGGGCACACCTACTGGGCGTGCGACGCGCCGCGAGCGGCGGGCGCTGCCGGCCCGGCGGTGAGCCTGCTGCCGCGGTTCGACGAGTATCTCGTCGCCTACCGCGATCTCGATGCCGTGCCCCGCGCGCGCGCCGCGCTCGGCGAGACCGTCGTCGCCGGCGGTCAGGTCGCCGGCACGTGGAGCGCCAGCGCGCGCGGGGGCGACACGGTCGTCGACGTCAGGCCGCTGCGCCGCTTCACCGAGCGTGAGCGGGGCGCGCTCGCGGCAGCGGCGGCGCGATACGGTCGGTTTTTGCAGCGGCCGATTGTCGTCACGCGCAGCGGCCGTCTGACGCGAATTCCAACCGTTGTCTGACGCGCGCGAACAGACTTGTTCAGATGATGAATCAGTAGATCGACGTGCTTCGAATGCCAAGGTCACGACATCGTAACCGTCCAACGTCTTTTGACACCTAGAGTTGCTTCAGCAACGCTACATCGCCTGCGATCAGCGCCTCCTTTTTTTGCGCGTCCATCGTTTGAGCTGTCGTTCACGCTTCAAAGCGCCGTCGCATGTTGCGTGCGGTTCCGAATACACCGACGTCACCGGCCGCCGTGTGGCGGTGAAGCGAGACGCGCTCCCATTATTGTGTTTGAGCACCCGCGACTCGAGGTCGGTCGTGGAGCCGATGTAGACCGAGTCATCGCGGCAGCGAAGGATGTAGACACTCCACACCGACGACGATCCCATCGTCGACAGGCTAATTCAAGCCCTTCGACTCGCTTCGCTCGCTCAGGGCATTTCTCCCTGACGGCGGCTTGCCTCTCTCTGACGGCGGCTTGCCATGAGCGAGCCTCCGGCTTGCCGAAGGCAAGATGGAGGCGAGTCGAAATGGAGGCGGCGGGAGTCGAACCTGAAATTCGCGGGCTCGGCAACTTATTGATGGCGCGCGACTTCTGGCGCGAATTCGTTGACACGGCGGCACTTGCCGCTGCTCGCGGCTTTCACTCACGTCCTCACGAGTCCTCGGTTTTCGACCTGGTTTTTGGAGAAATAACGGAGGCGGCGGGACCGGTTTTCCGCCGCTTTCGCATTTTGGCGGCGAGAACGGTGTTTCGCCATTCCCGCCGACCGTCCCACGGGGTTTGTCCCGCCGCCTCCATCGTGCGCGTCGCGAAGGCCCGGCGGCGAATCGGCCGACGCGACATTGAGGCTTCGAGTCCTCAAGCTCCGCGCTCGGGATCCCAGACCTCCATTGACATCCACGGGATGCACCGCTAGCGTGGGAAGAGACTGAGAATGGCGGAAACGAAGGTATTGCTGTCCGAGGAACTGTTGCGTGAAGTGCGGGAGGCCGCCGCCGCGGAGCAGCGCAGCGTTGACGAGGTGTTGACGGATGCCGTGCGCCGATACCTCAACGAGCGGAAGTGGCAGAACCTCGTGGAATCCGGCAGTCGTCGCGCGCGAGACATGGGACTGACTGAGGACGACGTTCCTCGGTTGGTTGAAGAAGCCCGCCGCGATCGTCAGCGCTGACGCGTGCGCGTCACTGCCGATACCAACGTTCTCGTCTCGGCGCTCAATTTCCCCGGCAGCAAGCCCTACCGACTGCTCGAGCTCGCGCGGTCAGGCGCGATCGATTTGGCGATCTCGGGCCACATCCTCGACGAACTGGAAGACGTTCTGCGGCGCAAGTTCAACTGGCCTGACGGCGACATCCGCGAGATGCGAAGGCAATTCAGGATGTTCGCGCAGTACGTCGTCAACCCTGATGCGGTCGAGGTGATCACAGCCGATCCGGATGACAATCGCATCCTCGAAGCGGCGACGGGATCGGACTACATCGTCAGCGGGGACCATCACCTGCTGGACCTCGGTCGTTTCCGGAATATTCCGGTCGTCAGGGTTGCAGAGTTTATCGAGATGTTCGAGCGGCAGCGCGGAGGATCCGCATCGTAGTGTCGTCGGCGGGGCTTCTCGACGGAGCTGGACTCGAGCGCGCGGATTCGGCGTGGGCGTGGAGCCGTGACAAGTCGACGTTCTCTTGCGAGGGCGCATCGATTTGTGCGCCACAAGGTTCATCATCGCGCTGCTAGGAAGACTCGGTGTCGGACGGCGCGCTACGGTAAGACGCTGAACGCCTGTCGATACGAATTTTCGAGTGAGCTACTCTGCCGCTGCCACCCCGGGGGGGGCGAGGCGCGTCCTCAGGTCGCGTCGGATTTCATGACTTACGATCCTCTTGCCAGCGTGTTTGCGACGCTCGGTTAAGCCGCGATGCGTCTTCCGTCGCTGTGAAGCGGCGATACCGGGCCCTGGTCAGAAGATGGCACCCTGACCAATTCTTTAACGATCGACAGGGCATCGCGGACGCGACATTGATGCTGAAAGCCATCAATCACGCGTACAGCATTATTCTCGAGCATCGTTCAGCTGAGAGGGTTACTCCAGCAGCGCGCGACGGTTCGTCTCTTCAGAACGAGCTGAGCCGTTCGATCGACGGCCGGCTGACGCAGAGGCAAATCGACGAGATCGTGAACGCGATTCGTGATTCGGAGTCGCTACTCGAGGTAGCGTTCAATGACGACATCGCCGGGTGGCGGTCCCGCGCTGCATCGCTGACGCTTGTGGCGGGTTACGGAGCATCGGGGTGGAAATCTGGCGACTCAGTTCGCGTGCTGGTAGCGTTCATCCTTCCGCTTCTGTGTGTTTGGTTCCCCGACATGATGGGGGAGCACATCGGCGGCCGGATTACAAAGCCCTCACCGGCATATTTGGTGTGGTTGTTCGGGTGGGTCGTCTTGACGCTACCGGTGCTCGCCCTCGGAATCATTTGGCTGCGTTCGTAGTTGCAACCGACCGTACGCGTTTCGGTGAAAGATCCGGCGCCACCCTTACTTTTTTTGGGCCGCGAACTTGCCGTCCCTGCTTTCGGTGCCTGACATCAGAACCAGATGCCAGGTGCCGTGGATAATAGTGCCGTTCGGATTTACATCACCTTCGAACGTGGCAACGAGCGTTTTGTCATGTTGCGGCGACGGACTGCGGAACGTGATTTTTCGGCCGCTGACAGTGCCCGGCATGTCCTGACCCTCGCCGCATCTGGCAACCAACTTCCGACCATTTTGCTTGAGCGTGCAATCGACGACCGCCGGATTGCCCCTGAAGTCCGGGTCCATCGTGAATATCCAATGGCCGGAAATGTCGTTCGCAGCTACGCCGGCGCTCAACGCTGCAACGACGATCGGCATTCCCACGAGCAATGACTTTGGCGCAAATTGCTTCATATCGGTGTTATCGGCTTGAGCGAGGTAACTTCGTAATGGTCGGCGCCGGCCCGGCTACTCTGGACAACCCGTCGTAATCGATGGCATCGCGCCCGTTCAGCTCCAGACTCCTTCCGGTCCTGATTACGCAGCTAACGTGACCGCGCGGGCTTGCAGCGCATTGGGCAGTACGATATGAATAGCGCGGAAGTCCGTCAGGCTCACGTCGACTGACATGACCTGACACGCGCTCGACGCCAACACGGCCTGAGCGCCTCGCCAATTTTGTCCGACGAACGCTCGGTTCATCACCAGCGTTCTTCGCGACCGCTTTCTCTCGCGCACATCCGCCTGAGTCGTCCCAACAACACCCGTCAACACCGCAATCGAGCGGAAGGGGGAATGTATGTTTGGCAGCTCCGATCCGAGGTGGGGCGACGATCCACGCAACCGGTACGATGACAATCCGCGCGATCGCGATGACGACGATGGTCGTTCAGCGGCCGGCGACAATGATCCGCGTGAGCGCGGCGATCGCTACGAACACGAGTTGGAGCGCGATCACGGGTGGGACACACGTGACCGCGTACCTGACGACCCGCGTGACGTCCTACTCGACGGTCTCGATTTGCCGCGCGGTCTCGAGCGGGAAGTCGTCTGGTATCGGGACCAGACGTACGAGCTGAACGGCGACGACAGTCGCAGTCTCGCCACCGTCGGCGCGTTTCGCGTCGTGCCGGACCGCGACCTGCTCGACGACCTGCTCGACCCGCGCGCCGACAGCCTCGACCACCTGCGCGATGAAGGCCTTGTCGCGACCATACCGCTCGATGAGCGTGACCGCGGCGTCGTGCTCACGGATCGAGGCCGCGAGCTCCTGGAGATGCACCGAAGTGACCGGGACGATGAGCGCGGCGACCGGTACGGCGACCGCGTGAACCGTCGCGAGCTGACGCACGACGCGAGCGTCTACGACGCCTATCGGCACGCCGCCGGCGAGCTTCGCGAACGCGGCGCGGACGTGCGGGACGTCGTCATGGAGCGTGAGCTCAAACGGGAGTATCAGGAGTTCCTGCAGGAGCGCAATCGCGATCGCTCGGACAGCGACGGCCGGCCGGATCGAGATGCGCGCGAGATCGAGCAATGGGCGCGCGAACACGAGTTGCCGTCCTGAAGACCGCAGTGGAGTGGGGCGTGATCGAGCGGGTGCCGTGCTCGATTCGGTTGCTCCCCACGCCGAAGAGTGCGGCGAGCTTCTACGATTTCGACGAGTACGAACGGCTCGTCGAAACGGCCCGAACGGAACCGCAGACGTACCTCGCCGTGCTCCTTGGCGGCGAGGCTGGGCTGCGATGCGGCGAGATCATGGCGCTGGAGTGGACCGACGTCGATCTCCACAAGCGGCAGCTGTGCGTGGCTCGTTCCGAGTGGAAGGGTCACGTGACGATGCCGAAGGGCGGTCGGCTGAGGTACGTGCCGTTGACGAAGCGCTTGACTGACGCGCTTCGCGACAGCCGTCACCTCCGCGGTGCGCGCGTGTTGTGCGACGCGAAGGGAAGCCGCTCACGCAGAAGGTCGTTCAGGTGATGCTGCGGCGGGCCGCACGGCGGGCGAACGTGAAGCCTGGCGTTCACATCCTTCGGCACACGTTCTGTTCGCACCTTGCGATGCGTGGAGCGCCCGTGCGAGCCATCCAGGAGCTCGCCGGCCACCAGGATCTCGGGACGACACAGCGGTACATGCACCTGAGTCCGGCGCAATCGAAGCGGCGATCCGATTGCTCGAGCCGGGTGTGGAGACGGCACGCGCAATATGACCGACGTCGTTGCCAAAATGGCATTTTTGGAGGCGATGTCGACGGATCGGCGTTTTACGAGTGGAGAAATAGTGAGGCGGCGGGAACGGAGGGCCCGAAGGCCCATATTCATTGAGAGGAAGTGGTGGAGGCGGCGGGAGTCGAACCCGCGTCCGAGAATACGCCGTCGCAGGCGTCTACATGCGTAGCCGCTCTTGAAAGTTCGCAGCCGCCGTCGAAGAGCGACGGAAACCGGCGGCCGCTAGCTCCGAATGAATCTCGCCGTCACCCGTCGGAACCGCCAGTGACGACCAGCCTGCATTTATGACATCCGGCCCCCATCCCACAGGCGAGAACGGGGCGGACGTCGCTGTCTTAAGGGTTAGTTAAGCAGCGAGAGCGAGCTGCGTGTCCGCAGTTACGTTGTGTTCCACCGGATTTACGAGACGATGGCGCTCGGCATGCATCCCGCGAGTCTTTACCCCCGTCGAAACCGTGTCGCCCCCGTGCGAACGGATGAGGAACCGAGATTCGCGACTTGACATTGTGCATTGTACGGCCTCCAAGCGATGTCGTCAACTCACTCAGCCCGTTGGAGTTGCTCGCCCGCCGCGCTTGACTTGGCCTCGAGGCGCCCGCATAATGCCGACAACCCCTGTCTGGCCCGCACGTTCGAGGCGCCGTTCTAATCCATGACGTTCGAGGAAGAGCTCCGACGAGCTTTCGACACGCTTACTGACCGTCTCCGCCATGAGCTCGACGGCCACGCGAGCGCCGCGCTGGATGCGCTCGCGCAATCGGCGCGAGCTGAACGCGACGAGGCCGTCGCGCGCGCTCAAGCAGACGCGCGCAGGGAGCGAGACGAGGCGATCGCCGCAGCCGAGGCCGCTGTCCGCGCCGAAGCCGACGCGCGCGCCGAAGCGGCCGCCCGCGCTGATGCGGCCGCGCACGCCGAGGAAACGCTCCGCGAACGCGAAGCGGCGTGGCGCGCGCAGCTCGACGCCGCAAGCCAGGCCGCCGCGCCGCCGCCGCCGGCCGATGGGGAATCGCTGACGAGGCTCGCCGAGGGCATTCGCGCGATGGCGGCGGCGACGTCGCTCGGCGGTGTCCTCGAGGCGCTCGTGCGCGCGGCCGGCGCCGACGGTTCAGCTGCCCGCCTCTGGTTGCTGCGGAACGACCGCCTGACCTCGTGGACGTCCGATGCGAGCGCGCAAACAGAAGAGGTCGCGCTGGACGAGGATCGCGCCGTCGCGGCTGCGGCGCGCAACAACGCGCCGGCGCTGCGAGACGGCGTCGAGCGGGCGTTTCCGCTGACGCTCGCTGGCGAAGTGGTCGCAGTCGTGGACGTCTCAGCCGCGAACCGTCGTCTGGACGCCCCTTCACAGACGGCGGAAGCGCTCGAGATTCTCGCGCGCTACGCCTCGCGTGCGCTCGAAGCCATTACCGCCTTCAAAACGGCGCGAGCGGTCGTCCAGACGCCGGCAGAGCCGGCAGGTGGACCGTCAGGCCTGTCGGACGAGGCGTCGAGCGCCGAAGAGCATACGTCGGCGCAGCGCTACGCAAAGCTGCTCGTGAGCGAGATCAAGCTCTACCACGAGGCGGATGTCGTGGAAGGCCGCCGGGACCGGGACCTGATCGCGCGCCTCGGCGGCGAAATCGCCCACGCGCGCGTGATGTACGAGCAGCGGGTGCCGCGCCACGTGCGCGAGCGCGCCGATTATTTTCACGACGAGCTCGTGCGCACGCTTGCCAACGGCGACGCGACGCTGCTCGAGGGTCAGAACGTAGTACGTCGAACATGAACCGATCGCTGATTTCCGTCCTCGCGTGCGCCTCGGCGCTCCTCGCCTTCGCCGCCGCGCCGCGCGCGCAGCAGACGGCCGACGCGGATCCCGCGCTCAAGGCGACGGTCCACCCGAGGCTGCCTGTCGATCCGTCGCTGCTGTGGCTCGCGCCCGACGCCGCCGCCCGGGCCGACGCGCGCAGCGCCGCGCTCGGCGAGTTCGCGCAGGCCGTGAAGCTCGAGGTTGAGAACAACTTCGCGCGCGCGCTGCCGATCCTCGTCCAGCCGTCGGTGCGGCAGGGGACGCTCGGCCTTTACGCGGAGTATTACCAGGGGCTCGCCGAACTGCGGCTCGGCCGGGCTGCCGACGCGCGCCGTACGTTCCAGATGCTGGCCTCCCGCGAGCCGATCGGCTATCTCGCCGAAGCGGCGGCGATGCGCGAAGCCGACGCCGACGAAGCGCTGAACGATCCCGCCGCCGCGATGGCGATCTACGAGCGCCTCGCGACGCTCAAGACCACGGCGCCCGACGATCTGCTGATGCGTCTGGGCCGCGTGGCGAAGGCCTCCGGCAATCCGGAAAAGGCGGCGGAAGCGTACTCGCGCGTCGTCTACGAATTTCCGTTCAGCGATCTCGCGCCTGTCGCGGGCGACGAGCTCACCAGCCTGCCGATCGGTCCGATCGCGCCGGGCACGAATCGCTACAAGCTCGAAGTCGGGCGCGGCGAACGCTTCTTCGCCGCAAAGCGGTACGCGCAGGCGAAGAGCGTGTTCGAGTCGCTGCGCGCGGCGGCCGCCGACGCGAACGATCGCGAGCTCGTGCAGCTGCGCCTCGGCGAGTGCGACTACTATCTCAAGCACGCGCGCGCGGCGCGCGACCAGATCCGCCCCTACATCGACCATGCGTCGCGCCAGGGCGAAGCGCTCTTCTTCTACGCCGTCGCCACGCGCGAGCTCGGCGATCGCGACGAGTACCTCCGCATCGTCCGGCGCCTGGTGAACGAGTTCCCGTCGCAGAGCTGGGCCGAGGAAGCGCTCAACAACCTCGCGACGCATTACATCCTCGACAACGACGACGAGAAGGCGGACGAAACGTTCCGCGAGATGTACGAGAAGTTTCCGGCCGGGCATTACGCGGAACGCGCGGCGTGGAAGATCGGCTGGTGGGCGTACAAGGCGGGCCGCTATGCCGACGCGAACCGCGCCTTCGAATCGGCGGCGGCGCATTTCGTGCGCTCCGACTATCGCCCGATGTGGCTGTACTGGTCTGGCCGCGCACACGACAATCTGCGCGAGACGGAGCTGGCCGACGCGCGCTACCGAATCGTCGCCGCCGACTACTCGAACAGCTATTACGGCCGCCTCTCGGTCAAGCGGCTCGAGACGCGCGGCGCGCCGCGCGTGATCGCCGACGTGGCTGCCGAAGCCCCCGTCGAACCGTCGCCGCTGCCGCCCAACGCGCCGGTCGTACGCGCACTGCTCGCGCTGGATCTCTACGATCAGGCGCTCGACGAGCTGCACTACGCGCAGAAGAACTGGGGCGACTCGCCGGTGATTCAGGCGACGATGGGCTGGGTCTACAACCGGCGCGGCGATCTGCGC
>Ga0209474_10000327_pt1 | contig 55069 bp, 47 predicted proteins | sample GraSoiAngelo_145_FD_185902 | JGI IMG/M metagenome (GOLD analysis project Ga0209474, IMG submission 185902) | Grasslands soil microbial communities from the Angelo Coastal Reserve, California, USA - 14_1009_05_20cm (SPAdes) (version 2) | ecosystem: Environmental > Terrestrial > Soil > Grasslands...
GGACAGCGTGCGAGCACAGCGCCTTCTAGCACGTCCGTTGCAAGACAGCGGGCGTCCGAGTCGCTTCCACGGCGACTGCGGGATGCCTACCTCTGCGGGGCAGCCGGGACTTCCCGGCGTGCGGCGCCCCGAGATCCCAGCGCCGCGAACAACCCCTTGAGGAGGCGCAAAATGAGGTACGTGTATGGACTCGCGCTGGCGGCCGCGTTCGTGTTTGGCTGCAGCAGTGGAAGCAAGAGCACGAAAACAGCGTCGACCGATCAGGGCACGTCCGGAACAGTCCAGGGGACGGGCTCCACGGCCGGCACGCAGGCGAATACGCAGGGAACTGCGACGACCTCGACGGCTGGCACGTCGAACAATCAGACCGGCACGGATACGAACGCGCAGGGCTCCGCGAGCGGCTCGATGGGCGGGCAGACGGCGAGCGGCTCCGCGACCACGAGCGACCAGGGCAGCACCGGCAGCTCCACCTACGGCAGCCCCGGCAGCACCAGCTCCTCGCAGAGTGGGCAGAGCGGTCAGAGCGGCACCGGTACGTCGAGCTCGGGCTCGTCTGGAACCAGCGGCACAGGTAGCAGCGGCACTGGTTCGACCTACGGCCAGAGCGGCCAGAGTGGCCAGAGTGGCACCAGCGGCTCGACCTACGGCCAGAGTGGGCAGACCGGCCAGAGTGGGCAGACCGGCCAGAGTGGGCAGACCGGCCAGAGCGGCAGCAGCGGCTCGACCTACGGCCAGAGTGGCCAGACCAGCCCGAGCGCGCAGCCCGGCCAGACCAGCCCGAGCGCGCAGCCCGGCCAGACCAGCCCGAGCGCGCAGCCCGGCCAGAGCGGCAGCTCCGGAAGCATGGGCACGTCGGCGTCCGGATCTACCGCCGATCAGGGCAGCCTCCGCACCGTCACCGGCTCCGTTGCCCGCGTCGATCAAAACAGCATCACCCTCGACCAGTCGGCTGGCGGCGTGACGCTGACCGTCGACTCGCAGACCCAGGTCCTCCGCCGCGGACAGCCCGTGGCCGCCGGCATTGCGGCGATCCGCGAGGGCACGCAGGTTCGCGCCAGCTTCGATCCCGCCTCGAACCGTGCGGACAAGATCGAGGTGATGGGCCGCACTTCGTCGAAGAAGTCGAAGGCGAAGTCCAACAGCAGCACCGATACGAGCAATACCAACCCTAGCAGCAACACCCCCAAGTAGGCTGCGGGGCGCGGCTCGCTCTCCGGGTGCGAGCTGCGATTGCGGAGCGCCGGGTCCTCCTCAGGGGACCCGGCGCTCGCGCTTCGTGTAGGGTCCCCCGGTGATCCAGTTCTTCTGTGGCGCCGCTTTCGTCGCCGCCACCCTTCTCGCGTCGCGGTACAGCGCGCGCGTCGACCTGTTGCGGTTTCCGCTCGCCTGGATAGGCGTCCTCGTCGCCCTCGACGGCCTTGCCCGCTGGCGACGGGGAGCGTCTCCCTTGCGCGGGCCCCCGGACTGGCTTGCGGCAGGTGCTGCCAGCGTCGTCTTCTGGGACGTCTTCGAGCTCGTCAATCTGCGTTTGCGCAACTGGTGGTACGTGGGCGTTTCGCCCGACCCATGGGCCGGGGCGATCTTCGGTTTGGTCTCCTTTGCCACGGTGCTCCCCGCGGCGCGACTCGGCCTCGCGCATGTTGCGGACGCCCATCCGGCGCCCCTGCGGCACGGACGGCTGCGGCGCGCATTCGCCGGCGTCGCCATGGTCGTGCTGGCGCTCGCGTTTCCGCGCTACGCCTTTCCGCTCGCCTGGATCTTTCTCTGGCCCATCTGCGAGGCGCTCTCTGGAATGCGCATCCCCGTCCGCGTGGTTGCGCTCGGGCTGCCGCTGGGAATCCTGTGGGAGGCGCTGAACTGGCGATGCGCACGTGGATGGGTCTACACGGTCCCGTTCTTTGATCATCCAAAGGTGTTCGAGATGCCGCTGCCGGGCTACCTGGGATACCTGCCGTTTGCGATGGAATGCGCCGCTGCCCTCGCGCTCCTCGATCGCCTGCGGCCTCATCTGCGCGGTGCCCGCGGCGGTCTGGCCCTGCTCGGCGTTCTGGTCTTCCACGGCGCCGTCGATCACTTCGCGCGAGGGCAGACGGTGCTCTCCTTTTCGCGGTAGAAATCGTCGCATGCCCGGCAAGGGGTTCCTCGTCCGCGAGCACCACCGCACGCTGCTCACCATCCACGCGCTGGTGATGATCTCGGGCCTGCTCACCTGCGCCGTCCTGAACCGGCGCTTTTCTCCGGATCGGTTCTGGGTGCAATGGGTCGCGCTCGGATGGGGGATCGCCTTCGTGCTGCACCTGTGGGCCTTCTCCCGAGGGACGCTCGCCACGATGGGGCGACGCAGGTAGATGGGGATCCTGGCGACGTTGAGGCAGGACCGGGCAGGCGAGTGGAAGACCCTCGACGACTACCTGCGTGAGCTTCGGCATCGCGAGACAGGTGCGCTGGCCGCGCTGGCGAACGCGCTCCCGGCACCTTCGCACGAGCAGAAGGAATTGGCCGAGTACGGAGAAGCCGGCGCGGTGTTGTTGGAAGTCGCCTGCGATCTGCGCGTCCCGAAAGGGTCGCGGCTCGCAGCGACGCGCTGCCTGATGGAGGCCGGCATCGAAGCGCCGTTCGTCGGCCACCTGTTCATCGGCGCCGGAGATCTCGTCACCGACCCGCGCCTGGGAGCAGCGGCGCGCAGGCTGGTCGAAGCGGGCCTGCCGGCAGCCTTGCATCTGGAAGGGGAGCCGGCCCAGATCACGCTGGCGGCCGGCTCTTTCGCCCGCGCCGCGCACGCGGGAGGTTCCGCGGTCGGGCAGGCGCGGGTCGCGGAGCTGCTCTCGGGCGCGCCGGAGCTTCACGCCGGTGCGGTTGCGGCGCGATTCGCTCTCGGAATCGCGGAGCTTCCCGAGGGCCACAAGACGGGGTGGAAGCGCCTGCTCGAGCAGACGTGCACGGCACACCGCCGCGCCCCGGCGGCGGCGAAGCGCGTCGGCCTCGCGCCGCAATGGCCACCCAATCTCCCGGAAGCGTTCACGCCGATGGTGCGCGAAGCGGAGCAGCACACCTCGTCGGTCGAAGCCGCGGACGCCGCGGCGAATCCCGCCGGGCTGAAGCCCGCCCCTGCGGCCATGGCGGCAGCTCCGCCTGCGAAACGGCCGAAGCCGCCCGCCGTGCTACCGGGGAAGACGCTGGCGCCGCCCATTCGCCGGTCGCCGTTCCGCAAGGCGATCGGCGCGGTCGTGGAGGTGCCGGCGACGTTGCCGCCGAAGCCGATGCAGCCGGTGTCGGCCCGGCCCTCGAAGTCTGCCGCGCCCGACGCCCAACGCCCACGGATACAGCCGAAACAGGATGCGCCGCCTCCGGCGAAAGGGGCGCTGCCCGTCATGCCCCTTCCTTCGCGCGAACGCGAGGAGCTGCGATTCGACGCGCGCGGCAAGCGGATCCCACGTGGGGATCGCTGGAACGACGAAGATTTCCGCTGGGAGAGTCCGGTGCTCCCCTCGTCGGAGCTTCCCTCGCCCCCCAAAGCTCGCCGCGCGGTCGGTCCGTTCGCGTCGCGTCTGCAGTCGATCCTCGACGATCGCCCCGAAGCGGTGGACCGGTTCTGCGCAGCGGCGGAAGCCCGCGCCGCCGTCCGCGGCGAAGATGGCTTGCGACAGGAGCTTTCGGCGGAGCTGGGCGCGGATCGATGGCGCCGCAACCGGCTGCCACCCGAGCAGCGCCGCCGCCTCGAATCTGTGATGCAAGGGGAGAGCCATCCTACCGCATGGCGCTCCGCCGCGCGCCTCGTGATCGATTTTTTTGTGTCCGGCCACGGATGAGGGCAGTCTCCGCATGGGTCTCACCGCGCAATGCGTCAAACGTTGCCAGAACGATGACCAGATGCTAACGGTGCGCGCTTTCAGGGGTACGGAATGAAGATAGCCTTGAGCCCGCTGGAAAAGCTTCGTGCAGCGGGCAAGTTCCTCGACGTCACCTTCAACAAGCGCCCGCTCACGGTCTCCATCGAAGTCACCAAGCGCTGCAACGCTCGCTGCGATTTTTGCGACTACTGGAAGATCAGCGATCGCGACGAGATGACGGATTTCACCGACGTCGTGCGCCGCTTCGACCCCCTGGTGGTGGTGTTCACCGGCGGCGAGCCGATGCTCCGGCGCGACCTCGTGCCCCTGGTCCGCCAGATCAAGGAGCTGCCCGGGTTTCGCTACATCACCGTGCTCACCCATGGGGGATTCCTCACCGAGGCAAAGATCGAGGAGCTGGTCGCCGCGGGAGTCAACCAGATCAACATCTCGATGAACTATCCCGACGCCCGTCAGGACCGGGAGCGCGGGATCCCCGGACTCTTCGAGCGCCTCGAGCAGACCATCCCGAAGATGGTCGCGGCCGGGTACAGCTGCTTCACCTTCGCGTCGATGCTGATGGTCGACAACATGAACGACGCGGAGCCGCTCATCCGCCTCGCGCACCGCTGGGGCATCAACATCTGCTTCTCCGGCTACAACGACCTGAAGAACGGCAATCAGTCGCACATGGTGTCCAGGGAGAAGATGTCGGAGTTCAAGGTGGTCTGCCGGCGGATCATCCAGCTCAAGCGCGAGCTGGGAAACGTGATGACGTCCGACTACTTCTTCGAGACGCTGCCGGAGTTCTACGAGAAGCGGCAGATCGACGGCTGCAAGGCCGGCAAGATCATGATCCACGTCTCGCCCAAGGGCATGGTGCAGCCCTGCGCCGAGCTCGCGCCGGTAGCGCACTACTCGGAGTTCCTGCCCGGCGCGTACGAAGGGCCCAACTGCGGGGCCTGCTTCGATGCCTGCCGCTCCGAGCCCCAAGCGCCGATCACCATGCGCCGCCTCGGCGAGCTGACGGGGCTCTTGTGACCGATCGGCTGTGGCTCCGCACGGTCGCCGGACTCTTCGCCGGCCTGGTGGCGGCGGCAGCGATCGTTCTCTATCTCGGCATCTCGCAGAGAGAGCTGGTCGCTTCCCTCCACGGCATCGCCGACGAGCCCCTCTTCCTCGCCGCGCTCGGCGGCCTGGTGCTGATGGCGCTGCAGGCGCTGCGCTGGTGGGTGGTGATGCGCCCGGTGCTCGAGTTGAACTACGGGCAGGCGTTCCGCGCGCTGATGGTAGGCTTCTTCTTCAACGTCCTCTTGCCGGCGCGCGGCGGCGATCTGCTCCGCGTGCAGTACCTCGGCAAGCGCACCGGGACCTCCCGCGCCAAGCTGCTGGGCACCGAGATCGTCGATTTCTGGAGCGACAAGTGGGGATGGGTGGCGGCCTTTCCCATCCTCTGCCTGTTCGGGTCGCCGCCTGCGTGGCTGTTCCGGGCGCTGCTGTTGATCGGAAGCGTCGTCGTCGGCGTGGGCATCCTGCTCGCGCTGATGGGCAGCGGCCTCTTGCGCCGCGGCCCGCGCTGGCTGACCAACCTGCGCGACGGCTTCGCCGCCAATCGCTGGAAGCGGCTGCTGCTGGTGGAGACGGTGATCGCGCCCCTCCCCTGGCTGTGGGAAACGATGGTCATCGCCGTGGCGGGCCATGCCGTTGGCCTCGACCTGACCGCGATGCAGGCCTTCGCCGCGCTCACCGCCTTCAACGTGGCGACCGCCGTCCCTTCTCCGGGCAACGCGGGATCGTTCGAGGCCGGGGGGACGTTGGCGCTGATCGCGTTCGGAGTCCCGAAGGAGACGGCGCTCGCCTTCATCTTCCTCTATCACCTCACGCAGGTGGTGCCGGGTTTCGTCGGCGGCGCGCTGGTGCTGGTGCTCGAAGGAGAGACGCTGTTCGGGAAGCAGAGCCTGTTCCGCTTCCGTCCGCCCGAGCTGCCCGACGTGGCGCACGTCGCGCCGGAGCTGGATCCGGGGTGAGGCGCTCAGTATCTGAGCTCGAATCCCGTGTAGTCGGCGGCCGAGATCGACTTCGTCTGATCGCCGTCGCTCATGAGGCCGACGCCGACCAGGTCGGGAACGTCGGCATTGGGGTTGCCGCCTTCGAAGTGGGCGCGAAACTCGGTCGAGGGATCGATCTCCTCCTCGCGCCACTCGCCGACCGGGCCGCCGGTTTCGAGAATGACGGTGTCCTGCACGACGAAGAGGTTGCGCTTCTGATCGCAGATGCGGCCCTTCTCCGCTTCCGAGCTCCAGACGTACTTGATCGAGTACCACTTCAGACCGCTCTTCCAGGACACGTAGATCACCGCGGCGGAGTCGCCGAAGCCGCCCTTGCACTCGTTTCCGCCCTTGGGCAGCACCTGCGCGCGCCATTTCCAACGGACGCGCTTCGTCCGCTGGCGGAGCGCGTCCGGCACCTCGGCGCCGAGGGTCACCGTCTCGAGGGGCGGCCGGTAGACGGCGCGGATGAAGGGTTGCGCGGGGTCTTCGACGATCTTGTAGTAGCTCACCGGGCCCGAGTAGCTCTCGAGCACGCGAAAGGAGTGGACGTCGATCGGCGTCGTCTGGAGTGGCCGCGTCTCGTCGGCCGGGGTCCCTGCGGAGAGGAGCACCACGCAGAGCGCCGCCAGGCTGGACGAGGTGCGGACCACGCGTACGCCGCAGCTTAACGGTTGGAGTGAAATGCGCCAGTCCTTGGCAGAGACACCGATTCGCAGGTAGAAGGCTCCGCGCGATGGAGGACGTTCCCGAGCACTTGAGCGGCCGCACCGCACCCTGGGGGCGGGCGGCCGCCGTCGTTCTCACCGTGCTGGTCGCGCTTGCGCTCTGGCTGCGCCTGCGCGGCCTCTCCGCCGAGGGCTTCGGCGACGACGAAGTGCACAAGTGGCTGGCGGCGAATCGGTACTTGCACGGCGTCTTCTCCGGCGACGACGTCGAGCACCCGATGCTGATGAAGTGGCTGATCGCCGCGGCCATCGCCGTCGGCTCGCCCTTGGGTTGGGCGCCGGAGACGATGACCCGCCTTCCCAACGCCATCGCGGGAGGCGTCGGCGTCCTGGTGGTGGCGCTTCTGGCGCGGCGGCTGTTCGGCCGGACGGCGGGCCTGTTGTCTGCCGCCCTCGCCGCCTGCTCCGTGACGCTCGTCGGCTACCAGCGCGTGGCGAAGGAAGACACGCTGCTCGGCATCTTCCTCATGCTGCTGCTCTGGTGCATGGCGGAAGCGAAGGCCGCAGCCGATGATGGGCGCGACCCGCGCGGCTGGGAGCACGGCGGCGCGGCCGCCTTGGCCGGAATGCTCGCCTCGAAGTACTTCTTCTTCCTCACGCCGATCCCGGTGGCGTTCTATCTCTGGGTGCGGCCGCAGACGCGCTGGCGCCTCTCCGCGCGGCGGTGGCTGCAGCTGATCCTGGTGGCGTTCGGGTTCTTCGTCTGCGTGAACTGGTCGCCGTTCCTGCCCAGCACATGGGAATACGCGAAGAGCTACACCACCGGGCAGCAGACGGTGCACGGATCGCTCTTCTTCATGGGGCGCATCTACCACAACCTCCTCGAGTACGGCCTCGGTGGAACGCCACCCTGGTTCTATGCGGTGTTCGCCGCGGTGAAGCTCGCTCCGGCCACGTTCCTCTGCGCGGCGGCGGGCCTCGCCATTGCGGTGGTGCAACGCCGGCCTGCGCACAGGCTGATGCTTTCGTGGGTGGCGATCTGGTTCCTGGTTCATTCGCTCTCGGGCTCGAAATGGGGCCGCTTCTTCGTCAGCGTCCTGCCGGCGTTCCTCATCTTCGCGGGAGCAGCCGCGGCCCAGGTCCTCGATCGACTCCGGATGCCGGCTGCGCGCTGGGCGACGGGGGCGGCGGCGATCCTGCTCCTTCCAGGAATCGAAGCCGTAGCGGCGGTGGCGCACGCGCCGCACTACCGCGCCTATATCTCGCCGCTCGGCGGCGGAGACGCGAAGGTCGACTGGTATTTTCCTCATTGCGATTACTTCGACGCGGGTTTTCGCGAGGCCGTGCAGTACGTCGCTGCGCACGCGGAGCGCGACGCGGAGCTGTCGACCGAGATCGATTGGCCCGCCCGGCTCTACACCGGCGCGACGGGCCGCAACGATCTTCGGCTCTCGCTGGTCCGCCGCGGTCAGGCCTGCCACACCGGCCGCATCTGCTACGTGGTCGTCCAGGCGGGGCGGCTCTACTTCCTCAACCAGGACGCAGTGGCCAACCTTTCCCGGCGCGTGCCGTGGCACGTCGAGCGGATCCTCGACCACGAGGCGGTGAAAGTGTACCGCCTGCTCCCGGGAGAGATGCCGTTCCCGGACGACGAATCTTCCGCTCCCGGACCGTTGGTCCAGCACTGAGAGGAAACTTTGGCCGGAAAGCTGGAGATCGAGGACGTGGTGGTGGGAACGGGCGCCGAAGCGGTCAAGGGCAAGCTGGTATCGGTGCACTACACCGGGTGGCTCACCGACGGAAAGAAATTCGATTCCTCGAAGGACCGCGGGCAGCCGTTTCAGTTTCCGCTCGGACGCGGCCAGGTGATCCGGGGCTGGGACGACGGCGTGCAGGGAATGAAGGTGGGCGGCCAACGCAAGCTCACCATTCCCCCCGAGCTGGGCTACGGCGCCCAGGGCGCCGGCGGCGTCATCCCGCCCAATGCGACCCTCGTGTTCGAGGTGGAGCTCCTCGGCGTGCGTTGAGGGACCTCAGGGGAAGCGTTAGACCCAGTTCTGACCCTCGCCGCGGATCCACTCCGCGAACTTCTTCAGACCGGCGCGGATCGGCGTACGCGGCGCATACCCGAGGACCTCTTTGGCGTGCGTCACGTCCGCGCTGGTCAGGGGCACGTCGCCCGGCTGCGCGGGCTGGCGGTCGAGGACGGCCCGGACGCCGAGCGCCTCTTCGAGCAGCGCGACGAGCTCCGCGAGCGAGGTGGTGTGCGCTCCGCCGAGGTTCAAGACGTCGTGCCGGAGCGGGACATCGCAGGCCGCGAGGACGCCGGAGACGATGTCGTCGACCCAGGTGTAGTCGCGCCGCGTGGAACCGTCGCCGAAGAACGGAAGCGGGTGGCCGGCGAGCATCCGGCGCGAGAATTTGTGGATCGCGAGATCCGGCCGCTGCCTCGGCCCGTAGACGGTGAAGAAACGGAGCGCGGCGACCTCGATGCCGTAGAGGTTGTGGAACGTCCGCGCCAGCACCTCGGACGCGACCTTGCTCGCGGCGTAAGGGCTCTCCGGAGAATCGATCCGCGCGGTCTCGCGGAATGGGGCCTGCGCGTGCGCGCCGTAGACCGAGCTGCTCGAGCCGAGCAAGAACCGCCGCACAGCCGCCCCGCGCGCTGCCTCCAGCAGGCACGCAGTCCCGCGCACGTTGACGTCCATGTACGCCGCCGGCCGCTCCAGACTGGGCCGCACGCCGGCGAGCGCGGCCAGGTGCACGACCACCTCTGGTCGCGTCTCCGCGAAAGCGCGGCTCATCGCGTCCTGGTCGCGGATATCGCCCTCGATCAGTCGCGCGCGCCCGTCCAGCGAGCGCCGCTTCAGACGCTCCGGATAGAACGGGTCGAAGTTGTCGACGATGGCGACTTCGTCGCCACGATCCGCGAGCGCCTTCACCAGGTGCGAGCCGATGAAGCCTGCGCCGCCCGTCACCAGGATGCGCCTCAAGCGGCGCTCCGCAGCGATACGGCCTGCGCGTGCTGCTTCCGCCAGAGCTGAAACATGAGCAGCGTCCAGAGCGGCTTGCGCAGGTCGGCGCGACCGTCGAGGTGCGTCTGCAAGAGCTTGCGGACGGCGGCGACATCGAAGACGCCCGCGGCGAGCAGCGCGCGCTCGGAGAGCATCTCCTCGAACAGCGGCCGCAACGGACCGCGGATCCAGGCGGCGACGGGGATGCCGAATCCCTTCTTGGGGCGCGCAAGGATCTCGTCCGGAACCACGCCGCGCAGGGCGCGCTTGAGGATCAGCTTCGTGCGCGTGAGCGACATCTTCAGACGCCACGGCAGCCTTGCAGCAAACTCGACGACGTCGGTGTCCAGGTACGGCGCGCGCAGTTCCAGCGACGCCGCCATCGATGCGCGATCTGCCTTCACCAGGATGTCGTCCGCGAGATAGCGGGTGAGATAGTAGCGCAGGGCCTCGTCCACGGAGCCGGCAGCGGCGCCGCCGAGCACCGCGTCGTCGAGCACCTGGCGGAAGGCGACCTCCGGCGAGGCGAGCGGCCGCAGCCCGGGTTCGAGGACGTTGCCGATCTCCGCAGGGAGGAACGAGGCGATCCACGACGCGTGGCGGAGCGACGGCTCGGCGTCGACGCCGCGGAGGAACTGCTTGAGCCGGAAGTCGAGGCTCATGTTTCGCGACGAGACGGGAAGGTGCTGCACGACGGTGCGCAGTGCCGCGCGGACCGGGTTGGGAAACCGCGCCACGAGCGACGCCGGCCGATGCGCCAGGAAAGGATCGTAGCCTGCGAACAGCTCGTCTCCGCCGTCGCCGGCGAGTGCGACCTTCACGTGCTTGCGGGTGAAGCGCGAGAGCAGCAGGGTGGGAAGGAAGCTCGGATCGGCGAAAGGCTCGTCGAGCTGAGCGGCGGCGGCAGGGATGAGGTCGAGGCAATCCTGTCCGGAGAACTTCTCCGAGACGTGGTCGGTCCCGAGCCGCTCGGCGGCGAGCCGCGCCCAGGGCGACTCGTCGAAGCTCTCCTCGACGAATCCGATGGAGAACGTCTGCAGCGGCTTCTTGTGCCGGACGGCCAGGGCGGCAATCGAGGTGGAGTCGATCCCGCCGGAGAGGAAGACGCCGACGGGCACGTCCGCCACCAGGCGCTTCGCGACCGCCCGGTCGAGCAGGCGGAACAGCTCTTGCGCCGCGTCCTTGGCGGTGATCCGCTCGTGCGACGGCGGCGGCACCTGCCAGTAGCGGCGGAGGCGAAACCCGCGCTCGTCGAGGACGGCGACGTGAGCCGCGGGCAGCTTGCGGACCGAGCGGAGGATGCTTGCCGGCGCCGGGACGTACTCGCAGGCGAGGTACTGCACGAGCGCCTCGGCATCGAGCTCGCGCGGGACCGCCCCATGCGCCAGCAGCGCCTTCAGCTCGGACCCGAAGATGACGCGCGATCCGCGAACGAAGTAGTAGAGGGGCTTTTTTCCCAGCCGGTCCCGCGCCAGCACGAGCTTCCGTCTGCGCGAGTCCCAGATGGCCAGCGCGAACATGCCGTGCACGCGCTCGGCGAATTCCTCGCCCCATTCCAGGTACGCGCGCAGCACCACCTCGGTGTCGCTGCGGGTCGTGAACGGATGGCCTTTGCCGCTCAGCTCCTCGCGCAGGGCGGCGAAGTCGTACGCCTCGCCGTTGAACGCGATGGCGACTCCGTCGCGGACCATGGGCTGATCGCCCGACTCGAGGTCCAGGATGGCGAGCCGGAGATGGCCCAGAGCCGCGGGACCGTCGAAGAAGAACCCGTCCGCGTCAGGCCCGCGATGCGCGATGGCCCGCGCAGCGCGGCGCACGCCCTCCGCGTCCGGAGCTCCGTCCAGATCGACATCGCCGCAGATTCCGCACATCAGTGCCCCACGGCCCTGGGCAGCGGCTTTTCCGGCCGGTTCAGCTCCTCGGCGATGAGATAGGGTCGTTTGTCCTGCGACTCGTAATAGGTGCGCACCACCAGCTCGGCGAGCAGCCCCATCAGAAGGCTGAGGGCGCCGACGAGCGTAAACATCACCGTCACGAGGGGCAGCGGCGTCTCGACGAAGTCCTTCAGCCCCGCGACCTTGTAGTAGAGCGCCCAAAGGAACGCCACCGCGGCGCAGGCGAAGGAGAGGAGCCCGAAACCTCCGAAGACGTACACCGGCTTGGTGGCGAAGCTGGCGAGGAACTTCACCACCATCAGGTCGAGCACCACCTTGAACGTGCGCGAGAGCCCGTACTTCGACCGGCCCGCGCGGCGGGCGCGGTGGTTCACCACCATCTCGCTCACGCGCGCGCCTTGCCAGGAAGCATAGATGGGAATGAACCGGTGCATCTCTCCGTACAGCTTGACGTCCCGGAGCACGTCGCGGCGGTACGCCTTGAGCGAGCAGCCGTAGTCGTGCAGGCGCACCCCCGAGATCGCCGAGATCAGCCGGTTCGCGATGCGGCTGGGAAGCTTGCGTCCGAGCTCCCGGTCCTGGCGGTTCTTCCGCCAGCCGGAGACGACGTCGAATCCGGTATCGAGCTTGGTGAGCAGCTTCCCGATGTCCGCCGGGTCGTTCTGCAGATCGCCGTCCATCGGCACGATCACGTCGCCGCGGGCCGCCTCGATCCCGGCGCTCATCGCGGCGGTCTGTCCGAAGTTCAGCCTGAAGCGGATGACGCGCAGCTCGCGACGTTCGGCGGCGATGCGCGACAGCTCCTGGAACGTCCGATCGCGGGAGCCGTCGTCGACGCAGATTACTTCGAAGCTGCGCCCGAGCTTCGCCAGCTCGGCGAAGAGCTCCTCGAGCAGCGCCCTGACGTTCTCCTCCTCGTTGAACAGCGGAATGACGACGGAAATCTGCGGTCGATCCATCGCGCTGGGGATAACACGCAAACCTGCCCCTCACAACCGCGTTGCTCTGCTTTCCGGGTCGTGCGAAGGGGTCGTCATGATGACCAAGACTACGAAGGAATTTCGCGAGTTCCTCCTCAAGCAGAACGCGTTCGCCCTGGCCGTCGGCGTGATCATCGGTGCCGCCATCGGGAAGGTCGTCTCCGGGATTGTCGAGGACGTGTTGATGCCCGTCATCGGCCTGGTACTGCCGGGCGGCGAATGGCGGAACGCGCAGCTCGTCCTTTCCGGGCAGAACGCGATCAAGTACGGCGACCTGGTGGGCCGCATCTTCGACTTTCTCGTCGTCGCGCTCGTCGTCTTCCTCCTCACCAAGGCCTTCCTGGAGAAACCGGCGGCGGCGCCCTCGACGAAGAGCTGCCCGGAGTGCCTGGAGCCGATTCCGCTCGAGGCGCGAAAGTGCCGCGCCTGCGCGTCGCCCGTGAAATAAGCTGGCGGCGTGGGCGAGCTGATCCTCACCTTCACCGGGCGCGACGCGCCGGGAATCTCCTGATGCTGCAGAAAACCGGGCGCGACGTCGCGTCACTGGAACGGGAATGACCCTCTCGAGAAGGAAGCTGCTGGGAACGGCTGCAGCGGCCACGGCGCTCGCCCAGGCGGGCCGCGGAGAGCAGAAGGCGGCGCGGCCTGTCGCGGTCTCGTCCGCCAACGGCCTGCGGGCGGTGGAGCTTGCCGTGCGCCGCATGCAGGAGGGCGCCGACCCGCTGGACGCGGCGATCGCCGGCGTCAATCTCGTCGAGGACGACCCCACCGACATGACCGTGGGTTACGGCGGCGTTCCCAACGAAGACGGCGTCGTCCAGCTCGACGCCTGCGTGATGCACGGACCGACCGGCCGCGCGGGAGCCGTCGCGTCGCTCGAAGGGGTGAAGAACCCGACGAAGGTCGCCAGGCTGGTGATGGAGACGACCGATCACGTGCTCCTGGTCGGACCGGGGGCGCGACATTTCGCGACGATGAACGGGTTCGGCACCGAGAACCTGCTCACGGAGAAGGCGCGCAAGGTGTGGCTGTTCTGGAAGCAGAACCTCTCGGACAAGGACAAGTGGCTGGAGCCGCAGCCCGATCGGTACCCGCCCGAGGTCAAGCAGTTCATCGAGGAGTTCGGCTGGGACGAGCTCCGCAAGCCGCAGCGCGGCGGCACCATCCATCTCTCCGCCGTGGACGGCCGGGGAGATCTCGCCGGCTGCACCTCGACCAGCGGTCTCTTCTTCAAGATGCCGGGCCGCGTGGGCGATTCGCCGATCGTCGGCGCGGGCTGCTTTACCGACAACGATGTCGGGTCCGCGGGAAGCACGGGCCGCGGCGAGGCGAATCTTCTGGTGGGCGGTGGCCACCTGACCGTCGAGTTCATGCGCCAGGGGAAGCACCCGCGCGAGGCCTGTCTGATGACGCTGGAGCGGATCGCCCGCACGACCCGGGAGAAGCGCCTCCAGTTCGCGAACGGGCGGCCGAACTTCGACATCAGCTTCTACGCCGCCAGCAAGTCGGGGCAGTACGGCAGCGCCGTGATGTACGGGATTTCGACGTTGGGCAAGCGCCGCCAGTTCTCCGTCGCGGACGCGTCGGGCGCGCGCAAGGAGGACTGCGCGTTCCTCTTCGAGCGCCGGTAAACTATTTGCCGGATCGCGTCGTCGCCCCCGGATCGGCGCCGAGGTGCGAAGTGTCGTTCCAGAGGCGGAGGAACGGCTCCTTGCCGGCGCGGAGCTCGACGACATTCAGCGCGCATTCGTCCTGCGCCCAGCGGATCCGGTACTTCCCGATCGGCCCGCCGGTGAGCGCGGCTGCGAGGATGCGCAGCGTCGCCTTGTGGGAGACCGCCAGCACGGGACCGGCCGAGCTCTCGTGGCGCGATCGAATCTCTTCCAGCGCCGCGAGGGCCCGCTCGGCGACCTGGGATACGGTCTCGCCACCCGGCGGTGAGACCGCGGAGGGATCCTCGACCCACGCCGCATGATGCGCCGGGTCGATCGCGCGCGCCTGCTCCGGAGTGAGCCCTTCCCACCGGCCGTAATCGATCTCCGAGAGTCCCGGCAGCACATCCGCCTTCATCCGCGGCGCGATCAGCGCAGCAGTTTCCGCCGTACGCCCGAGCGGCGATCGATAGACGGCCGCGAACCTGACGCCCGCGAGGCGCACGCCGAGCCGTCGCGCCTGCTCCCGGCCATGGTCGGTCAAGGGCAGCTCGCCGCGCCCGTTGAAGGAGTCGACCGCGGAAGAAGCGGTCTGCGCGTGCCGGGCCAGGTAGAGGAGCATTACCCTTCCTCGTCGCCGTCCTCGAGGTGCCAGGGGACGATCTGCTCTTCCGCGAAGACGACCACGTCGAGGCCGTTGCGTCGATCGACCCGGCCCGGCTTGTACAGCCGCCGGATCTTGGCGGGGCCGGTGAATCCTACCTGCGCCATCTTCACCAGCGATATCGCATCGTGCATGCGCGCGTCGCAGCCGTCGCGCTCGGCGGCCGAATCGTGCTCGTGGTGCTGCAGACACGAGAACACCGTTACGCTCCCTTGGCGATGAAGTGACGGCGCACATAGTGCACGGTGTCGGTCAGCGTCTCCACCGGATCGCGGGGTTGGAATCCCAGCACCCGCTCGCTCTTCGAGGAATCGATGAAGAACCAGCACTCGCCCATCTCCACGTCGCTGGCGGGCAGGTCGGGCTCGCGGCCCCGATCGCGCGCCCATCTCTCCATCCAGTGCGCGGCGACGATCTTGAGCGGCGAGGGCATGCGCAAGAGCGGCGGCGGCCGATGGGCGATGCGCCCCAGCCTCGCGAAGAATTCGGTGAACTCCCAGTTCGCCGCGCCCAAAAGGTGGCGCTCTCCGACGTTGCCCCGGGTGAGCGCGGCGACGAAGGCCTTCGCGGCGTCGCGGACGTCCACGAAGGAGATGCCTCCCCGCGGCATCACCGGGATGCGGCCCATCAGGAACCGGAAGATGTCCTGGGTGGAAGACATGCGTGCGTCGCCGGGTCCGAGCAAAAGGGAGGGATTCAGGATCACCAGGGGAAGGCCGCGCCGCGAGAACTCGATGGCGATCTTCTCCTCGTAGATCTTGCTCAGGTAGTAGGGCCAATTCCCGACGGCCTCGATGGGATAGTCGTCCTCCTCCGTCGCCACCCGCCGTACCCGCGAGACGCCGATGGTGCCGGACGAGGAGGCGAGGACGATGCGCCGGAGGCCCGCGTGCGCCGCCCCGGTGAGGAGGTTGCGGGTTCCCTCGACGTGCAGATCGTACATCTTGCGCGCGTCGGCCGGGTCGCGGCTTACCAGGCCGGCCAGATGATAGAGCCCCTCGACACCGGCAAGGGCGCGGCGGACCGAGTCGGGGTCGCGGACGTCGCCCTTGACCACCTCCGCGTCCGGGAATGGCAAGCCGGAGCGCACGAGGACGCGCACGTCATGTCCTTCCTCGAGCAGCATCGGCACCAGCGTGGATCCCAGGAATCCAGTGGCGCCGGTCACCAGCAACTTCATCGGGAAGCCTCCAGCAGGCGTCCGGGCCGGCCGACCTCGGGCGGCGGCTTGCCGTCGCGCAGCGCCTCGATCGAAAGGCGGACCAGCCGCGTCACCTCCTTGTGCGCCGCCGATCGCGCGAGGCCCTGGGTGGCCCCGCGCAGCTCCTCGTAGCGGAGCACCGGCCCGATGCGGACGATCAGGTTGCGGCGCTTGCGCGGATCGGGAAGGAAGGCTCCCTTCGGCATCGCCTCGTGCGTCCCTTCCAGGTAGACGGGCAGGATGTCCGCGCCCGCCGCGAAGGAGAGATAGGCGATGGCGGGCTTGAACTCCTGCAGCTCGCCGTCAGGCGAGCGCGTTCCTTCCGGGAAGATGAGCAGGTGGTAGCCGAGCTCCAGGGTGCGCACCGCCGTGTGCAGCGATTCCTTCAGCGAGCCGCGCCTCTGGATGGGCACCAGGTTGGTGAAATTTCCGAACCAGGCGCGCTTCCAGGGGTTGTCGAAGAAGTAATCGCGCGCGGCGAGCGAGGCGAGCTTCGTGCCCTCGTCGCGGAGCGCGATCTTCACCAGGCCGACGTCGAGATGGCTGGTATGGTTTGCGGCGACCAGGAACGCGCCGTTCGCGGGCACGTTCGCCTGGCCGCTCACGTCGATCTCGAACACCCCGCCGTAGAGTGCCTTCTGGAAGAAGGAGATGGCCGCCCGGCCCGCGGCCGCCACGGGACCCGGGATGAAGATGTCGTCGTCCTTCTTCTGCGCCAGCGTGGCGTCACGTTCGTGGGTGCCGTTGTCGCCGCGCTTCTCGATCCGACGCGCCAGCTCGCCCGCAGTGGTGATCGTGGCGGACTCCGACTCCGGCGGCGGCTTGACCCCGGCCTTCTCCAGAGCCACGGTCAGCTCGGCGACGAGCAGCGAGTCGAACCCCAGATCGGCGACGAGGCGCGTCTGCGCGTTCACGCTTCCGCGCGGCTTCTGGGCCAGGTCGGCGAGCAGATCGTAGAGCCAGGCGTCGCTCCCTGCCGGCTCGGTCGCAAGCTGCGTCGCCGCCGCGGTCGCTTTCTCGAGCCGGAGCAGCTCGGCCACGACCAGCGGGCGCTTCACCTTCCGCGTCGCCGTCTTCGGCAGATCTCCGTCCCAGAAGTGCAGCACCTTGACGCGCTTCCCGAAGGGCAGCTCGGCAGAGATGCGGGCGAAATGCTCCTCGACCTTGGCCCGGTCCTCGCGCGCCGCAGGAACGCAGAGGCAGGCGACGCGCTCGTGGCCTTTGCCGTCGGGCAAGCCGACGATCGAGAGCTCCTTGATCCGCGGCGAGGCGCCGTAGATCTCCTCCAGCTCGTCGGGGTAGACGTTCTTGCCGCTGGCGTCGAGGATCAGATCCTTCTTCCGCCCGACGAGCGTCAGGTGGCCGTCCTCGTCGAGCCGTCCAAGGTCGCCGGTGCGCAGCCAGCCGCCGGCCAGCACCTCGCGCGTCGCCTCCGGGTCGTCGAGATAGCCCGCCATCACGTTCGGGCCCTTTGCGAGTACCTCGCCGACGCCGTCGGCGTCCGGGTTCTCGATCCGGATCTCGACGCCGGGCAGCGGTGGCCCCACGGTCCCGGTGCGCAGCCTGTTCTCCGGCATCGTCACTGACAGCACTGGCGCGGCTTCCGTCAGGCCATACCCTTCGGTGAGATCGAATCCCAACTCGTGGAACGCCTTCTGCACCTCCTCCGGCAGCGCGCTGCCGCCGGAGACCAACAGACGGAGCTTGCCTCCGAAGCGGTTGTGGATGGGCCAGAAGAGGAGCTTGCCGACGTTGAACGGCGTCCGGTTGCGCAGCTCTCCGTGCAGCGCCATCGCCGCCTGGATCGCGGCTTCCACCGCCCGGGGACGCGAGGCCAGCTCCTGCGTCAGCCGCCGATGGAGCAGCTGCCAGAGGGCCGGGACGCCGATCAGCGCGTGGATGCGCCCGGTGTTGAGCGCATCGGACAGCCGATCCGCGGTGAGCTCGTCGAGGTAGGTGATCTCCGCGCCGAGCATCAGGGGGACCAGCAGGCCACAACTAAACTCGAAGGTGTGGTGCAGCGGCAGCACGCTGAGGACGCCCTCGCCGACGCGCAGATCGAACAGTCCGGCGATCTTCGCGGCCAGCGAGGCGAAGTTGCGGTGCGTGAGCACGACGCCCTTGGGCTTCCCGGTGGTGCCGCTGGTGAAGAGCACCGAGGCGACGTCGTCGGCGGCCGCGCTCCTGCGCAGGGGCGGCAAGCCGGCCTCGTCGGACCCGCGCAATACGTCCGGCAACGTGAGCGTGCGCAGACCTGGAAGCGCTCGGAGTCGCTCCACCACCTTCGGGCTTGCCAGCAGGAGCGGCGCCTTCGCCGCCGCCGCGCAGTTCTGCACCTCCTGCGCGGAGAGGCCTTGATCGAGAGGAGCTGCCGCCGCCCCGGCCTTGAGGATCCCGAAGTAGCCCATCGCCCACTCAGGGCGGTTCTCCGACATGAGCAGGACGCGATCGCCGGCCTTGATTCCCGCCGACTGCAGCGCCCGGCCGGCGCGGTCGGAGAACCTGGCCAGCTCGTCGTAGGTGATGCGGTCGTCTCGCGTGCGCGCCAGCTCGCTCGCGCTGTCCTCGCCGGCGTAGAAGCGGAGAGCGACGCGGGGACCGAAGGCATGGCGCGCCGCCGCGAGCAGGGCGAGCAGGTCCTTGGGCTGGGACACCTCGCGCTTGAGCGCCTTGGTTTCCTCCTCGAGACCCGGGAAGACCCACTCCTCGAGCCCGCGCATGTGGACTTCCATCCAGTACCGCCGCCAGTCGATGGCTTCCGGGTCCCAGGGGAGCTTCGCGCGATCGTCCTCCGAGAGCTGCGCCCAGAGTTGCCGGGTGTGCTTGCACTGGAAGATGAACCGTTCCCCGGCGACGAACGGCAGGAAGAGGTCCCAGGTCATCTCCAGCGCTGCGAGCTGGCGGTCGACGCCTTCCAGCGCCTGGTCGGCGCGCGCCAGCAGCGCAGTGGTCCGGGGCGCGCCCCACGACGCTCCGCGTTCGGCAATCAGCTTGCGCAGTCCCTTCGCCGCTGCACGGAAGAGTGGCGCGCTGGATGCGAAGTAGAGCTCCTTCGATGCGGGATACGGCTCGAGGAAGGTGTCGATCCAGTTCTCGAACGCGCTGCGCTTGCCCTCCGCCACGCGTTCGTCCATCTTCCGCCGCTTGTACAGCGCCACCAGCTCGACGGAGCGCCGGACGTAGAAGGGGTTCACGTCGCCGGACGCGAGCTGGAAGACGCGTTGCTGCAGCCGCCCCGCGCACGCCGCTCCCGCGACGCCGAGGATGCCGGCCGCGACGAGGTCGACCGGAATCAGGTCGAGCACCAGCTTGTGTCCCGCGGGAAAGACCCGCTGTCCTTTGAGCCCCATGAACACCAGCGGCGCGGAGGTCGTGAACCCTTCGTTCCAGCCCGGGAAGGGAAAGCGGAGCGCGCTCTCCACGATGGCGGGGCGCACCAGCGCGTATTGGCAGCCGCTCGCCGCGATGGCCTGCTCGCCCATCGCCTTGGTGTACGTGTACGTGTTCGGCCAGCCCCAGGCCCGCGCTCTCTCCATTCCCGCCTGGACGAGCTGCTGCGCGAGCCAGAGTTTCCGCTCGCGACCGGAGGCGAGTCCGAGCGCCTTCTGATCCGCGGGATCCCGCCCTTCTTCCTCGAGCCGCTGGACGGCCGCGGCGCGAAACTGCGCGGCGAGAGTGCCGTCGTCCGCCTGCGCGCGCAGCCGCGCCACGACGGCGTCGACGTCCTTCAGCTCGGCATCGACGACGAAGGGGACGCGCGCCGCCTCGTCGAGATCGTGCGCCTTCGGATAGCTGCCGATCAACGGCTCGTCCTCGAACACCGGGCCGCGACGTGTTCCCGCGACGAAGCAGGTGGAGATGTGCACGAGCGTCGCGCCCGTCCTCTTGCACAGCTCCGCGGCGTTGCGTGCCCCCTCGGTATTCACCCGCACCGCCAGCTCCAGCGAGGGATTGAAGGTGACGAGCCCCGCGGAGTTGATCACGCACGCCAGCTTGCCGGTGAGCTCTTTGACCTGCTCCTCGGAGAGGCCGAGCATCGAATCGGTGACGTCGCCGGCAAGAGCGACGCATTTCTTTCGCAGGAAGGCCTCGAAGCCGTCGCCGTGGCGTTCGCGCAGCGGTCGGAACGGCTGCGTTCCGGCGACCTTGCCGAAGAAACGGTCTTCGGCCGTCCCGCCGGCGCGCGGACGCACGAGGACGTAAATCCTGCCCACGTCCGGATAGCGGTCGAGCAGCATCGTCAGCGCCACCTTGCCGAGGAAGCCGGTGACGCCGGTGATGAGGATCTCGTGGCCGGCGAAGGCTCTCTCGAGATCGAGGCTCAAGGTTGTTCCTTCGCCGCGATCCCGGGCTTCGCCGAAGGCCCGCCGCCATGCTCCGGAAGCTGCCGCACGCCTTCGTGCGCGGCGAGAGCGACCTCGGTCATCACCATCGGCGGGTGATGCATCAGCGTGATCTCCGCCGAGCGCCCCTGCCGGCCGCGCGCCATGTCGATGGCCTCCGCCAGCGTGTCGGCGCGTTCCCAGCCCATCAACTCGGGCACGTGGGTGTTCTCGGTGCCGACGGCGATGATCTGGCCCAGGTGCTGGCGGCCGTTCTCGCCCCAGTACCACATGTAGAAGGGGTGGGCGCCGTGGTACGCGTTGCCCTTGCGATAGAGGTGCACGTACGAGGGATTCTGCGCGAACTCCCGCTCGTACTTCATGTGCAGCGCCATCGCGTCGGTCGTCTCCGGCAGCAGGCGATGGAAGAACTCGATGTAGCTCGGGTGCTGGACCGGATCGAATTCGTCCATGCACGGGTGGGTGACGATCAGCGTCCCGCCCTTCTTCACCAGCGGCACGCCGCGGTTCATGTTGAAGAAGTAGCCGCAGGCCATCACCTGCACGAGCAGCGGGTTGAGGATGGAGTTCACGTTGTACGGGCTGATGTAGGGGATGCCCGCGACGAGGATGTCGGCCTGGCCGCGGACCTTGACGAAGAGCTGGCGGCGGCAGGCCTGGAGGATCTTCTCGTGCGCGAGCTCGGTGCGTCCGGCGGCGCAGGCGATCAGGCCGTACGCGGCGGGCACCCGGTGGAAGACGTTCTGCCGCAGCGCTCGCGGCGCCCGCTGCAGCGTCCAGCGCAGGCCGGCGAGCGCAGCGCGGTCGAAGTCGGTGAAGTCCTCCTCGCGCTTGCCGAGGAACGCCATCGCTCCGTGGAACATCTTGTTGTTGAGCGCGGTCTCGATGTGGAAGACGTTGAGGTGCTGGTCGATGACCTTGCCGATGCGATCGACGGAGCTGTGCAGCTCCGAGTGCTTCGGCTCCATGTAGCTCTTCGAGCCGCGGATGGCCTGCGGCGTGTGGTGCGCGCGCAGGCCCAGGTAGTCGGTGAGTCCGGTGCCGACCGACTTGTGGCCGCCGTCCATGGGGACGAAGTTGACGTTGAGGTAGATGACCAGATCCGCTTCCACCGCGCGCCGGGAGATCCGCACCTTCTCCCCGGCGTCGGTGGTCCCCAACTCGACGATGGCGCCGGGTTCCTCCGCGTCGTGGTTGGTGTAGTAGTCGGGGTAGTACGCGTCGAAGATCCGCGACCCGACCATCCGGCGCATCTCCGCCTCGGTCATGCGGCGGTGCAGCGCGTTCGCGATCAACAGATGCACGTCGTCGACGCCGGAATCGGCGAGGAGCTGGAGGACGATCTCCAGCATGAACTGGCGCACGTCGGGAGTGCGCATCGGCGGCAGGGGCAGCGAGATGTCGTCGATGGCGATGACCACCCGCATGCCCGGACGGAGCTGCGCGTGCAGCGGGTCGCACCCTTCGGGATGGTTGATGGCCCAGCGGATCGCGGCCCGCCAATTGGCCAGCTCCTCGACCGGCGGATTGGGAAACACCACGCGCGTTCCCACGGGGACCTCTTCGAGGAGGACCTCCGTGTCGGAGAACAACATGCGCGGCGGGGATCGCTTTTCCTGGATGACGACCTGCGAATCCTCGTCGTAGCTTTGGCGCAGCCTGTCCAGCGAGCGCATGGGAACGGCGGTTTTACCCGAAATTAATCCCGCCTTGCACGGCGCGCCCTTGAGCGAGCCTCTTGCTGAACCTCGGGGAAGGCAGGCCGACGAGTGCCGCCAGGATGCCTGCCAGGTAGGCGAGCTTGCGCCCACCTCCGCAACTCCGCTTGGCTTCAGGGTGATTTCGCGAGGTTACGGCCGGATGACGCGCAGGGTTCCGGCGGTGCCGTCGACGACGTACGCGTTGCCGTCGTTCCCCCGCCAGAGACCGAGCGGCACCTCGAAGGCAGCGGACGCCCCTGATCCGTCGCCGGTGCCGGTGCGCCCGTTGCCGGCCCACGACTTCACCATCGTGCTCCCCGCGGTGCTGCCCGGACTGATCCAGCGGAGACGGTGGCTGCCGGGATCCGAGAGGATCAACCCGTTGTTGAACCAGAGCAGCCCCATCTGCGGCTGCAGTTGCGCGGCCGTTCCCGGGCCATCTCCGAATCCGAGCCCACCCTTCACCAGCGTCGTCACCGTCCGTGAAGCGTCGGTGCCGATCACCTTGATCATGCCCGTGGAGCTGGCGAGGAAGAACACCCGCCCGTCGGGCGCGACGGCCACGGCGGTCGGCCAGTAGAAATTGGCCACGGTCAGCCCGGGGCCGTCGGCGTCCTCACCATTGTGCGTGATGGCCAACGTGGTCACTGCCCGGGTGGTGACGTCCAGCACGCGGATGGCATGGTTGGAGGAGTCGGCGATCACGATGTGCGTCGCGTCCAGCCACGCCATTCCCATCGGATAGGAAAGGCGGGCAGCGCTGCCGATCCCATCGGCCCAGGTCCCCGCAAAGTATGCGCCGGCGACGGTCGTCACCGTGCGGTTGGCGTCGTTCGCCACTTTCCGGATCACGCAGTTGTGGGTGTCGGCGACGTAGACGTTGCCGGCCGCGTCGGGAAGCACCGCCGTCGGTCCGAAGAACCGCGACGAGAGGCCGGGAACGCTGTCGAACCTCGGATCCCCGCTCGGGTTGCCGTCGCCCGCAAAGGGCCAGACCGTGCTGCCGTTGGTCTGCCAGATTCGGTTCGCCCGCGCGTCGGCGATCACGAACGTGCCGTCCGGCATCTGCGCGAGCCCTGCAGGTCCGGACATTCCGCCGACCAGCGTGCGCACGGAAGAGGCCCACTGCGCGGCGGGTGGCGGAGAAGCGGGTCCGCTGACGGACAGCAGCACCGACGGGATGGGGAGCTGAAGACCGAGCTTCAAGAGATTGGCCGTCATCCGCTCGACGCGCGCATCGCGCAACGGTCCATCGAGGCCGCGGGGCCAATAGATGCTGCCGGCGCCGAAGACCAGTGCCCCGCTCGGCGCCGTGTAGACGGTTGCCTCGGCGTAGCCGGGCTTCCCCTCGGCGTCCACCAGCGGAGAGCGGGCGACGACCTCGACCGGCGAGGGCGTGTCGAGCTCGAAGGTGCGGTCGTACTCGTAACCGACGAGCTGGGGGATGCTGTCGCCCTGCCTGAGGCCGGTGCCCTCGTACATGGCATGCCCGGGATCGAGAACCGTCCAGGCCTGGCCGAACAGCATCCAGCTCTCGTACATCGTGCCGACGAGCTCCTCTTCCGGGCGATTGATCGGCGAGTCCCGGAATCGGCCCGTCTGCTGGGGCGTGCCGGCGAGCGGATCGTTCTGCGGCTTCCGCTTGTAGCAGGTGACCAGGCGCGCGTTGCCGTCGACGCCGGGATTGGAGAGGCGGACCTTCCAGTACCCGGCGTTCGCGCCGAAGAAATAGATGGGCATGCCCGCGTCGCGGGCGGAGTCGATGGCGTCGCGCTGCTCGACCGCCCAGTACTCGTCGTGCCCCGGGGAGACGAAAGCACCGCGGCGGAGCAGGGTGCCGTCACCCTCGCGGGCGATGTCGAGGTTCGTGGTGTACGTCACGTCGTAGCCGTAGCGCTCGAGGTACCGCGCCATCAACGCCTCGTACCGCAGGACCTGTCCGCTGCCGTCGTCGCTCGCGTACGGCCGATCGAAGCTCACCTGCACGGCGAATGCGCCGGGCGGGTCGTAGAGGCCGGTGCCGCCCCAGTTGTTGTAGGCCTGCGCCGTGAGCACCGCCGAGTTCATCACCAGATCTGCCGGGCGATCGTCCTTGACCACCAGCGGAATCAAGATGCCGATCTTGTCCTCGCGCACGATGCGAATGAGGTGCAGGCCGCTCACGGCATCCTGCGGCACCGTCACCGAGAACGTCGGCGACCAGGAGCAGCGGACGAGACCGGTGCCGGCATCCTTCGGGCAGGCCGGCTGCGAGCCCGCTTGCGCCGTTCCGCTGGTGAGAGCGCGCGCGCCATCGCCGCCGTACCAACCGAGGCGATAGAGCGTCCAGCTCATCTGGCAGCCGCGGTCCGAGCGCACCATCAGCTTGACCGTGTCGCCGGCCTTCGCACTGACGCGGTTTGCGTACGCTTCGATCTGCGCCGCCCACGGGTTGGAGAATCCGCGGTTCCACGACGGGTCGCCGCGTTGCTGGTTCTCCCCCGGAATCGGGTTGGCGTATCCCTCGCGCGGCGGCGGCCAGCGAGCTCCGTCGGGAGGTTTCCCTGCGTCGGGAAGGATGGGATCGACGAGCGATCCCGCCTGTCGACACGCGAACGCAAGGATGACGCATGCCCCAACACCCGCCCACCGCATGGTCGGAAGCTGGGCAGCACGGCGAGCGGGAGCAAGCCGCGAGAAACGGACGGTCAGCGCGGCAAGTGTTTACGGCCCGTCAGAGTGAGATCGAGGATGGGCCATTCGTAGGCGCGCGCGTGCGAGCGCAGCCGGCGGTCGGGATTCACGACCGTCGGCCTTCCAACCACCGTCAGCATCGGATAGTCGGAAAGTGAATCGCTGTAGGCATGGGACAGGTCGAGGCGCAGGCCGTGTCGGACGCAATACTCGCGCACGCGGTTGGCCTTGTTGGCTCCCTCGACGATCGGCGGGATGACCTTGCCGGTGGCGAAGCCTTCCACGAACTGGAGCGAGTTCGCGATCAGATCGTCGGCGCCCAGGTATTCCTGAAGGGGCCGCATGGTGATGTCGATGGCCCCCGTGCAGAGGACGATCTTGCATCCCGCCTTCCGGCATTCCGCGATGATGTCCAGCGCGCCGGGATAGACGGCGGGCTTGAGCACCTTGTCACAGAGATCCTGGGCAAGCTCGACCAGACGGTCCTCGGAAAGCCCGCGGTAGGCGCGGTAGAACAGCTCGTTGAACGCCTTGCGGTTCATCCGGTCGGTGAGCGCGTAGAGAGGCGCCATCGCGAGCCCGCGGATCAGGCGCTGGGCGGTCCCGAAGATCGTTCCACGGTGGAAGACGTAGTAGGCGTACGCGTCGACGACGTTGGTGGAGATCAGCGTGCCGTCGACGTCGAAGAAGGCACCGCGATCGAAGCGCTTCTGCGCGCTCTCACTCACGGCGCCGGCCCATGAACCGGAGCAGGAACAGGAACAGGTTCACGAAGTCCAGGTAGAGCGCGAGCGCCCCGACCAGCGCGTGGCGCTCCTCGCCCTGCTCGCCCAGCGCGCGCAGCTTCTGCGTGTCGTAGGCCGTGAGGCCGGCGAAGATGACCACGCCAGCGCAGGACATGACGAACTCGACCGCGTTGCTGCGCAGGAACAGGTTCACGATGCTGGCGAGGATGACCCCGATGAGGCCGATGAAGAGGAAGCTGCGCCAGGCGTCCAGGTTCCGCTTCGTCACCGTCCCGTAAACGGAGAGACCGAAGAACGCGCCCCCGGTGATGAACAAGGTCGAGGCGATCGAGGTGGCGGTGTACGCGAGCAGATAGACGGAGAAGGTGACGCCGGAGAGGGCGCAGTAGGCGAGGAACATTCCCACTGCGGCGCCGAGCGACGCGCGCTGGACGACCGAGGCGAACATCCACACCAGCACCAGCTCCGCGATCCCTACGGCCCAGAAGAGGCCGGTCACTCCCACGAGATGGCCGTCCTCGATGCGGTAGAAGGCCGACAAAAGGCCGGGCGTGTTGGTCACCGCCCAGGCCACGATTCCGGTCAGCGCCAGGCCGAAGGCCATCCAGCGGTAGACCGAGGCCATGAACTCCGCGGTGCGGGTGCGGCCGATGGGTGCTGCCGAAGACCAACCGTCCATGTCGCTGTTCCTCCTCGAGTCCCCGAAGGAGCGTAACCGTCAGGGTCCGCGTCCGCCACCGCCGAGCTCTTCCCAAAGAGCGGCAACCCCCGCACAGCGCGCCGTGAAGACCGCTGCCAGCGCGGAGAATCCGGTGAGCGAGACGCCCGCGGCGAACCAGAGGCACGAGAACGTCTCCAGCGCCTGCGCGCACTCGCGCTCGAGGCGCTGGAGCGGCGGCTCTTCCGCGGGCGCGGGCGGACACAGCGCCTCGATCCACGGCGATGGCGTCCCCCGGCGCATCGACGCCCAGCGGACGGGCTGCCAGGTCCCGAGCGCACCCAGCAGCGCTTCGGCGTCTTCGCCCAGCCTGCCTTCGGCTGCTTCCTCGCGGAAGAGCCGGAGGGCGGCGGCCACGCGCAGGGATTGCGAGAGGCCGGCGTAGAACGTGCGGAAAGCGGGCTCCGCTGTCGCCGGATTTTCCGCCAACAGTCGCGCGAGCCACTCCTCCTGGGCGAAGGCGAAGTTTTCGCCGCGCTCGTCCATCTCGCGGATCAGGTCCGGGCCCCGCGCGGGCGGAAGCGCGCCCGCATCGGGGTCCTCGGGCAGAAGGAGCAGCGATGACGCGGAAGCGAGCCCGACCAGACGCAGGAGCGACGCGTGCGCCGCCACCAGCGCCGCGGCGGTGCCACCCTGCGTCGACTCGCGGCTCAGGGCAATGAAGAGGCCGGCTTCGGCGTGCGCCCGGCGCTTGAGCTCGCCGCGCTGTTGCGTCCGCTCGGGACGCGCACCGATGCCGTCGAGCACCGGTGGACCGGGTGGAAGCGGCGGCCGGGGCGCGAGCCCGCGCGCGAGCACCACGTCCCATCCCGGCGCTCCTTCCCACGCGTAGACGTCCGATTGCTGCGCGAGCGCCTCCAGCTCGGCGAGCGCCATGTCCGCCGGCTCGTGGCGGGTGAGCGGGAGCGCCGCGGACACGGCATCGAGAAACAGCTCGGCCACCTGGCGCGAGGTAGCCTCGCGCTCCGCGAAATCCGGGCGAAATGCGCCGAGCAGCGCCCGCGCAAGGGTTTCCTCCGCGGAAGTCATCCCGCGATCAGCCTTCCGGCGAAGAAGGTGGCAGCGGCTGCGATGGCTCCGACCAGGACCGTCTCCAAGCCGCTGCGCAGCCAGGGGCGCCCCGTCATTCGCGTCTTCGCCGATCCGGCGACGAACAGCGCCACGAGCGTGCATCCGACGGAAAGCGCGAACGCAGTGGGGACTGCGATGTGGAGCGCGTATGGGATGACGGGAAAGCTCGCGCCCAGGGCGTACGCCAGCGCCACGACCAGGCCGGATCGAAGGGGCGCTCCCGTCGGCCCTGCGGTCAGGCCGAGCTCTTCAGTCATCATCGTGTCCACCCAGAACACCGGGTCCGCGGTGACGTGCTGGACCATCTGCTCCAGCGCCTGCCCGCGAAATCCCTTGCGGGCGAAGATGGTGCGCACCTCCTTGCGCTCTTCGTCGGGGAACTCGCGCACCTCGCGCTCCTCGCGTTCCCGCTCGCGGAGGATGAACTCCTGCTCGCTCTTGACCGCGAGGAACGCGCCGAGGCCCATCGCGATGGTCCCGCCGATCAGCTCGGCCAGGCCGGCGAGCAAGACGATGCGGGTGGAGAACGCCGCGCCGTGGACGCCGGAGACGACGGCGAAGGCGGCCACCAGGCCGTCGTTCGCGCCGAACACGAGGTCGCGCAGCGAACGGCCGCCAGGACTGTGCGCCGCCTCCGTGTGCGTTGCGCCGTCCTCCCGTGTGCGGATGAAGTGCTTGGGCAGCCGCATGTGCGCAGCGCGACGACTTGCCACGTCTGCGGGGGAGTGACAACAGGCCGCCTGCCCACTATTCTAGCCGGAGATGTTGAGAATGATTCTCAGTCTCACTCTCGTCGCGGCCGCGGCGCGAGCGCAGCCTGGCGAGGCGCAGTCGCTGCGGCGGGTGGTGGCGCTCCTCGACTACGTCGCCGGCGACTATGCGCGCGCGGTCGGCGAGCATGGCGAGGTCCTCTCGCAGGCGGAGCACGTCGAGCAGATCGGATTCGTCGAGGATGCCGCTCGCGAGCTGCGCGCGGACGTGAACGGCCGCGGGGAGGATCTGGCGCGCCGGCTGGACGCCCTGAAGAAGCAGGTGGCGGACCGCGCGCCGCCCGCGGAGGTCGCCCGCGGCGCCCGGGGCATCCGCGACGAGATCGTGCAGCGCTTCAACGTCATCCTCCTGCCGCAGCGCGCCCCCTATCCGGGTCGCGGCGCCCGGTTGTACGCGCAGGCTTGCGCCGCGTGCCACGGCGTGGATGGGCATCCGAACCTCGCGCTCGAGCTTCCCACGAAGCCGCCGGACTTCCGGACGGAGGCAGGGCCGCTGACGCCGCAGCGGATCTTCAGCGCGGCGACGTACGGCGTTCCCAAGACGGCGATGCCCGCGTTCGATTCCGCTCTCACCGACGAAGAGCGCTGGGACGTGGCGTTCTACGTGCTTTCGCTGGCGCATCCGGCCGCTTCCCCCCGCGGTCTCGAGCTGGCCCGCGCGGCGCTGCTGCCCAGCCGGTACGCCGACCTGGCGACGATGTCGGACGACGAGCTCCGCGCGCGGCTCGCTGCAGCGGGACTGGGCGCGGGCGAGCAGGAACAGGCCTTCGCGGCGGTGCGCGCCGGTCCATTCGCCGAGGACGTCCAGGGCTCCCCGTTCGGGCTTTCGCAAGCTCGCGCGGCGGTGCGCACCGCCGTCGCGCTTGCGCGCAAGAGCGATCGCGCTGGCGCGAGGCGCACGCTGATCTCCGCCTACCTCGATCATTTCGAGCCGCACGAAGCGGCGCTCCGCGCCAGGGACGCAGAGCTCGTCCAGGAGGTGGAAGGCTCCTTTCTCGCTCTGCGCGCAGCCATCGACGGGCGGCAGCCGGACCTGGAAGCGCGCGCGGCCCGGCTCGATGGCCTGCTGGAAAAAGCCGATGCCCGCGGACCCGGCGGGGGGCTTGTTGCGTTCGTAGCCGCGCTGGCGATCGCGCTGCGCGAAGGAGTGGAGGCGGCGCTGCTGGTGGCGGCGATGCTCGCGCTCTTGCGCAAGGCCGGCCGCGAGGGCGACGCGCGAGCCGTGCACGTCGGGTGGATTTCCGCGCTGCTCGCCGGCGCTTTGACGTGGTGGGCATCGGGCATGCTGCTCCTGCACCTGTCCGGCGCGAGCCGGGAGCTCGCCGAGGGAGTCCTGCAGCTCGTCACCGCCGCACTGCTGCTCTACGCGAGCCATTGGCTGCTCGCGTCGCTCTCCGCGCGAAGGCTGGTGTCGTTCCTCTCGGCGAAGACGATGGCCGCGGGAAGCGCGGCCGTGATCCTCGGGCTCACCTTCGCCGCCGTCTACCGCGAGATGTTCGAGGTGGTCCTCTTCTTCCGCGGGCTCCTCCTCGAAGCGCCCGGCAACGGCGCGGCGGTCGCGGCTGGAGCGCTGGCGGGGCTGCTCGCGCTGATTGCGCTGGTGGCGGCGTTCCAGCGACTCGGGCGAAAGCTGCAGCCGCGCCCGCTGCTCGTCACCTGCGGCGTGCTGCTCTGCGCGCTGGCCGTGCTGATGGTGGGGCACGGGGTGCGCTCGCTGCAGGTTCTCGGCGCGCTGCCGCTGACGATCTGGGGCGCCTTCCAGGTCCCGGCGCTGGGGCTCTACGCGACGCGAGAGGGACTTTGCGCGCAGGCGTTCGTCGTCGTTGCGCTCATCGTGTCGGCGCTGTGGACGGCGCTTCGCAGGGATCGGCGAGATGGACCGGCCGATCGGCAGGCCGCTGCAGCCGCTTGATGCTTCGTACAGTGTTCGCTCGTGACGCCGTCGGAGAGATGCTACTTGTGGCGGCCCTTGCGGGGGAGTGCGACGGTGAATTTGGTGCCGTCGCCGTCATTCGAGGTCACCTCGATGCTGCCGCCGTGCGCAAGGACGATCTGCTGGACGATGAAGAGGCCGAGGCCCAGTCCTCCGGAGCGCGCGTCCCCGCGCCGTCCGGGCTCGAAGATGTGCGAGAGCACTTCGTGCGGGATGGGTGGACCGCCGTTGTGCGTCTCCAAAACCACGACGTCGGCCTCGCCGCGCAAGGTGACCTTCACGTCGCCGTCGCTGTGCTGCACGGCGTTGCCGACCAGATTGGAGATCACCTGCGCGATCCGGTCGGGGTCCCAGTCGCCCCAGAGATCGCCGTTCGCTTCGAGCTTGACCTGGCGCGTGAAGGCGAACTCCAGCTCTTCCACCGTCTGCTCGCAGATCTGCCGCAGGTCGATCCGGCGCCGGTGGATGGGGAATTCGCCGCCGAGCTTCGACCGCGCGAAGTCCAGCAGATCGTCGATCATCCGCGCCATCCGGTCGGCGCTGGAAGCGATGCGCGCCACCACGCGCGCCTGGCGCTCGGGAAGCTCCCCGTACCGGAGCAACAGGTGCGCGGAGGTCACGATCGCGGTCAACGGGTTGCGCAGGTCGTGGCTGACGATGCCGACGAAATGCTCGCGGAAGCGCGCCGTCCGCGCCGCCTGCGTTTCCCGCTGCTTGCGATCGCTGATGTCCACCAGGATGGCGATGGAGCCGGAAACCGCCCCGCCCGGATCTCGCAGCGGCGCCACGGAAAGCGCGAGGTCGATCTCCGTCCCGTCCTTGCGCCTGCGGCGCACCTCGCGATTGCGGATCACCTGGCCCGCGAGCGTCTCCTCCTGGATTGCCGCCGACTCCTCCCGCAGGTCGGGAGGCACCAGCGGAAGCGGCCGTCCGAGGACCTCGATCCGGGGCCAACCGAACAGCTCTTCGGCGGCGCGGTTCCAGATCTGCACCCTGCCGTCGCGATCGATCGACACGATCGGCAAGGGGGATGCCTCGATCAGCGACTCGAACGTGCGCAGGGTGTGCTCGAGGCGCGCCTGAGGACCCTCGCCCGTGAGGAGCGCTGCCGCCCGCGTCGCGATGGCGCGAAGGAAGCGCTTTTCGTCCTCATTGAATTTCCAGGCCGTCTGCGAGGAGACGCGCAATGCCCCGAGCACCTCTTCGCCCAATCGCAACGGCACCGCGTACACGGCGCGCGCGCCCTCGCTGTCCGCGACCTCGACGATCGCTCGCTCATCGACGGCCCGCGCGGACACGCTGTGGGCACCCGCCGCTTCCGTGGGCAGCTCGAGGCCAGCGGTTGCCCGCACCATCAAGGCGTCGTGCTCGGCGATCAGCAGCGCCGCGGAGTCCGCGGCAAGCGTCCCTTCCACGGCGAGCTGCGGGAGCGCGCGCGCCGACGTGTCGGATAGCGCACGCTCCAGAGCATCGAGAGCGCGGTGGGGCGTGGTGAGCGTTTCCAGCGTTGCTGCCTCGGCAGCGTCGACTTCCTGGCACAACGTGCGCGCCTCGGGGACGGTCAACGCTCCCTTCTCGCAAAGCTCGAGGATCGACTCGCGCAAGGTCGAGCAGAGCCGCGAGGCTTCCGCGGGCTCGACACCGGCGCAGGCTTCAGCGACGACACGCGCAACGCGCTGCGCGACGCGGTCGCGTCCGCCGCCGCGGAGGAGCCCGGCAAGCTGCCGGGCTGCGCCTGCCTCGCCCGCCATCGAACAGGAACTTACGCATCGGCGCCCGGGAGGCGGAGCGGGGATCGCCCGCTTCCGCCCAGCGGGCGATCGAGCGGCTGACCGCGGCGGGTTCCCGATATATGTTACGGGCATGACACCCGCCCTGCTGATGGCCCTCGTGGCCGCGGTGGCGCCTGGGCAAAAGGCGCCGGCGTTCTCCGTGGAGACGACGAGCGGAAAGAAGACGCTCGACGACTACAAGGGGCAAACGCTGGTGCTCGCCTTCTTCCCCAAGGCGTTCACCGGAGGCTGAACCAAGGAGATGTCGGCGTTCCGCGATGTGCAGACGAAGTTCGCCGACAAGAACGCCCAGGTCCTGGGCGTCTCGATGGACGACCTGGAGACGCAGAAGCGTTTCGCGCAAAGCCTGAATCTGCCCTTCCCCCTCGGCGCAGATCCCGCCGGAGAGACGGCGGACAAGTACGGCGTGCGCAAGGGGACGTACGCCGGCCGGGTGACTTTCGTGATCGGCGGCGACGGACAGGTGCTCAAGGTCGTCGAAGGCAAGGACGCCCTCGATCCCAGTCCGGCCCTCGACGCGTGCCCGCTGCACCGCAAGAAGACGTAGGCGGCTACCCGGCGCCGGCGGCGCGCTCGCGCTCGCGCGGCGGCACGGGATCGAGCAGCCCCCGCTCGCCGCAGCAGGTGGGCGGGTGTGTACCCTCCCACGCCGCCGCCCAGAGCTCCTCCGTTTCGACGAGGAGCCGCGCGACGGCGTTGCGCCCGACGGAGTCTGACCTATCGAACTGCACGCCCATCTCGCCGTCCTCGACCCAGACGACGTGCGCGTACGACAGGTCGTGGAAGGCCAACCCGCCGGCGGAGAGAATCCTGAGCTCGATGCGATCCCCGGAAGCGAATCCGAACATTCCGCGGAGACGAGCTCCACCGGGGCTGAGGTCGCGCATGCGGCCCGTGCTCACGCGGTGCCCCGATCGCGCTTCCACGGGCTCGTCGCAGCCGATGCGGACGCCGCGCCGCACCGCCTCCGTCGGCGGGATCTCGCGCAGCGGGCGCGTATCGGCAATCTGAAGCCAGGTGCCGGCTCCCTCCACGCGCCCGGCGACGCGCCCGTGCAAGAGGCGGGTGACATCGCCCTGATCGAACGTCATCGAGAGGCAGACGGGCGTATCGGGAAGGAAACGCAGCTGGTCGTCGCGGACGAAGAACAGCGACTCGCCGCGGACGTCGTGGATGTGCGCGCGAGCCTGCTCGAGATTGGCGAATCGGTAGCGGAGTCGCGTGTCGCTGCGGCCCTGGACGGTCAAGATCCCTCCCATGCGAGGACGCGGCTACATGAACCAGAACAGGGTGTAAAAAAACAAGGACCACGGGTGCGTCGCGGACGCAGTTCCGTCACACCGCCAGCAGCGCACCCTTCGCCGGCAGCCCGGTAGCCGCCGTGATCGCGCGGCAGTAGAGCCGGACCTGCGCGGCGTACTGCGGGTGGGATTCCGGCCGCGCATCGGTCTTGAAATCGACCACCGTCCAGCCCTCGCCGTCACGGAAGGCGAGGTCGACGACGCCTTCGAGCAGCGTGCCGTCGTCGAGGCGATGGACGACAGGGTCCTCACGCCGGCACTCGCTCGACTCTGCCGCGCGGCGGAGCAACGGGTGCGCGAGGGCGGCCTCGACCGCGTGCGCCGCGGCTTCCACTTCCTCGACGGTCGCGCCCACCAGGCGTCCCTGCACCGCTGCGGCGCTCGCGATCGCGCCGGACGTCGCGCGCAGATCGATCCCCGCGAGCACCGAGTGCACCAGCGTCCCGAAGCGCCTGCCGCCGGGACGCGATGAAGTCCGGACCTCGACTGCCGCCAGTTCGACAGCCTCCGCCGCGGTCGAGGGAGCGCGGGCGGTGGCTGTCTCGACGTGCAGCGATGGACGCTGGCCGCGCTCGACGGTATCGCTGCGTCGCTTCTGCCATTGCTCGTGACCCTGAGCCGCGACTCGGGCGGCGCCTTCGTCGACGAGCAGCAGATCGCGCTCGCGCATCCAGTTCTCCACCTCGCGATCGAGCTCGAGCGACCGCGGGTCCCACCAGACCACCTGGTGCCCGCCCGACTGCGGACGATGAAGCCCCGGCGGCACGGCGAGCGCCGTCAAAGCTCCCTCGGGCCGATCGATGACCGCCTCGTTGCCAAAGGTTGGACATCCCGGAGCCGCGCCAGCCTTGCTCCGAAGGAGCGGCGCCGGATGGAGCACGGGATTCAGCGGCGCAAGCCAACCCTGCAGCTCCTCGTCGGCGACCACCGGAGCCACCAGGAGGTCGCGCGCCCGAGTCGAGGCCACGTAGGCGACGCGAATCACCTCTTCCCGGTCGCGCTGCAAGAGCGCCGGCGCATCCGCGAGCAACTCGCCCGGAGCGCACCCGGCGAGCGGCATTGCCCACACTTTCCGCTCGGGATCCACGAAACGCGACGGCAGGCGAGGCGCCGCGGGCGCGCAGGGATCGCAGAGGATCACGACGGGGAACTCGAGCCCCTTGGCCTTGTGTACGCTCATGATCCGGACGCCCTCGGCGCCTTCCTCGACGACCGGCGCTTCCGCTGCGTCGCCGCGCTCTGCCTCGGCGGTGAGCCGATCGACGAACGCGCGGAAGCTGCTCGCGCCGGCCATCTCGAAACGGCGAGCCAGATCGAGCACGCGGAGGACGTTTGCCAGCGCCTGTTCTCCCGCGGGCCGCAGGGCGATACCGGCATGGGCGCGCGTCGCGTCGAGCAGCCGCGAGAAGGTGGCCGCGATGGGCCGGCGGTTGCGCTGCCGATGCAGCTCGCCGAGCAGCGCAAGGGCGTCGAAGACGGCGGACTCGGCGGGACCGGCGTTCGCCGGCCGGGGACGAAGCGGATGCAGCCGTCCATGTCGCTCGCGGAAGAGGAGCAACGCGTCGTCGCCCAGCGCGAAGAGCGGCCCTTTGAGAACGGCGAATACGGCCAGCTCGTCGTCGGGCCACTCGATGGCGGTGGCGGCGGCGCGCATCGCCAGCACTTCCTCTCGCGCGTGGTACGACCGCCCGCCGACGAGCACGTGCGGGATCCGCCGCGCTTCCAGCGCGTGGACGTATCCGCGGGTGAGGTCGCCGCCGTAGTTCCGCATGCGCTTGAAGAGCAGGCACACGTGCCGCGCCTCCACCGGCACCGGCTCCTTGCGGTCGCGCTCGCTCACCTTCCAGCCACTCTTCGTCAGCAGCCAATCGATGAACGCCGCTACCGCGTCCGGATACGACTCCTCGATGCGGAAGTTCGCGACCTTCTCCCGCTCGCCGTAGATCCTCGGCGCCGGCAATGCGACGACCGCCGGCTGGCCTTGCACTTCGCTCCGAAAGGGATGGAGCGCGACGTAGCTGGCCTGCGTGCCCCCCTGCATCACCGGCGCGAACGCCGCGTTCACCGCCTCCTGGATGGACGGGCTGGACCGGAAGCTCGTGGTGAGGTGGAGAAGCTCGGCTCCAGCCGAGAGCAAGAGCTGCTTCACGTCCTCGTAGAGCGCGATGTCCGCGCGCCGGAATCGGTAGATCGATTGCTTGGGGTCGCCGACGACGAAGAGCTTGCCGGGAGCGGGCCGGGCGTTTCTCCAGCTCGACTCCGAGGGATCCTCCGACGCGATCAGGAGAAGGATCTCGGCCTGCAACGGATCGGTGTCCTGGAACTCGTCCACCAGCACATGGGTGAACCGTTGCGAGAGCTCCGCCCGGACTGCGGCGTCGTCGCGGACGAGATCCCTCGCCCGCAAGAGCAGGTCGAGGAAGTCGAGACACCCGGCGCCGCGCTTCAGCTCCTCGTACGCGTCGGACAGCGGGCGAAGCTCCTCTCGCAGGCAGGCGGCGAGGTCGGAATCGGCGCGGTCGAGAAATGCCTGCAGCTCGGCCTTGATCGCGTCGCGCTGCGCGAGCACCGACGCCTTTTCCAGATCCCTGGCGAACCATTTTCCGCCGCCGCGCCAGTTCCAGAGGCGCCGGCGGCAGAGCTCGTGCAGCTCCGCCTCGAGTCCGTCGCCGTCGCGAGGGCGCACGCTTTCGCGGCGCCGCAGCTCGGCGACCCAGCGGGCGATGCCGGCGATCGATTGCGCCGCCCAGTCGTCGGGACGCTGCGCCCTCTGCGCGAGCTCACCGAGCTCTGCGAGGCGCGCGATCTGCTGCTCCAGGCCTGCCTCGCGATCGAACGGTTCGCGCCGCCAAGGTCCCGAGAAGTCGCGGTGCTCCGAGAGGTCGCGCCCGGCCTGCCGGAGCAGCTCGCGGGGCGGCGTATCTCCGGGGCGCACCTTTCGCCGCAGGAGCCTGCGCACGCCCTCCAGCGGCGAGGCGATCACCCGCTGGAACCAGCCGTCGAAGGCCTGGTCGAAGAGCCGATCCTGCTCTTCTCCTGCGGCCACTTCGAACACCGGATCGACGCGGGCTTCCACGGGCCGTTCCCGGAGGAGGTCGGCGCAGAAGGAATGGATGGTACCGATGGGAGCGGCCTCCAGCCGTTCCAGGGCGGCCGTCAGCCGGTCGCGCTCTTCGACGGTGGCCGCCGCGCGCGCCTCCTCCAGCTCGGATCGCAGGCGCAGCTTCATTTCACCCGCCGCCAGGTCGGTGAAGGTGACGGACAGGATGCGATCGAGCGTGGTCCGGCCGGTGCGGACGAGCGCGACGATCCGCGCCACGAGCTCGGTGGTCTTGCCGGTGCCAGCGGCCGCCTCCACCACCAGGGTGGCGCCGAGATCCGTCTGGATGCGCTCCCGCGCCCTGGCGTCGGCGAGGGCGGAGGTCATGGCATGCTCCTGAGCTGCACCAGGGCTTGCAGCGCTTCCGCCGGCTTGCGCCGGGTCCGTTTCCACTCGGAAGGCCCGCAGACGGCGAGGTAGTCGCACCGCCCGCATTCCCTCTCGTCGCGCGGAGCGGCGGGGAGGAAGCCGCTGGAGACGCCCTCGCTCACCGTCTTCGCCAGCTGCGCCACGCTGCCGCGCGCTGCCACCTCGAGCGCGACCGAGACCGATTCGAACTCGCCGGCATAGGTGCAGTAGTAGAGGCGCCCTCCTTCGACGCGCGATCCGGGGAAGAGCTTCTCGAGGGCGAGCGCGTACAGCGCCGGCTGCAGGGTGGCGCCGCCGCCGATCACGGTGCCCTGCTGCGCCCAGGCCTTGCCGGTCTTGTGGTCGGTGGCCCGCAGCGCACCGTCCGGCGCGCGCTCCACCAGATCGATCGAGCCGCGCAGGCGGATGCCTTCGTCGAGCGCGACCGGATCCTTGGTGCTGTGCGGATCGCGCTGCGTGGTCTCCGGCAGGCCGAACGACAGCTCGAATCGCCACGGAGCCCAGCCGTCATCCTCGCTGATCCGCCGCAGCCACTCGCGCAGGTCGACCTTCACGCCGGCGATGCAATCGTTCCAGACCCGCTCGATGGCCGGCGCCAGCTTGTCCTGCCAGCGGCTGGCGACGCGATCCACCACCGCCTCGAGGCGCTGCTGCGCCGCGCCCGGATCGCGAATGGGCAACGCGCCCACCTCCGACAGTTCGCGCAGCAATTCGTATTGCGCTTCGTGGATCAGCGAGCCTCGCGACAGCGGGTCGATCTCGTCGATCCCTTCCGGAACCTCCCGTGGCGCCAGCCGGTGGATGGCCTGCAGGACGAACTTGTACGGACACGCGGAGTAGTTCTGCAGCGCCGTGGGAGAGTACGGGCGCGCCTGGGGCTGGTGCGCCTGCAGCGCCTGAAGAGCTTCGTCCGCGGGCTGCACCAGCCCATCGGCGGGCGTCCAGCGGCGGAGCCACCGGCGAGCACGGCTGCGCAAGGCGCGGCAGAGGTGGGCGTTTGCGGCAAGCAGGTACGCCGCTGTTCCCTTGCTCTCCTGAGGATCCCGAAATGCACGGCCGAGCAGCGCCAGGTCGTGCTCGGCTTCGTCGATGGCATCCCCGGGATTCGCGGGCGCCGGCCACCCTGCCCTCGCCGGAGCCGCCTGCTCGGCGCGCCGCGACAGCTCGGAGAACGGCGGCAGCGTCCCTTCCGCGGCGCGAACCACCTCGAGCCCGTAGAACGACGGCACCCGCGCCCGTCCCTGCGCGAGGTCGATCCGCGGCCAGGAAAGGACGAGCTTGCCTCGGGCCGAGCCCGCCGCCAGCCTCAGCGCGAGCCGCTCCGCCGCGATGCGATCGATGGACGTCTCCAGCTGCGCGAGATCGCGCCGCTCGGCGTCTCGCAAGAGCGGATCTTCCATCACCTTCTGCGGGAAGACCTTCTCCGCCAGACCGGGCACGAACACCGTCTCGAAACTGAGGCCGCGCACCGCTGCGACGGGCGCGACGAACACCTTGCCGTGTCGCTTGCCGGAGGGCGGAATGGACAGCTCGGTCAGCCGGCGCGCGAGAACCAAGCGCACTTCGGCGAGGGAGACGGGCCCGACCGGACCCATGGGAGCAAGCTCGGCGAGCAGCGAGAGGACGCGCGCAGGGTCTCGCAGAGCGCGGGTGGCGAGCGCGCTGAGCGGGTCCAGCCACGCAGCCCAGGTCGCGCTCGCGGGAAGCGACGCGAGCGCATCGAGCAGAGGCAGCGCGAAGTCGCGGAGCGATCCAAGGTCCGCGACCTCGCGCTCGATGCGCTGGGCCTTGGCCTCGTCTTCGGCGAAGGCGGAGAGAGTGGTTCGAAGCTGCGCCTCGAGCCCGTCCAGCCTCCGCTTCCAGCGGTCCCGGCCGCCGATCACCGCCGCATCGATCAGGAGCTGCTCCCAGCGCCACGGAGCACGCAGGGTGCCAGCCACCACCGGCGCCTCGAAGTCTTCCGACGCCCCGGCGTCTTCCGCGGGAGCGGGGTCCTCCGGCAGGGCCGGAGTGAGCTCCGTATCCGGCGGCACCCAGCGATCACCGGAAGGCGGCGCTTGCGGCGGCGCGCCGGAGACGGCCTGCGGAACCTCGCCCAGGCTCAGGTACTCGGCGAACCGGCGCGCGGAGAGGCCGTCGGCGGCGCAGGCAAGCAGCGCGAGAAAGGCGCGTCCGGCGGGATTGGGCTTCTGCGTTCCCGAGGCGAAGTGCGCGGGGATTCCGGCGCGCACGAACGCCTCCTCGAGCAGCGGTCGATACTGGAACGGCGACCGGAGCAGCACCGCCATCCCGTCGAACGGAACGCCTCGCTCCGCTTCGCTGCGCACCAGGCGGGCAATCTCGACGCATTCGCGGCTTTCTCCCGGCGCGGAGAGGAGGATGACGTCGTCGCCCGACGCCGCAACGGGCGCGGTCCCTTCGACGAACAGCCGCTGTTGCACTCGAGCCAGCGAGGTGTCCGTCGCCTCCCGCAGCGGGCGCGGCGCGACGTCGAGAGCGCGCGAGATTCGCGTCGCATCCGCCGCCGGGGCGATGGCCAGGACCGGTCCGCGGAGTCGGGCGATGAAACGCTCTTCGAGCGCAGCGCGGAGTGGAAGATCGACCAGCAGCGCCGGCAGATCCAGCAGCGGCGACTCCGCTTCCAGGGCGAGCCGGAAGACCGCAGCACGGTCGGCCAGGGCTGCCCGTCCCAGCTCGGTCTCGTATGCGTCGAGTACCCGCCCGAGATCTCCACCAGGTCGCGCTCCCGCGAGGCGCAACTCCTGGATCGTCCTCGAAAGCGCCCGGGGCAGGCCCGGCTGGGTGGCGACGGGATCGAATTTCCCCAGCCGGCCGCGGAGCTGATGGACGACTCGCGCACACACGGCCTCCACGCCGAGCGGCGACAGCGGAGACAGGCCGCGCTCGGCCATGGCCTCGGCAGCAATGACGGCGGCCAGGCGCCCCAGCGTGAACCGCTGCCAGCCGAAAGCCGCCCCCGAATCGGCGGCCGCGCCGCGGACGACCTCCGCCGCCGCCTCCTGCGTGCCGGCGACGACGAGAGCACGTCCCGCCGGGCCGCGCTCCCGCAGCCAGGCGCGCGCCAAATCGAGCCGGGCGGAGGCCGCCGCGGATGTGACCAGCTCCCTCACATCGCACAGCCTACCCTATGGGTCCGACATTCCCCGCCGACTTCCGTTTTGCGAGAGTAGAAAAATGCTCCTGATCCCGGTGCGCGTCGAGGACGCGGAAGTCGACCGGATGCCCGCGGTTTCCATCGGGATCGCCGCCGTCTGCGCCGCCGCGTTCGTGCTCACCTGGGTGGTGCCGAAGAACCCGGACGGCATGCGCGCCGAGAGCTTCCGGGAAATCCTCCGATATTACGAGGAGCATCCCTACCTGACCGTGCAGCCGAACTTTGTCTACGACTACGTGCGGCCGGAAGCGCGCGCGACTCTGGAAGGGATGCACGAGGACCCCCCGGTCACCGTCGACGAGGCCACTCGCGCGCTCGAGCAGACGCACCTCGACTCCCTGATCGGAGACTTCTCCACGAGGGCGGAAGCCGCGCCGTTGCGCCGTTTCGGCCTGGTCCCGGCGCGGGGGCTGCTGCAGCCCGGCTGGCTGACGCACATGTTCCTGCACTTCGGATGGATGCACATCCTCGGGAACCTCTTCTTCTTCTATCTGGTGGGGCCGCTGCTCGAGGATCTGTGGGGGCGCCGCTTCTTCGCGGTCTTCTACCTGGTGGGCGGCCTGATGGCGGCGCTGGCGCACTTCGGGATCGATCCGCGCTCGACGGTGCTCATGGCGGGCGCCTCGGGCGCGATCGCGGCGTGCATGGGCGCGTTCACGTACCGGTGCGCGAACCGCAAGATTCGCATGGCGTACATGATCGGCTTCATCCGCCGGGGCACGTTCCTGATCCCTGCCTGGCTCTGGGGCGGATTCTGGTTCGCCGGCGAGGTCTTCAGCCTGGCCATGCATCAGACCGAGGGTGTGGCGGTGATGGCGCACGTGGGCGGCTTCCTCTTCGGATTCGCTGCCGCCACGCTGATCCAGAAGACCGGGTACGAGGCGCGGTCGCTTGCGCCGTCGGTGCAGCAAAAGACGACGTGGACGCAGCATCCCGGAACCGAGCTGGCTCGCGCCGCCCTCGAGCGGGGCGACAATGCCGGTGCGGCGCAGGCCTACCGGACCGTCCTCGCGGAGCAGCCGCTGGATCGGGAGGGGGCCGTGGGGCTCTCGCGCATCGAGCAGGATCCGGCGCCCGCCCTTCCGCTGCTGCAGAACCTGGCGACGAGAGGCGACCTTGCCCAGGCGTGGCTGGTGGCTCTGGAGCTTGGGGCGGCGTTCGACCCCGATCGCGTGCCGGACAAACTCGCCTATCAGCTCGCCGGCGCCACCGATGCGGCATCGGATGCCGGCGATCTTCCAAACCTCCTCGACGCTGCCGTCGGACGCAGGAAGGGGGCGCTCGCGGCGAAGGCCCTGCTGCGCGCGGCAAAGCGGTGTCTGGCATCCGGCGGTACCGACGAAGGGCAGGCGCACCTCGACGCGGCGCGCGCGCTGCCGGATCTTGCGCCCCAGATGCTCGCGCAGATCGAAGCCGCCGCCGGAGGCCGCGATCGTCCGGCTGCAGCGCCCGCGGCCGCCGCCGGTCCCGCCGCGGCGGTGCGCGTGCTCGCGGGCAAGCTCATCCGGGTGGCCGAGGACGCCCTTCACGTCGAGGTCTCGCCGGGAAAGACCCGGCGCATCGAGTTCAAGCGCCTCGTCGGCGTCGCGGCTGGAGTCGTCGCCACCGCCGAGGGTTCCGCCATCCTCACCGACTTCGTGCTGAGCTGGGGGAATGGCAGCGAAGGCCCCTCGGCACTCCGCATTCCCGGCGCGCAGCTCGGCCTGGGATCGCTCTTTCCAGGCGTGCCCTCGCGGGAGGCGTATTCGAAGTTCCTCGCGCATGTGCTGGCGAGGATCGTCGGGGATCCGTTGCCCAGCCGGGACGCGCTGGCCGCCGGCGAATACCCCCGTTTTCCCAGCATCGCGGCGCTGAACACGGCGTTCTACGGAAACGCGCGTTAGAAGCCCGGTTTCGTATGGGCGAATTGCTCCGCATCCCTGCGCGCGGAGATGGCTTCGCGCTCGCCGCGGAGCTGTTCTTTCCCTCGTCGCCCCCGAAGGCGGCGGTGCTGGTGGCCGGCGCGATGGGCGTAAAGGCAAGCTTCTACGCGCCTCTCGCGGAATACATGTCCCGGCGAGGCGCGGCCGCCCTCACCGTCGACTATCGCGGCATCGGCGGCTCCCGTCCCCGCCGGTCGCTGCGGCACTTCCACGCCACGTTCCACGACTGGGGCGAGCGCGACCTGGCCGGTGCGCTCGAGTGGCTGGCGTGGCGCGTGCCGGAAGTTCCGCTCCTCTGGGTCGGCCACAGCGCCGGCGCGCAGTTGATGGGGCTCGTGCCGGACCCCGCGATCGGGGCCGCGTTGTTCGTCGCCGCCGGGACGGCGTACTGGAAAGGATATCGCGGCCTTCCCCGCGCGATCATGGCGTCGCTCTGGTACGCGCTCTTTCCCGCGGTGCTTGGGATCGCGGGCTACCTGCCGATGAGCAAGCTCGGCCAAGGCGAGGACATCCCCGTGGGCGTGGCGCGCGAGTGGGCGCAGTGGGGGCGCGATCCGCGCTACGTCTACAGTTACGCGGAGCCGCGCGGAGGTCTCGGGTACTCCCGGTACGAAGGTCCGCTGCTGGCGATCTCCATTGCCGATGACAAATATGCACCGCCGGCTTCGACCGCGCATCTATTGTCGCTGTACAAGCGCGCGCGCAAGGAGCAGCGCACCATCCGGCCGGCGGGAAAGCCGATCGGACACTTTGGCTTCTTTCGCCGGCCCGACCTCTGGGAGGAGCCGGTGAGCTGGCTGCTCGGGAGAGTCGACGGGAATGTCCGAACCGCACGCTGAAGAAACCCCGCATGGAGACGGCGGCCAGGCTCCCGCGGAGCACGAGCAGACTGAGCGAACCAGGAAGCCGGGTGCGAGGGTCCGGATCGGGGTGGGCCTCGCGCTGGTGGCGGTCGCCGCTCTGCTCTGGTGGCTGCACGCCCGCAAGTTCGAGGACACCGACGACGCCCAGGTGGATGGATACATCACCGCGGTCTCCTCGCGTGTTCCCGGCACGGTGCTCCGCGTGCTCGTCGAGGACAACCAGCCGGTGAAGCAAGGCGACGTGCTGGTCGAGCTGGACGCCGCCGACCTGGAGGTCGCAGCCGCCCAGGCGCGCGCAGCGGTGGCGCAGGCCCAGGCGGCATTCGCCGCGGAGCAGCCGAGCGTCTCCATCACCGCGACCTCGAACCGCGCGACCGTGCAGAGCACCGAGGACGAGGTCGCAAACACCGAAGCCGACCTCGAGGCGGCGCGGCGCGATCTCGATCAGGCGCTTGCCAGCAACCGATTCGCGCAGCAACAGAAGGAACGGGCCTCCCAGCTGCTCGCCTCCAACACCGTCCCGCAAGCGGAGTTCGATCAGCGTGCCAGCGCCGCGGACGTGGCGCAGGCCGCGGTGGCCGCGGCGCGCAAGCGCGTCGATCAGCGGCAGGCGCGACTGCAGACGGCGCAGGCGCGCCTCGTCGAGGCGCGGGCGAATGCCCCACGGCAGCTCGTGGCCCGGGAAGCGGGCGTCTCCGTCCGCCAGGCAAACCTGGAATTGGCGCAGGCCCAGCTTCACCAGGCGCAGCTCAACCTCGGCTACGCGAAAGTGGTCGCGCCGGTGGCGGGCATCGTGGGCAAGCGATCGGTGAACGTCGGCGACCGCGTGCAGCCCGGCCAGCAGCTGATGTCGCTCACGCAGAACGGCGAGCTGTGGGTCACCGCGAACTTCCGGGAAACGCAGATCGAGCGGATGCGACAGGGACAGCACGCATCCGTCCACGTCGACGCGATCGACCGCGACTACGAGGGTATCGTCGAGAGCTTCGCGGGCGCGACCGGCTCCCGCTACAGCCTGCTGCCTCCGGAGAACGCGAGCGGCAATTACGTCAAGGTCGTCCAGCGCATTCCGGTGCGCATCAAGCTCGAGCAAGGACAGCCGGAGATGGAACGCCTGCGTCCCGGCATGTCGGCGGAGCCCAAGGTCCGCGTGCGATGACCCCCCAGGAAGCTGCGGCGATCAGCCCCGAGGAGTCGCTCCGGATCACGCACGAGCAGGGCTGGACCGGCGGTCACAATCCCTGGGTGGTGGCGCTGGTCGTGACCATGGCGACGTTCATGGAGGTCCTCGACACCGCCATCGCGAACGTCTCCCTGCCGCACATCGCGGGCAGCTTGTCCGCGAGCATCGACGAATCCACCTGGGTGCTCACGAGCTACCTGGTCTCGAACGCGGTGGTGCTCCCGATCAGCGGCTGGCTGGCGACGCGCATCGGCCGCAAGCGGTTCTATCTCACCTGCGTGATGCTCTTCACCATCAGCTCGTTCCTCTGCGGGCTGGCGCCGAACCTCGGGCTCCTAGTCTTCTTCCGCGTGCTGCAGGGCATCGGCGGCGGCGGGCTCGGGCCCTCGGAACAGGCGATCCTCGCGGACACCTTCCCGCCCGCCAAGCGCGGAATGGCGTTCGCGGTGTACGGCATGGCCGTCGTGCTTGCGCCGGCCATTGGGCCAACCCTGGGCGGGTTCATCACCGATCACTACTCGTGGCGCTGGGTCTTCTTCATCAACGTGCCGGTGGGGATCGCCTCGATGTTGCTGTCGTCGCGCATCCTCGTCGACCCGCCGCACCTGGTGGAGGCGAAGAAGCGCGTCGGTCCCATCGACGGTGTCGGCCTTGGCCTGATCGCGGTGGGCCTCGGCGCGCTCGAGTACGTGCTCGACAAGGGGCAGGAGGACGACTGGTTCAACTCGCACACCATCGTGATCTTCGCGACGGTCGCGGCGGTCGCGCTGGTGACGTTCGTGCTCTGGGAATGGCGGCAGGAGCACCCGGTGGTCGAGGTGCGCCTGTTCAAGAGCGCGACGTTCGCGGTGTCAAATCTCATGATGCTGGTGCTGGGCATGGCGCTCTACGGGAGCACCGTGCTCCTGCCCCAGTACCTCCAAGTCTGGATGGGCTACTCCGCGCAGGACGCCGGGATGGTGCTCTCGCCCGGCGGGTTCACGGTCATTCTGCTATTGCCGCTGGTCGGGCGGCTGGTCTCCAAGGTCGACCCGCGATACCTGATCGCCTTCGGCTTTCTGATCCTCTCGGCGGCGCTGTTCCACATGGCGCACACGCTGTATCCGGGGATCGACTTCCGGACGGCGGTCCTGATCCGGATCTACCAGAGCGCCGGGCTGGCGTTCCTCTTCGTTCCCATCAACACCATGGTGTACAGCGGCGTGCCGCCCCAGAAGAACAACCAGGTTTCCGGCATCGTGAACCTCGCCCGGAACATGGGAGGCGATCTCGGCATCGCGCTGGTGACGACGCTCATCGCCCGGCGCTCCCAGTTCCATCAGGCGCGCCTGGCCGAGCACGTCGTGCCCTCGGGCGACCTCGGCGCGCGTCTGGCGGGGATTGCAGAGCACCTGCAGCAGATGGGCATCGGGGCGGCGCAGGCGACGAAGATGGCGTATGGGCAGATCTACGCGCAGGTAATCAAGCAAGCGCAGACGCTGGCGTACCTCGACGCGCTGCTCATGCTCTCGATCTTCGCGGCGATCATGGTTCCTTTGGTGCTGATGACGCGCCGGGTAAAGCCCGGAGCAGCAGCGATGGGACATTGATCCTGGGCGATACTGCTGTGCATGAGGATCGCGTACGCCCTCGGCGAGGACGACCTGGCCGCGGTGCTGATGCAGCAGACGCTTTGGCGGCGGGACCGCGTTCGCGCCTGGTTCGAGCGCATTCGGACCGGACCGGTCTGGCGACACCTCATGGTCAACGTCGGTCCGGGCGCGCTGTTCGGACTGATGCTGTATCCGGTCTGGCTGTGGCAGGTTCGCGGAAGCTGTCCGCGCTCGGCGGTCGGCGGGATCTACGTCGGCGCCTTGGCCATCGCCGTCGTGCTCGGAACGGCTCTCCAGCGGTGGAGGGCGCCGCCCAGGCTCCGATTCAAGGCGGTCCATCGCTGGTCGGCGAGACGCCGCCTGGAGCGGTCCCGTGCCCGATCGGTGCTTGGCGACGTACAGGTCGCGGTCGAGGAAACCGGCTTGCTGCGCGTCAACTCGACCGGCGAGCTCAGGGTGCCATGGTCCGAGGTCATCGCGGTATTGAAGTCGCGCTCGATGCTGACCATCCTGCTTTCGCACGACCGCGTGATCGTTGCGCCGCGCCGCGCCTTTCACGACGACGCTGCCGCTCGCGCCTTCCAGCGCGAGATCGAGCGACGCAGCTCGAAGCAGGCCATCGAGGTGGCCGACACGCCTTGACGCCTGCGACGGTCAATCCGGCCACGGAGCAGTCATCGTCACCGCCACGTCGGGCTTGATGCGCAGGGCGCCGAGCATGGCGGTATACGGGCGGATGCCGAAGTCCGGCTGGTGGATCACGGTCTCGATCACCGCGCGGTCGCCCTCGCGGCGCGCGAGCAGGCTCAACGGGCGTTCGCGGCCGCGGATCGAGAGCGTGCCGTCGATTTGCATCTCGGCCGGCGCCACGGTGGCCGCCACGGTGCTCGACCGGAAATCGATTGCGGGATGCCTGCGCGCGTCGAGCACGTCCTGTGCAATGGTCGCCTCGATCTCGCGGCGATCCCTCTCGGACAGGGCGCGCAAGTCGTCCTTGCCGCCGGCGCGTGCGCAGACGACGCGGAGCGAGGACGCGTCGAACCGGGCGTGAATGCCCTGGTCATCGACGGCGATCTCGAATCGCTCGACGCGGAGCTTGAGATCGTGGGCCACGCGCGAGAGGAGGCCGGCCTTGTACGTGAAGAGCAGGCACTCCGCCGTCGTCGCGTCGAAAGAGACCGGCTTCATAGAGAGAAAAGTTTCCCGACGGGGGTCCCTGAGGTAAAGCTTCCGCAGTCGCTCGACACCACTTCTACCCGGAGCCAAAGATGGCCAAGAAGTCGCTGGAATCGCTCGTCATCGCAAGCAAGGCGAAGGGCGTCCTCAAGAAGGCGGGTTGCAATACCGCCGGAGACGCGTTCGCCGCCCTCAACGAATACATGTACTGGCTCCTGGAGCAGGCGGCAAAGCGCGCCAAGGCGAACGGCCGCAAGACCGTGCGCCGCCACGACTTCATGAGCTGAGCTGCCGTTCGGCCAGCGTCCGCTCTCGACACGGACGCTGGCCTGGCGCTCGCCGTCAGGGGGCGCTGGCTGCCTCGAGCACGCCGAAGCTGCCGTTGCGGAAGGAGACCAGGACCTTGCCGCCGTCAATGGCCAGAGCGCGTTCCATGGCGACGTGGGCGACCTCCGGGTGGCTGCTGGTGTCCGTCAAGTAATTGAGGTCCTGCGCCTGTCCGCCGCTGTAGAGCGCGGCATGGAGCCCGAAGACGTAGGTGTCGGAGGTGCGTCCGGCGAAGTAGCCGTCGAAGTCGGACTTCTGGGGCCGCGCCCTCAACAACTTCGGCGTCATCGGCGGCTGCGTCGGCGCCGGGCCCTACCCGAGGCTGCATTGCAGCGTCGGCCTGCCCGGCGACCTTTCCGTTTCTCGATGGCGACTACGTCGGCGAGCGGAACGATCGCCGTCAGCCGGACGAATCGTTGAAAGGCGGCGCGGGCTTCTTGCTCCGAGGTGGCGGTCCGCAGGCGTGCCTGGGTCCCTTCAAGGAGCTTCGGCAGGTCCACCAATTCGTTCTCTTAAAGGAGCGGCTTGAGGTACTCGTAGCCGCCGCCGTGGACGTCCTCGTCGGAGAGGCCGTCCTGATCGTTGCCGGGGATCAAATAGACCGCGTCGGCTTCGACGTTGGCAAAGTTGAGCATCGGGATGGTGCCGATCAGGCGCCCGAACGTCGTCCGCGTGAAGTACTCCGACTCGGGCATGTCGCAGCGCTCGCCCAACGTCATGTCCGCGTTGCTGTTTTCCTCGAGGAGAAAGATGAGCGTGGCGATCACGTATCGCTTGTCGGCCGAGATGCGGTTGATCTCGTCCGGCGCGTCGCCCAACTCCTCTTTTTCCGTCGCGACCGCGCCCTCGAGCTCGCTGGACCACTCCTCGAACTCGTCCCCGGCGCGGCCGCCGCGGATGAGGTCCCAGAAGCCATAGTCGAAGGCGGAGACCTGCTCGTCGAGTACCGCCGTGACCCGCTTCCAGAAGGCGCGCTTCTCGACGAGCGACTGCTCGCTGGAGGATTGGGCAATGATCTCGTGCAAGCGCCCTCGGAAAGAATCGACGGGGAACGCCTTGATCACGACTTGCACGCCGAAGAACGTCTTGCCCATCAGCTGCTCCCCGATGAACCGGCGCGGCCGAACGAGCCGCTGCGCCCGGTGCGGACGGCGGTGATGGAGCCGGTCGACCTGGATGTGCGCACCGAAACGCGGCCGAAGCCAGAGGGCTTCTGCTTCCCGATGCCGGCACCACCGCCGAGGGTGCGCGAGGAGAAGATCGTTGGCCGGGGCGCCGGCCGATATTCGGCGCCGCGCGAGACCTGGGGCAGCGGCGATGCGGTGCGCTGGGTGAGCGCAGGCCGTCCCGGCGCAGCCGAGTGCCAGCCATAGGTCTGCCAGAAGAGGAAATGCGTGTGCGCGTGGCCCCCGTAGTAGTAGCCATGACTCTGCGCCTGTTGCGCGGGCGGCATCAGGTCGCTGAGCGGCATCACCTTGACGTCGATCGAGGCGTCGCGGAACGCGACGAAGTCGGCATTGAGATCGTCGAGCTCGCGCATGTCCGACTGATCCGGGGCGATGTAGAGCAGGCGGCGGATGCCCAGTGACTGGAGGTTCGTCGGCGTGGGGAGCCGCGCGACATAGCGGTTGTCGAATTGCGTCTCCTCGTCGGTGTAGCGGGCAAGCCGGTTGCGATCGAGGACGAAGACCGGCGGTGCGCGGCCCGTCCGGGATCCCCGCAGTCGCATGAACAATGGCCGGTAGTACAGGACCGCCCCGAGCGTGAGGTGCGAAGGAACCACTCCCAGGGGATGGGGCCAGTTGTCGAGCACGAACACCGGATCGAAGCCCGGCGCCATGCCGGCCGCGACTGCCACGGAAGTCGGCCCCTGGACGTCGAGGATGACGGCGACGTCCTGCGGCGTCTGCTCGCCCGCAAAGAGCGAGCGGATGGCTGCCCCGCGGAGCACGTCTCGATTCTCGGGTGCGGGGGACAGAGGGGTGAGGGAGGCGCGCAAGCTCGCGCTTCCGGGATCTGCCGGTGATTGAAACAGGGTCGGCACGTAGAAGGGCGCGAGCGTCGCCTGCGCGGGAGCGAGCTCCAGCGCCAATCTGCCGAGCGCATCGCGCCACCCGGCGCCGCCGTCGATGTCCACCGCGCTCGCGTTGGGGAAGCGCAGCGCCGCGCCGGCATGTCCGACATTCCAGCCCTCGCGCCGTTGGAGCTCGAGGGCGTCCATGGTGATGTCCACCTCGTCGCTCTGGCTGAGAAGCCACGCCAAAAGCCCGCCGCCTGCCGCCGGCCCGAGCGTCAGTGCGAGGGCGAGCAGCGCGTTGCGGCGACTGATGCGATCGGGCGCCGAGCGCTGCAGCGACTCCTGCCACCAGCGCGCGCCGACGAGATCGTCGCGGTCGGCGTACATCTGCCGGAAGAACGGTCGCGGCGGGAGGATCTCGGTCATGACGCGATCAACACCGGAGCAGAGAGGGCTGCGCGGTCGGTTCCGTGCGGCGCCAGGCGCGCGTAGAGGCCTGCGGCCTGGCCTCCGACGAGAAAGACGCCGTGGTTCACGGCGCTGATGCCGTCCTCCTGCGGCCGCGGGCAGAAGCGCCGCTGCGCAATCCAGCGGCCTGGCACGGCCATCTCGAGCGAGTCCTTCCAGACGCCGGTCGGCACATTGGCGCCGATGACGACCTCATCACCTTCGCAGCCATAATCCGACTTGATCACCCACTCCTGCTGCTCGGCGATCAGCTGTGCGCGCGGCAGGGTCTCGAGGCGCAGGGTCTGCGGAAGGTAGCGGCGGATCGCGTCGCGGCTCTGCGTGGAGAAGAGCTCGATCTTCTCCCACATCAGCGCCATCGCGCGTTTGTTTTGCGCGACGACTGCGCCGAAAGGATTGATCACCGCGCAGGTGCCGGCGACCGCCGCCCCGAGAATGATCGCGAGCTGTTCGGTGAGGGGCTCTGGATCGGGGACCGGCGGCTCGTCGGCCCAGGCCGGGATCCTTTCGCTCCACCAGTCGGTCTTGTAATGGCGAATGAAGACGTCGCAGGCGGTGTCGAAGAGCCCAGCGCGGTGCCCTCCAAACCGCCGCAGGTTGAAAGGCGACCCGAGCGTGACCTGCCATCCGCGCTCCTCGAACCAGCGGCGGTACAGCAGCACCATCGACAGGTCCTCGGGCATCTCGGTCGGGTAGACGAGGCCGACGGACAGCGGCCGCCTGGTGCCGGCGGAGGCCGCGACCATGGCGCAGAAGCGATCCCCGATGGCCCGGTTGGGATCGGAGAGGTGCGCATGCGCCTCCGCCACCGTTGCATTCAGCAGAACCGCCTCTGCCTCGCCCGTCGGCGTGTCGCAGTTCAGCTCGCAGACCATCGGGCCGCAGTCGGTGAAAAAGACATCGGCTCGGGCGATGCCGTGCCAAAGCGGTGCCGAAGCGCACCAGAGCGCCTGCTGCACGGGCGTCAGGCCGAGGAACGTCGACACGAGGCCGGGGTCGCCCGCGCAAAGAAGGCACAGCTCGTTCCAGGCGGCGGCCATCTCCTCTGCTGCCCGGTAAAGCGCCGCCTGTTCCGATGCGCGCAGCACGATCGGCATTTGCCGGAATCGAGGCTCGCCCTCGAACCAGGGATCGGAGATGACGCCGCCCGCGGTCAGACGCTCAGCGAAGGCGGAATAGTCCGTCATGCGATCCCGGTGAGGAGAAAGGCGGCTGCGAGATACGAGACCGCCTCCACCGCGCTTGCTCCGACGTTGCGTTCCTGCGCAACCAGCCGATCGAGGCCGCCGCCGCGAAGCGCGAACGGCTGTCTCAGCAGCAGCATCTGCACCAGGAGCTGGCGCACCGGGTAGAGCACGAGCACCGAGAGCAGCGCGAGAGCATAGGCTCGCAACGACTGGCCCCAGGCGACAAAATCGCCTTCCGCGGCGTGGCCGACGATGACGGCGATGGCGAGCGTCGCCCCGGCGTAACTGAGTGCCGCGGCCACGTTCTGGCCCATGATTTCCTGATCGTCGGAATACGAGGTGAGCGAGCGAAAGAGCATGAGAAACAGGTGCAGAGTGGCCTGTGCGATGGCGAAGAACACCACGGAGATGCCGAGCGTTCCGACGTCGTCTCCGTATAGGCAGCGCCCGACGATGAGTCCGGTCGCCGCATAATGGGCGGCCGCAGCGACGCCTGCCGCCTCGTTGCCGCGCGCGATCTCGCCCGGCAGCCGGGAGCGCAAAAGCACGCGGATGCCCAACGATCCGACGAGAGCGAGCAGCAGCACGGCGCAGCCGCCGAAGACCGTCGTCCAGAGCAGGTCGGCGCGCCAGTCGTCGCCGTGAACGCAGCCCTGGATGGCCGAGCTGACGATGAATGCCACCCCACAGATGAAACCGGCACGGACGACGCCACGCGCGGCGTTGCGGTGGATCACGTGCGACCGTGTATCACGACCGGATCGGGCGCCGGCGTCGGGGAGGACCGCTCCCTCGCGGAAGACGCGCGCCAACTCATTGACCAGGGTGCGCTGCAGCGACGTTCAAAACAGTAGCGGAATTCGGCCTCGCACTGGCTGATAGTCGGCGGTCGCGGTTTCGCTGCGCCTCTCGGCGCCAGCGTTCCGTGGCGACCCCTGTCCCCCGCTCCGCGCCGGGGCGCTCATGTCCGCGCTTGCTATCCGAGTTGAGGAAGCTCGAGGTCCGTGCTTCGGTCGCGACTCGGCGTGCGCTTGATGACCGGAGTCTTCTTCGCCTTCATCGCGTCCGCACGCTTCACCGCGAGCGGGGCAGCGGGGTGGGACCGCGCGGTTGCTGCATTGAGCCGCTCATGGCTATGCTCGGGCCCCGCGGCGATTGCCGACGTTCCCTGCAAAGACAATGCAGCCGCGACGACGGCCGCGATTTTCCAAGCTCTCATTGGATTCCCCCACTGCTAGACCGGCACAGGAGCACCGGAGTGTCTTTGTGCGGTAACATTGGAATCCAAGGCGCAGCAACGGAGCCAAAGGGAGGCTTCGTCACACCCCGCCGCATATAGGGATTACAGGGGCCCTGAGCGTCTCGCTGTCGCGTGCCTCAAGAGCTATCGCGAACAGCTACCTTGCAAGGGCTGATCCCGCTTTTTTTACGAAGGAGACGTCTTCTCGCGGTCGATGGCGGGCGCCGGTTTGCGCTCGGCGGGTGATCCGGCGCTGTCGGACAACTGCGGTGCGACGTCCTTCGGCTCTGCATGCACCGCCGCGCCCACGTCAGCTTCGTCGTGAAGCGAGTTCAGGCCTTTCTTGAAACTCTTCAGCGCCTGGCCAAGGCTAGCGCCGAGCTGTGGCAGCTTGGAGGGGCCAAAGAAGAGCAAGGCCAGCGCGAGCACGACGAGAATCTCTCCGACACCTAGCCTCATTCCGTCCTCCGACGCCTCGCGGCGAGCCGCGCCTCCCGCGGCCCGCAGGAGTGTATCTCCGGAAGGCTCGGCCGGCACCGCCATCGAGATTGAGCGAGCGGTCGCTCTCAGGGCGAGGACCCTTACGAGGCGGAAGGGCCAACCCGAAAGACCTCAGAGACCTGGCGCTGGCGTTCGTCCTCCGTGATCGCGCTGAAGGTGGAGCGATCCGCGGTAGACGACGGTGCCGCCGCCGACCGGTCAGGACCACTCTGAACTGTGGCGGACCCTGATGCATCCGTTCGCGTCGGCGCATTTCGCGCGAACCAAAATGCGCTCCGGAGGGAGCAACCGTCTGCGAAATTGTCGTCGGTGCTCGGCCCGCGCAAAGCTCGCACCGGCGGCCAAGATCACAGGAAAGGCTTCAGCGCAGCGAGCTGGTGCGCTTCAAGTCAATCGCCGCCTGTCCTCCGGGCGTGAGTGGGCCGTGGCGAACGACGACTACCTCTGGGTTCCCGCCGATACCGACTTCGTCGCTGACGGGTCGCGCGACATCCTTCACCAGCGCCTGGAAATTCTTGCCTTCGATGCCGGTCTGGAAGTGCGCAAACCAGTTCGCCGCATCGGCGGCTGAATCCGCCATGCAGTGATGATAGAGGGTGTCGCCGTAACGCCGGACTCCGAATTCGCGCATGCTTCTCTCCTCATTCGGGCGCGAGCAAAGATAGGCATCGAGCAGGCTTGCGGCTCGCCCCGCAAAATAGTTCGCCGATGCGTCAGCGCGCGGCTCGGATGGAAGCGGCTCTCCACCAGCCTTCACTGTTGCAATGCTCGCATTGACCCCAGACGCGGTCGATATCCATCCGCTTTCCGTCGCGCTCTTCGATGTGGCTCAAGTGGCGGCTGGTCTCGGTCACTTTTCCGTAGCACCGCGCGCAGCTTGCGATGCCGCGCTCGTCGACGTGACAGTGCGTCGGGTCCACAAAAGCCAGTATATCACCGCAGCTGAACTTCCCGGTCGGCCGGGCGCCTCGTCATGGGCGGCGCACTTACATGGTTGCGACGGCTGGGCTCCGTGGCGATTCGAGCTGGTCGTTCGGCCTGCCGGAGACCACGCAGCGCGATCCGCACAGCACCAAGGATCCGGTCGCGCTCGACGAAGGCACGCGGTCTTGTCGTCGCCGTCGAGGCTCAGATCTCGCGCCGATCGCCCGCGCGCACAATCGCTCGCGGACCGGCACTCTCCGTGATCCGCGAGCGGAAGGGCGAGCCCCTCCCGCTCGCGACGCCTGGAACCGGATTGTCAGATGAGTCGGGGAGACACCCGTCTAGCGGGCGCCCAACAACCCGGGCCACACCCGCCGGGTGCACTCGTCGCTGTTGGCGATCACGGTCCCGTCGGCGCCGACGGTCGCCGCGGTGCTCTTGGTGTCGAACGTGCCGCACGAGAGCCCCGAGGGCGCGACGACCTCGACCGAGGGTCCGCCCGAAGCACCCCGCGGGACGATGCGCGAGGTGAACGCATACGCCTTCCTGCCGCGGACGACGCGGAAATCATGATCCGGACGCGAGGCCAGCCAGTCCGGCGGGGACTTCGGCGCGCCGAGAGGCGGAACGACGGCCACCCACTTTCCGTTCTGCATGACGGCGACTCCGCCGCCGATCAACGACTGCAGGATCGGGGGAGCCGCATTTCCCGCGACGAGGACGAACCAGTCGCCAGGCAGGGAGCCGTCAGGGGCGATCCACCGTCCGAGCAAGTCGCCTGCCGGGCGTCCCGCCACTGCGTCACTCGCGATGGTGATCAGGACGTTGCCTCCGTCGTCCCCAGCGGCCGCGCTCGGGGGCGTCGGGGCGGGCGATCCGCCAACGGACGTGGACCATTTTTGGCTGCCTGCGTCGTCGTACCAGACGACACGGCTCGCGCTTCTCAGTCCGCTGCCGCAATACCCCATGAGCAGGACGCCTCCTGCAGAAGTGCGCTGGAGGGTCGCACTGCAAAGGAAGCCGCCGATATTTTGAGACGGTCCCGAGCCGTCAGGAACGAAGGTCCAGAGGTGCAGATAATCGTTCGGCGGATCGGTGGGGTTGCTCAGGCGGTCGAGGCCGAAGAACCCGCTTTCTCGGGGGATCACCGGGCCGTACGCATGCAGCGTTCCGAGATGCGCGCCGCCGCGGTCGTACGTGGCCCAATTCTTCGAGGTGGTCAGGTCGGAGCTGCCGGAGAGGGCGACGTTCCCCGACGAGTCGGAGGTGCCGGCGAAGCCGCACGCCTCGGCTGGCGGAGCGATCGCGATGGAGGTGGCGTTCGGATCCGCGCTCAGGCCGTCGCACTCGTTCGCGACCGTGCCGCCATCCGTTGCGGGACCACCGTCTGTGCCGCCGTCCGTTGCGGGACCCGCGTCGGTGGCGCCGCCGTCGTTGCCTCCCGCGTCGACCTGGCCCGGACCCGTCGATCTGCTCCCGTTCGACGAGCCGCCGCACCGGATGGTGCCGAGCGCGAGACAGAGCCCGAACGCGAACACACGCAGTTTCATGGAGTCCCCGACAAAGAAACGTAGACAGGAGCCCGCAGGCGAGCCAGAGGCGGGCGCTCGCCTGGCCGGTCACGTCGATCGCCGGCGTCTCATTTGGTTGGAGCGGTTGGCGCCGGTGCAAACCCACTCGCGAGCATACGCGTCGGTCCACGGCAAGGATGGTTCGGCGCCCAGGCCCGGCAGGACGACCATTTCTGCAAGGGACCGATCGCGTTCGACCCGGTACTGCAATCGGGGTCTGAGATGCTGGTGAACTTCAGCGCAATGCTGCCGACTTGGTTGCTGTCAGATGCAGTCTCCGGCGTCGGCGCAAAACCGTCCCCGCATGCAACACTGGTCGGGTCGGCAGTAATGCCCATTGCACAAACGACTCGCCTGGTAGCTCGAATTTGAGGGTACGGCTGCGCTTTCATCCTTACATGAGCGGTCCTGGTCCTGCGCAGGCGCTAGTTGCGTCATATTCCCCAGACGA
>Ga0209474_10000328_pt1 | contig 55065 bp, 51 predicted proteins | sample GraSoiAngelo_145_FD_185902 | JGI IMG/M metagenome (GOLD analysis project Ga0209474, IMG submission 185902) | Grasslands soil microbial communities from the Angelo Coastal Reserve, California, USA - 14_1009_05_20cm (SPAdes) (version 2) | ecosystem: Environmental > Terrestrial > Soil > Grasslands...
GCAGTGCCCGATCACATGTTCAAAACGATTCCCTTATCGAACCACTCAGAACTGCCGGCATGGAACTACACAATTCGCCCCAACTGAGGATGACAAAATGCCAAATTATTTATGCGCAGCCCCTTAGCGGGCAAGGCGGTCGAGGATTCGGCGGGCGCGTTCGAATTCGGTGAAGCGCGTTTCCTCTTCGCGAAATCGGCGGGAATGGGAAACTAGCGTGCAGCCGGAACGCCGCGTGGGATGCTTGAGGTGCAGCATCTCGTGAAAAAGAACGTATTCCACGGCGCATCGCGGCACGCGAGGATGGTCGAGGCGCCGATTCAGCAGGATCTGGTTCGGCCCGGGATCGTAACAGCCAAACTGCCGCCGCCACGCGCGCAGACTCCAACCGATATGCGGCCGATGCAGTTCTCCTGCGAAATACTTGCCGTTCAATTCGTCAAAGAGTTTCTCCAAATTGAAGTGTCGACCTTGCGCGCCGTTGTGACGCAGGCGAACGCGACGTCGGCGCATGCGGTTCATGCGGCTGCGCGTGCGGCCGGAGCGGGCATATTGCAGGTAAGGTTCGACCAGGGAAGCGGGAGGTTTGCGGCGATACACGCGCGCGAGCAGAAGCGCCGCTGCCGCTTCCAGCACGGAAAGAGGCGCGCGGCGCAAAAGGTCAGAGAATCGCACGTAAACCACTTCTTCGCGGCGGCGAATCGTAAGCGTCAGGCTGGAATAGGGATAAAACTCGACGCGAAAGCGCGGGGGACGTCCGCCGCAGCCGAGCCGCGTGAAAATGCGCTGAAAAAGGGCGTGGCCTCCGGGTAGCGGCTCGGTTTTGGGAGTTGAATTCATTCCGCTTGGATCGCTTCCTCAACGAACGAAAGTAGCTTATAACGAGTCTTCAGTTGTAAGTTTCCTGTTTTAAGTAAGAGAAAACATGCCTTTCCGGGCTTGCTTTTATGTTTCGTTGCCAATTGTAGCTCGCGTGCGTTACGCGAATCCTTTCTCCAGGAAACCGCTCGGTGCTGCAAGGTCCATATTGGACACACTGAAGAGCAAAGGCGGATCCCTCGGGGCGCCATCCGTGCTTGCGGCGGACGGGAGGAGGCGCAACTTTCTTTTTTGCTTTTTCCGCGTCGTTCATGGCGTCTTGCGTGCCTTCGATGGCATCATCCAAATTGTCTTTGTATAGCTCCAGCTCCGGTCCATTCGCAGAATATTTTTGGAGAATCGGCAGAAACTCTTTGGTGCGAGAAGCCATCAGGTCAATGCCCTTGCGGATGTTTTCCTGTTTTTCGATTCCGAGCTGCATCACATCCGCCGCGTCATCGACGCACCCGATGTAAGCATTCAACAAAGCGTTCAGCATTTCGGCGTGCCGGTTTGACGAAGGGTGCTCGATTTCATACTGGAATTTTTTCAGGCGGTCTTCCGCAAAACCGAGAAAGAGTTTAATGCGTTCAGCGGAGGTTTCCGCATCGCGGATCTTGTCCGCTTCGAGCGCGCTCAAATAGTCTTTTTCCTGTGCCGCTCTCACACAGGTGGGGGCTGAAACCAAAAGCAGGCAAGAAGCAAAAAGAAGAATTGAGGATTTGAGTTTCATGGTTATTTCTCCGCGGTGGGAGCGGGCGGCTTGCTATCAGCGGGCCGATGAGGGAAGAGCAGGCGAATAAGCTCGTCGTCCATGGCAATCAGGTCCTGGCGCACGATTTGCAGCGGAGGCTTGTAAGGCGCGGGCGCAGCGAGCATGGAATCTTCCACCTCGCGAATCCCCCGCTTCACCTGCATTTCCATCTGGCGGTAGCCGTTGGAATGTTTTTCGGCGTCGGGATGCTGCTTCTTCAAAGCCTCGAGCGCGGCGCGGACATTGTCGCGGAATTTCTCCATGGTGGCGTCGACAACGTTGTCATCGCCTGCTTTTCCTGCGCGCCGCGATTCCTCAAACTGCGCGTCGGCCAATTTGACCAAGAGTCTTGCTTTTTTGACCGAATTGTTCTCACGATCAAACTTGGCCTGCAATTCCGCAACGCTTTCTTGCGCAAAGGCCGGAAAAAACATGAAGGAAACCATGGCCGCGCAGCCGAGCGTTTGCTGAAGTTTCGGGGGCACCTTCATCGGTCACTTCTTGCCTTCGAGCATTCGTCGCAGGACCTTACTCCGCTCTTGAGCCTGCCAGACTTGATCGGGATTTTTGTTCTGGTCGAGCTCGAGGAACTTCTGATAGGCCTCCAGGGCTGGCTTCGCCTGGTTCAAGCTATCGTAACAGAGTGCGCGGAGGAACCAACTCCCTGCTCCGGGAGTCTCCAACTGATCCATCCGGTCGAGGGACGCGAGCGCAGCAGAGTAATTTTTTGAGAGATAGTAGGTGGAGCTGAGATCTCGCCAGTAGTCGGCGTTCTTGGCGTCGAGCTGGGTGGCGGCTTTGAGCTCCTTTTCGGCGTTGAGAAAATCGCGCACTTGCAAAAACGTGCGTCCCAGGCCGCCATGAAGCTGCGCGTCGTTTGGCGCAAGCACCATGGCTTGATGCAGCGTAGCGATGGCGTCGGTCCATTTCTTCTGCGCAATCTGGATGTCCGCGCGGAGCTTCAGAGATTCCACGGTGGACCTGCCGGCTTCGGCGCGATCCAGTTCGGCGAGGGCAGCGTCATTTTGACCTTGATCCATAAGGAAACGGACATAGCGAGCATGCGCAGCGGCATCATCGGGTTTGAGCTCGAGATACTGGCGATAAGCCGCGACCGCTTCGGGCTTTTTCTGTGCTTCGAGGCTTTCTGCCAAGCCACGACGCCCGTCGACTCCATTCGGCTCAACTTCGACAGCGCGGCGGAATCGCGCTTCGGCTTCCGCCGGCTTGCCGGAGCGGAGAGCCATCCAGCCCAGATACCCGAGCGCGGTGAGGTCCTTGGGGTCGAGATGTAAGAGAGCTTCAAACGCCTCAGCCGCGCCGGCACGATCGCCGGAACGATCCAGCGCGACCGCAAGGAGATAACGCGGGCGGCTCTCCGCGGGAAGCAGCTCGACGGCTTTGCGAAGAGGAACAACTGCGGCAACATCTTCGCGGCTATCCAGAAGCAACATACCCAGGTTCACGTACGCGGCGGACATTTTCGGATCGAGCGTCGCTGTGCGTTCGTACTCGGCACGTGCTTCCTTCGTTTTCTTTAGCGCTGTGTAGACGTAAGCAAGCTGAAAATGCCCGTAGGCAAAGTCCGGTTGCTCGGCGAGAACTTTCTGAAGGGGCGTGATGGCGGCCTCAAACTGCTTTTGGTCGATGTCGCGCTGGGCTTCGTCAAGCAGATCGTTGAGAGGATTGGCAAGCTTTTGCGTTTTGGTTTGGCCGGCTGGCTTTGCTTTTGTGGAAGTCTGCGCCCGGGATGCAGAAGAATTATTCTGATAAACCGCGGGATTCCCTCGCAAAGCCTCGGAATAAAGCTGAACCCCTACAGGGAAATAAACGGACAAAGCGCAAAAAAACGCGAGTGCGGAATTTCTAGTGAAGGGCAAAGGCGTCATGGTTCAGCCGGAGTTTTGCTTCCATTCGCGATGGTAGCTGAGCCGCCGTTGAGTTCGGATGCTCCGTTGGGCGGACGCTTTGCCTGACCATTCGGCAGGCGGGCCTGTCCGTTGCCATTCAAGACGCGCGAGAGAAACCTGCCCGTGTGGGATTGCGTGTTGCGGGCGACCTGCTCGGGAGTGCCGGTGGCAATAATCTTTCCGCCTTGGCCGCCGCCTTCCGGCCCCAAGTCGATCAGCCAGTCCGCGGACTTAATGACGTCGAGATTGTGTTCGATGACCAGAAGAGAGGCGCCGCCTTCGAGCAGCTTGCGAAAAGCGCCGAGCAGCTTGGCAATGTCGTCGAAGTGCAAACCCGTGGTGGGCTCGTCGAGAAGATAGAGAATTCCGGAATTATCCGTTTGCGTGAGATGCGCGGCGAGCTTCAGGCGCTGCGCTTCGCCGCCGGAAAGCGTGGTGGCGGATTGGCCAAGGCGCAGATAACCGAGGCCGATTTCGTTGAGGATGCGCAGCTTCGCAACAATCTTGGGAACGTTGACGAAGAAGGACAGCGCTTCGCGCACCGTAAGCTGCAGCACTTCATGAATATTTTTTCCGTGATAGCGCACTTCCAGGACGCCGCTTTTGAAGCGTGTGCCGCGACACTCTTCGCAGATGAGTTCGACGTCGGCGAGAAACTGCATTTCCACAGTAACCGTGCCGTCTCCCTGACACGTTTCGCAGCGCCCCCCGGGCACGTTGAACGAAAAATGGCCAGCGGAGTAGCCGCGGCGCTTGGCGTCCGGCGTGTCTGCAAACACTTCACGAATAGCATCAAAGGCTTTCAAATACGTTGCGGGATTCGAACGCGGCGTGCGCCCGATGGGAGACTGATCGACGATCACCACCTCCCGGATGTTGGAATCGCCCTCGAGGCGATCGCAAAACTCCTTTACACTTCCGCCCACACGCTTCGCAGCGAGCGCTTTGTACAAAACGTCGTGCACCAGCGTGGATTTGCCAGAGCCGCTCACACCGGTGACTGCGGTGAGCGTGCCGAGTGGAATCATTACATCGAGATTTTGCAGGTTGTGCAGGCAGGCGCCGAAAAGGCGGAGGAATTTCCCGGCGGGCTTGTGCCGCTTGTTCGGAACCGGAATGCGCAATTCACCGTTGAGGTAGCGGCCGGTGAGCGATTGGGGTTCCTCGAGAATCGCGGCGTAAGGGCCGGCAAATAATAACTTGCCTCCAAGTTCACCCGCGCCGGGACCAAGATCGATAACGTGATCGGCGCCTTGAATGGTGTCGGGGTCGTGTTCAACGACGAGGACGGTGTTCCCGAGATCGCGAAGCGACTTGAGGATATCGATGAGTCGCTGTGTGTCGCGCGGATGCAAGCCGATCGAGGGCTCATCCAAAACGTAAAGCGCGCCCACGAGGTGGGAACCGAGTGACGTCGCGAGTTGAATGCGCTGCGATTCGCCACCCGAGAGCGTCGAAGTGAGCCGGTCGAGCGCGAGATAGTCCAGCCCGACTTCATCCAGGAATTGCAGGCGTGTACGAATTTCTTCCAGAATTTTGTCGGCAATTTTTAGTTGCGTTTCGGAAAGCTGCAAGCTCGAAAAGAACGCTCGCGCCTCTTTAACGGTGAACTTGCAGATATCCGTAATGGACTTTCCCGCGAGGCGCACAGCGCGCGCTTCCGCACGCAAACGCGTTCCACCACATTCGGGACACGTGGCATAGCCGCGGTAACGGCTCAGGAAAACACGCACGTGCAGCTTATATTTTTTTCGCTCCAGCCACTGGAAGTACCCTTTCACTCCCTCGTAATCATTTGCGGGATCGCCTTCCAGCACCAGGCGCCGCTGCTCCGGGGAAAGCTGCCGCCAAGGAACATTCGTCGCGATGCCTCGCACCCGCGCCCACGACTTCAAATCCTGGAAGAGACCGCGATAGCGCGGCTTGGTCCAAGGCTCGATCGCTCCTTCTTCGATGGATTTTCCAGGATCGGGAACGACGAGATTCAGGTCGAAATCAATAGTGTTTCCAAAGCCCTGGCAGCGGGGGCAAGCGCCATACGGATTGTTGAAGGAGAACAGCCGCGGCTCTGGCTCCTGGTACAGCGTGCCATCGTTTTTGCATTCGAAGCGTTCGTTGAAGCTAAGGCGCTCGGCTGCGTTCCCCGAGCTATCAGCGATGAATTCAAGAATGGCTTCGCCATGACCTTCGCGGTAGCAGATCTCGATAGAGTCCACGAGGCGCGGGCGCGATTCGGGATTCACCGCCAGGCGGTCTACCAGGACGTACACCGGTTTCGCAAAATCCACATCCAGCAACGTTTCAGGCGACGAGAATTCGTGCACCCGTCCGGCTTGGTACAAGCGATTGAAACCGCGCTTTTGCAATTCCAGCAGACCTTGACGCGCTGCGTCCGCGGAAGGAGAAGCCGTGGTCTTCTTGCTCGATCGTTTCGAAGCGCTCGGCACAGCAGGCGCCGCGATGCGAAATTGATAAAGAACGTAAAACCTCCGCCCCGGTGGCAACAACAAAACACGTGCGGCGATTTCATCCGGGCTGTCCTTGCGAACCTCTGCGCCGCATTGGATGCAGAGCGTTTGCCCGCATCGCGCGAACAACAACCGCAGATAATCATAAATCTCCGTGGAGGTCGCCACCGTCGAGCGCGGATTGCGTGTGGAATTTTTCTGGCGAATTGCTACCGCTGGAGCAATCCCGGAGATTTCGTCCACGTCCGGCTTTTCCATGCGCTCGAGGAACTGCCGCGCGTAAGCAGAGAGCGATTCGACATAGCGGCGCTGGCCTTCCGCATAAATCGTGTCGAAAGCCAGCGAGGATTTGCCCGAGCCGCTCACGCCGGTGACGACAGTGATGGCGTTGTGCGGAATGTCTACCGTGACGTTTTTGAGGTTATGGACGCGGGCGCCCCGGACGCGCAAGGCGTCCTGTTCCGGCTTCGAAATGTCCGCCGCTGCGGTGATTTGTTTAGTCGCCAAAGCGAAGCCCAGACAGCAGGTTTCGAGTCTACTGCCCAAACTTCAAATTATAAAGCGGCTGTCAAACGCGAGCAAACCAGCACCTTGCGGTCATCTATAGGTGGTATAGGAATTCGTTACGCAACAAGAGCCGCAATGTCTCGAAACCTTGCTGACGCAGGCGCTTGCGGTGCGCTCTGACCTTGTCGCGGGACGACTTGGATCTTCCCCGGGCCCCCATGCTCATCTCCAAAAATGGGTTACCTGTAACCTAGCCTCCTGCGGAAGTCCCGGCTGCATTTGTCTCCCAGCCCTCAGCCTCCGATTGTGGATTACGGTTCCTGGTTCAGAACGATCTCGCCAATTCCGCCAGACACCTTCAGGTGAATCGTGGTAGGCGATTTTCCATACGCTTCGTTGGTGTACGAGCCCCCCTCTTCCTTGAAGCCGTGGGTGCTGATGGAACCGATACCACCGGATGCCTGAGCGATGACGCCGATCTTTTTGGGCAACCGGATATTGGCCTGGCCCACACCGCCCTCTATGTCCGCTGTCAGATCCGCCTTGCGATCCCCGGTCAGGTCCACGTCCACCTGGCCGGCTCCCAGATGAAGGTCCAACCGCGTGAGGGGGATGTCGCGAAAATCCAGATTGCCCTGACCCGCGCCCATTTCCACGCCCAGCTCTAAAGGCAGATCCTTGCCGAACCTCAAATTCCACTCGTTTCTCGAGTTGCCAAAGTGCACGGGATGGGAACCCTGGGAGATGGTGATTTGCCCCACCCCATCCGTGACATGGTAGTCCACCCGAGGTTCATCGAAGCTCCCCGTAAACCTGAAATCGGCGTCCAGTGCATGCGCAGAATCAGAACTGATGGTCAGCTCACCCGCACCCATCTCCAATTTGGCACGCGCGGACTTTGCTCCCTGAAGATCCACAGTTTGAGACGTGTGGCTCTCGCGGGACGAGAACCCGTGCCTGCGGGCAACCCCGCGGCCGTGCCAGAGCAGCAGAACAAGCACGAGAACAAATGCCAGAATGCCCACCGTCGAGCCAACCGAAATGCCGGAACGCGGGTTGGGATTACGGCTTCTTTGAAAATTGTCGTAAATCATTCCCAGCCCCACGAAGACGAGAATGAGCGGCCAATAATCCAACAAGACGGACCAAGGATCGAAAGCCGGACGCCAATTGTGCACCAGGAAGAGAACACCGAAAGTTATGAGTATAATCGGCAGAACCAAAGACGCTCGCCGTGGATTGCTGTCCTCGGGCATGGCGCACCTCCACCACCTTGTACTACGCATGCGAAGGAAAAATAGTTCAGCGGCAAGGATACCGTACAACAACCGGCTAAGGTAAACCTCGTGGGGCGCCCGGCCAGCGCGCAACTGTCGGTGAAACGATAGTTCCTACAAGGAAGCTTTTCTCTCTGCGCGAAACTCGCAATTATTGGGGTGTGATAGAGTTTTGGCAAAGGGGTGAAGACCAGCGTGAATATGTACAGGAGAGTCTTCTGGATTGTGCTTGATAGCGTCGGGATCGGCGAATTGCCCGACGCTGCAGCCTATGATGACGTTGGAAGGAACACGCTGGGCCACATCGCGGAATCGCGATTGCTGCAAATCCCCAATCTGGTGCGGCTCGGGCTCGCCAACATCGCGCCACTGAAATTCCTGGGCCCCACGGCAGCTCCATTCGGCGCCTACGGCAAGGGTGCAACAAGATCTCCCGGAAAAGACACAACCACGGGCCATTGGGAAATGGCCGGAGTGTGGCTCGAACAAGCCTTCCCTGTTTATAAGAACGGGTTTCCCCGCGAATTGATCGAGGAATTCGAGAAGCAAACTGGCGCAAAGACCATCGGAAACAAACCAGCGTCGGGAACGGAAATCATCAAAGAACTCGGCGAGGAGCACATCCGAACCGGCAAGCCCATTGTGTACACGTCCGGCGACAGCGTCTTTCAGATCGCCGCGCATGAAGACGTGATCCCCATCGCGGACCTCTATCGCATGTGCGAAATCGCGCGCAAGTTGTTGGACGGGCCGCACCGCGTCGGGCGCGTGATTGCCAGACCATTTACGGGAACCGCCGGAAATTTCGTGCGCACCACACGCCGCCATGACTATGCGGTGGATCCGCCAAAGCCAATGCTCCTTGACGTGTTAGCTGAGCGCAAGGTGCGCGTGCTGGGCGTTGGAAAAATTCACGACATTTACAACGGACGCGGCGTGGACGAATACCTCACCACTAAAGGCAACGCCGATGGCATGGAAAAATTGGCCGCCGCCGCAAAAGAGCGGAAAGACGGGCTGATCTTCTGCAACCTCGTTGATTTCGACATGCTGTACGGCCACCGAAAAGACGTCCAGGGATTTGCCAAGTCGCTCGAAGAGTTCGACCGCATGCTGGGCGCATTTTTGCCGTTACTCAGTCTTTCCGACTTGCTGATGATCACGGCGGATCACGGCTGCGATCCAGACCCGCGTTGGCCGACGACGGACCACTCGCGCGAGTACGTTCCTATCCTGGCGTACTCTCCAGGAAAAGGCGCAGGAGTGAACCTCGGCGTGCGCGACACGCTGGCCGACATGGGCCAAACCATCGCGGAGAATTTCGGCGGGGAAATCCCGCATGGCACGAGCTTCCTCTCGGAGTTGGGATTTCAGCGAACCAGCGAAGCAGCGCCGTAGTTCTGCGAAGCGGTGATGCCTCGATGACTTGCATTACGCGCGTTCTGTGAGCGCGCCTTGACACCCGAAACAACCAGCTGCACCCCGGCAAAAAAGGCCAGGATAGCCATCACTGCACGAAGCTTATGCGCTGGAATGCGCCGCGAAAGGAAGCAACCTAAGAGCACGCCGGGCAGTCCCCCAAGAAGCAGCGGCAAAAGCACGGACACGCTGATCGAGCCTACCGTCCAGTAAAAGATCGCGCCGAGGACCGCCAGCACCAGCCCGAAAAGCAAATCGGTGCCGACGACCTGTGCGGGGGTCATCTCCGAGTAATTGAGCAGCAGCACGGTGCCCAGAGCACCAGCGCCGGCAGAGGAGAATCCCGATTCGACGCCGATAGGAAAAGCAAGCCAAGGCAGCCAGTGGGAATTTTTGCCCATGAATTGGGGTTTGCGCACGCGCGGCAAAAAGCTCACCGCCGAAGAGAGAGACAACACCGCGCCAAGAATGATCACCACCGTGGATTTCTGCCCGCTCGCGGTCATATAGCGGAGCGCCAAAGTTCCGGCGAGGAGACCGGGAATCGCGCCGCGCAGCAAGAGCCAGAAATAGCGCAAATGAATCTGGCGGCTGAAAAGATAGAAAGGCGCGGCGAGCAGACGCACGACGCCTGCGAAGATGAAGGCAGTACCCACAGCTTCGCCAGCAGAAAGCCCCGCAAAGAGCAGAAGCACGGGCACGGTGAAGCTGCCACCACCGATTCCAGTAAGTCCAACGGCGAGAGCAATGAGGAATCCGATCAATAGTTGCGTCATGCGCCACGCTCGGAAAACGTGTGAATGCCGCACTCCAGCTTGCGTCCGCTCCAACGCCCGGACCGCGCGTTGCTCGGATCCGCGGGAAGCGCGGTGCATGGTTCGCAGCCGATGCTGGGGTAACCCGCGTCGTAGAGCGGCAAGTACGCGAGGCGATGCGCGCCCGTGTATTCCCACACTTGCGTCCAGGTCCAAGCCGCGAGCGGGCTCATCTTGAGCAATGTTTTGCCGCTGGGAAGCCGGTGTTGCTCGACCTTTCTGAGATTCGCGCGCGTGGGCGATTGCTCGCGCCTCAGGCCCGTGAACCAAATGTCGAATGGCTCCAGAGCTTTCATCAGCGGCGCGACCTTGCGAAGCCGGCAGCAAGCCGCAGGGTCCGATTGATACAACAGGCCGCGCTCCGCTTCCTGCTGCGCCACTGTTTTTTCCGGGAGTACGTTCACCAAGTTCAGGTTCCAGTGCGCGGCAAGGCGGTCGCGAAATTCGTAGGTCGCCGCGAAGTGGTAGCCAGTTTCCAGAAAAAGAACGGGGATTTGCGGGAGGCGCTTGCGGAGAAAATCGAGCACGATAATGTCCTCCGCTTGAAAGCTACAAGTGAGACACACCTGCGGGGCTTGCACGCCGGCCAGGACGAAATCGAGTAATTGCTCGACGTCTAAAGCTTCAATTTGTTGCGGGCTGATGGTGCTGAGAGTCAGGCTCATTTCACACTTTCCTTCTGGCTGAAGTCGATTCTGGGGCAAGGCGCAGTTTTTTGGCGAAGTTGAGCGCAGCTTGCATATCGCGTTCATCGCGTTCTTCACTCGAAATTCCTGGGCCATGGTCGCCTTTTGGCTGGAAAATCGCCTCAAGAGGGAGCTGCGCTAGGTCTGGCCGCTCTAGCGAAGCGTTCGCGCAAACAACAACCAAGCCCGCAACGTAAAGCGAAGTCAGGAACCCTGCCAGAACCGGCAAAGCCACACGAGAGCCATCCACAACGACAACTTCGAAACCGTCCTGGAAAAGCACACGCTCCAGCGACTTTGCCAGCAGTAAGCGATCACCGAGCACGATAATTCCCGGCTTGTGCCCGTGGCGGACATGCCGCTCACGCTGCGTGACTTCACCGCTCTCCTCCTGCGAGAAAGCATTTTGACGATCCGAGGCTGCGCGATCCGGAAGGAAGGTTTTGCGAACCATCCCCGCTCCCACTGTGGCATTCGAGAAGGGATCAATCAAAATAAAGCTGCCGGTGGCGCGGCTCGTTACATAGGGGTCCAGGAAAAGCGGCTGATTTGTTTCCACTTCCACTTCTGCTATGCCGTTCATTTCCAGGCGTTCGGCGGGCTCGCGTTCGAAGGTGTTGACGTTGACGAGATGCAAAATCCGGCGGACGCGGGCCTTGACGAATCGCGTCGTCTGTTTCAAGAGCAGCGCCTTCCCAATCACGAGCGGATCCGCGGGAAGCCAAGCCACCGTGGCAGAAAAGCTGCGCGAGGCCGCGGGAAGGCTTGACGGAGAAACCAGCATGTCGCCGCGGCTGAGATCGATTTCGTTTTCAAGCTGAAGAGTGATCGACTGCGGCGCGAAAGCCTGGTCCAAGTTGCCATCGAAGCCCACAATCGCCTTCACTCGGGTTTCTTGCCTTGAAGGAAGTGCCACGAGGATATCGCCCGGGCGCAGCGAACCGCTCGCCAGCTGCCCGGCAAACCCGCGAAAGCGAGAATCAGGGCGAATCACGTACTGAATGGGGAAGCGCACCGCATCGAGCGAACGCGTTTGGCGGAAGTCCACGGTTTCGAGATGACCCAAAAGTGTCGGCCCCGGATACCAGGGCATGTTCTCGCTGGTGCTTACTACGTTGTCGCCCGCGAGCGCACTGATCGGAATGCACTCCACGGAAAGAATGCCCAATTGCGAAGCGAGCGCAAGAAAGTCCTTTTGAAAACGAAGAAAGACCTCTTCGCGGTAATCCACAAGGTCCATCTTGTTGATGGCCGCAACGACCGAGCGAATGCCGAGAAGTGAAGCGATGTAAGCGTGGCGGTGCGTCTGCGTGAGCAGGCCTTTGGTCGCGTCAACGAGAATGATTGCGAGGTCCGCGGTGGATGCACCGGTCGCCATGTTGCGTGTGTACTGTTCGTGACCCGGCGTGTCGGCGATGATGAATTTGCGCCGCGCGGTGCTGAAGTAGCGGTAGGCAACGTCAATGGTGATGCCCTGCTCGCGCTCGGCGCGCAGGCCGTCGGTCAGAAGCGAAAAATCAAACGCACCGCCGGAGCGGTTGATTTTGCTTTTCTGCACCGAAGCAACGTGATCTTCGTAAACGGCCTTCGCGTCATGAAGCAAGCGTCCGATGAGCGTGGACTTGCCATCGTCCACGCTGCCCGCAGTGGTAAAGCGGAGCAAATCCTTGCGCAGGTCGGCCTCGAGGAACGCGGCAAGGTCCCCCGAGCGCTCGGAAGCGGCAAAGGTCAGCATCAGAAATAGCCCTCGCGTTTCTTCAACTCCATGGATCCTTCCTCATCGTGATCGATGGCGCGGTTTTCACGCTCCGAGCGCCGGAAGGAGATCATCTCTTCAATGATCTTCGGCACCGTGTCCGCCTTGGAACGAATTGCGCCCGTGCAAGGGATGCAACCCAACGAGCGCATGCGGCACCAGATCCATTGCATTTTTTCGCCAGCCAGAAGTTCCGCAGGGGAGTAAATCAAGACGATCGCGCCGTTGCGCACCACGGCCTGCCGTTCGCGCGCGTAATACAGCGGAACGATGGGGATGCTTTCCGCGTGGATGTAGAGCCAAACATCCAACTCCGTCCAGTTGGACAGCGGAAAAACGCGAATGCTTTCCGACTTTTCGATGCGCGAATTAAAAAGGTTCCACAGTTCGGGCCGCTGATTCTTGGGGTCCCACTGCCCCTGCGAGTCGCGAAAAGAGTAGATGCGTTCCTTGGCGCGCGACTTCTCCTCATCGCGCCGCGCGCCGCCAAAAGCCGCGTTGAATCCGCCGGCGGCCAGCGCGTCCAGCAGAGCCTTCGTTTTGAGCAAACCGCAGCATTTCTGTGTGCCAAGAGCAAAAGGATTTGCGCCTTGCTCGAGCGCTTCCCGGTTTTGATGCACGATCAGCTCCGCGCCGATTTCGCGCGTGTACGAGTCGCGAAACTCGATCATTTCCGGAAATTTGTAGCTGGTATCGATGTGCAGCAGCGGAAAAGGGATTTTCCCCGGGTAAAAAGCTTTTTGCGCCAGGCGCAGCATGACCGAAGAATCTTTGCCGATGGAATAGAGCATGACGGGATGGGAGAATTCCGCGGCTGCTTCGCGAAGAATGTAGATGCTCTCAGCTTCCAGCGTTCCAAGGTGGCCCAGCCGGTGTTCCAGCGCGGAGGGAAAGGAACCTGCGCGAACCTCAACGGGCGTCCCGTCGTTACCGAGAACCTCAGGTGAGCTGTCGTGTATTAAACCGCTGTAGGGGCGCAGCATGCGGCGCCCCGTCTCGGCAAGGTCACTCCGTCGGGCACCAGAGTTGTAAGTATGCGCTTTAGCTTGCCCTGAAGTACGAAGGGTGCGTCCCCAGTGATTCTTCGAGTCATTGTTCAAGGACGCTGACAGAGTTTCGTCCGGCGGCGGCAGACTTGAAAAACTCATATGCTTGTTCCCTTCCCAGAAGAATGTCCCAAAAACACAAAACCCACCTGCCAGATATTCTGGCGGTGGGTTTTAAAGTCGTTTGGCTAGATTTTGCTCTTAGACTGCTAGCCCCCCAGCGCCAGAAGACACCATGACGCAACACATACACAGACAACAGTTGCTCATGAACCTCTGACGAGGATGGCTCGTGTGACTCACGAAGGAAAGTCTAACATGCATGCCTCTTAGATGCAACCCACCCAAGGAACGATACTTTTTCTGCACGCTATCGGTTTTTTGATGGATAGAGGCAAGAATCGAAAGCTACTGGCGGAAAGCCCCGGTTACGGGGACCATGGTTGACGTAACCATGCCTCCGCCCAATTCCTCTTGGGAAAACGCGGCCGCATGAATCGTCGTCGCTTTACAGCAGATGCCTTACGAGGCACTCAGTTTCGAACTGTTTCCCGTGGCGTCCGACAACTAACCTGCGTTTATCACCCGGCTTTCCACCTAAAGCATGGATCAACGCAGCTCGCGTCGCACCCGTCACTTGCAGTCCGTCGACTTGGAGGATACGGTCTCCGGCGTTAACTGCACATTGGGGGATGCCGTCGTTTTTGCCAGCGATGCTTGCAACATCGTAGGTCCCATCGGTCCCCGCGCGAAAAACAATTCCCACGGAATCGAGGTCGCTCGGCTCAGGTTCTGCGCTCTGTTTCAGATATGTCATTCCGTTCGCATAGTCAATTTCGACACGAAAGGTGTGGAGAATATTGCCCGCGACCGCGCCAACAATTCCGTCGGTCATCAACTTGGACATATAACTTTCAAAGACGCCAGGGCGACGAGAAACCGCACCAGCACATCGGATCTCGAATGGCCCCCACCGGATTTTATCCAACCGGACCATGAGCGCATCTGTATCGTTGTTGCCGAGCATATTTGCCTCGCCAACCGCTCCGGTGAGTCGTGGCCAACTCGCGTGCTCTGCGGCCAATCGTTCAAGCAGATCGCGAGAGATCATCGTGTAGGCTGCGCCGGTATCGAGCAAGAAGCTGTAGGTCTGGCCATCGATTCCGATCTCAATTCGCGGGAAACCTGATTCCTTTTGGATCGGTGATGATACAGGTCGGCCCTCCGGCCGGAGTACACCAGGACGGGCGAGGGTGAATCTCCCTGCGGGATAGTCGAAGACGGCCTGGTAATGCATCAACACGCGCGCAGGCAGAAACGCTTCGGCTTCGACGCCTGGATCGATTCGATCTGAGCCAAGTTTAGCGACAACGTGGGCTGACGAGAGGTCTAGCGGGAGACTGCCAAGATAGACAGCCGGCGGAGCGATGTCTACTGCCTCTTCTTCCTCCTCTCGGAATGGCGCCCCTTTGTGCTCAGCGCCAATATCCTTGGCGAGCCTCTCAGTAACAGCAAGCCAGCCTCCGCCTGTATCCACCCATGCGCGGGCTTTTCGGATCGAGCCGTCCGCGCGTCGAAAAGATAATTCAACGAAGGCACGGTTGTCCCCGAAAACGAGCGGAACCGTGGCGGAGACAGGTGTGGACGTTGGGGGCAAAGCCTGTGCCACCCGCTTCGGCGAAGAGTCTTGCGCCGCAACTGCGAGACAACCCAAGAGCACAGCGCAAACGACACGCATAAGTGGAAATCGCATTCGACGTCTCGCGTTGCCTGATCCAAAAGACCGGTTCGCCCAGCGCTTTGTTCAACTGCAGAGACAGAGGGTTGCTAACGCAAGATTCACACAGCCCGCGAGCAGGCGGACGCCCCGGCGGTACAGGCTAACATCCTTACACTTTCTATTTGCCCGATAGTCAGTTGCCGGAGGCGGTCGCGTCCGCCGGGGCGTAGTAGCCGTTGCGCGTGCGGGCGACGAGCTTGCCGCGCCCACGCGGCGGAATCACTTCCACGGTAACGGTGCGGAACGTGCCGTCGCGCCGCGCATTCGTCGGATAGTAGGCCAGCGTGTACTGATTGCGGATATCGTGCGCCACTTGCTGGCAAATGTTGTGTACGTCCTCGACGTTTTCTGGGAAATACGCCACGCCGCCCGAGGCCTTGGCGATATCTTCCAGCGCGCGCTTGGCCTTCTTCGCGCTCTTCTTGCTTTCCTGGCTGAGCAAGCCGATGGTGTAAATCACCGTGTCGGTCTTCTGAATTTCGCGAATCGTCTTCTCGAGCGAATAGTGACTCGAATTGTCCTCGCCGTCGGTGACAATCAGCAGGACGTGTTTGTCCCGTGAAGCCTTTTTCAAATGGTCCAGGGAGCCGACGATGGCATCGTACAGCGCGGTGCTGCCTCGTGAATCGATGCGTTCCAGTGCTTCTTTCAACTCCGCAATGCTGCTGGTGAAGTCCTTGTCCAGGTCGAGATAAAAATCGTCATTGAAATTCACGACGAACGCTTCGTCCTGCGGATTGCTGGCTTGCACCAAAGTGATCGCAGCCTCGTTGACCTTGGGACGCTTATCGCGCATGCTGCCGCTGTTATCAACGACCAGCCCCATACTGACGGGCACGTCCTCGCGCTTGAAGACGGAAAGCTTTTGCTCGACCTTGTCTTCGAACACCCGGAAATTATCCGCTTTCAATCCATCCGCGAAACGCTGGCGGTCATCCAGCACCGTGGTGTGCAGCACCACCAGGTTGACATTGACCTTGATGCTGCTCCCCTGTTTGCCGACGCTGACATCCTGTCCTGGCGCGGGAGGAACGGGATTCGACACCGGAATCTGCGCCAGCGATGGAGACGAGAACACAGCGATGCCCAGCATCAACGCTGCCAGGAAAATCGCCGCGCGGGAAAAAGGGTGGGTCGAATTAATGGCTGGGAGCGTAATACCCTGTCTTCGAATAAATGGTGAGAGGAGGCAGCCCCCTCGGAGCGCGAAGCTTGATTTTGATCTTCCGCCACCGCGCGTCGTGAGCTTTGTTGCTTGGTCGATAGCCGAGCACATATTGATTTCGCAGCTCCATACCGATTTTCGTCGCGATATCCGGAAGATCTTCCAGTCTCTCCACGGCGAACACGCGGCCTCCAGTCATCTCCGTAATTTCACTCAGGAGCGAAGGGCCTTTCAATTCTTCTGGTGTTCGGTTGCGAGAGCCCAGCGGATCAAAGATGCCGACGGCATAAAGCTGCGTATCAGCTTCTTTCACCAGCCGCTTGATATCGCTTTCGTTGTACCGACTATGATTATCCCCCCCGTCCGATAGGATGAGCAAGGCACGTTTGGCGTTGTGTGCACCCCTCATCTGGCTGAGTCCCAGGTAGATGGCGTCCAGAAGCGCGGTGCGGCCCTTGGGAGAGGTGAGCATCAGGCGGCTCTGCAAATCTTCGACGCTGTTGGTGAAGGAACTGGTCAGCTCGGCGCGCTCATTGAAGCTGACCAGAAAAAATTCATCCTGGGGGTTGGCAGTCTTGAAAAACTGCAAAGCCGCTTCGCGGGATTTGCCTATTTTGTTGGACATGCTGCCGCTGAAATCAAAGATCACGCCGATGGAGATGGGCACGTCTTCTGCAGAAAAAGTAACGACTTCCTGCTCGACGTTGTCCTCAAAGATGCGGAAATTGTCGGGGTCGAGCCCGGTAACCAGCCGGTTGTACGGATCGGTGACCGTCACGTTCACCAGCGCCATATCGACATCGATGTGCAGCGTGCCGCCGGGCTTAAATGCTTTCGCGACAGTATCCTTCCGCACGTCATCGACTCTGGCCTTGGCGTCCTCCTCTTTTGCGTCGTCCTTCTTCGGCTCTTCCTTCTTGGGGTCGTCTTTGGGCTTATTATCGTCAGGGGGGGACTGGGCAGCAGCAACCTGAAAGAGGGCTTGCGAGCAAAGGAAGCAAACGACGAGCACAATCCGAAGGCTTGTAAACACAACGCGACGCTTCTCAGAGCGTGACTGCGGAACAGTCACCGGCAGATCGCGTTTCACGGCACCCCCTACGTCTCGGCAGGACCGGGACGGCCGCGTGGTTCGGTTTCAATTGGATTCTACCACTCGGAACGCTGAAAACAAGAGTAATCCTTCCATTATATCCATTATTCCCCATGCAAAACTCGCATACAAACTACCGGAAGTCCTTCCATGTGGTAGCATCGCCACACGGCAGCGCGCTTCACTAAGTAAGACTCTGAGAAGGCGAGGCTTATTCCCCAGAACCGGAGAGACGAGGAGATGGGTTCGGTCAAAGTGGTGGTGGTGATTCCGGCGCGCTATGCGTCCACACGCTTGCCGGGAAAGCCTCTGGTGCCCCTTGCGGGGAAACCGATGATCCAGCGCGTCTATGAGCGGGCGAAGCGGGCCACGCGAGTGGATCGCGTCGTCGTGGCCACCGACGATGAGCGCATTGCGCAGCTAGTGGAGGGATTTGGCGGCAAAGCGCGCATGACCCGGAGCGACCACCGCACCGGCACGGAGCGTGTCACCGAAGTGGCAGCGCACGAAGAAGGAGACGTCTTTGTGAACGTGCAGGGGGACGAGCCGCTTCTGGATCCTGCGGCGGTGGATACGGCGGTCGCTTCCCTGCTCGCAGAACCAGCAGCGGCGATTGGCACGGTGGCCACGCCCATTAAGACGCCCGCGGACATCATGGATCCAAATGTGGTGAAGACGGTGCTAGATTTCGACGGCAACGCGCTGTATTTCTCGCGCGCGCCGATTCCGTGGGTGCGGGATTCCGCGGGCAAGATTCAGGTGCGGCACTTGAAGCATCTGGGGCTGTACGTTTTCCAGCGCGATGCGTTGCTCGAATATCCCACTTTGCCACAAGGGGAACTCGAGCGCATCGAGCAACTCGAACAGCTGCGCTGGCTCGAGAATGGCTGGAAGATTCGTGTCGCAGAAGTGGAGCATGACGCGGTGAGCGTGGACGCGCCAGAAGATGTGGCGCGGGTGGAGAGACTGCTGGAAAACGAGGAGTGAAGAATGGGCAACGGCTCTATCCGATGGAGGGCCGCTCCCGCGAAATTCCCAAAATGGAACCGATAGCAGATGTGACCCTCCCCCATGGTTTTGCATAGTTGTTGATCCTAAAGAGGTTAAGTTCACAGGGGAGGCCGCGACAAATTTTCGGCTGTACGTGCGCGGGCTTGGCACGCAGGGGAGTGAGAAAAAACCGCTCGGCGGAGGTTGCACCGCGCGATCTTCCTGGTAGGACTTCCAGAACAAAAAGCAGATCCCTCCGCCTCAGGCTGCGGAAGAACCGCAGCCTGAGGGTCGGGATGACAGTTGGGTGCCTTCGCTTTACTTCTATTGCTGGGCTCGCAGGATGCCGGCAACGACGCGCGTGGGGCTGTTATTGCCGCTGACGAAGAAGGCCAATTGGGGATTCACGATATAGACGACCATATTGATCTGTGAAGCCCCGGAAAGATTAATCGCCATGTTGACGGGTTTTCCGTCATCGCCAGTTCCATTGCCGCCGTTAAGATTAATTGAGCCAGCGGTACCAACGTTGGTGTTTAGCGTCACGCCCGTAAACTGAAAGTAGTCAGAGGTACCGCTGAGTTTCAGACTCGATACAGTCACCTGGGACAGGAGATCCTCTTCATCGGTTCCAAGACCTGAAGCGTTGACCAGGCCACTCCAGTTCATAGCGTATGGCCCGGTGATATTGCTGCTAGTAAACGGGCTTCCCGATTGAAGCGCCAACGAGCCGTCGGCAACGTCAAATGCAGGAGTTGTATCGTTCGGGCTGACTTCCTGAATGACTCCGCTACTTGGCGAGTCGAGGTAAAAGACGAACTCATAGACGTTCACTGCCGAGGACTGGAAAGACAGCGTGCCCCGTCCTGTTGTCGAATCGTAGGTGAGGCTGGCGTTGGACAGGCTACTCGAGCCAAATTCGTTTTCCGAGCCAGCATTGTTCACATCCATGAGGATGTTGTTCACGGTGGCGCCGGAGACACTGAAGCGGCACAAGCGAATTATGCCTCCATTGGCCGAAGCCCCAGCGACAATAAAGGCAAAGCCACCGCTAGGAGCTGGCGGAACGCCCGAGCGCGAGACGGCATCGCCGCTCAGCATGGGGCCAGAGCCCGTAGAGTTGGTACTGATAAAGCGCACGCGGGTCGAATCCACAATATAGTAGGCATAGCTCTGGCCCTCGATGACGGCCGTGCCTCGGCCTGCGGCGGTGTTCGTGGCGTCCGGAGTGAACGTTCCGGTGATGCTGCCAGTAGTGTTGAGCGCCAAGTCGTCGTTGGCGTCTTCCGTTCCCGAGATGATCATTCCGCCGCTGGCGGTAAATTGGCCCACGAGGGACTCGGGGAAAGGCCCGCCCCCGCTCGTAGTCACATTTCCGTCCAAGCCGGTGAAATCAAATATGTAGGACCCCGAAACGCCCGCTGCGAAGGTAGAGGAGCTCTGGAGAACGAAATTCCCGCTGCCCGTGGAGGCTTGGGTGCCATTCCTGGTTTCGTCGATCATGAGGCCGTCGCCGGTGGAAGTGAGAACAATGGCAAAGTTGATGGTGGATGGGCCTCCGTTCGAGGTGATGTTTAGAGTCAGAGCTCCGCGTCCATCGGCGCTGACGGTGTAGGTGCCACCGGTAATGGGCACGGTACTGCTCGTACCCTGACCATTCACCACGTCATACACGCCGCCCTGGATGCTGCCCATCCCGTTGGCAATGAAGCTGCCGGTGCGAGACAAGGATATTGTGCTTGTGCCGCTGATAGCCTCGCCGCTGGTGACAAAAGCATAGGTGCCATTGAGGCTGGCGTTGCTGTATTTGCCGGCGGGAGGCGGCGGGGTAATCGTGGAACCGCCGCTGCTGCAAGAGGCGGTCCAGAGAGCCGCGGCTGCCACGAGCGCGGTAAAGAGGCGGTTCATCATCCGCTCCATCGGGCGCTCCATCGGGCGCTCCATCGGGCGCTTCATCGCACACCTCGCAGGGCTTCGCGCTCGACGGGCGTCAAGATGGAAGCAGGCGTCAGCGGAAGGCCTCTGGCATTGCGCACAACCACGGCTACCGCGCCTTTCTGCACGATGCGAGCCGCAAAGTACGTGCCTTCGCCGAGCGCCATGGGTTCACCGACAATGCGAACGTTGTCTCCAGGATTTAATTCCAGATGGCCGGCCTGGAGCACTTTGGCATTCCCCAGATGCACGTCCACCCGGCCTGAAGCCGTCTGCAGAGTGACATGCGCGCCCATCGGCGGAATCGCAGAAGTCGTCTCATACTTCACGACATTCCCGACAAGCGAAATTTCGCGAATGGTGTTGTAGGTTCGCAGCAGCTTGGCATCCGACGGCATGGCTTGCTGGGCGCTTGCGGAAAAACAGAGTGTCAGCGAACTGGCGAGCATGAGAATGAGAAGCTGTAGTCGTATGGTCGATTTCATTGCCCCTTCCCACTTGTGAAAGTTCCACTCGGAACCCTGCATTGCACGGAATCCACCAGTTCCATTGCAAGAACGAAAGCGAAAGGTTCGATTCATTAGATAGCGAATCCTTGAACAAAGGTTTCGCCAGGAATGCCCAAAAGTTCCACCGCCGCAATACGGAACAGACATGCAGCCAGGGCTTCGCACAATATTCCCTGGCTATTTCAACCCCTTCTCAGAAAGAAAGTTTCGCTGGCGAAGAGCAGGGATTCAGTTCTTGATCGTGGGTCAGTTTCCGATAGCCAACGATCGGACCAGAACGGTGCAGGGCTCAAGACGTGCCCAGGCGGATATGACGCCCCAGGTGATCATGATCCTGGCAATCCACATGCGCGCCCCGAATTTCTTCAAGAGCACATTGCTGGGAACTTCGAAAAAGAAATATCCGATAAAGAAAATGCCAGCGCCGTTTGCAAAAGCCGCATCGCTTAGGGACAGATCCTTAAGTATCTGCAGCTTCGCAAAGCCAACGTTCACGCGATCGAGATAGGCCAGAATGTAGCAAAGGAAGAGAAACGGAAGTAAGCGGACATCCACTTTGCGATACGTCTTGGTTTCAAAGCCGTCGTCGGATTTCATCATGCTTATGCCCGAGAATCCTCAACCGGAATTCACCATGGGGAACTCCAGCGCGCGCATCGTACGCGTCTCCTCTGCTGGACACAACGAATTTGGCAAGCGCCACACGAACCGGCACCTGCGTCCATCTGTTCCGCATGAATGTAGGTCAATACGGAAGCCGTGTCGAAGGATGGAGCTTTCCAACTTTCGATTCGCCGGCCATCGGGGCCATAATTCAGGCAAGCGAGGGACAAGCAAACTACAATTTGTCCTTGAGGCTGACCGAAAGGGTTGGTTGCATCCAGCGGTGCACCGCCGCGAAGGGTACGTCGGAGGAGAAGCCATGCAGAAGCGCAGACTTGGAAAGAACAATTTGGAGGTCTCGGCTATCGGGCTGGGCTGCATGGGAATGAGCTTCGGCTACGGCCCGGCTGCAGACCGGCAGGAGATGATCTCCCTGATTCGGACGGCCGTCGCCCGCGGCGTTACATTCTTCGACACAGCCGAAGTCTATGGCCCGTTCACGAACGAGGAGCTCGTAGGCGAGGCTCTCGCTCCATTCCGTGGGAAAGTGGCGATCGCCACCAAGTTCGGGTTCAAACTGGATCCCGCCACCGGCAAACCGGCCGGGCTGGACAGCCGGCCGGCGCACATCAAGGAAGTCGCGGAAGCCTCGCTCAAGCGCCTGAGAACCGACGTCATCGACCTCTTCTATCAGCACCGCGTCGATACCGAAGTGCCCATCGAAGATGTTGCGGGGGCGGTGAGAGACTTGATTCGGGAAGGCAAGGTGAAGCATTTCGGACTGTCTGAAGCGGGAGTGCAGACGATACGTCGCGCGCACAAAGTTCAGCCCGTCACTGCACTCCAGAGCGAATACTCGCTGTGGTGGAGAGAGCCTGAAGCAGAGGTGATCCCAACGCTGGAGGAACTCGGAATAGGATTCGTCCCGTTCAGTCCTCTGGGCAAAGGCTTCCTCACGGGCCAAATCAAAGAAGATACGAAGTTTGACAAAGGCGATTTCCGGAACATCGTGCCTCGCTTCACGCCAGAGAACCGAAAAGCGAATCAGGCTTTGGTGGATCTGCTTGGCAAATTTGCCCGACAGAAGAAAGCCACACCTGCGCAAGTCGCGCTTGCCTGGCTGCTCGCCCAGAAGCCTTGGATCGTGCCGATTCCCGGTACGACAAAGCGGCACCGCCTGGAGGAGAACCTGGGAGCCGCTGCGGTCGAACTGCCACCCGATGACCTCCGTCAAATCGAAGATGCGGCTTCCAAGGTTGCCGTGCAGGGCGCCCGATACCCGGAAAGTCTGCAAAAAATGGTGGGCCGCTGAGAGATTGGCATGGCAAGCAGGGCAAGGATGATGAGCAATAACATCCAAGGAAAAGTCGTCGTGATAACAGGAATTTTAGGCACGTGTTAGGCATAGGAGGTACACATGCCAGCGAGAAACGAGACTCTGACAGACCGCCTCTCGCGATATCGCGAAATCAACATCACGGTGACCGGCAGAAAGTCCGGACGCGCTATTTCAAACGCCGTCTGGTTCGTATTGCAGGAAGACCAGCTTTACCTTCTGCCGGTGTCGGGATCAGACACGCAGTGGTACAAGAACGTGCTCAGGAACTCGTTGATTCGGATTGATGCGCGGGGCATCGCGGCTGATTTCCATGCTGTTCCTATCACTGACGCCAAACAGGTGTCGTTTGTAGTCGAGAAATTCCGCGCCAAGTACGGGGCCGGTGACGTGAGGAAGTACTATTCCAAGTTCGACGTCGCTGTTCTGGCTCAGACGCGGGAGACACGCGGGAACGAGGAGCCGAACATGAAGAGCCTGCGTTGCGCCAAGACGCGCACTCCGGGTCTGAGCAAGTTGAAGTAAGAACGTAACAACAGGCGCCGAATGGGAAGACTTCTAGAGATCACCGGGGCATCTGCGCGACGCCCCGATTGATTTGCGGTCGTCCCCAACTTTAATCCGATACATTGCAGACCGGAAGATAGCGTACAATGGTGCGGTTCCACGTTCCGAAAGAATCGTGACTCGGTTTGGGTTGCCAGGCGAGGGTGAAATGAAATCAGAGCGTCGCGGGCTCGTGTTGATGCTGAGCGTACTGCTGGTGTCGGCCGCGTTGGGCGGGATTTACGGCCCCAATGTTCGGGCGAAGGGTTCCTCCTCCGGTGATGCCCAAAGTTCCGTGCGAAATTTCACGCAAGTGCTCGACGTGGTGCAGGGCAATTACGCGCAGAAAGTGGACGTCGACAAGATTGTCTATGAGGGCGCGATCCCCGGGATGCTGCGCATGCTGGATCCGCACTCCAATTTCTTCGACGCCCGCGCGTGGGCAACCAACCGCGAGGAGATGCGTGGCAGGTATTACGGTGTAGGCATGGGGATCATTCCCCGCGGCGACCGCACGGTGGTGATGTCTCCGTATGTGGGCACTCCCGCCTTTAAGGCAGGGATTCGACCCGGCGACGTGATCGTGAAGATCGACGACAAATCCACGCAAGGGATGAGCTCGTCCGAAGTCGCGGACCTTTTGAGGGGCGCCAAAGGCACGGCGGTCAGGATTACCGTGTCTCGCGAAGGTTATGCCGATCTGCTCGTTTTTACGGTAATGCGGGATGAAATTCCGCATCACGCCGTGGAGTTGGCGTTTGAGGTGAAACCGGGAATCGGCTACATCTGGCTTTCCGGATTCAACGAAAAGACCGAAAGCGAGCTCGGCGAGGCGATGAAGCAGCTCAATGCGGCTTCGCTCGACGGCTTGATTTTGGACATGCGCGGCAATCACGGCGGGCTTCTGAACGAAGCCATCGCCGTCAGCGATATGCTCCTGGACAAGAACCAATTGATCGTGTCGCATCGTGGACGCGCTTCCGCGGAACGCCGTTTCTACGCGGTGCGAGGAAACCAGGGAAACAACATGCCCCTAGTCATCCTGGTCAATGACAATTCCGCGTCGGCCACGGAGATTGTTGCCGGCGCGGTGCAGGACCACGATCGCGGGGTCATCGTTGGCGAGAACACGTTTGGCAAGGGTTTGGTGCAGACCGTCGAGCCGCTGAGCGAAAACACCGGCCTGGCACTGACCATCGCGCGCTATTACACGCCAAGCGGCCGGTTGATTCAGCGCGATTACAAATCGATCTCGCTCTACGAGTATTACGAGCGCAAAGTTCCGGAGCATCCGACCGAAATCCGGCTGACCGACAGCGGCAGGCAGGTTACGGGCGGAGGCGGAATCGCGCCGGACATTACTGTGCACGAGCCGGAGTTCAATCCCTTTCAAAAGGCGCTGCTGCGCGCGGACGTGTTTTTTGCGGTCGCCAGCGTGGGCGGCTTCACGCGGCACTATCTGGGAACTCGTCCCACGATCACCAGGGAGTTTTTTGCGGACCAAGCCGTGCTGGCGGACTTCCGCAAATTCCTCGCGAGCAAAAACGTGCACTACACCGAGGCGGAACTCGCCGATAATCTGGATTGGGTGAAACGCAAGATTAAGCAAGAAGTTTTTTTGTCCGTTTTTGGCCAGCAGGAAAGCTTCAAAGTGCAGCTCGAGGCCGACCCGCAGCTTCTGGCGGCTGTTGACGCGGTTCCGCAAGCGCGCGCGTTGTATGAAAAGGCCCGCAAGATCATTGCGCAACGCGCCAGCGCGCCAACCTATCGGCCCTGAGCCAGACACCATCGAGCAAAACCGTAGGATTTGACAGACGCGGGGGTTCCGAAGATAATTGCATGTACGTCAATCCTGTGGAGGGCAGACAAGCCCGATTCCAGACCCGGGCTACACGGATGGCGCCAAAATATATCTTTGTTACCGGCGGTGTTGTTTCCTCACTGGGAAAAGGCGTAGCAGCCTCCTCGATTGGCTGTCTCCTCGAAGGTCGCGGTTTCCAAGTCACCCTTCAAAAATGCGATCCGTATCTGAACGTGGATCCCGGCACCATGAGCCCGTTTCAGCATGGCGAAGTGTTCGTGACCGAAGACGGCGCGGAGACTGATCTCGATTTAGGGCACTACGAGCGCTTCACGCATGCGAAGCTTTCCCGCGACAATAACTGGACGACCGGCCGCATCTACGAAACAATCCTGACGAAAGAGCGGCGCGGCGATTACCTCGGCAAAACCGTGCAGGTGATTCCGCACGTCACCGACGAAATCAAAGCGTGCATCCGCAAAGTGTCGGAAAACGTCGACGTGGTCATCGTGGAGATTGGCGGAACGGTCGGCGATATCGAGTCGCTTCCCTTCCTCGAAGCGATCCGCCAGCTGCGCCTGGAACTGGGGGCGGAAAACACGCTCTTCGTGCACGTCACGCTGGTGCCGTTCATCCCCGCGGCGGGCGAATTGAAAACCAAGCCCACGCAACATAGCGTAAAAGAAATGCTGGGCATCGGGATTCAGCCGGACATTTTGCTTTGCCGCAGCGATCGCCACATTCCGACAGAACTGAAAAAGAAAATCGCATTGTTCTGCAACGTCGCGGAATCCTGCGTGATTTCCGTGGAAGACGTGGACACGATCTATGCCGTACCCGCGGAGCTCAGCAAAGAAGGCTTGGACGCACAGATTCTGCGGCTGCTGAAGCTGGAGTCGCGGTCTTCGGACATGAAGCCGTGGATTGATCTCGTGTATCGCATGCATCATCCCGCGGGCGAAGTGCGGGTTGCCGTGGTTGGAAAGTACGTGCAGTTGGAAGACGCGTACAAGAGCTTGCGCGAAGCGCTGCTCCACGGCGGGTTGGCGCACAATCACAAAACGGCGCTTGAGTGGGTAGAAGCGGAAGACATTGATTCCCCGGAAACGGCAGCGCGCCGCTTGCACGGCTTCGACGGCATTCTCGTGCCGGGCGGATTCGGCAAGCGCGGCATTCAAGGGATGGTTTACACGATTCAATATGCGCGAGAGCACAAAGTGCCGTTCTTCGGGATTTGCCTGGGGATGCAGTGCGCGACGATTGAATACGCTCGCGACGTTGCCAAGCTAACGCATGCCGACAGCACGGAATTCGATCCGCAAACGCCGTATCGCGTGATTTACAAACTGCGCGAATTGCTGGGCGTCGACGAAATGGGCGGAACGATGCGGCTGGGCGCGTGGGCGTGCAAGCTCGAGCCGGGCTCGTTTGCGCACAAGGCTTACGGCAAACTCGAGATCCGCGAGCGTCACCGGCACCGCTATGAATTCAACCGCGACTTCGAGAAAACACTGGTGGCTGCGGGTTTGAAAATCACGGGGCGCACGCCGGACGAAAACTACGTGGAAATCGTCGAGGCCCCCGAGCATCCGTGGTTCCTCGGCTGCCAGTTCCATCCGGAGTTCAAATCCAAACCGCTCGAGCCGCATCCGTTATTTGCGGCGTTCATCGGCGCTGCGCTGGAACACAAGAGGCAGCGTTCTCGTGTGACTGCTGCGAGCGTTACCGAACACGAGCCGGCGCCAGCCATGCGGGCCGCGCCTAGCGCCACCGCCTGAACCTCTCAACCTTGACAGTAGTCCCCTGCACTATGAGGATCGTTGCCGATGGCCGAAGTAATCGATTGCTCGACCCATGGAGAACGAATATGAGGCATCCCGCAAAGCCAACCATTAGCGGGCTTAGGCATGAATTATCGAACCACGTTCCTAAACGAAGATTATTGTGCGATCGAAGATAAAGATTTCTTTGTTCGTGGTCTCATTGAACTACCAATTCTAGGAACGGCAGAAGTCTTCTGCTGGGGCGCGGGGGCTAACTGAGTCGCGAAAGTTTTTACAAGCTCCTTAAAGCGGAGGATGATCCGAAGCGCGCGGAGCTGTCGGCAATGTTTTCTTAGCTGAGCCATCGAATTAAAGAAAAGAGTATCCTGACACTCTCAACCTGAAAATGTGTGCGCATCCCGGCAAACCTGGCCTAGGGCCAACGTTCGAGCTAGAGCCGACCGACCACCCACTTTCGCAGGAATATCACCATGGTATGGATCCTCTGCGAATCAAGGAGATCCTGATGGCCCGGGTCCCTCTCTGCGGATAGCCCTCTACAGATACAGAGCATGCAACTTTGCGTCACGAACTAGACCAAACATTTCGCGCCGTATGCTATGTTCATTAAACTCCCATGGGAACCCTACGCGAAATTGAACTCGGTAAGTTGCGCCTCGGTGGCGGCAATCCGCTGTTTCTGATCGCCGGGCCATGCGTGATTGAAAGCGAAATACACGCGCGGATGATGGCGGAAAAAGTGGCCGCCATCGCCGCGGACGCGGGTGTGCCATATATTTTCAAGGCTTCCTACGACAAGGCGAACCGCTCTTCGCTGAAAGCGTTTCGCGGGCCGGGGATGAAGGAAGGGCTACGCATTCTTGAATCCATCAAGAAGGAATTGAAAGTGCCGGTTCTGACCGATATTCATGACGTTTCGCAAGCGGAGCCTGTTGCGGAAGTCTGTGACATTCTGCAAGTCCCCGCATTTCTTGCGCGACAGACCGATTTGCTAATCGCCGCGGGCAAGACCGGCCGGATCATCAACATTAAAAAAGGCCAGTTCCTCTCGCCGTGGGACATGGACAACGTTGCGGAAAAAGTGGAGAGCACGGGGAACAAGAAAATCATTTTGACCGAGCGCGGCACTTCCTTTGGGTACCAGAATTTGGTCGTGGACATCCGCTCGTTTCCCGTGCTGCAGAGGACCGGCTACCCGGTCGTCTTTGACGTAACCCATTCCGTGCAGCTCCCGGGAGGGCAAGGCCGCTCGAGTGGGGGGCAGCCGCAGTTTATCGAGGCGCTCGCGCGCGCTGCCGTCGCTGCCGGCGTGGATGGAATTTTCCTCGAGACGCACGACAATCCCGCCGCCGCGCGTTCCGACGGGCCAAATGCGTTGCCGCTTTCGCAGCTTCAACCGCTGCTCCTGAAACTGAAGGGACTCAACACGGTCGTGCGCCGCTGGAGCACGTCGTCATGAGTCTGGAAACTGCCCGCCGCGTGCTGAAAATTGAGGCGCAGGCGATTCAGGACGTGATGGCGCGCCTGAATGCCACCTTCGAAAAAGCAGTGGAGATTTTGTTCGCCTGCAAAGGGCGCGTGGTAGTGAGCGGCATGGGCAAGTCCGGCCTGATCGGACGAAAAATTTCCGCGACGCTTTCCAGCACCGGCACGCCGTCGATTTTCTTGCATCCCGCCGAAGCACTGCATGGCGACCTCGGCATGCTGGCGCGCGGCGATGCGATGCTCGCGGTTTCCTACGGCGGAGAGACGCAAGAGATTATCCAATTGCTGGAAGCCCTGAAGCGGCTGGAGATGCCGCTGGTCACGCTGACCGGCTGCCCACAATCCACGCTCGCGCAGGCAAGCGACGTGGTGCTGGATGTCAGCGTGAAGGAAGAAGCGTGTTCGCTGAATCTGGCGCCCACGGCGAGCACCACCGTCGCTATGGCCGTCGGAGATGCGCTGGCGGTTTCGCTTCTGGAGCGGCGCAATTTCCGACACGATGATTTTGCCGCATTGCATCCAGCTGGGCGCCTCGGTAAGAAATTATTGCGCGTTGAACATCTGATGCATTGCGGTCCGGCGCTGCCGCGGGTCGCGCCAAATACGCCGATGCCGGACGTTTTTCATGAGATGAGCGCCAAGGGCCTGGGCATGACCACGGTGCTCGAGGCGGACGGGCGCCTCGCGGGGATTCTGACCGATGGCGACTTGCGGCGCTTGATGGAGAAACATCGCGGCGCCGTTCTCGAAATGCGGGCGGCGGATGGCATGACCAAAACACCGCAAACGATTGGGCCGCATGTGCTGGCGAGCGAGGCGCTGAATCTCATGGAAAAGAGAAAGATTACTTCGGTGGTGGTCGTGGATGAGGCGCGGCGCGTGCTCGGCGTGGTGCACTTGCACGATCTGTGGACGCTGGAGCTGATGTAACGATTTGACGAAGAGGGCACACAGGAAGCGCAGAGCAGAAAGGCAGAGGATCTTGGCAAAACTTCCACCGAGAGTGGCCAGCAAGGCCAAACAGATTTTGGTGTTGCTTATGGATGTGGACGGAACGCTGACTGATGGCAGCGTGACGCTGGCCTCGACACCGGACAACCACGCCCTTGAAATCAAAACGTTCGACGCGCACGACGGTCAGGGGCTCACGCTGGCCGTGACAGCAGGCTTGCGCACTGGCGTCATTACAGGAAGGGCCAGCGCGGCGCTGCGACGCCGGTGCAAAGAACTGGACGTTGAATTTGTGTACGAGAAGCAAGGACACAAAATCGCGGCCTACGAAGATGTCTTGCGCAGGACCGGCGTGAAGGAATCGGAGGTCGCTTATCTCGGAGACGATTTGCCGGACTTGACCATCATGCGCCGCGTCGGGCTAGCGGTAGCCGTAGCGAACGCAACTCCGGAAGTAAGGCGCGCCGCGGATTACCGAACGAAAGCGCCCGGCGGCAAAGGTGCCGCACGCGAATTAGTCGAGCTGATTCTCAAGTCCAAGGGCGTCTGGGAAGAGATGATTGACAAGGCGCGCGCGTAGACACTTTCTGGTTCGTTTCCGTTCTTAGGATCCACAGCCAAACGTCGGAGGAGGCACCATGGCGGGGATCGATCTTGGCCGAGTCTTTCTCGGAGGCAGGGCTGCCGGCGCGTCTTTCGTGGCGCTGACGTCCTTCGCGCTGGTCTTAGACTCCTGTCGCTCTCCCGGTTGGCGCTCCTCAATCGGGTCGGCTTCATCCCCTTGGCGGTAGCGCTGTTGATTGGTGCGTGGCTCTATAAGGAAGAGGAAGCAAAAACAGCAAACGCCGCAAGCTAACGAGGAAAAATCCGCCATGTTGCATGCCTGGCATGATGTTTCTCCTGGAAATGAGCTGCCGCGGGACTTCCAAGCCGTGATTGAAATCCCGCTGGGCTCAAATGTGAAGTACGAGCTCGACAAGCTCACCGGCCTGTTGAAAGTCGACCGCATCATTCACTCGGCGGTGTTTTATCCCGCAAACTACGGTTTCATTCCGCAAACTTATGCCGAAGACAACGACCCGCTTGACGTGCTGGTCTTGTGCCAGGAGCCGGTGCAGCCTCTCTCTCTCATTCAGGCGCGTGCCATTGGCTTGATGACCATGATCGATTCCGGTGCGAGCGATGACAAAATCATCGCGGTGGCGACAAACGACCCGGAATTCAGCGGCTATGTTGAAGCCAAAGAGCTTCCGCCGCACCGCTTGTTGGTGCTGAAGCGTTTTTTCCAAGATTACAAGCAACTGGAAGGCAAGCAAGTGCAAGTGGAAGACATTCGCCCGGCGTATGCCGCGGTGAATGTGATCGAGAAAGCGCTTGCGCGGTATAAAGAAAACCGCAGCGCGCTGCGCGGCAAGACCGAGTAGTATAAAAACACTATTTTGGAGCCTGCGGCGCGGTGCTAGTTTGCTTCCACCTGCGGTTTGAGGGTGCTGGTCGCATGAAGCGCTTGCTGAAATGGATTGCCGGGATTCTCGCCGTGCTGCTGCTCGCAGCGTTCGGCATGCTGTGCTACATCGCGGGCAGCCCGAAAGACGCTTATGGCATGGTGCGCTATGCCCTGCCGCACATGCATCGCGGCACGCTGAGAGTCGGGAGTGATGCGCCGGACGCACGATTGCTTTCGCTCGACGGTACCAGTCATTTTCACATTCGCGAACGCATCGGCGCGCGGCCGCTGGTGCTGGTGTTCGGCAGCTTCACTTGACCGCCCTTCCGCCGCCAGGTAGGCGACATCGTGCAGATATACAACGACTATAAGAAGCACGTGGATTTTCTCACCGTGTACGTGCGCGAAGCGCATCCTACCGACGAATGGCAGATGAAGTCCAACGTGAAGGACGATGTTTGCTATGCGCAGCCGAAAACGCTGGAGCAGCGCGTGGCCATCGCCAAGGATTTCACCTCGCGCTATAAATTTCCTTTGCCCTTCGGCATCGATGACATGAGCAACGCGGCCGACAGTACCTACGCGGCCTGGCCCGAGAGGCTGTACATCATCGATGAGACGGGGCACATCGCGTATCGCGGAGGAATGGGGCCCTTTCACTACAAGCCTGCGGAGGTTCGCGACTGGCTTGCGGCAAAGTATGGAGCGGTGAAGCACGATGCCGCCACCGCACAATCTTTAACGCCTTCACCCGCTGCAACGCCGCCTTCCATGCCGAGCGCGCCAGAACCGGCATCCGCACCTTCCACCAAGTAGTCCGGCAGTTATCCGAAGCGTCGCGTTAGAATCCGTCCGTGAACCCGCGCCTTGCAAAACACCCTCGCGGCAGTAGTGGAACGCGAAAGGTCGGACTGGCGCGCGTACTCGCGAAGCTCGGCTACTGCTCGCGGGCGCAAGCCGCGGCCCTGATCCGCGCCGGGCGTGTGAAGTTGAATGGCGAGGTAAGGCGCGACCCGGAAACGCCGGTGCATCTGGGCAAAGATCGCGTCCAAGTAGACGGCGGTGCGATTGATGCCAGCGCGAAAATCTATCTTGTACTCAACAAGCCGCGCGGCGTGGTAACGACAGCCTCGGACGAAAAAGGGCGCGAGACGGTTTACGTGTTTCTACCGAAAGGTCTGCCGTGGCTTGCGCCCATCGGGCGGCTCGACAAAGCCAGCGAAGGATTGCTGTTGCTTACCAATGACTCCGAGTGGGCTGCGCGTATCACCGCGCCGGAAACGCATCTCGACAAAACGTATCACGTGCAGATTGCGGCGATCGCTGACCGTGGGCTGCTCAACGCGTTGCGCGAGGGCGCCCGCACCGACGACGGCTATTTTCTGCGCGTGAAAGAGGCGCGGCTCCTTCGGCAAGGAGAACGCAATTCGTGGCTCGAAATCGTGCTGGATGAAGGGAAGAATCGTCACATTCGCCGCCTGCTCGAACATTTGAAGATTGAGGTGTTGCGTTTGGTCCGCATCGCCATTGGGCCGCTTACACTTGGAGATCTTGCGAAGGGCGCAACGCGAGTGCTGACTGACAAAGAAAAGCAAATGCTAGACCGCGCGATGGGATGAGTGCAGCGGGCCGCAAGTCCGATTGACACCCCTGCAGTCCTTGTATAACTTGCCTGGCATGCCCTCGCAGAGCGCCTCCGTGCCTTCCGGCCCATCAGCGGAGATGGGCATAGTGATCCAGCGAATCCCTGACGTCCTCATGTTTACGCTGGACAACGGCAATCACAGTAACGAAGTTACGGGCGCAATGTTTGACGCCATGCTGGAGGAGTTGCGGTCGGAAGCCACGAATCCCGTAGCTCGCGTCCTGCGCATACGCGCACGCGGCAAAGTCTTCTGCACCGGGCGCGAACGAGCCGGGCACGATGCCGAGTCCCTCCGCAAAGAAGCGGCGCGGCTGGTCGAATTCAAACACGCGCTGCGCACTTCGCCGCTCATCAGTGTTGCCGAAGTGCAAGGCGACGCGTTTGGATTCGGTTTCGGGCTGGCGATTGTGTGCGACTTCGTGCTGGTTGCGGAAAATGCTTCGCTCGCGTTCCCCGAGATGCGCTTCGGGCTTGCTCCCGCCGCGATCATGGCGTACCTCGGCGAAGGCCGCATTTCCGCTGGTTCTTTTCGGCGAGCCCATCCGTCCGATCCGCGCGCTCCAGGTCGGGCTCATCTCTCAAATCTGCGCGCCTCAAGAGTTGGTTGGCGAAGCAAATGCGCTGGTGGCACGCATTTTGCGTCTCGATGCAGCGGCGGCGCGCCGGTGCAAGGAGTTTTTTCTCGCGGCGCAGCAGCATTCCTTCGACCAGAATTGCGAGCGCGCCATCGAAGCACTGACTCAAGGCAGCCTAGCCATGCTCCACAAGCAGAAATGAGCTGCTCTTGACAGTAAACGCCGGCGCACGCCTTGATCGTCTGCCTCTGTCGTCGTTTCACCGGCGTATCCTGATGCTCATCGGCGTCGGCATGTTTTTCGACGGCTTCGATGTGTACGTGGCCGCCACCGTTCTTGGGGCGACCCTCAAAACAGGTTTCTCCACCCTCGCGCAAAACGCCCAGTTTGTTTCGCTGACTTTTGTAGGAATGATGCTGGGATCGTTCATCACCGGTTTTCTTGGCGATCGCTATGGACGCCGCTTTACCTACCAGGCGAACCTCATCATTTTTGGCTTAGCCTCCGTTGCCGCCGCTTTTTCGCCGTCGATGTTGGCGCTGATTCTTCTTCGCGGCGTTATGGGTTTGGGACTCGGCGCCGAACTCGTGGTTGGTTACGCGGCGATGACGGAATTCGTTCCTCCCCAAGCGCGAGGAAAATGGGTGGGGGCGCTTTCCGTTTTCGTGGTGACGAGCTTGCCCTTCAGCGCCCTGGCCAGCACGCTGATTATTCCCCGCTCGAGCTGGCGCGCCATGTTCGTGCTCGCTGGGCTAGGCGGACTCGTGGTGTGGTACCTGCGCAAAGCCCTCCCCGAATCGCCGCGCTGGCTGGAATCCATTGGCCGGACGGAAGAGGCGGAAGCCATTATGAAGTCCATCGAGGAAGAGGTCGCTCGTGAGCGCGGAGCTCTTCCTCCGCCGGCTTTGTCCAAGCCGGGACCGCCCACGAGGACCATCGCGGCCTTGCTGAATCCGGTGCTGTTCCCGCGCTTGGTTGTAGGCATGGTCACGCTGATCGTGGCCAATACGCTGATCTACGGCTTCGTGATTTGGCTGCCGAGCTTTTTCGTTACCGAAGGACGCAGCATCGCGAGTTCTTTTCTGTATTCCTTCATCATGTCGGCGGGCGCACCGGTGGGCTCGGCGATTGGCACGCTCACGGCGGATTCGTTGGGCCGTAAGCCCGTGATCCTCGGCGCCTCGGTAATGACTATTCTTGCCGGCGGCATTTATCCCTTTATCGCCAATCCCATTCTTCTTTTGACCACAGGTTTTCTGTTGGTCGTTTGCATTTATATTCAGGTCACGCTGCTTTTTGCGATTTACGTGCCTGAGCTTTTTCCCACGGATGTGCGCATGCGTGCGGCAGGAATCTGCAATACGGCGGGGCGCGCCGCCACCATGGTCACACCATTTCTTGTAGTGGCGCTGTTGCGCTCTTATGGGATCGGCGGAGTGCTCGGGATGATCATCGGTCTGCTCGTTGTGCAAATCGTCGCCGTGCTGTTATTTGGCGTAGAACCCAGGAAGCGCCGCCTGGAAGAAATGGATTCGGAATCTTCCGCCTCGCTCGTTCCCTCCAAGGCTCGCCTTTGAATCGATTTAAGGAGAACAGCGGAAAGCATTGGCACTAAAATAGCGCGCGAAGTTGCCCTGGAGGGTTTATGAAAAGAATGGTTGGGATAGCTTTCCTCCTTCTGGTCGGAATAATTCCCGCCCGCAGCCAGTCGAAGCTTTCGGTGAAATGGGAAGAGCTGACCGCAGAGGATTTTCGGGCGGCGATTCAGCAATCGAAAGGGACGTGCCTGCTCCCATTCGGCATCTTGGAAAAACATGGGCTGCACCTGCCGCTGGGAACCGATCTGCTGAATGTCCGCTACGCGGCGTTGCACGCGGCGGAGCAGGAGTTCGCCGTGGTTTTTCCGGAATATTATTTCGGGCAGATTTTTGAAGCCAAGCACGAACCCGGCACCGTCGCCTACAGCATGGAACTGCAGTTGAAACTGCTCCAGGAAACCACCGATGAAATGGCGCGCAACGGCTGCAAGAAAGTCGTCATCGTGAATGGCCACGGCGGCAACGAGCACTTGCTTCCCTACTTCGCACAAGCGCAGATGGCCAGCCCCGGAGACTATGTCGTTTATGTGCTCGATGGTGAACGCAGCAGGCCGGGCGGCCCAGCGAAAAAATCCACGGGCCTCGATTATCATGCGGGTGAAAACGAAAGCTCGAATACTCTTTACGCGCATCCGGAACTGACGCACATTGACCGGGCCAAGCGTGAATCCGGCGCGGACCAGAAGCGTCAAAACCTTCCCGAATCCTTGTATACCGGCATTTGGTGGTACGCGCGTTTCCCGGATCACTATTCAGGCGATGGTTCCGTAGCCAGGAAAGAATTGGGCGAGTGGAACGTCCAGGGATGGGTCTCCACCATTGTTGAAGCCATCCGCGCTGTCAAAGCCGATGACGCCAGCCTCAAAATCCAGAATGAGTTCTGTGAGAAGAGCAAGCACCCGCTAGACACAAAGCAGTGACCAAACGACAATCTCTTTTTCGTGGTCATCGCCAGGCTGCGGCCGAAGCCTGCGGCAGGAGGGATCTCAACTTACAGACAGTGCTTGAAGTGCCCAATGGGATTCTTTGTCCCTGCTTTGCTTTGCTCAGGACAGGTCGGATGGACTCAGAATGACACCCGCAGTTAGTTCGGGATTTTCAGCGCGCCTTGCCGAGCTGTTCGACCCAGCGGCGCAGCACGCCATAGTGTGGCTGCTCGAGATCGAGAAATTCAACGCCCATGCCAATCCGGGGCTTGACGATGCGCACCATGCCTAGGGCCTCGAGCTTCTGGTCTTTCCTGGTCAAAGTGATGCGCACGCGGGTATTGGACGGCAGCGGTTTGCTGGTGCAAACAAAAATTCCGCCCATGGACAGGTCGGAGGTCACACCGTCCGTCTTCGATCCCGTCTCCAGATCCAAAACGACCGCATCCGCGGCAAACGGATAGCGGATGCAAAAGCGGCGATTCCGGAGAGCGAGCCCCCGGGATTCGTCGCTCGATGTGCGGTCGTCCATGAAAATTACGTTGCTCACATATTCACGCGTTTTCAAGATGCGCGCGGCCAGCATTAAGAGCTCGCCGAATCTTTTTTAGTATGGATGAAATCCCGCTTGCATTGCTGCTTTCCCTCCGGCGCCCATGCGAAAGAGGCAATACCCCAATGATGGCATGCCCAAATGACTCTGGAGGGTTATTACATGGAACGACAAACCGGCGCATCACCGCACTAGGCGGGGTTTTCGCGCATGTTAGCCTAAAAGCCGGGACTGTCTTGTATCGCGACATGAGCACACTATCCGATGGGCTCCGGCAAAGCGACCGTGTCAGCCTGCGCATGCCTGTCGAGGCGGCGTGGGCCACAGCGCAAGGTGCCACGTTCACGCAAACGGTGGAGACCCTGTTGGTCAGCCGCAATGGGGGCGTGCTGCGCTTCACGGAAAAGTTGGAGGCCGGACAGGAATTGCATTTGCGGCGGCACATCGAGGGAGAACAGTGGAGAAATACGCGCGCGCGCGTGGTCGCTGAAATCGATCAGGACGCCAACGGCTTTCTCTACGCCATCCATATTCTCGAGCCGCGCTGTAACTTTTGGGACATCGACTTCCCCTCCCTGCACAAAGCAGAAGAAGCGCTGGCGCGTTTGCTCATGGAATGCAGCTTCTGCCAGCGGCGCGAGGTCGTGTACCTCAACGAGATGCAATTGAAATCCTTTGAAGTGCGCAAATGCATCGCGCGCCATTGCCGCCACTGCGACTCGCCTTCTATTTGGATTGAAACGATCTCGCAGGGTGTAGGCGTGGAAGGCGATGGGACACACGCAGGCTCGGAAGAGCGCATCGTTCCCCGGCGCAACCGCACACGCGTAAAGGCCCGCGTGCTGGCATGCATCCGGCGTCGCGGCTTCGCCGAGGAAGTGGTGGTATGCGAAGATCTGTCAAAGGGGGGAATCAGCTTTCGGAGCCGCAATCAGTACCCGGAGGGTTCGCGCGTGGAAGTGGCCGTGCCTTTTACTCCCGGAACCGGCGCGATCTTCGTTCCCATCCGCATCGTGTTTTCCCAGGCCATTCCCACCGCCGGGCTTCACCGCCATGGCGCCGCGTACATCAAGCCGCCCATCGACAAATAGGCCGTGGGGTTCCCGCAGCAAAAGTTTCCCTGCACGGTAGAAGTCTTGTTTCCATTATACTGTTCGCGAATATCCTCGGTGATTTAGACAACCGATGTCCTGCTCTTGAGGAGCGCGAGTTCCCATGAAATTGGTCACCTTCAATTGCCGCAGCCGCGAAGACCGCATTGGCGCGATTGGCGCCGATGGAACGATTGTCGATTTGAATGCCGCCTACGCGCTATATCTGCGCAATGTGCAGCGCGAAGGAGCGTTTTACGCGCTGGCGGATGCGCGCGTTCCGGCAAACATGCGTGGACTGTTTGAGAACGGGGATCGCGGTCTGGACGCCGCGCGAACCTCGCTGGATTACGTGGTGAAGGAAGGTGCGGAGGTAGGACCGTCCGGAGAAACGCTGCGATTTCAGAAAAGTGAAGTGAAGATCAAAGCGCCGATTGTTCCGAAGAAGTTTTTTCACACTGCTGGAAATTTTAGAGAGCACCATGAAGAGGCGGAGAAGTCCGGCTTTTCGCATCCGGTTTTGCCGTGGATTGTTTTCTTTCAAAACGTGGATGCGATCATCGGCCCGGAAGAAGCTATCGTGTATCCCGAGCATTTGACACAGGAATTGGACTACGAACTGGAACTTGCGCTGGTGCTGAAAAAATCAGGAAAACATTTTGACGCGGCACGCGCGGCGGAATTTGTTGGCGGCTATGTGATTTTCAACGACGTCACCGCGCGCGATATCCAACGCACGGAGATGAAGTCCGGCGTGTTCAGTTTCTGCAAAGGCATTGACACGTTTTGCCCGCTTGGGCCGCACATTGTCACCGTGGATGAAATTCCTCAGCCCAACAATCTCGCGATGCAGCTCCGTGTGAACGGCAAGACGCGTCAGCAATCGCATTCAAGCAAAATGTCGGTGACGGTGCAGGAAATTGTGGCGCACTATTCGCCGATGGGATACTCCGCGGGCGACGTGCTCTCGACCGGAACAGTTTCCGGTGTTGCGGCGTTCAGCGATGATCCGAAGTCGCTTTATTTGAAGCCGGGCGACGTGGTGGAATGTGAAATCGAGAAGATCGGCGTGCTGCGCAACCCGGTCGTTTCGTACAAAGAACTGCGCGGCGGGAAAGCTGCGAAAGCGTAACGGAAGAGATGGCAGAAACTTCTTCGCAAGCGCGAAACGCATTCTGGGTCAGCGAGCTGAACCGGCGACCGGAAGTGCGCAAAGATTTTGCGACGCGTAAGGCGGTGCGGTTTTACGATACGACGCTGCGCGACGGTGAGCAAAGCGTTGGCGTCGTGCTGACGCCCGCACAAAAACTGGAAATTGCCTGTGCGCTCGATGAACTCCGTGTCGGGCGCATCGAAGCGGGATTTCCGTGCGTTTCAGCGGAAGATGCCGAAGCGTTCAAGCTGATTGCAAACGCCGGCCTGAAGGCAGAAATCTGGGGCTTTGGCCGCGCGCTGAAAGCGGACATCGATGAATTGCTGCGCCTGGGCTCGCGCGCAACGGTGATTGAAACTCCTACCAGCACGGTCAAGCTGAAAGCCTACGGACTCAGCGTGGACGAAGCGAAACGGCGCGCCGCAGAAGCGATCAGCTACGCGCGGGAACATGGCGTGAAAGTGGCGTTTTTCACCGTGGACGGCACGCGCACGGAACTGGAGGCGCTAAGCGATTTTTATAAGAACGCGCTGGACGCTGGCGCGGAGGAACTCGTGGTCGTGGACACGATTGGCGCATGCGGGCCGGAGGCCGTGGAATTCTTGGTGCGCCAGGTGCGCGAATGGGTGGGACCGCAAGTGCCGCTGCATTTTCACGGGCATAACGATTTTGGCATGGCGACTGCATGCGCGGTGGCCGCGGTGCGCGCGGGCGCGGAGTGGATCCAAGGAACCATCAACGGGATGGGCGAGCGCGCGGGCAATGGCGACATCGGCGAGATGGCCATGGCGCTGCAAGGGCTGTACGGCGTTCCCGTCGAACTGAACTTGAAAAAGATTCGCGACGTTTCCGCGTTGGTGCGGCAGACGGCTCGGCATCCACTCGAACCGTGGAAGCCGGTGGTTGGCGAAAACCTGTTTATGCGCGAAAGCGGCGCAGTGGCCAGTCAGTTTCATATTCCGGAGGCGATTGAGCCCTTCTCTGCCGACCTGGTGGGCGCCAAGCGCGAAATCGTGCTGGGAAAGAAAAGCGGCATAGCCAGTATCGCGATCAAGGCAAAGGAGTTAGGCATTGCACTGAGCGCCGAGCAACAGCAAGCGGTCCTGGCGGCTGTGAAACGCGCGGGCATGGACAAGCGCGGGCTGCTTACAGACGCGGAGTTTCGGTTCATCGTGCATAGGGTCAAAAATCCGCCTTCGTCTTTTGCCAGAAACAGATCGTGAATCTCTGCATTGGGGGGCATCGGCAACGTCTGGTACTCGCGAGAGCGCCGTGGAACCGTCCCGCGCCGAGGATCTGCTCCGGGGGCGGTTCCACGAGTCAGCCAGGTCTAGTGCGAGTTATGCTGCGGTCTTCTTCGCCGCGGGCCGGTACTTGCGACGGATGGCCAGCAGGTCGTGGCGGCGCCGATTTTCATCATCACCGAAGGCGCGATCGCGCTGGTCGCGCGGGCTTAGTTTCGGATTGGCTTTCGCACGAGCGGTAATAAAACTACCGTCCGTTTGTTTTTGGTGCCATCTTCCATCTTCCGGGTCGATCCAGGAAATGTAGCAGCCCTGAGGAACATCGAGCGCTTGACTCAGGCGTCCAAGAAAATCGAAAAGCGTGCCGGCAGGCGCGTTCGTGTCGTAAAACTCCTGAGTGATGAAGTCCGAAACGTTGATTCCGTTGACGGCGTAAGAGAATACTTCGCAGGGATCGCCAACTTCGACCAGATACTGCACCTGGTGACCGTCCGAAGCGGGATCAGTGTCGGGGTCGCTTCTCAGCTTGTGGCCCAGCGGATCGACGAGCATTTCCAGCATTTCGTGGCTGGCGGTAATGCTCCAATCATCCCCCGCTTGAATTTCTGCGAAAGGTTTCCCGTTTTTGTCCAGATGAACACCTAAGCCTGCTTCGGATTGGTCGAGAATACTCATGGGCCAAGCCTTCGCAGGCACATTCTCTCCTTGATTAAGAGCCTGGACCACGGCGTGAACTCCCCACTCGGGAGTGAAGTCGCGATCCAGTTGGATTTGCAGAGCATTGGTAACGTCTTGAAGCTGACTAAGCGTGAGATTTAAGGAAGATTGATCCTGTAGTGTTACGTGACGAATTCTCATGGGGACCTCCTGCTTGATCCGAGAAATACGGCAGCGAGGCCGGTAACTCTATGTCAGAGTTGCTGGCGTGGCAATAGCATATTTAAGACGAGAAAATTTAGCGAAAGATGGGAGCATGAACCAGCCTGCCTTCGAAAGCGTCCCTAAGGGAAGCCCAAGTGCCTGAGCACTCGGTTGAGCGCCTTAACGTGCAACTCGGCGAGAGAGAGGCTGAATCCTGCCCTAAGAGGAGAGAGCGCCGCGGAGGAACGTGAGCATGCGGTAGCCGGCGATGTAGGAGAAGGGGAAGAGTTCGAGAGAGTAGTGACCGCAATGAAGCCCGAGAGTGCGCGGTGCTGCGCCGTGGCGGCGGAGGGAGTCGAGCATCTGGCGCGTCAGTTCGGGGAGCATGGTGGAGTCGTATTTGCCGTAAACCATGAAGCAGTTGCGCCCGGTTCCCATGCCGCGTTCGACGTAAGGCATGGGGCTAATAGGCGCCCAGTATTCGCGAAGCTCGTGCACGGTGACATAGTCGCGCAAGCCCTCCCAAACGTGATTAGTGGTCATGCCTTGGCTGACGACATCCGCGTAATAGGTCGAGACGTGGAAAAAGCCGCCGACGCGGACAGCAGGGTCGTGAACCAAGGTGATGTAGCCGATGGAGGAGCCAATGCTGGTGCCGAGGATACCGAGTTTGGTGTAGCCCTGCTGTTCGAGCCAGCGGAGGCAGCGGCGGGCATCGAGAACGGCTTGGCGGTTGGCTTGCAGCGTGAGACCAATGTTCGGGCCGCAAATCTGGTCGGCGCGCTCGTAGCCTTGCGGCATGCGGCGATTGTGATAGGGCAGGCTCATCTTTAGCGCGGTGATTCCGAAGCGCGCGGTCCATTCGCACAGGCGATCCTGCCCATGCCACTTGGCGTTCCAGTTTGGAAGGACAAGGACGGCGGTGCCTTGCGCCGCCTTGATGGGAGGACGCCAACTGCGGGAGGCGGGCCAAAGACGGCCATAGACGGTGTTGTTCTCGGGCCAGGGCGATTCAATGGCGCTGCTAAAGGTAAGGACGTTTTCGGCATTGAGGTGGTAGTCGGTCGCCGGCGTGGTGGCATACCAGTCGCGGCTGTTTTCGATGGCGTTTTTGGCGTACTCGCGGACGAACGCTCCTGGATTGACATCGTCGGATGAGCCGCCGATGTGCTCCAAGCCCCAGTGAAAAGGCTGGACGCGGCGGTTGTCGTCGGTGGTCCAGCGGCGGTGCTCGTACCGGCGGATTTTGCGTTCGAAGAAGTGCATCGAAGAAGCCGACAGTTGACAGTTTACCGTCGACAGTTTCAGAAGAAAAGGAAAGGACCGGGAAAGACTAAACGCAGCGACACAGAGTACCCAGAGCCGCGCGCAGAACAAGGCGTTAAGGATGGAGCACGCGGGGAGAGGCGTTTGTTGAGAGGGGCGGAAGGCTGTGGGACAGTAATAAAAGCGGCTGCAAAGCGGCCGACTTCACGCGCGGCCGCAGGATGGCCGACTAAACTGTGCTCATCGCCGGCATATTCTTTTTTCTGTTCGGGATGGTGATTGGGAGCTTCCTGAATGTCTGCATCACGCGGATTCCGGAGGACGTTTCGATTATTTTGCCGGGATCGCGCTGCCCGAAGTGCGGGGGGGCGATCAAGTTTTACGACAATGTGCCAGTGTTCGCGTGGCTCTGGCTGAGAGGAAAATGCCGAGCCTGCGACGCGCCGATTTCCGCAATGTATCCGCTGGTCGAGCTGGCCACGGGGCTGTTGTTTGTGGCAGCGTTTCTGGAATACGGCATCACGCAGGCGGCGGTAAAGTGGCTGTTTTTCACATGCTTCATCATCGTTTTGACGATCACGGATTTGCGCGTGCGGCTGCTGCCGGATTTAGTGACTTGGCCGGGATTCGCAGCAGGGCTGGTACTTTCGGCATTTGTGCCACCGAGCGACGGGTTTGCGCGGAGCTTGAGCTGGCGATTGTTGCATCAGCGCTTGCAGCCCCACGCTGCAGGGCTAGTGGATGGAATCCTGGGGGCGGCGTTCGGAAGCTTTCTGTTGTGGGGATTGGCAGCGGGTTACAAATTCGTGCGCAAGCGCGAAGGCATGGGCTTGGGCGACGTGAAGATGATGGCCATGGTGGGCGCGTTTGTGGGATTGCGCGGAACATTCTGGACGATCTTGCTGGGAAGCCTACTGGGGAGCGTGATCGGATTGAGCGTGGTGGCAGGGCTGTACCTGAGCGGGTGGAAGCGTGGACTGGCGGAACGCGGGAGCCGAAGAGGACTGGGAACCGCGAATGCGCTGCGGTGGACCATTGCGAGCCAGTATCAATTGCCGCTCGGGACGTTCTTGGGAATAGGAGCACTCGCGATTGTTTACCTCGGGCCTGTGATCGGCGCGGAATGACCAGCGATGCGCGGGATTTTCAGATGAGTCTTTTCGGGAAACCGTCTGCGGGAAGGACTGAGATAAGGAGCTGAATCGCGACTGATGTGGGGAATGCTCCAAGGCGGAAGTGGCACGCAGCACTTGTGGGAGACCGCCGCGATCTTAGGGGTGGCGTTGCTGGCGGTCGTCGGGCTGGTGGTGTATCTGCTGCGAAAGTTTTTTCAAAGCACGAAAGAAGAGCACAAGGAGAAAATCGCGGCTAGCGCGCCCCGCACAGAGAATCCTTCGGCGTTTATGGCCGCATCGATGCAGGCAGTGATTCAGCAACTGCGCGAGCAGGAAAAAGAGCTGGAGCGGTTGCACAAAATTGAAAAAGAGCGCGCGGAGCAAACCGAACGGCTGAGCGAGGAAGTCACCCGCAACATGCCCGCAGGGCTTCTGGTGGTGAACGCGACAGGGATTATCTCGAGTTCGAATCCTGCTGCAGAACAGGTTTTGGGAATTCGCGGGCTGCGATTCCGCCGGTACAGCGAAGCGCTGGGACCGGATTCGGCACTGACCGAACTCGTAGCAGAATGCTTGGAAACAGGAAGAATCTTCCGGCGAGAAGAGGTTGAGCACGTGCCGCCTGCGGGAGACACGAGACATCTGGGCGTCACGATCTCGCCTATACGGCGCGGCGAAGGAGAAATCAACGGAGCCATCTGCCTGCTGACGGACTTAACGGAGTTGGCGGCGTTACAGCAGCGCATGCAGCTCAAAGAAAACTTGGCGGCGCTGGGCGAATTGTCCGCGGGAATTGCCCACGAGTTCAAAAACGCGCTGGCCACGATATCGGGATACGCGCAGTTGATTCCGGAGTCTTCGCCGAATGAGGCCGCCGACTACGCGACGAAAATTGTGGAGCAAACCAGGAACATTACCCACATGGTGGCGGAGTTTCTGAAATACGCGCGGCCGCTGGAAATTCCGGAGGAGCGCGTGGAGCTGGAAGACGTGGTGGATCGCGCGGTGGCGGAAGTGGTGCGGATGATGCCGCAGGTCACGATCGAATGCACAGGAAACTTTGGCAATGTGGCGGGCGACGAGGGGCTGCTGAGGCAGGCGCTGCTGAATCTGGCGAGGAATGCCGCGGAAGCCTGCGCGGAGGCGGAAAGCGGCGGGCGCGTGACCCTGCGCGGAGAAGTGGTGGGGGGCGAGGAAGCGGGGTGGCAGCGCATCGTGGTTGCAGACAATGGACCCGGCATTGCGCAGGCGGCGATGGCTAAGTTGTTTCGGCCGTTTTTTACCACCAAACCAGCCGGAACGGGACTGGGATTGGCGGTGGTGCAGAAAATCATCGTACAGCATGGAGGACAGGTGGAGGTGCGAAACTGCCCGAACGGCGGGGCCGAGTTTATCGTTACGCTTCCGCTGCCCCGAAAGGCTGAAGAAGCGGTAGAATCGAAGCAGATCCGCATCTAAGCATTTATAAGAAAAAGGGGCCTTTCAACAAGCTCCGGAAGGGCGGGACAACATGCGCAAAAGCGATTGGGTGAAGATGGCGGCGGTCGTCGCGGGACTGTGCCTGGCGGCCTTGGGGAGCTACGCGCAGCAACAGAGCTCCTCGCAGCAGACGGGCGATCCCGTGGCGGATGCAGCAAAAAAAGCACGCGAGGAAAAAGAGAAGAAGACCGCGCAGAAACCGAAGAAAGTCTATACCGACGACGACGTGCGGCCCGCGGCGCCGGACAAGCCGGCGGTGCAAAACGCAACCGCTGCTACGCCCGCGACGGCCGGAACTGAAGGAGTGGCCAATACGCCAGGGGCGCAAAAGCCAGAGGATGCGAAGACCAAGGAGAATGCTGAGGAGAAGGAAGACCCGAACAGCGAGAAAGCCTGGCGGAAACGATTCGGTGAGCAGCACACCAAGATCGCCAAGGCTGAGAAGGAGCTGGATATTCTTCAACGCGAATTGCAAAAGTCCCAAGTGCAGTATTACGCGGATCCGACCAAGGCCATGAACGAGCAAAACAACCGCGCGGAAATCAACGATAAGACCGCCAAGATGGAAGCCAAGAAAAAGGAACTGGTGCAACTCCGGCAACAATTGGACGACATGGAAACCGAGCTGAGAAAGTCCGGTGGCGATCCTGGATGGGCCCAGTAAGAGGAGTTCTTTGTTGTAAGTGCTAAGTTCTTGGTTTTCCGAAAGCCTGATCGGACGATCGCCCAATCAGGTTTTTTTGTATTGAGATATTTCCATTTTCCAAAGTGCGGCTATTTTTGACTCGAATACGCGCAGCAACTTTGAACGGGCCATCGAGTGAGATGCGGTACTTCCCTTCTCCGCACACGCGTGCTCCGTTGTTCGCTGACTACATCCTGATTCGTGATAGAAACGAAAGAGATGGAACCTCTCCTGCTCGTTGAAGACAAGAGCGAACTGCGCGCCATGATGCGCAAGGCCCTGGAGCGCGCGGGATACGCTGTGGACGAAGCTCCGGATGGCGCGGCCGCGATTCAAAAGGTGCGCGCGCGCCGGTATTTGCTGGTGATTACGGATTTGAAGATGCCCGGTGCGTCTGGACTCGATGTTTTGCGCGAAACGAAGCAGGCCGACGCCACCATCCCGGTGTTGCTGCTGACGGCGTATGGGTCGGTGGAAGAAGCCGTCGCGGCCATGAAAGACGGTGCGTTTGATTTCCTGCAAAAGCCGGTCGACCTGGACCATTTGAAGCTGTTGGTGAAGCGTGCAGCGGAACAGCAAGAAATGCTGCGCGAAAATTTGCTGCTGCGTGCGGAGTATGCAGCTCGGTACGGGTTTCCACGCATCATGGGAGAACATCCCTCCATCAAGGAAGTGAGTCAGCAGATCCAAAAAGTGGCGGCGACGGATACGACCTGCCTCTTGTTGGGAGAAAGCGGCACGGGAAAGGAATTGTTCGCGCTGGCGATTCATCATCTGTCTTCGCGGCGGGAGCAGCCTTTCGTGGCGCTGAATTGCGCGGCGATCCCGGAAGGATTGGTAGAAAACGAGCTGTTCGGGCACGAGAAAGGCGCGTTCACCGGAGCGGCGACGCGCAAAGTGGGAAAAATGGATTTAGCGCATCGCGGCACGCTGTTTCTGGACGAGATTGGCGAGTTGCCGCTGGCGATCCAAGCGAAATTGCTGCGTGTACTGGAAGAAAAACGATTCGAACGCGTGGGCGGAACGCAATCGATTGACGTGGACCTCCGCATTATCGTCGCCACAAACCGCGACTTGCAAAAGCAGGTGCAGGAGAAACTCTTTCGCGACGATTTGTACTTCCGGGTTTCCACCGTGCCGATCACCATTCCGCCGCTGCGCGAGCGTGGGAACGACGTTCTGCTGCTGGCGAATCATTTTCTGGAAAAATTCAGCCGCGAGTTCACCAAGCCCGGCCTGGAACTTTCTGAGGAAGCGCGGCAACTGCTGCTGCATTATCCCTGGCCGGGAAACGTCCGCGAATTGCAAAACACGATGGAACGAGCCGTGATTTTGGCCGATGGCGTCACCATTCACGCGGACGCGCTGCAACTACCGTCAACGAGGCCCGACGCGGCGAACTTACCGGGCGGCATGCTGCCCGAAAAATTCAATTGGGAAGGCACGCTGGAACAAGTGACCAGCCGCGCCGCAGCTCATGTGGAAAAGGCATTGCTCGAAACCACGATGAGCGAATGCAAGTGGAACAAGACACGCGCCGCGGAAAAGCTAGGGATTACGCCGAAAACCCTGCTGGCGAAATTGCGTGCAGCGGGGCTGGAGGAGTAAGACAGTTTTAAGTTTTAAGTCGCAAGTCTTAAGTGTTTGCCATTTCCCTTCTGCGTCGCTTCGCTGCAAGTTTTCCATTTCACCTCTACGTGAGCGGGCGCCTGGCTGTATGTAAGGCTACCGTGCGTATGGTCCATTCGAAGAACTCGACAGACTGGAAGCCTACGGAACGCAGGAGAGCAGCAAGTTCGGGCGGACGAAAAAAGCGTGCGACGGACTTCGGCAGATACGTATAGGCGGATTGATGACCGGAGATGAGCCAGCCCACTCGTGGGAGCACGCTCGTGAAATACCAGCGGTACAAGTCCCCCAACAGACCTTGTGGCGGCTCGGCGAATTCCATGATGGCAATCGTGCCGCCCGGTTTGAGAACGCGATAAATCTCGCGGAGGCCGGCCTCGTAATTGGCGAGATTGCGGAAGCCGAAAGCGCTGGTCACCAAATCGAAGGAAGCATGTGCAAACGGCAAGCGCAGAGCATCCGCCTCGAAAAAGGACATGGGCGTCGCAGGATTGGAGCTGTTGGGTGCAAACTGGGCCGAGCTTTTCGCTATGGCGCGGACCAGCATGGTGTGAGCGAAATCCGCGCCCAGAATGCGCGCTTTGCCTGCGTGCGAGAGGGCAAGAGCCAGATCGCCGGTTCCGCAACAGAGATCCAGAACCAAAGCATCGGGACGCTCAAGGATTGGACGCAGACGCTTTGCTGCGCGAGCGCGCCAAAGACGATCCAGTTCGAAAGAGAGCAGATGGTTCAGCAGATCATAGCGCGGCGCAATTTGCGTGAACATCTCGCGGATTTTTTTCGACGCGTCAGCTTCGCTCACGGCGCCCTCGGGCTGGGTTCCCTTCGCAGGCGCGGCAACGTCCTTCATTTCAAGACACCAAGGCTGTTGCTTGCGGTGGCGATCAAGCGGGGCGTGAAATGCAAAACGCGTTCCACGGCTTTGACGGGGATCGTGTCATACGTGCGCGCCTGGCCAATACGCGGAGAAAGAACGAAGCGGAGAATGCCGCTACGTGATTTTTTGTCGGAGCCCATAGCATCGACCAAAGCAGCGGGAGAAACGTGCGGCCACGGCGGCAACGGCCCGAGGCGTCGAGCCAGGGATACGATGCGCGAAACATCTTCCGCGCGGGTTAGTTTGATTTCATGTCCGAGGAGAGCTGCAGCCATCATGCCCCAGGCAACCGCTTCGCCGTGCTGGTAACGCCGATAATGGGTGATGCTTTCGAGAGCATGAGCAAAAGTGTGACCGAAATTGAGAATCTCGCGCAATCCGGATTCGCGCTCGTCGCGGCTGACTACGCGCGCTTTGATGGCGACGTTGCGAGGAATCAAAGAGCCAAGCGCGCTGCGATCACGTTGCAGAATCTTGTCGATATGCTTTTCCAGTAAGGCGAACATCGGCGCGTCGGCAATTACCGCGTGCTTGATAACCTCCGCGAGCCCGCTGCGAAACTCGCGGTCGGGAAGAGTGCGCAGCAGGTCGGGATCTGTGATCACCAAGCGCGGCGGGTAGAACGCACCAACGAGATTTTTGCCTTCGGGAAGATTCACGCCGGTTTTTCCACCGATAGAGCTGTCGACCTGAGCCACGAGAGTCGTGGGAACGTGAACTAGGGCTACGCCGCGCAGATAGGAAGCTGCCACAAAGCCCGCCACGTCGCCGACGACTCCGCCCCCGACTGCAATAATCAGCGACTTGCGATCCGCTCCGGCCCGGCAAAGGGAGCGCGCCATATGCTCGACGGTGCCAAGATGTTTTGCCGACTCCGCATCATCGAAAAGGTGCAACGCATTTCGATGCGAGAGCCGCAGTCCACGCTGAACAGTCTTCCCGACGGCGCGCCAAACCTTGGGCGAAGAAACAATGTGCACGCTGGAAAAATCCCCAAGCCCGGCGATTTCGCTCGCCGCATAGCCAATGGCCCCGGCCACGACCGCGTAGGGACCGGCGGAAGATTGCACTCGAATGCGTGTGATTTCCATTCGCGAGACGTTTCCAATGTAACACACGCTCCATCGTGCCGTAGGCGCGCCGTCTTTCTTTATGGGCTCAATTCCTTCGTGCTACCCTATTTAAGCGGTTGAGCACCGAGTTCTCACTCCCATGACGAGTCCCCACAAAACCCATCATGTTGATTACGCTGTCGTGGGCAGCGGAATCGCCGGTTTGCGCGCCGCGATTGAATTGAGCGCCGCGGGAAGCGTTCTGGTGCTGGCGAAATCGAATTTAAGCGATTCGGCGACGGCCTGGGCGCAGGGCGGAATCGCTGTCGCACTTTCTGACGAAGACGAAATCGGGCTGCACGAACAGGACACCCTCAACGCCGGCGACGGCCTGTGCCGGCCGGAAGCCGTGGCCTTGCTGGTGGAAGAAGGCCCGAAGTACATCACGCAGCTTATCGAGTGGGGCACGGAGTTCGACCGCGCCGGAACCAGGCTGGCGTTCACGCGCGAAGCTGCGCACAGCCGTTCGCGGATTCTCCACGCGCACGGTGACTCAACCGGCCGGGAAATCAGCCGGGCACTGCTCGCCCGCGCGCATTCGATCCCACAGCTGCATTTGCGCGCGCACGCGTTTACCACCGAATTGATTGTGGAACGCGGCCGAGTCGACGGTCTGTACTTCATCGACGAAACCGACGAAACGCTTCACGAATTGCGGGCCAGCGCGGTGCTGCTGGCCACCGGCGGACTCGGGCAGATTTATCGCGAGACGACCAATCCTGAAGTGGCAACGGGCGACGGCATGGCCATCGCGTACGATGCTGGGGCTGTGTTGTCGGACATAGAATTCATGCAGTTCCATCCCACGGCGCTGGCCATCCAGGGCGCGCCGCGATTTCTGCTCTCCGAGGCACTACGCGGAGAAGGCGGTGTACTGCGCAACATCGGCCTTGAGCGATTTATGAAGAAGTACCACGAGGCGCAGGAATTGGCCCCGCGCGACGTCGTGGCCCGTGCCATCGTGAGCGAGATGCAGCGCACGCAAAGCACCCATGTTTATCTGGACATGACAAAAAAGAGCCAAGAATTCCTGAAGAAGCGCTTCCCGCGAATTTACGAGACATGCCTGAGCTACGGCCTGGATCTGGCAAGCGACCTCGCGCCCGTTTGTCCGGCGGCGCACTATATGATGGGCGGAGTAAAGACCGATTTGAAGGGGCACACTTCCCTTCCTGGCCTATATGCCGCGGGTGAAACGGCCGCCACGGGCGTGCACGGGGCCAATCGGCTGGCCAGTAATTCTTTGCTTGAAGGGCTGGTGTTTGGTGCGCTCGCAGGACAAGCCATGATGAAGGATGCGCCCGCAGGAAAACGAAAGGGGCAAGCGTTGCCAGGGAGCCCCGCGCCGCTGCCGGGTAATGGTCCGGGCGTGCAAAAAGAAGCCATGAAGAACGGCGGGGCAAAAAACGGTGCCCTCAAGTCTCCTGCGGCGGCCTGCGCGACGCTAACAAAAATCCGAGAGCTCATGTGGCACAACGTGGGCATCATGCGAAACGGAAAAGAACTCGCGGAAGGCATCAAGCAACTCGAAGGGATCGAGCTTCCCAAGTGTGAAAAATCCGGGCGCAGCGGGCACGAATTGCGAAATCTGCACACCCTGGCGCTGGTGATGGCGCGCGCGGCGCGGGCGCGCGAAGAGAGCCGCGGCAGCCATTACCGCTCGGATTTTCCTTTCCGCAATGACGAGGATTTTGCCAAACACTCAGCCGTACAAAAAGGCAAGGATGTGCGCTTTGAGGTTTAAGAGTTTTTGAAAACTGAGAACATGTCATTCCGAGGAGTGAAGCCTGCCTGCGGCAGGCAGGAGACGAGGAACCTGCTTTTTCAGGGATGTGGATTAAGCAGCTCCCTCGCTTCGCTCGGGATGACACTCGCAGGCATTAGTCAATAAACTCTAAACAGCAACGAAAGATTGAGCGAGAGTGCGGCAATTCCTACCGCGCTTGTAGTTCCTTCACGCTCTCCTGAAAAACATGGCCGACGATAGCAAGCGTCTTGGCGCTGATCTTATCGAGATTGTCCTGAGGCGTGTGCCAGTAGCCGTTGTTCATGAAGTCCGCGATCACATCCACAGCGGGAACCCCGCGCGCCAGGAACGAATCGTGGTCGTCCTGGGCGGCAGTCGAACTATCGCGAAAGAGGTCCAAATAGCCTAGTTTGTGAGCGGTGTTCCAAACCAAGTCGACCAGGGCGGGTGTGGAACTCGACTCACGGAAAAATTGAGCTTTACGCCCGCCGACAATGTCTGCCAACAAAAATGCTTTGACCTTCTTGATGTCGCCAGAGAGGGAAAGGCGAGCAGCCATCTCGCGGCTACCATAACGGCTGTCCGTGTCGCTCCATTGCTTCATGGCTTCTTCGCCGTCGAAGAAAGCGATCCAGACGGCGTATTTCCCGCGGTGTGGACACAGGAGGCGCGCGAGTTCCAGCATCAAGGCTGTGGAGGAACCTCCGTCATCCGCGCCGACAAAATTGTCTTGCAGCCGAGTGTCGTAGTGCGTGCCGAGAAGAATGCTCCCGGGCTTTTCGCCGGGAACCTTCACGAGAAAGTTCTTCATCGGCAGGCGGCCAACGGGCGTATCTGCAGTAAAACCGTCCGTGTCCACGGTGCAGCCGTAACTCTGCAATTCCGATTGCAAAAAATCTTGAAGCTTGGCGATGGCCGGAGAACCCGAAGGACGCGGGCCGAAAGCAACCTGTTTGGCGACCAAAGAATAGGCGCGCTTGCCGTCGAAGCCACCGGTCTTGTCGGGAGGCGGCGCATCGTCGGAAGCTTGCGGCGGTGCGGAAGCTACTGCGCTCAAGAAAGGCGGCTGGCCGACAGCGTGCGAGGAATTGCTGCCCCCTGCCTGGCAACCGGCAACACAAATGGCAAGAAAGCTCAAGAAAAGAGCCGTCCGCAAGGAATCCATGGACGATGAAAGCATTAGCGCGCCTCCGCAGGAGCACCGATGCGGCGTTCCCTCCGCCGCACGACCACTGCGGAGACCGCAATGCCCAGGAAATAGAGACCAATCATCGGAGCCATGAAGACTAGCATGGTCGTGGCGTCGGGAGTGGGCGTGACGACCGCGGCAACCACGGTGATAATCAAAATCGCGTAGCGGAAATTCTTCCAGAGAAACTTCGGCGTAACGATTCCGAACAAGGACAAAAAGAAAATCAAAACAGGCAGCTCGAACATCAGCCCCATGCCCAAAAGGACCAGCAAGATTACGTCGAAATATTCATTGATGCTGATCATCGGCTGCAGGTCGTGGATCATAAACAACGATCCCGGCGATACCAGGAAATGCAAGACGTAGGGCAGCGTGACAAAGTAGCCGAAGGCGATTCCCGCCAGGAAAAGAAAAACCGTGGAGAACATGAAGCCGGTGATGGCGCCCCGTTCGTGCTTGTAGAGTGCGGGCGCAACAAACAGCCAGACCTGGTAAAGAACAATGGGAGAAGCTAGCACGAATCCCAGGTACACACCAACGGTGATGACCAGGTTCAGCGCGCCGGCCGGATGCGTATAAATCAGCTTCGGATCCAAATGCGCATCCGCGAGCGCTTTCAGCATCGGCTTGTTGATCCAGGTCACAAAATACTTGGAAAGATAGACCCCAATGAAAGCGCCGATCCCGATCGCATATAACGAATTGATGATGCGCTTGCGGAGTTCGCTGAGGTGCTCGAAAAAAGTCATCGTGCCGCCGGGTTCCTCCGAGCGGCTCGAATTTTGCGTGTTGGGAGCGGAGTCAGTCACGGGCTCACGCCGGATGCTGGGCCTCTTGTGAGGGCTCTTGCAACTTCGCCGTCTCGGCTTCCGTCTTGCTTTCCACAGAATCTTCGGAGCCGCGCGGAACGGACTCGGCGACGGCAGCGATCACGGGCGCTTCGGTCGCCTGAACATCCTCCGCAGAAGCTTGGCTTGCTGGAGTTTCGGCGCCCGCCGGCGTGGCAAGGGTCGCAGGCTGCACCGGTTCGGCGGCAGCGCTCGCAGCGGCTGCTTCCGCGGCCTTCTTGCGCTCAGCAAACAGGGCTTGGCGCTCCAGGTCGCGCATCTCTTCTTCAAACGCCGTCTTAAAATCTGCCGAGGCCTTGCGGAACTCAGCCATGAGCTTCCCCAGCCCGCGTGCAAGTTCGGGAAGCTTTTGCGGCCCAAAAACCACCAGGACCACGACAAAAACCACAATCATGTGAGGAATGCTTAACATGGTGACCTTGCCGCCGTCTAAGTCCCCATTGGCATCATAGAAAGGGTATTTAGCTGCTGTCAAACCGGAGTTTGCAGTGTGCTATAATTTTTGTGGTTTTACGTGAGGTCCGAATGAAATCAGAGCGGCGTGGGATTATCATTGCCATCGGGGTCTTGCTGTTATCTGCTGTGCTGGGCGGTATTTACGGCCCCAATGTGCGGGCTACCGCAGCATCGGCGGACGACTACCAGACCGCAGTGCGCGACTTCACCCGCGTTCTGGACGTGGTCCAGAACAACTACACCGACCAGGTGGACGTCGATAAAGCCGTCTACCAAGGCGCGATCCCGGGCATGCTCCGGATGCTCGACCCGCACTCCAGCTTTTTTGATGCCAAGCAGTTTTCGCTGCTTCGGGAAGACCAGCGCGGGAAGTATTACGGTGTGGGAATGATCGTCGGGCCGCGGGAGAATCACACGGTGGTCCTGGCGCCCTACGCGGGCGCACCCGCTTACAACGCAGGGATCCGCCCGGGCGACGTAATCATCAAGGTTGATGACAAATCCACCGCGCAACTTTCCACCACCGAGGTAGCCGACCTTCTGAAGGGGCCAAAAGGCACGGTGGTCAAAATCACCGTTTCCCGCGAAGGCTATCCCGAGCCCTTGGTGTTCACGGTGACGCGCGATGAAATTCCGCGGCATTCGGTGGACATCGCCTTCTTGCTCAAGCCGGGAATCGGCTATATCCGGCTGTCCGGATTCAATGAGACCACGGACCGCGAAATTGCCGAAGCATTGAAGAAACTGGATGCCACTTCGTTGGACGGCTTGATTCTGGACATGCGCGGAAATCCCGGCGGTTTGTTGAACGAGGCGGTCGCGGTGGCGGACATGTTCCTGGACAAGAACCAATTGATCGTCTCGCACCACGGCAGGACTTCGCCCGAGCGGCGCTATTACGCTGTGCGCGGCAACCAAGGCATGACCGCTCCGCTCGTCATTCTGGTGAACAACAATTCTGCATCCGCGACGGAGATTGTTTCCGGAGCCGTGCAGGACCACGATCGCGGCCTGATCGTCGGTGAGACGACTTTCGGCAAGGGCTTGGTTCAAACCGTCACTCCGCTCAGCGAAAACACTGGGTTGGCCTTGACCACGGCGCGCTATTACACGCCAAGCGGCCGGTTGATTCAGCGCGATTACAAGTCCGTTTCGCTTTACGAATATCACTACGAGCGCAAAGTGCCGGATCGTCCGACCGAGGTGCGCTTGACCGACAGCGGACGCCAGGTTACCGGTGGTGGTGGAATTACACCGGACATCGTCGTCGAAGCACCAAAACTAACAAAATTTCAACAGCTGCTGTTTCGGGATGACGTGCTCTTCCCCGCGGAAACCGGCGTGGGCGGATTCACCCGTTATTTCCTGGGAACGAAGCCCACGGTTACGAAGGATTTTGAAGTCGACGACAATGTGATGCGCATGTTCCGCGAATACTTGAGCAAACACAATGTCCGCTACACGGAACCGGAAATGACGGAAAACCAGGAGTGGATCAAGCGCAAGGTCAAGCAGGAAGTGTTCATGTCCGTGTTCAACATGCAGGAAGGGTTCAAGGTCCTATTAGAAGGCGACCCACAGGTGCAAAAGGCCGTGGAAGCCGTTCCGCAGGCCCGCGCTCTTTATCAGAACGCTCATAAGATCATGGCGCAGCGCATGGGTGGCTCCGTCGATCAACCGTAGGACAAACACGCTACGATCAAAATAGGGGCTGTAATTCTGTCCTGTGCACCTTCGTGAATACGTTGTCTGCGACGACGCGCAGTTCTACATACAGGCGTGAGGACTTTCGACTTTTGTGTTTGCATGCGCGAGATGCTCGAGACCGCGTGTTGGCAACGCTTTTCTGCTTTGTTAAGATGGACTGGCTGCTCGTGGGCGAGTAGCTCAGCTGGGAGAGCGCCTCGTTCGCAACGAGGAGGCCGGGGGTTCGAATCCCCTCTCGTCCACCAGATTCCAAACGACTTAACCGGTTTTTCGGAACTGAATGAGTTGGCCAAGTTGGCCAACTGAAGGGGTTTTGGCCAACTTTTCGCCACTGGAACAGCCCGGAAGCTCGAACCCTATTCCAATCTTCTCGGCTGTCCCTACC
>Ga0209474_10000329_pt1 | contig 55062 bp, 47 predicted proteins | sample GraSoiAngelo_145_FD_185902 | JGI IMG/M metagenome (GOLD analysis project Ga0209474, IMG submission 185902) | Grasslands soil microbial communities from the Angelo Coastal Reserve, California, USA - 14_1009_05_20cm (SPAdes) (version 2) | ecosystem: Environmental > Terrestrial > Soil > Grasslands...
GCGTACTGGCCCCGTTCATCGTGATGTCGGCCTTGCGGTGCACCCTCGGCGACCCGTCGCCGCCGCTCGTGGTCTCCGGTGTGACCACGCCATTCCTGCAAGCGGCAGATCCAGCCAGCGTCAGACCGAGCGTCGCCCTCTGCGGCGACCCCGTATTCTTTCCCGTGGAACCGCCGGTCTTCATCGTGGTCGGCAGCGGCTTCCAACCGCGCGTCGTCCATTCGGAAGCAGGTTGGGCGGTGGTGGGCGCGAGGGTCGTACTGACAGGTCCCCAGACCGTCGAGCTGCCGTCTGGCGGATCCGGTACGGGCGTCACTGCGTTCCTGCCGCAATCGAGCGGCAACGCACCACCGCTTCCCTTGGGAGTGTACTCCGTGAGCGTCGAGAACGACGACGGCCAGACCTCCGAGTTGAAGGACGCGGTGCGCATCTTCGTGCCTCCGCAGCTGACCGCCTCGCCGACCGGCCACTGCGAATTCACCGAGACGGTGGTGACGCTTGCCAGCGACGGCTTCGATCCGGCCTCGCCTCCGGTGGTGACTCTCGACGGAGACGCTTCCCGCCCTCTACCGGTGCGGGTGATCTCGGCGCAGCAGATCGAAGTCCATGTTCCCCCCTCCCTCGGCGTCGACATCGTGCAAGTCGACAACATGGGCTGCGTCCGCCAGATCACCTTGCCCTTCCTCGGATGCTGACGCTTCTCGCCGTGATGCTCGCGGCCTCCACGGCGCCCGATACCGGGTGGCCGACCGGTCACCTGCAGCTCGCGCTCAAAGGAGGCGCGGCTTTGCCCGAAACGGACATGCCGCTCACCATGGACCTCGGCGGAGAGCTGGGCGCGATGTTCGACGCGCCATTCGGCCGCATCGGCCCGGTGGTGGCGGTGTCGTACTCGGCCCCTGCCGTCGAGCAGCCTGGGTTCACCCTCGCGACGTCGCGAGCCGCGGCGATCGTCACCGCCATGGCGCTCTTCGATCGCTTGTCCAGAAGCGGCGCGCCCTATCTCGGCATCGGGGTGGGTCCCGTGCTCACGCATTCGCATCTGACGTTGACGGGGGTCGACCGCGATCGGGCGGAGGTACGCCTCGGTCTGGGCATCGTCGGCGGGATCGCCGCACGTTTTGGCCCTGGCAGCATCCTGTTCGAGCTGCGCCTCTTGCACGCGCCGTCGAAGATCCCGGACATCGACGGCATTACCCCTGCTCCGCTCACAATTTCGCTGGGTTATCGAATCTGGCTCTTCGATTGAAGTTAGCCGCCCAACCGCGCCCGTAACTCCCGTTTGAGCAGCTTCCCGCTCGGGTTCTTCGGCAAGCTGTCCACGAAGACGACGCGCTTCGGCACCTTGAACGGCGCCATCCGCGCCTTGCAATGCTGGATCACCGATGCCTCATCCAGGGTGTTGCCGCTCTTCACCACGATCACGGCGGTGACCGCTTCCACCCAGTACGGATCGGGCAATCCGACCACCGCCACCTCGGACACGGCGGGGTGCTGGTAGATCTTCTCCTCCACCTCGCGGCTCGCCACGTTCTCGCCGCCGGACTTGATCATGTCCTTCTTGCGATCGACGACGGTGATGTAGCCCTCCTCGTCGATGGTCGCGAGATCGCCGCTGTGGAACCAGCCGCCCGCGAAGGCAGCGTCGGTCCGCTCCTCGTCGTTGAAGTAGCCCTTCTGGAGCTGCGGCGAGCGGTGGACGATCTCGCCCACCTCCCCCGGGCGGACGTCTTCCATCCGATCGTCCACCACGCGTGTCTCGACGTTGAGCACCGCCCGCCCAGCGGACCCGGCCTTGCGCACCTGATCCTCGGGCTTGAGCACCGTGGCGAGCGGCGCGATCTCCGTCTGCCCGTAGAAGTTCCACAGCCGCACCTTGGGAAGGCGGCGGCCGATCTCCTCCAGCACCGCCACCGGCATGATCGACGCCCCGTAGTAGCCCTTCGCGAGCCGCGTCAGGTCGGTCTTGTCGAAGGCCGGCGAGCGGAGGAGCGCGATCCAGATCGAAGGCGGCGCGAAGAAGGAGTTGCAGCCGTGCTTCTCGAGGAGCGCGAGGATGTTGTCCGGCGTCGGCTTCCCGGTGATGACGCTGGTCGCCCCGACGTACACCGAGGGCCCGAGGAACACGTCGAGCTGCGCGCAGTGATAGAGCGGCAGCGCGTGGAGCACGCGATCGGTCGTGGCGATCTCGCCTTCCACGACGCAGCTCACGTACTCCCAGAGCACCGCCTCGTGCGTGAGCATGGCGCCCTTGGGCAGCGACTCGGTGCCGCTCGTGTAGATGATCTGCGCGAGCGATCGGCCCTCGACCTCGACGTCCGGCGGCTGCGCATTCTCCGCCGCGAGCCCGTCGAACGTCAGCATTCCCTCGGGGGCGGTGCCGCCGTCCTCGCCAGGCAGCCAGATGAGACGCTCGACCTTGGTGTCGCGCGCGGCGGCCTGCTTGCCCGCGTCGACGAGGTCGGGTCCGACCGCGAGCAAGCGCGCGCCGGCGTGGCGGAGGATGAACGCAGCCTCGTCGGCGTTGAGCATGAAGTTGATGGGAACGAGCACCGCGCCGAGGCGCGCCAGCGAGAATCGGAGCGCGGCGAAGGCGTGCGAGTTGCGCGAGAGGATGGCGACGCGGTCGCCGCTCTGGACGCCGATCCCGGCGAGGCCGGCGGCCAGGCGGTCGCAGATGCCGTCGAACTCGGCGAAGGTCCAGGTCAGGCCGCCGCAGATGACCGCCGTCTTGCGCGGGTCGCGAGCGGCGCTGCGCCGCAGGATGTCACCCAGGGTCTGCCGCCAGGGGGTCATGGCCGCCTCCGGGGCGAGCATGCCACGGGCAACCGGTGCCCCGAAACGACAGCGCCGCCGCGGTTTCCCGCAGCGGCGCCGGTAGAACCGTTCTGGGGGGGAAGCGCTTACCGCTCCGCGTGCGGAACCATCGGCGGGCAGTCGAGGCCGGCGGTGCAGTCGTATTTCTCCTGGTCCACGAACTTGCCGCCCTGCACGTGGAACCGGGCGAGCCGCGTGACCACGTCGCCGTGGGCGTCGAAATCGCAGGGGCCCGAGGCGCCGCGGTAATCGATGGCCTTGTCGGCGTAGATGAGCTTGATGGCTTCCGCGAGGCCGGTCACGCCCGCGGTGACGGCGGCGCCGTGCGGGTCGTTGATCTTGCGCATCGCGTCCCGCACCTGGGCTCCGCTCACCGCGTTGGGATCTTCCAGCTTCGCCGAGCGAGCCGCCTGCAGCGTCGCGAGCATGAGCGACATGGCGGCGTCATAGGCGGGCGCGTCGCGGAAAGCAGGCGGTTGCGCGGTCGCCGACATGAGATCTTCGGTGAAGGCCGCGGCGGAGGGCCCCTCGCCGAGCACGGCCTGCGAGGTGCCCTGCTCGCCCTCGAGGGTCACGCCGAGCTGCTCGATGAGCCGGGCAGCGCGGAAGTTGTGGGTGTGGAGCAGCGCGACCTTCGTGTTCTCCGACTGCCACGACTTCATGAAGCCGACGAGGAACTTGGGGAAGCTGATCTCGACCACCGCGTCGGCCTGGCCGCCCTTCGAGTCGACCAGCTTCTTCACGTCGGCCGTGAAGTCGTACTGCGCGGGGTTCGCCTTCACGTCGTGGAAGACCTGCTCGACGATGGCCCCCGGGTGCTCGGCCTCGACCAGGCCCTTGAGCGTATTGGAGAAGCCACGGCCGTACGGGTCGTCGCTGGCGTAGATGTCGAGCTTGAACTTGCCGTCGCCGTTCACGTCGCCGTGCTTGCCGCGGCCGAGCAGCACGCGGGACACGACGCGGGCCTGGTACGCGTCGGACAGGGTAGTGCGGAAGTTCCAGCCCTTCTCGTTGCGCAGTGCGGCCTGCTTCACCGGATTCGCGTCGGTCGCCGCCGGATCGTCGATCTGCGGCGAGGTGCAGGCCATGCAGACCACGGGAACGCCGAGGTCGTGCGTCGGGTCGTTCTCGTAGGCCAGCATGTTGACCGCGATGTCGTCCTGGCTCGAGTCCGTGATGATGGCCTTCGCGCCCTCCTTCTTGACCAGCTCGAGCGCGCTGGCGCGGGCCTGATCCGGGGCGTTGCCGGAGTTGCCCTCGACGATCTCGAAACGGACGTGACCGTGGCCCGACTGCTTGAGGGCCTGGTTCATGTTGTTCGCGGCGACGCGGATCGAGTCGCTCCAGCTGGGCGTCGCGATCGACCCGGTGCGGTCGAGGTCCTGACCGATGTGCACGACCGTGGGCTTCGGGTCGCTCTTGCAAGCGGCCGCCGCGAGCAGGGCGGAGAAGATCAGGCTACGAGAACGCATCAGGCCTCCTACGAAGGAAAGGGATTTCACGGCAGCATCGCCGCAGCGACAGGGCGAGACGCCTGCGAGTGGCTCTTCGCGGCGCGCGGGCCGACCGTCACCGCCGCGAACGCGAGCAGCGCGACCGCGAGAATCAAGGGCCGCACCGAGCGCAGGCGCAGCTCCGGCTCGTGGGCCGGCTTCCAGGAATGATCGTGTCCGTCGAACTTCATGGGTTCCCCCCGAAATGGATCGGGCCTTTCGGCGCCGTGAGAAATTTCTAGATCCGACCCCGGGTAGGTCGAAAAGGCGTGGGGCTGCGTCGAGCGACGTCTCCGGTGCGTCGGGGTCCACGGCCTGCGCACACGCGCGCAGTGGTGGCTCCGTGGGGGGACGCGCGCTAAGGTGCGCTTCCCTCGGAGGGACCCCCTTGCAATTCCGAAAAATCCTCATCGCCAACCGGGGCGAGATCGCTGTGCGCGTCGCTCGCACCTGCCGCGAGATGGGCATTTCGACCGTCGCCATCTACAGCGATGCCGACCGCGCGGCGCTCCACGTGCGGACCTGCGACGAGGCGGTGTGGGTGGGCCCCCCTCCGTCGCGGGAGAGCTACCTCGTCATCGAGAACGTCATCGCCGCGGCGCGGACGAGCCGGGCGGACGCCATCCATCCGGGATATGGCTTTCTCTCCGAGAATCCCGGCTTCGCGCGCGCTTGCGCCGAGGCTAAGATCGCCTTCATCGGTCCTCCTCCGGAGGCGATGGAGGAGATGGGCGAGAAGACCCGGGCGCGTCGCAAGGCAAGCGAGGCGGGAGTTCCCATCGTTCCCGGCATGAAGGAGCCGATTCCCGAGGGCCAGGAGGCGGCCGCCAAGGAATACGCGCAGCGCGTCGGTTATCCGATCATGATCAAGGCAGCGGCGGGCGGCGGCGGAAAAGGGATGCGCCTCGTCGAGTCGCCCAAGGACTTCGACGCTGCGCTCACCACCGCCCAGCGCGAGGCGCTCTCCGCCTTCGGGGACGGGCGCGTCTATCTGGAGAAGGCCATCTCGCGGCCGCGCCACGTCGAGATCCAGATCTTCGCCGACCGGTCCGGCACCTGCCTGTGGCTCGGCGAGCGCGAGTGCAGCGTGCAGCGCCGCCACCAGAAGGTGATCGAGGAGACTCCTTCCGCCGTCGTCACGCCGCAATTGCGGGCGCAGATGGGCGAGGTGGCCTGCAAGGCTGCGCTCGCCGTCGGGTACGTGGGCGCGGGGACCTGCGAGTTCCTCGTCGACGGCAACACGCGGTCCTTCTACTTCCTCGAGATGAACACCCGGCTGCAGGTGGAGCACCCGATCACCGAGTGGTGCACGGGGCTCGACCTCGTGCGCTGGCAGATCGAGGTAGCGCAAGGCGCGCGGCTGCCCTGGTCGCAGGAGGACGTGCTGCGCAACCTGCGCGGGCACGCCATCGAGGCCCGGCTCTACGCCGAGGATCCGGCGCGGAACTTCATGCCGAGCCCGGGGATCATCGGAGAGCTGCGCCTCTCCGCGGGACCCTTCGTGCGCAACGACTGCGGCGTCGAGAGCGGGAGCGAGGTGCCGCGGTACTACGACCCGATGATCGGAAAGCTCGCCGTCTGGGCCGGTTCGCGCGAGGCGGCCATCGCGCGCCTGAAGCGCGCCCTTTTCGAGACGGTGGTGAAGGGAATCACCACCAACACCGGGTACCTGAGGCGCATCCTCGATCTGGAGGAATTCCGTCGCGGCGATTACGACACGGGCCTGCTCGCCAACGCCAAGGATCGGCTCTTGCCTGCCGAGGGCAAAGAGGGCGAGCTGACGCCGGACCAGGAGCTGGCGATCTCGGCGGCGGCCATCTTCCAGCTCGAGCGGGACGAAAGGGTCGCTCTGCAAGGTGCCCCATCGACCAACGGCTCCGCCACCTCGGCGTGGGCGACCGCGGGACGGATGGAAGCGCTGAGGAGGGGGCGGTGAGGTACCACGCCATCGCCTCTGGCACCGAGCGGCTGGTGGTGGTCAATGCCCGGGGATCGACCTACCGCATCGCCATCCACCCGGGCCCTCTGGAATCGGCCGATGCGCCGCCCCGGGTCTTGGAGGTGGACGCGGTCCATCTGCGCGCGGGCGCGCTGTCGCTCCTCGCCGAAGGCCGCAGCGCCCGCTGCGACATCGAGAGCGATGCAGAGGGCCGCTTTCGCGTGCTCCTCGGCGACGAGATCCACACCTTCGACTTGCTCGACGACCGCAAACACCGCATGCACAAGGCGGGCGGGCAGTTCTCCCTCGAAGGCCCGCAGCGGATCGACGCGCCCATGCCCGGAAAGATCGTCCGGGTGCTGGTCAAAGAAGGGGATACCGTCACGGAAGGGCAAGGCCTCGTCGTCGTCGAGGCAATGAAGATGGAGAACGAGCTCAAGAGCCCCAAGGCGGGCGTCGTCCGGGAGCTCCACGCCCAGGAAGGGCAGCCGGTCGAGGCGGGCGCCAAGCTGGCCGTCGTCTCGTGACGCGGGGCGTGCGAGGATCGAGTCCATGGGCGTACAGCGCGGCGGCAGCTACCTCCATGGGACCGATCCGGAAGAGCAGGCGCGCCTCTCGAGCCTGAACGATCTCCTCAACCGCGCCGCGCTCCGCGAGCTGGGCTTGCGCGGCGGCGAGAAGATCGTCGACTTCGGCGCGGGACTCGGACAGCTGACACGGGACATGGCGCGGGCGGCCGGGGCGCCGGTGGTGGGCATCGAACGCTCGCCGCAGCAGATCGCGGAAGCGCGCCGGCAGGCGAAAGACGCGGGCGAGGAATCGCTTCTGCTCTTGCGCCAGGGAGACGTGCAGGAGGGAGTCGCGCGCAGCGAAGAGGGGACCTACGATCTCGCCCACGCTCGTTTCGTCCTCGAGCACGTGCCGGATCCGCTGGTGGTGGTCCGCTCCATGATGCGCGCGGTCCGCCCGGGTGGACGCGTCGTGCTGCAGGACGACGATCACGACATCCTGCGCCTGTGGCCCGAGCCGCTCGGGGTCCGCGCGCTGTGGGCGGCGTACATGCGCGCCTTCGACCGGGTCGGAAACGACCCTTACGTCGGGCGCCGCCTGGTCGAGCTGCTCCACGCGGCCGGGGCCCGCCCGACCCGTTCGAACTTCCTCTTCTTCGGGGCCTGCGCGGGCGAGAAGGCGTTCGCGCAGCTCGTCGACAACATGGCATCGCTCGTCCTCGGGGCGCGCGAGGCCATCGTCGGAGACGGACTATTGCCCACCTCCGTATTCGATTCTTCGCTGGCCGAGCTGCGCCGCTTCCGCGACCGGCCGGACGGTGCATTCTGGTATGCCGTCTCCTGGGCCGAGGGCACAAAGCCCTGAAGGAGCCATCGATGGCGACGAGCAACGGAAAGATCGTGGCCGCGCTCCAGGCCTTCCTGCATAACGTATACGAGAAGGCGGCGAAGAAGCCCGGCGCGCTCCGCCAGGGTTCGTTCAAGACCACGAGCGGGGTCGACCTGGAGCCGCTCTACGTTCCTCGCGACTTCGATTACGACGAGAAGCTGGGCTTCCCCGGCCAGTACCCGTTCACGCGCGGGATCCAGCCGACCATGTACCGCGGGCGCTTCTGGACCATGCGCCAGTACGCGGGGTTCGGCACCGCAGAAGAAACCAATGCGCGCTTCCAGTATTTGCTGAAGAGCGGCCAGACGGGCCTCTCGACCGCTTTCGATCTTCCCACGCAGATGGGCCACGACTCGGACAGCCCGCGCGCGCGCGGCGAGGTTGGCCGGGTCGGCGTCGCCATCGATTCGGTCGAGGACATGGAGCGGCTCTTCGCCGGTATCGAGCTCGGGAAGGTCTCCACCTCCATGACCATCAACGCCACCGCCGCGACCTTGCTGGCGCTCTACCAGGCGGTGGGCGAGGCGCACGGAACGCCGGCGCGCGAGCTGTCGGGAACGGTCCAGAACGACGTCCTCAAGGAGTACATCGCGCGCGGCACGTACATCTATCCGCCCGGCGCCTCGATGCGGATCATCACCGACGTCTTCGCCTATTGCGCGGAGGTGATGCCGAAGTGGAACCCGATCTCCATCAGCGGCTACCACATCCGCGAGGCGGGCTCGACGGCGGCGCAGGAGATCGCCTTCACGCTCGCCGACGGCATCGCCTACGTGGACGCGGCGGTCCGGCGCGGCCTCGACGTCGACGCCTTCGCCGGCCGGCTCAGCTTCTTCTTCAACGTGCACAACAACTTCCTCGAGGAAGTGGCGAAGTTCCGCGCCGCGCGCCGGCTCTGGGCGCGAACCATGCGCGAGCGGTTCCACGCCAAGGACCCGCGCAGCTGCACCCTGCGCTTCCACGCGCAGACCGCGGGATCGACGCTCACCGCGCAGCAGCCTGACAACAACGTGGTGCGCGTCGCCTTGCAAGCCTTCGCGGCGGTGATGGGGGGTTGCCAGTCGCTCCACACCAACGGCCGCGACGAGGCGCTGGCGCTGCCCACCGAGACGAGCGCGCGCCTTGCCCTGCGCACGCAGCAGATCGTCGCCAACGAGAGCGGCGCGGCGGACATCGTCGATCCGCTGGGAGGTTCCTACGCGTTGGAGTCGCTGACGGACGCGTTGGAGGAGCGCGCCATCTCCTATCTCACCCGCATCGACGAGATGGGCGGCATGGTCGAGGCCATCGCCCGAGGCTATCCGCAGCGGGAGATCGACGAAGCGGCCTACCAGTACCAGCGCGAGATCGAGGAGAAGAAGCGCGTCATCGTCGGGGTGAACCAGTTCGCCTCGGAGGGCGAGGCGCCGTTCGACACCATGCAGGTGGATCCCGCGCTCGAGGAGCGGCAGGTGAAGAAGCTGCGCGCGTTCCGGGCTTCGCGATCGCAGGATGCGGTGACGCGGTCGCTGTCGGAATTGCGGCGCGGCGCCGAGGGCTCCGCGAACGTCGTCCCGCTCATCGTTTCCGCCGTGAAGTCGAAGACGACCCTCGGGGAGATCGCGAACGCGCTCCGCGAAGTGTTCGGGGAGCACGGGAAGGAGCGAGCCGCGAAGTCGTGATCGGGGTGCCCGCACATCGACGCTAGATCCTCTTCCGCGCCTCGAACGCCAGCCTCGCCCGCTGCCACCTTCTCAGCACCGAGACCGCGCTCTTCCCCAGCCTCTCCCGCTCCTTCTTCGCCATCCCCGACAGCCTCCGATCCCTCCGCGTCACCGCGATGCGCGCGTCCGCATCATGGAGGTCCCCGAACGCGTCTTGCAGCCGCGACAGCTCCTCGATGAGCGCGTCCAGATCGAACGCGTCCTTGAGCAGCTCCGCCTCGTATCGCAGCTTCTTCGCCGCGATCCGCAACGCGTGCGCGTCGGCGGGCTTCAGCGCGCGCGCTTCCTCCAGCGCGTGCGAGACGTCCGCAATGCGCCGCCGCAAACGCTTGCGCATCCGTTTGCCGGACAGCCTGCCTGTGTTCCGCGCCTGCGGCAGGGCGCGGAGGACGCGGGGCGCGGAACGCAGCGACCACAGGGCGAGCGCGCGGCGCAGCGCGGCCTCCTTCTCCGTCAGCGCCTTCTCCCGCGCGGGCGCCGTCCCGTGGTGCCGGTGCAGCCAGCGGATCTGCAGCTGCACGTCGCGCACCTCGCCGAGCGAGTCCTGGAGGTGCTCGACCAGCGGATCCAGCTTGCGCAGCGGCTTGGTACCGAACACCTTGATCGCTGCCCGTAGCCTGCGGCAGGCGACGCGCAGGTCGTGCACCGAATCGGCATCGAGCCGGTGGACCGCGTGGGTTTCCAGCCTGCGCACGTCGGCGAAGCGGGCATGGAGCAGCTTCGCCGCCGCCTCCGCCACGGGGGTTTGTGGCGACAGTCCGCCGACCGCCGCCGGCCCCGTCACTTCTTCCTCCGGAAGGCGCGCGCCGACTTCTCGATCAGCTTGTCCGCCGCGCTGCGTCCCGCCCAGCCCCGCGCCCGCGCGTTCTTCGGGGTGAAGAAGACCGCATCGAGGAAGAACTTCTCCAGCTCGTCGAGGAGCGCGCCGGGCATCTCGCGGACGTCGCGCGCGTCGCCGAGCCGGGAGGCGCCGAGGGGTCGCACGATGAGCCGATCGTTGCGCTCGCGCCGTCCTCTCTTGTTGTCCTGCTCCAGCCGCAACACGCCGAGCGGCTCGCAGGGAATCACCACGCCGGGCCAGGTGGGAACGTCGGCGAGGATGAGCGCGTCGAGCGGATCGCCGTCCTCCGCCTTGGTGCCGGGAACGAATCCCCAGTCGAAAGGATAGGAGAGGCCGCTCGGCAGATAGCGCGACGCCGTGAAGGCGCCGAGGCGGGGATCCCATTTCAACTTCACCTGCCCTCCCTTGGAGACCTCGACCACGACGCGCAGCTTTCCGTTGCCATCGGTGGGGTCGAGGGCATGCAAGGGATCGCTCATGGAGGGCCACCCTATCGAGGCGCCGATTCGCGGTCGAGGAGGTATCTTGCCGGCGTGCTGAGCGTGCTCTTGCCGGCCCGCAACTCCGCCGCGACCCTACCGGTCGCGCTCGAGGGCCTCTTCGCGCAGCGAGGCGCGCCGGCCTTCGAGATCGTCTGCGTGGACGACGCCTCGACCGACGATACGCCGCGCGTCCTCGTGGAGGCGGCCAAGGCCGACTCCCGCCTCGTGGTGGTCCGGGGCGAAGGCCGAGGCCTGGTCGCGGCCCTGCAACTGGGGCTCGGCCGCTGCCGGGGCGATATCGTCGCCCGCATGGACGCCGACGACCTCGTCCATCCCGATCGCCTCCGCTTGCAGGCGGAGGCGCTCGCCCGCGACCCGTCGGTCGCGGCCGTCGGCTCGCTCGTGCGCTGCTTCCCGCGCCCCCTCTCCGCGGGGCTCACCCGGCTCGAGGAGTGGCTCGATTCGGTGGTCTCCAAGGAAGAGTGCCGCACCGCCCGCTTCATCGAGGCGCCACTCGTGCACCCGAGCATGACCTTCCGCCGCTCCGCGGTCGAAGCCGTGGGCGGCTTCCGGGACGAGACGTGGGCCGAGGACTGGGACCTCCAGCTCCGCCTCCTCCAGGCGGGATACGAGCTCTGCAAGGTGCCGGAGGTGCTCCTCTGGTGGCGGGATTCTCCCGCGCGTCTCACCCGTACCGGCGCCGCCTACGCTCCCGGCCGGATGATCGAGCTTCGCGCCCATCACCTCGCCCGCGGTCCCCTCCGGGGCCGGCTTTTCGATTTGTGGGGTGCCGGCCCGACCGGGAAGCGCCTCGCGCGCGCCCTCGAGACCCGCGGCCTCAGGCCGAGGCGCTTCATCGATGTCGCGCCAGACAAGCGAGTGGCCCGGGGCCTCGACGTCCTCCCTCCCGACGCCCTGGGACCGCCCGGCGAAGCGCTCGTCGTCTGCGCCGTGGGCGCCGCGGGGGCCCGCGAGGAGATCCGCGCCGATCTCGCCGGTCGCGGATATTCCGAAGGCGAGGACTACCTGTTCGCCGCCTGACCCGTGGTAGGAACCCTTCGTGGCCGAAGGACTGGCGATGGAGCAGCTCGGGCGCGTCCTCGTCTCGCGCGGCCTGCTCGACGAGGCCGCCCTTCGCGCCGCGCTCGAGGGGAAGCCGGGGGGCTCCGCCTTCATCTCGCGCCTGCTCGCCGCCGGATCGCTGGGCGAGCCCGAGATCCTCGAAGCTCTCTCCGAGTATCTCGGCATGCCGGCGGTCGATCTGTCGCGCACCGTGATCGATCTGTCGTGCCTCGACACCGTCCCGCGCCACGTGGCCGAGTCCGACCTCATGCTGCCGCTCTCCCGGGAGGGCGGCCGCCTGCACATCGCGGTCAACGGGACCGGCTACTCCCAGGAGACGCTCGACGAGGTGCAGTTCGTCACCGGCCTGCTCGTCTCTCCCTACGCGGCCCTCCCCAACCGTCTCGAGGGCACCATCGGCGCGGCCTACGACGCCCGCGACCGTGCCGAGACCGTCTACCGCGGTGCGGCGGTCCCCGCGGAGGCGGACGACGGGATGGCCGTCGTCACCCCGCCGGAGCCCCCTGCCGCGGAGACCGCCGGGATCCCGGCACCCCTCGACGAGGTCGACGCCGGCGACGTCCTCGATCTCGACGAGCGCATCCTCGAATTCGATGCCGGTCCGGACGACGAGGAAGAGGTCATGCACCGCGAGCGCGTCCGGGTCGGGCCGCCGCGGATCCTCGCCGTCGACGACGAGCCCGAGATCGTCCACATGCTGGAGAAGGCCCTCACCAAGGCCGGATACGCCGTCGATACCGCGGCCGATGGAAAGGCAGCCGAGCAGAAGCTGAAGGCCGATCCGCCCTACGATCTCGTATTGCTCGACGCCATGCTCCCGCAGATCCACGGATTCGAGATCTGCAGCCGCATCAAGGGCGACCCCCGCCTGCGTCAGATCCCCGTCATCATGATGAGCGCCGTCTACCGCGGCTGGCGCTTCGCGCAGGACGCTCGCGAGACCTTCGGCGCCGACGACTACATCGAGAAGCCCTTCCACCTCTCCGACATCCTGCGGCGCGTGCAGGAGCGCATCTCCGCGCCGCCCCGTCCCTCGCCGGAGCAGCGCGACGCGGCCGATCGCAGCTACCAGGAGGGCCTCCGCCTCGTGGAAGCAGGCAAACCGGACGAGGCGCGCGCCGCGCTGGAGCAGTCGGTGAAGGCGGATCCCTTTTCGGCGCGCGGTCACTTCGCCCTCGCGCAAGCGCTGCGGCAGATCGGCGATCCCTTCCGCGCCATCTCCAGCTACGAGAGGGCCGTGGAATTGCGCCCCAAGCACTTCGCGGCGCTCGCCAATCTCGCCGACCTGTATCTGGAGAAGGGATTCCGCCGCAAAGCCGTCGAGACGCTGGAGCGGGCCGTCCTCGCCGCCCCCGACGGGAAGACGCGCGAAGCGGTCCGTACCAGGCTCGTCCGCTTGCTCTAGAGCCCGAGCTTTGCGTTGCGCGCCGCGCGGGCGTGCGACATGTTCTCGCGATGCTGCCCGTCGACGAAGCGGCCCTCTCGCGGCGAAGGGCGCAGAACCTCGTGGCGCCTCGCGCGGACGCCCGCGGGCTCATCCCGAGCATCCGCAGCTTCGCCCAGGCGCTCGATCGGCAACGGCAGGCGCTCGAACCCGTTCCGCTGCTCTCGCTGGCGCGCCCCGATTGCGAATCGATCGCCCGCGCCCTCGACGAGGCCGAGGTCGGGGCGCTGGCGCTCAGCGCCGAGGACCCGGCCGTCGACCTGCCGCGCCTCGCCTCGATTGCGAAGGCGAGCACCATTCCCCTCCTGCGCGTCGATCTGTTGCTGGAAGAGTTCCAGATCCACGAATCGCGCGCCGCGGGCGCCGACGCCGTCCTGCTCCACGCATCGCTTCTGCCCGGCGACTCGCTCGCGCGCCTGTGCGGGACCGCGCGGGCGACGCACATGGATGCCTGCGTGGTCTGCACTTCGCGCGAGGAGATGGATCGAGCCGTCGCGGCCCGCGCCCCTTCCCTTGCGCTCGGCGGCGACGCTTCCAGCCTCGCTTCGCAGGCGCCGCGACGGATCACCCTCCTCGCCATATCCGGTGATCCCACAGAGCTGCGCGGCAAGGTGGATGCAATGCTCGATTCCACAATCGCCGCCGCACCAGACCCGGCCAGCGCCTTCCGCGCTGCCCTCGCTCGCCTCGAAGAGGACCGATGAGCCCGCCCTTCCAGAAGCACCTCTTCGTCTGCCTCAACGACCGCGGCCCCGGACATCCACGCGGCTCCTGCGCGCAGAAGGGGAGCGAGAAGTTGCACGAGGCGTTCAAGGCGGCGCTGAAGAAGCGCGGACTCTCCGATCGCATCCGCGCCAACAAGGCGGGGTGCCTCGACAACTGCGAGTTCGGGTGCTCGGTGGTGGTCTATCCCGAGGGCGTCTGGTACGGGCGCGTGACGCCGGAGGATGTCGAGGAGATCGTGGAGCGGCACCTGATCGGCGGCGAGCCGGTGGAGAGGTTGAGGTTGTACCCCAAGGAATAATGAGAGGGCCGAGGTACCCGTTGACGTTGACGTAAAACGTTGACGTTGACGTTGACGTGAGCGTTGACGTTGACGGCGACGGCGACGTTGACGAAAAACCTTGACGTTGACGTAGTTGGTTGACGTTGACGGCCCGTCCACGCCCACGTCAAGGTCAACGTACTTTGGAGTCGATACCGAGATTCACCTAATTCAACAACTGCGGCGCCCCGCGCAGCCGCACCACCCGCGCCCGCAGCGCCTGCGCATCCTTCGCCCCCGGCTCCAGCTCCAACACCCGCAGAAGATCCGCCGCCGCCGCCGAGCTACCGCCGAGCTTCTCGTACAGCTGTGCCCGCTCCCGCAACGTGCGGGTATCCGAGGGCGCGAGCACCAGCATCCGCTCCACCGCCGAGAGCGCGCGAGGAACGTCGTGCCGCTCGAGATAGACCGAGCGCAGGTTGTGGAGCATCCGCGTGACGATGTCGCGCCCCGAAGCAGGGCGTAGGTGCCGCGCCGAGAGCCGCGCGTCCCGGGAGGTCGACTCGAGAAGCTTCTGCAGATCGTCCTTGCCGAGCAGCCGGCCGCGATTGAAGGGATCGACGATCAGCTCGCCCTCGTCGAGCGGGACCTTGCAGAGGAAGTGGCCCGGGAAGTTGACGCCCTGGGCGGCGAGCCCGCAGCGGCGCGCGACTTCGAGATACACCACCGACAGCGTGATGGGGATTCCAACGCGGCGGTCGAGCACCTCGTTGAGGAAGCTGTTGCGCGGGTCGTAATAATCCGCGTCGTTCCCGCGGAATCCCAGCTCCCGGAAGAGGACCAGATTGAGCCGTCCCACCCGCCGCTCGGGCAACGCGCCGGGCGGCAGCAATCGCATCACCTGCTCGGCGATCTCGTCCAGCTTGCGCAGGTACGCGGCCTCGTCGAGCGCGGGATACTCCTCGTGCGCGACGGCCAGCGCCGCGCGCGCGAGATCGAGCGGCTCCTTCTCCGCGATCAGACGAAGGGCGCTGCGGGAGAGATCCTGGGAATCCACCCGCCGGAACGTACCACGTCGGCAAGGCTTTCCGTCAGAACGCCAGTTCCAGGATGCGGACGAAGTCTTCCCGCGTGCACGCGCGGGGATTCGACTGGTGGCAGGCGTCCGCGAGCGCTTTCTCCACGATCCGCGGCAACATCTCCCGTTTCACTCCTGCCTGGCCGAGCTTGCGAGGCAGCCCGCACTCGCCGCGGAGGTCGTCGACGATCGAGGCGCAGGCGTGTGCGCGCTCGGAAGCGCTCATGCGCGGATCTGCGCCGAGCACCGTGGCGGCGGTGGCGAGGCGCTCCTCGGCGGCGGTGCGGTTGAAGTCGATCACGGTGGGAAGCACGAGCGAGTTGGCGAGGCCGTGGTGGGTCCCCGCGACCGGCGTCAGCGCGTGCGCCACCGAGTGCGCCGCGCCGAGCCCCTTCTGGAAGGCGATGGCGCCGAACGCGCTCCCGAGCAACATCTGCTCGCGCGCCTCGAGGTCCTTCCCGTCCTTCACCGCGCGTGCGAGGTGCTTGCCGATGCGGCGCAGACCGTCGAGCGCGATGGCATCGGCGAGCGGGTGGTCGCCCTTGGCGACGTAGGCCTCGAGATTGTGGGTGAGCGCGTCCATGCCGGTCGCCGCGGTGACGAAGGGCGGCAGGCCCACCGTCAGCTCGGGATCGAGGATGGCGGCGTTGGCCAGGAGGTACGGGCTGAAGATCACCACCTTCGTTCCGTCGATGACGAGGACCGTCGAACGCCCGACCTCACTGCCGGTGCCCGCCGTCGTCGGCACGGCGATGAACGGGGGCTGCTTCTCGGTGATGAACTTGTCGCCGCCCTTGGCGTCGTCGTAGCGCGCGAGCGGCGGCTGGTGGTGGACGAGGAGGCGGATCGCCTTGCCCATGTCGAGCGAAGCGCCGCCGCCGATGGCCACTATCGCGTCCGCGCCCGCCGAGCGGTAGGCCTCGATGCCGCGAAGCGCGTCCGCGTCGGTGGGATTGGGATCGAAGCTGGAGAACACCGAGTGGCGAATGCCCGCCTGGTCAAGCAACGCAGTCACCGGCCCGAGCAAGCCCGCCTGCAGGATCCCCTTGTCGGTGACGACGAGGACGTTCCTGGCGGAAACCCGCTTCAGCTCCTGCGGCAATTCGCGGATCGCGCCGCGTCCGTGCACGATGCGGGTGGGGAAGCTCATCACGTTCGCCATCGGGGGACTCCTGGTCGGGAAGGAATGGCGGCCGGAGCTTAAGCCCGGAGCGCCGGTCCCGCATCCGCCAAAATCGTCAGATGATCTCGAAGTAGCGCTCGAGCTCCCACTTCGTCACAGCGGCCTCGAACTGGCGGCATTCCCAGTCGCGTGTGCGCACGTAGTGATCGACGAACTCCGCGCCGAGAATCTCGCGCACTTCCTTGCTGCGCGAGAGCGCCTCGGTCGCCGTCCGCAAGGTGGAAGGCAGGGGCGTAGCCTTCGCGTCATATCCATTGCCCGTCGTCTCCGGAGGAAGCGGCAGCTCGTGCTCCAAGCCGTAGAGGCCGGCGCCGACCGACGCGGCGAGCGCGATGTACGCATTCATGTCTGCGGCGGCGAATCGATACTCGACCCGGGTCGACGATGCGCTCCCCGGGATTACCCGCAGCGCGCAGGTGCGATTCTCGACGCCCCAGCTCGCCATGGTGGGCGACCAGGCGCCGCGAACCATCCGCTTGTAGGAGTTGATGGTGGGCGCGATGAGCGCGGTCATCGCGGGGAGGAGCGCGGCCTGCCCGGCCACGTAATGCTGCATCGTCTTCGACATCCCGCGGGGGTCGCGCGCGTCGCGGAAGACGGGCTCGCCCGCGAGCGTCCAGAGCGACTGGTGCAGGTGGCCGCTGCAGCCCGGGAGGTCCTTGTTCCACTTCGCCATGAAGGTCGGGATCACGCCGTACCGCGCGCAGATCTCCTTCGCGGCCGTCTTGAAAAGCGCCGCTTTGTCGGCGCTCCGCAGGAGCGAGTCGTAGCGGATGGCCGCCTCGTAAACGCCGGGACCGGTCTCGGTGTGGAAGCCTTCCAGCTCGATGTCGAAGGCGGCCATGCCGTCGACCAGCGCGTGCACGAGCGGCGCGTTCTCGCTCGCGCGGAGCCACGAGTACCCGAACATTCCCGGCGAGAGGGGCGCGAGGTTCGCGTATCCCTTCTCCCGCAAGGACTGCGGCGTCTCCTTGAAGAGGAAGAACTCGTACTCGCTCGCCGCCTTCACCGCGAAACCCATCGAGCGAGCTTTGTCGTCGATGCGGCGGAGCAATTGTCGCGGCGAGACCGCGAGCGGTTTGCCCGGTGACTCCTCGAAGTCGAGAAGGAAGGCGGCGGTTCCGGGCTCCCAGGGAATCACGCGGAAGCTCGAGAGATCGACGGTCGCGCGCGTATCCGGATATCCGCTGTGCCAGCCGGTCACCTGCGCGTTGTCGTAGAGCTGATCGCCCGAGTCCCAGCCGAAGATCACGTCGCAGAATCCGACACCGCCGTCGGCGACGGAGAAGAACTTGTCGAGCGAGACGTACTTGCCGCGCAGGATCCCGTCGATGTCGAATCCGCCCACCTTGACCTTGCCGATGCCGCGCCGCTTGAACTCCTCGCGGAGCGCTTCGATCTGCGCGGCGCGCGGCTTCGCTGTCGTCTCCATGAATTCCTCCAGCGGCACTCCCATCAAATAGTAAGCGCTCGCTCGCCTGCAAAGCTCGCGAGCGCGGTCGCCGAGCGTTATGTTTGCACAGCGGAGGGGTCTCCCGATGTCCACTGCTCGACTGCTGCCCGATCTCCTCGTCGTCCAGACCGGCACGGCGGCTCGGGATCTGGTCGCGAAGCACGGCGACTACCCCACCTGGTTCGAGGAGGCCCTCGGCGCGAAGCTGCGGCTCCTCCGTGCCCACGAGGGCGAGCGCCTCACCGAGCTCCCCGCGCAGACGAAGGGCATCATCGTCTCCGGTTCTCCTCTCTCGCTCACCGCGCCCGAGCCGTGGATGGACGAACTCGGCGATCGTCTCTTGCGCCTCGGGGCCGCGGGCGTTCCCATCCTGGGAGTTTGCTTCGGACACCAACTGCTCGGACGAGCGAGCGGCTCGAGCGTCGTGCGCAACCCGAAGGGCCGCGAGATCGGCACCGTTCGCGTGCAGCTCACGCCGGAAGGACGCAGGGACCCGCTCTTCTCCTGGTCGCAGAAGGGCGAGATCGCGGTGCAACAGACCCACGTCGATGTGGTCGATCGGGTCCCGGAAGGAGCGAAGCTTCTGGCCTCCAACGAGGCCTGCGCGACCCAGGCGTTCCGGCTTTCCGAGACGGTCGCGGCGGTGCAATTCCACCCCGAGATCACGCCCGAAATCATGCGGGATTTGATCGGCACGAGGGCTGACGCGATCCGCGCCGAAGGCGGCGATCCGGTGCGTCTGAGGCGAGAGGTCCGAGACAGTGGATCGACGAAGATCCTTCGCTCCTTCGCTGACTTGGCGCGTCACAGCTGAGCCATGTAGGCAAGGGAGGGGGCGCTTCTCCGTAGGTGGGGCGAGGTGGTAGCCTCCCCGCCATCATGAAACTGCGGACCGTGATCATCGGCGTGGCTGTCGCCTCTGCCACTGGCTACGTCATCTACGACTCCAACTCCCCCGAATCCCGCAGGGCCCGCGAGCTGCACGACATCGAGAAGCTCAAGCCCGACATCAAGATTGCGGATTGCTATCCGCAGGGACCGCTGGCGAAGGCGTTCGCCGCGGCCGTCGCCAACGACACCCCCTCGAGCCCCATCGAGAACGAGGTCACCCGCCGCAGCGTGATCAAGCACGACTGCATCCGCGGGAGCCCGAACCACGCCACCGTCGACAAGCTGGTAGCCACATCCGGCGACGAGATGATCCCGTACCTCTCGCAGGTGGTCGACCGCTGCAAGTTCGACAAGAACCAGCTCCCAAACGTCGCCTGCCTCGCGCTCGACGGCCTCGCGGCGCAGGGCTCGCCCACGGCCACGGCCGCTCTCGACAAGATCGCGACCGAGCGCAAGACGGCGAAGGAAGTCTGGGAAGGCGCGCTATACCGGGCCATCCAGAAGCCCGACTACAAGACGCCGGCGCAGCTCGCCGCGATGCTCGCGGACGACAAGGAGTGGGAGGCGAAGGAGCTCCTCCTGGAGAAGATCCGCGAGAAGCACGATCCCGCGGCTCGCGATCCGCTCACGCGCGCCTATGCGAAGGAAGATGACGAGACGACCAAGGGGCACGTCCGCGCCGCCTTGCTCGAGCTCGACAACCCTGGCCGCTGCGTGGTCGAGGACGAGGGCCGCGGAGCGGACGGCATCTGCCGCTACACCTGCCGCGAGACGGGGACGCGGCTGCGCTTCCAGAAGCTCGGCAAGGAGTGCCCGCTCGTACGCGAGCCGGAGAAGGCGCCGGAGAAGCCGGCAGTCGACGCCACCTCTCTCGCAGGCAAGTCGAAGTAACGTCGCCCCCTCGACGTCGCTGTCCGGGGGCCGTCTCCTTCTCGGGGGGGACGCCCCCTTTTTTTCGGGCCCACCAGGTGCGCCCTTCGCGCACGAGCGCATACTTGGGCGCCTGCGAAAACAGTATCGACAGAGAAATACGTAGCGACACTCCTGGTCCGTTGTATGCCTGACGCATAGGCCCACCCTTGGTATCTTCCAGGGTTGTGACCGGGCCCACATCTTGCTTCTTTAGGGCACGTCCACGCCCGTTTCAGCGTAGACGGATTCGCAGGGGGGAAGACCCATGGCTCGTCGTTCGCGCGGCTTCACGCTGCTGGAGACATTGATCGCGCTGTCGCTGGTCTCGGTGTCGATGACCGGGCTGGTCGTCGCCATCGGTTCGAGCAGCAAATTCGGGTCGCTGGCGCGCCGCCAGGCGACGGCCATGACCGTGGCCCGGAGCCAGGTCGAGGCGCTGGTCCACGCGCCGTACGGCGACGCCAGCATCACCAACTCGAACACCGCCAACGACGGCGTCGACTTCGCCGATCCCTCGGGAGCGTTCGCGAGCGGAACCATCGCAGCGACCGGGGCGAATGCTCCGGATTACACCCTGCCGACGCCGGTCCTCATCGGGGCCGATGCAACCGCGGTCCCCAAGATCGACGGCGAGAAGTACGACGTCTTCGTCAACGTGAAACCCGTCCTCGATCCAGTGAACTCGAGCGAAATGGGTAAGCAGATCGCGGTGATGGTGCGCTACAAAGTTGGCGCCCAATGGATGCGGGCCGTTGCCATCGGGTATCGATACAACCCGGGCATCATGGGTGTCGCTGACGGTCTGCCTCTATGAACCGGCGTGGTTTCACATTGCTGGAGATGTTGATCGCGATGGGGGTCACCTCGATCGTCATCGCGGTGATCTCCATCGTGCTCGTCAAGCAGAGCCAGGCGTCGGTGAAGCAGACGCAGCAACGCTCGCTCGAGGAGACCGGGCGGCAGGCCCTGTTGGAGATCGCCTACGCGGTGCGCATGGCCGGGTCGGGGATCGATCCGCGCGCCGCCTTCGACTTCGATCGTTACGCCTGCACGTCGCCAGGCTCCGGCAACACCTGCAACAACAATCCCGGCACCGAGAAGCCGACGCCGACTCCGGCTGTGCCGGGGTCCCGCGACAAGATCAACGGTCCCGATGAGCTCGTCGTCTCCTATCGCGATCCGACCTTCGTTCGGAAGGTGACCGCGATCAGCGGATCTAATCCCTACCAGGTCACCCTCGATCCGCTCGGTCCTTTGAAGAATCCCATCAAGAAGGACCGCATCGCGATGCTCCTCTGCTCGGGAGCGGACCCCGTTGCCTATCTGGCACTCGGCGCCGACGCCGCCGCGGGCGATACCACCATCACCCTGCGGAGCATCGTCAACGCCGACGGGTACTACCCCCAGGCGCTTCCCGACAACGGCTGCTTCGGCAAGGCGACGCTCGTCCTGGTGGAGCGAATCCGGTACTTCGTCGCCAACGATTTCGACGGCGTGCCGGCGCTCTTCCGCGATCGCGGCCGCGCGGGCGATCCGCAGATGCTCTTCCGCGGCATCGAGGACCTGCAGCTCACCTACACCATCGGCCCGGCGCCCGCGGGATCCGCCTCCGCGGGAAACGGCCCCGCCGCCTGCGGCACCAAGTGGGTGTACGGGTTGTGCGACCAGAGCGTGCCCAACGAGGCTGCCCAGGCGCCGGACTGGATCAACGACAGCTACGACACAGCCAAGCGTTACACCGGGCACCCGGCCAACATCCGGTCGGTCGAGATCAACCTCGTCTCGCGCTCGCCGCAGCGGTCGCCGGACAAGGCGGGCGACCCGGTGCCGACCATCGCCAACCGGCCGGGACACGCGGCCGATCAGTTCGGCCGTTCAATCTTCAAGCTCACCGAGCAGACTCCGAATCTGCTCGCCCGTGCCGTGCTCATGCCGGACGTAGGGGGATAGCATCATGCGCAAGCCTCGCGGAGGCGCGATGCTCGCGTCGCTCATCATCATCGGCGTGATCGCGCTGGTGACGGTGGCCACGCTGCAGCTCGCCAACATCAGCAAGCAGCAGGCGGCGAAGGACGCGCGCAGCCTGAGCCAGGTCGCGTGCGTCGAGGCGGCGCGGCAGTACGTGCTCAGCCGGCTCCGCCTGTTCGGCGCGCCGGCAACGTCGATCACCTTGGACCAGGCAATCGTGGTGGGCACCGGCAGCACGGGCTTCCTCAGCGGCCGCTCGCCGCAGAAGCAGATGCGCACCGGGCATGTCACCGAGAAGGGCATCAACGATCCTCCCAAGATCACCTCGGTGGTTCCGATCCGTGCCGGCCTCGTCGGCGGCGCGAAGGCCGGGGAGCGTAGCAACGTCGTCGGGACCGGCGTCGGTCTCGGAGGATCCACGTACCGGGCGGTGGTCGCCTGCACCGATCCACAAGCGGGCGACATGGAGCTGGAAATGACCTTCCAGTTCGGACAGTGAGGACGGCCATGCGATCCACTGATTTCTTGCGACTCGCGGCTTGCGCCTCATTGCTCGCGCTGGGCGCGCCGTTGCGCTCCGACGCGACTACCTGCAACGCCAGCGATTGCCTTGCGAACTCCGCCGCGGTGCAGAAGCTGCAGCTCACCTCGTCGATCGAGGATCACGGCGACGGCGCCTTCTTCACCACCACCTCGGGGCAGCTTCCCAACGTCGTCTTCGTGCTCGACAACTCGACGTCGATGTACGAGATCCCCTATAAGGCGCTCCCGAGCACGGGCGCGTTTCCGGCCGCCGACTGGATGAAGGACCCGGTGGCCGTCGCTCCGTGGATCACATCGAACCCGAGCTTCTTTCCGCAAGGCGCGACGCCGGACCTCACCGATCTCGCGAGTTGCCACTCGAACGGCTATTTCGAGAGCCTCCGCGACGCGAAAGGCAAGGCTTACAGCAACAGCACCACCAATCCCTATCCGCCCATCGATCCGGCTTTCACCAGTTATTTCGATTCGACCAAGTATTACCGGTACGTGGAGTGGAACTCCACCAGTGCGGGCGGGCAACCTGCCGGAACGTCAGGAAGCCCGGCCATCAGCCAGGCCTGCAAGGGAGCGCTCGAAACGGACGGAAAGACGAACTCGCTCACGGCGGCTCAGCAGGCCCGCTGCCAGCAGTGCGTCGACGAGGCGGGCTATTACATCCGCCCGAATCCCCTCGGCAACGCCACTCCTCCCCCGGGGACGTTTCCGACGCCGACGCTCAGCCCTACGACCCTGCGACCGGCACTAAGCACGATGGACCGCGGCGTCGTCGTCTTCAAGGGCAACTGGCTCAACTTCTATCCGCCCAAGTTCCTCATCGCGCGCAAGGTCGTGACCGACTTCATCAGCGCGCAGTCGACTACCACCTCGCCGGTCCGGGTCGGCGTCGTCACCTACGACCAGGCTGCAATCGCGGCCCAGTGTACCGGCCCCGCACCCTACAATCCCTTGCTGGATCCCAACTGCTCCATCAGCGAGCCTGCGACCGGACCCGGCTTTCGCACGGGCGACGGCGGCCACCTCGTCTCGGCCGGAATGGCGCCCGCGTGCGACGCCAAGGATTGGAAGAATGCGGGCACGCAACAGAGCGCGCTCATCACCGCGGTGAGGGGAATCGACTGGAGCGACCCTCACGCCGCGGGCATCCCGACCCGTCATACCCCGCTCGCCGAGACCCTCTTCAACGTCGGGCAGTACCTCGCGGGCGACCCGAACAACACCTACTTCGCGGGTCTTCCGGTCAGCGCTGGCTCGGGTATCTGGACGAAGACCGAGTTCACCCCTCCCGCCGCGCCCACCGCGTCGAGGCCGCTGTGCGCCGACTGCCAGCAGAATTCGGTAATCCTCATCACCGACGGTCTCTCCTGCGGCGACAACAACGTCCCCGACGATCTGCGCGCCAGCGCTGCGGCCGGAGGCAACTGCAAGGGAACCAATTGCGGCGTCGACGTGTGCAACGACAAGTCGGTTACCGGCGGGACCGTAGTGAGCCCGAACACCTTGCCCGACGTCGCCAAGCGGCTCGCCACCACCGACTTGAACACGTCTTCCTCGACCAACGGCACGCAGAGCATCACCACGCACGTCATCGCCCTCGGCGTTGCGCAGAGCGCGCTTCCCGATCTCCTGGTCAGCACCGCGATCGCCGGCGGCGGCAAGGCCTTCGGGGCCACCAGCCTGCCCGAGCTGCAGAAGAAGGTCTCCGACGCCATCACCAACGTGGTGACGCGCGGAACCGCCTTCTCGCCGGCGGGGATCTCGTCCCTGCAGAGCACCACCACGGGCGGCGGCTCGGCAGTGTTCGTTCCCCGCTTCAATCCTTCCTTGACGAACCCGATCTGGAACGGCCATCTCTTCCGCTTCGACGTCTTCAACGAGTTCGTCCAGGGCAAGCACCTCGATCCGACCAATACCAACACTGATCCCGCCAGCTTGACCGGTGTCTTCCTCGTCGACTCGCAGCAGAAGGAAGTGGTCGAGGACGACAAGGGGAACTTCCTCCAGAAGGGCACCACCAATTCCGCGATCCCGGTCTGGGATGCGGGCGACAAGCTGCAGCAGACGCCCGCCGCGAGCCGCATCGTCTACACCGCGATCGCCGACGCCTCGGGCAACTGGACGACCATCCCGTTCGTGAGGACCGACACCACCCGCATCGGGCCGACGCTCGGGCTGACCGACGCGATCTGCGCGCAGATCCAGAGCAGCATGACGAGCCCGCCTGCGGGGACCTTCACCACGGCGATGTGCCAGCAAGCGGTCATCGACTTCGTCCTCGGGAAGGACGTCTTCGGACCTGACCCGACGGCCAACCGGACGCCGATGCTCGGCGACATCTTCCACAGCACGCCGGTGCTCGTCGATCCGCCCGTCGACAAGTTCATCTGCCAGACCGGCCTTCATACCCAGTGCCTGTCCACGCTCTTCGGATACAGCTCCTTCGCGCAGGTCTCGTCGAACATCAAGCAAACGCCGGACTTCGCCGCGGGCACCAGCGGCAACGACTCCTACGAGCAGTTCTGGCTCGACCACGACGCTCGCCGCCGCATCGTACTCGTCGGCGCCAACGACGGCATGCTCCATGCGTTCAACGCCGGCACGCCGAAATCGACGCCCGTGGCGCCGACAGGAGACAAGGGCATCCGGACCGTGGACTACGGCCCGGGCGACGGCGCCGAGCAGTGGGCGTTCATCCCGCCCGATCAGCTGCCCCGCCTGGTCCTCATGATGCTGCAGGGCCACCAGATCACCATGGACGGCGACATCATGGTCCGCGACGTCTGGGTGGACGGCAAGGGGAACGACAAGGCGACCAGCCAGTTCGCGAACCAGAAGTTCGTCAAACAGCCCGAGGAGTTCCACACCGTCGCGGTGGTGAGCGAGCGGCAGGGCGGAAGCCATTTCTTCGCGCTCGACGTGACGGATACCGAGGGCGCCGCCTCCAATCCTCCCAAGATGCTCTGGATGTACCCGCCGCCGTGCAGCCCGGACGAGCAGGTGTTCGGACAGAGCTGGGCGCAATACGCTCCTCATGCTCCTCCCATTGGACCGGTCCTGCTCCAGACGACCGACGCGGCCGGAGTGCAGCGCAATACCAGCGGCACGGCGTTCTTGACCGAAGAGCGATGGGTGGTTTTCCTCAACGGCGGCCACAGCCCCTTCAACACGCGGGGGCGCGCGCTCGCCATGCTCGACGTGTACAGCGGAGACCCGATCTACAAGGCGACATACGACACCAGCTCCACCGGCCCGGCGTCGGCGATGCGATTCGGGTTCTCCGCGCCGGTAGCGATGGTGGACTACAACACGGGTGACCTGAACTCGACCGACGGCTTCTTCGACACCGGAGTGGTGGGCGACGAAGGCGGTCAAGTATGGACCTTCCATTTCCTCGAGCCCGGGCACCGCGCCGCGCCGGTGAATGGATTGTCCCTCGTCGACAACTGGGTGTTCGCTCGCGCGTTCGAGGCGGACAAGGTCACCTCGGATCCGCGCACCCATCCGCCCATCTACACGGTGGCGTCGACCACCATCCAGCCCAACAACCAGACTCTCCGGGCTTTCGTCGGCACCGGAGATCGGGCACACCTCAAATCGCAGGGTGGCGGCGATTGCCGGCCGGACGATCCGGCGAGCTGCGTCGCGGCGGGCTGCACGGTGTCGAGCACGATGACCGTCGACAACGGCCCCAACCACTACGCAAGCACCTACGCGAGCGCCAGCGGCACCTCCAGCACCAATCCCGTCTTCGCGCCGCCCACCCAGTCGCTGTCGGTCGTCAACACCAACGCCTGCACCTCGGCGACGGCGACGGAGACCATGCACGTGGCGAACTGCCCGGCGGCATTCCAGGCGGACCTGACGGTTTCGTCCTCCTGCTCCGGTTCGCCCCTCTCCTGCACCGACAGTTTGCCCTCCACCATTCCCTCCACGCCCCGCGGCGTGACGTCCACGACGCCCCAGCAGAACTTCTTCATGGGGCTCTCCATCTTGACGAGCCCGTTGGGGGCTCCCACCAATGCCCGCAAGCTCGACAGCTCGTCGGACGTGAGCTTGTACGACTCGACCCGCATCTCTCTCAAGGATCTGACCGACGTCACCAGCCTCGGCGCCACGACCTCGGGGCTCACCGCCGGAACGGGATCGCCCGCCGGACGCGATGACGCGGGATGGGCCGTCAAGTTCGCGAGCGTGGACGAGAAGACCGCCACCGCCGCGACGCTCGTCAACAGCTGCGTCGTGTGGAGCTCGCTCACCCCTGCGCCGTCGAAAACCTGCGGCGTCGGTGTGTCCAGCGCTTCCCTCTTCCAGGCGGATGCCTTCACCGGCGCGCCGAACTGCTCGCAATCGTTCCTCAGCGGCACCAGCTACCTGCGCAGCATCTCGCGCGACGTGCTCTCGCCGCCCCCCGAGGCAGCTGCCACCATCTCCGTGAGCAAGGACGGCAAAGCGGTCCGGTACTCGGTGATGCAGATCCAGCCAGCGAGCGCCGGCAACCGCGAGGTCAATACCATCGACTTCAGCACCTCGACCGACCTGTTGAAGCTCGTCAACTCGGTGCCGCTGACGCCCGATCAGCACGCCTGCCGCCACGGGACGGACGCCACCAAGTGCCCGTGATCGGGTAGCCGCGGATCAGCAGAGGACGGGGATCTCTCCGAGAAGCCGCATCCCCTGAGGCGTCGCCTCGCAGGCCAGGGCCGCGAGGCGCACGCCGGCGCGGGCGGCGATGTGCAGCGCCCGCGCGAAGAGCGGATCGATCTCCGCATCGGCGCGCACGGCGACCGCGTCGCCGCGCTGGGCGCAGAAGACGAGCGCCGTGGGATGTCCGCCGCGGGCGAGCCGCGAGAGCAGGGCCAGGTGGCGGACGCCGCGGGTGGTGGGCGCATCGGGGAAGAGCGCGACGCCTTCCTTCGCCGCGCCGACGCTCTTCACCTCGCAGAGGACGTCCGTCTCCGAGGACCCGCTCAGGAGCAGGTCGATGCGAGGACGGGGCCTCTTGCGCAGCCGCGCCGGTGCGATCTCGCGGCCGCAGACCGTATAGCCGCCGAGCGACGGCAACAACCCGCGCTCGAGCGCGGCCTCGACGAGCCGTGGCGCACCCGCCGGATCGAGGCAGACCCACGGGGAAGGCTCGGTCCTCGCGCGGGCCAGGATCGCGGTATACCCGGTGCGCCTCGGCGTCCGGCCTGAGGCCGCCTTTGCCTCCACCAGGACGAGCCGCTGGCCAGGGATGAGCAAGTCGAGGCACCGCCCGCGATCCGGCACGTGGGCGAGAACGACCGGCTCCCCGGCCATCCCGCCGGCGCCGGCATGCGCGAGGAGCCGGCAAACCGCCAGGAACTTGTTGCGCCGCTCGAGGAGAATGGCCTCGATGGGCCGTCCACCGAAGCGATGCACAACGAGCGGAGGGGCGTTCATCGGGGATCACGACCGTGAATAGACGCTTCTGGCGACTTGTCCAAGATGGCCGAATCGTTGCAAACCTGCGGAGGATCTGTTGATCCCGCGTTCGCTCGGCAATCCGCGCCGGGGTGGAGTCCACGTGAGGCCCGGCTTGCCGCGCCCGAAGGCGCCCCTCGCGGCGCTCTTGCTCGCCATCGCGGGTGCGGCGGCCGCGGGTCGAACCACGATCGATCTGCGGCAAGCCATTGCGCTCGCCCTCGAGCGCAATACCGACGTCCGCTCCTCGGAAACGGACGTCAACGCGGCCCATGGCACTCTCGTGCAGGCGGGAGCGCTCCAGAACCCTGCGGTTTCGGTCGGCGCTAGCGGAATCCAGGTCTCCCCGCTCGCGGGACCGGTGCCGAACGCCTTCGGCGTCAGCTGGACGGTGCCCATCGGGGGCAAGCGTGCAGCCGGCATCGCCGCCGCGGACGCGGGGCTCTCGGCCGCCAAGGCGACGCGCACCGCGGTCCAGCAACAGGTGAGACTCAGCGCCGCGACCGCCTTCGTCAACGTGTTGCTGGCGGAGGCGCTGCTCTCTTTCGCACGAAGCGATCGCGAAACCTTCGGCAAGACCCTGGAGCTGAACGAGTTGCGCTACCGGGACGGCAAGATCGCCTACGGCGACGTGCTCAAGCTGCGCATCCAGGCCCTCACCCAGGACGACGCGGTCCGGCAGGCGGAGCAGAACCTCGTCGCCGCGCGCGCGGACCTCGTGCAACTCGTCGGGGAGGACGCGCTTCTTCCGGCCTTCCAGGTGCAGGGTTCGCTCGAGCCGCCGCCGCAGCGACCCGACCAGACGCCGGAGGCGCTGCTCGGGCGCGCGTTGCAAAAGCGTCCCGACTACCTCGCCGCCGCCGAGCAGATCGAGAGTGCGAAGAGCGCTCTCGTCCAGGCGCGCCGCCAGCCCATTCCCGACCTCGGTGTCGGCTTCAACTACAACCACGCTTCCGGGTTCCCCGACTCGTACGATCTCGCCCTCTCCGTGACGGTGCCGCTCTTCGATCGGAACCGCGGAAACATCGAGCAGGCCGGCGCCGCGGTCGAGAAGGCCCGGATTGCGCAGGAAGCCCTACGCAATCAGCTCCGCGACTCGGCGGCAAAGGCGGTGGCGGAATGGCGCAGCTCCAGCGCCCAGGTGACCGCCTATAGCCATGGCGTGCGGGAGAGCGCGAAGGAATCCCTGGACATCCGCCGCCGCGCATACGAGCTGGGCGCCGGATCGCTCCTCGACTTCCTCGATGCGGAGACGAGCTACCGGCAGGTGGAGAGCGCCTATCGCTCGGCGCTCGCGCGCAATGCCCTGGCCGCCTACACTTTGAGCTTCATCTCCGGCGAGGAGATTCCATGAAGATGCGCCGCTTCCTCGCCGCGCCGGGAACCCTGCTCCTAGCAGCCCTCGCGAGCTGCAACAGGGCGCCGAAACCGCCGCCCGCGGCGGCGAGCCCACCGACGCTGTTCCGCGTCCCCGGCGAGCAGGCCGCGCAGCTCCAATTCGTCACCGTGCAAACCGAGCCGGTCCGGCGCCCGCTGCTCGTGCCGGCGCAGGTTTCCTTCGATGCGCTGAGAACGAGCGACGTGGTCCCTCTCGTCGACGGCAAGGTGGGGAGACTGCTGGTCCACGAAGGCGACCGGGTCCGGGCGGGGCAGCCCTTGTTGACCATCGCCAGCCCCGGTTCGGCCGACGCGCAGGCCAGCCTCGACCGGGATCAGGCCGCGCTCGCGAACGCGACCACGATCCTCGCGCGGGACAGGGACCTCTACCAGCACAAGGCCATCTCGCTCGAGGAGCTGCAGCAGGCCGAACTAGCGGTCGCCTCCGCCAAGGCTTCGGTCGAGAGCGATCGCACCCGGGTCCGCGTCACCGGCACCGGCCGGGGCAACGCGCTCTTGCGATCGCCCATCGCCGGAGTCGTGGTGGCGCGCCACATCTCGGAGGGCGAATCGGTGCAAGCCGGATCGACGGCCACCTTCACCATCAGCGATCCGTCGGCGATATGGGTGATGGCGCAGCTCTATCAAGACGACCTGCGGAGGGTGGCGATCGGCGATCCGGTCGAGATCCGCACCCCGGTACTCGAGGCGCCGCTCGCCGCGCAGGTCACCTACGTCGGTGCCTCGCTCGACTCCGATACGCTGACCATCCCGGTGCGCATCGCGGCACAGAACCCGGGCGGCGTCCTGAAGAGCGGGATGTACGTAGACGCCGTCATCTCGCCGCTGCGCACGGAGCAGGCGATGCTGGTGCCGGCCACGGCGGTGCTGCGCGACGCCGACAACCTTCCCTTCGTCTACGTCCAGGCGGGCCAGAACGAGTACGCCCGCCGCCGCATCGATCTCGGCGAGCAGGTGAATGGAGCGTCGATCGTGCGCGGCGGCCTCGCCGCGGGTGAGAAGGTGGTCGGCGACGGCGCGCTCTTCCTCCAGTTCGCCGACAACCTCGAGCGATAATGATCTTCTCGCTCATCGCAGTCGCGCTGCGGCAGAGGTTCCTGGTCGTGACGCTCGCCGTCGCCACCCTGGCCGGCGGCATCTGGGCGTTCTCCCGCCTGCCCGTCGACGCCTACCCCGACCTTTCCGCACCGACGGTGGAGGTAATCACCCAATGGGAGGGCCATGCCAGCGAGGAGATCGAACGGCTCATCACCATCCCGCTGGAGATCGCCTTCAACGGCGCGCCGAGGCTCACGGTGCTGCGCTCGGTCTCGCTCTACGGCCTCTCCGACATCCGGATGACCTTCGAGGACCCGGCCGATCGCTACTTCGTGCGCGAGCAGATCTTCCAGCGGATCAGCGACGCCGAGCTGCCATCCGGGGTGACGCCCTCCGTCGCGCCCCTCTTCTCCCCGTCAGGGCTGATCTATCGCTACGTGCTGGAGAGCCCCGACCGCTCGCCTTCCGAGCTGAAGGTGCTCCAGGACTGGGTCCTCTTCCGGCACTACAAATCGATCCCCGGCGTCGCGGACGATTCCGGGTTCGGTGGCACCACGCGGCAGTACCAGGTGATCCTCGAACCAGCCCTGCTCAACACCTACAAGATCGGCGTCCAGGACGTCGTCGACGCGCTCGCCAACGACAACGAGAATGCGGGCGGGGGTTTCTACCAGCTCGGCGGCCAGTTCTATTACGTGCGCGGGCTCGGCCGGCTGACCGATCTGCCGGACATCGGCGACGTGGTGGTGGCCACCCGGAAGGGCGTGCCCGTCCGGGTGCGCAACCTCGGGAAAGTAGCGATCGGGCACGCGCCCCGCCTCGGCAAGTTCGGGTACATGAAGAACGACGATGCCGTCGAAGGAGTCATCTTCCTTCGCACGGGCGACGCCGCTCAGACGGTGCTCACCCGCGTCCAGCAGATGACGCGCCACCTCAACGAGCACGTGCTTCCGCGCGATGTCCGCGTGCTCCCCTATTACGACCGCAGCGATCTGGTCCACCTCACCACGCGCACCGTGGAGCGGAACCTCCTGCTCGGGGTGCTCCTCGTCACCCTCATCCTGGTGCTCTTCCTGCGTTCGTTCCGCGCCGGGCTCATCGTGGCCGTCACCATCCCGCTCGCGCTCGCCGCCGCCTTCCTCTTGCTGCAGGCGCGGCAGGTCCCGGTCAATCTCCTTTCGCTCGGCGCGGTGGACTTCGGCATCCTCGTCGACGCCGCCGTGATCATGGTGGAGAACATCTTCCGGGAGGTCAGCGCACGCCGCGAGGCGGAAGAAACCATCCACTTCGGAGAAGTATTGCTCGCCGCGGCAAAGGACGTCGGGCGGCCCATTTTCTATTCGACAGCCGTGATCATCGCCGGCTACCTGCCCATCTATGCCCTCACCGGCCCTTCGGCGCGCCTCTTCGCGCCGATGGCCGACACGGTGGTGTTCGCACTGCTCGGCACGCTCATCTTCACCCTGACGGTGCTACCCGTGCTTTGCGCGTTCTTCCTGCGCAAAGGCGTCCGCGACAAGGAGGGGCCGCTCTTCGCGCGCTTCAAGAGGCTCTATGCGCGCGCCCTCGAGCGATGCTTTGCCTGGCCGCGCGCGACCCTCTTCGGGTGCGTCGGACTGTTCCTCCTCAGCCTGGTCACGCTTCTCGGCATCGGCACCGAGTTCATGCCCAAGCTCGACGAGGGCTCGCTCTGGGTCCGGGCCACCATGCCGTACACCATCAGCCTGGACGCCGCGGAGAAGATCGCACCGCAAGTCCGCGAGGTGCTGCTCTCGTTCCCCGAGGTGACCACCGTCGCCTCGGAGCTCGGTCGCCCGGACGACGGCACCAATCCGACCGGCTTCTACAACTGCGAGTTCTACGTCGGCCTCAAGCCGTATGACGAGTGGCGCGGCAATTTCGCCGACAAGGACGCGCTCGTGAAAGCGATCGGCGACAAGCTGAAGAAGTTTCCCGGCATCATCTTCAACTACACGCAGCCTGCCGAGGATGCGGTCGACGAGGCGGCGACGGGACTCAAGAGCTCGCTCGCCGTCAAGGTCTTCGGTTCCGATCTGCAGCGACTGGAGGCGCTCGCCGCCAGGATCCGCCGCAGCATCTCCGAGGTGCGCGGCATCGGCGAAATCACCATCGTCCGCGAGCTGGGCCAGCCGAGCCTCGACGTCAAGATCGATCGCAAGAAGCTCGCCCGCTACGGCCTCTCCGTCGGGTCGGTGAACAAGGTGATCGAAGCGGCTGTGGGCGGCGCGGCGGCGACCAAGGTGATCGAAGGCGAACGGTCCTTCGATCTGGTGGTGCGCATGAGCGAGGCGTACCGCGACAACCCGGAAGCGATCGGCAGGCTCCTCGTGTCGACGCCCGGGGGCCAGCGCATCCCGCTCGAGAGCCTCGCGACGCTCGCGGTCGGACAAGGCGCGGCCTTCATCTACCGCGAGGACGGCGCTCGTTACATCGGGGTCCAGTATTCGGTATCGGGGCGCGACCTCGGCTCGGCAGTGGCCGAGGCGCGCGCGAAGGTCGACCGCGAGGTCAAGCTGCCGGTCGGCTACGAGATGCAATGGGGCGGCGAGTACAGCGACTTCCTGCATGCGCGGCGCGAGATGCTCTTCATCATCCCGCTCACGCTCGCGCTGATGTTCTTCATCCTCTTCGGCCTCTACGGGAACCTCAAGTATCCCTTCCTGATCGCGGCCAGCGTCGTCTTGACCATGCCCGAGGGCGGGCTTCTGGCGCTCTGGATGCTGCGCACCAACCTCTCGGTCAGCTCCGCGCTCGGCTTCCTCGCCCTCTTCGGGATCTCGGTGCAGACCGGCGTCATCTTCCTCAGCCACGCCAACAAGCTGCGCCTCGCCGGCGCGTCGATCGACGTCGCCACTCGCGAGAGCGCGCTCGTGCGGCTGCGCCCCATCCTCATCACCGCACTCGTCGCCTGCGTCGGGCTCATGCCCGCGGCCTTCTCGCATGCCATCGGAAGCGACAGCCAGCGGCCCTTTGCCCAGGTGGTCGTGGGAGGCCTCATCTCCCGCGTCGCGCTCTCGATATTCCTCTTGCCCGTGCTCTACCGCTGGTTCGCGGGAGGCGAGGACCGCCTCGAGGTGTGAACGCCGGCCGTGCGGAGCGTCGTGCCGGCGCTCAGCGGAGCACTCGCATCAAAACTCCGAGCAGCACCCCGAGCGCGACGAGTCCCAAGAAGATCAATCCCCACCCCACCAGATACTGCTTGAAGCTGGGCTCCGGCGGTTCCGGTTCGGGCGGCGGAAACACCTCCACCTGCTTCTCCTCGGGCTCCGTCATCCGGTCCGCACCTCCCACAACCCGTCGCTGGTACCTTCGTCGCCCTCGCCCTTCTCGTGCTCGAGGAGCCAGGCCGGCAGATGGTGCTGCGCGAGCAAGGTGAAGAACGCGGAGCTCGAGGGAATGATCTCGTAGACGCCGAGTCCGCCCGTCTTCTCCAGGCCGCGGAAGAGCGCCCGGCCGGCGTGGACGTAGAGCTCGTGCAGCGAGTGCGCGGCCGGCGCCACTGCCGCGACGAGCGACAGGTGATGCGCCGGGAAGACGAACTGATCCGCGATCGACGGATGGAGGTCGCGGACCGCGATCGACCTTCGCAAGAAGAGCAGGTCGCGGGCACGCGCGTCCATGTACGCGTGCAGCGCCTCTTCGCTGAGCGCGGCGCCGGCGTTGTAGATGTCCCCGCCCTGCTTGTCGTCGCCCTTCTCCGCGAGCCGCGCGACGAACTGGCGCACCGACTCCTCGAGCATGAGCTGGGCACCCTCGGTGTCGCCGTCCTCGAGGCTGGCGCGGATGGCCAGCTCCGCCTCGGCGGAGACGGGGATGGCGAGCGGCTGCGAGATGAAGACCGAGAAGGGGCAGGTCTTGCGGCCGCCCTTGGCCCCGCGCTCCTGGCGCAGAAGCGTTTCCACGCGGGCCCGCACCGAGGCGTTGCGCGCCGTCCCGCGGGCGCTCTCGTTGATCTTCTCGGCGATGGCCACCTTGATTGCGCCGAAAACGTGGTCGTCGAAGGTCGCCACCTCCGGCGCGGCGCCGTAGGAGATGAAGATGCCGGCCTCGAGCTTCTCGCCCTGGGCGAGCGAGAGCTCCGCCTCGCGCTCCTCGGCGATGCGCCGCAATTCCGACTGCAGGCGCGCGATGCGGGTGCGCGGCTCCTCGCCGCTGCGATCGAGGACGCCGCGCCGCTGCGCATCCTCGGCGTCGGCGATGGCCTGTTGCACCTGGGCGCGGCGGGCCGCGAATCGCTCCTCGGCGGCGGCGATGCTGCGCGATACGGTGCCGGTCGCCGACTCGTTCTCCAGCCGCCGCCCGTAGCTCTGCAGCGCGCGGCGGATGTCATGCGCGAGGGCCACCAGCGCCGAGACGTCGCCCGAGAAGCTCACCGCGTCGCCGAGCAGGTTGTTGAGATAGATGCCGCCCATGTCGTGCAGGTGGTCGGCGCCGTGGTGGTGCCGCGCGGCCGCGGTGAGGATCGGGCTGTAGAACTCGCGCGAGAGGAAATCCGCCACCACCGCTTCCTTCAGCATCGCGGTGCGGCGGGTGAAGTCCTTCACGTCGCAGAAGAGGTGGCCGATCTGCGCCGCCTTGGCCCTCCCGCGCAGGATGGGCCGCTCCTCGACGCCGACGAGATAGAGCCGTCCGACGTCGTATTCCGTCTCGATCTCTTCGCTCTGTTCGCGGTGGAAGACGGAGGACTCGACGTGCTCGAGCATCTTCTCCAGCGCGGCGTCGATGGCGAGCGCCGCCACCGCCTTGCCATGGGCGGCGCGCACGTCCTGCTCGGGGAAGAGGCCCGGCGCGTCGTCCCTGAACTCCTTGCAGACCCGCGCGATGGAGAGGAGCGCGTTGCGCGCCGCCGTCTGCGTCGCGGCCTTGGCCGCCGAGCGGACCATGGCGTGCAGGTCCTTGCGCCGTTCCGGCACGGTGAGGGTGCGCTCGAGGTACCCGGGAACTCCGTACAGCTGCGCGAGCGCCGCCGGATCGAGACCCACCGGCGGAGTGCGCGCGGATTCGGCGAGGCGCAGGACGGTGAGCAGGTCGGCGCGGACCGCGGCCATCGTATAGGCGCGCTCGGCATTGCGCTGCGCTTCTTCCGACGATTCCAGCTCCCGCGTCGCGTCCTGCGCGAGCGATTCGACCCCTGCCCCGTGCGCCACCTTGTGCGTGTACAAACCGAGCCGGTGGACGGGCTCCTCGAAGGCGAGGCCGTACGCGATGCTGCCGCTGCCCGGAAGCTGCTTCGCCCCGCCCAGCCAGCCGAGCGGCTGGAGCGCGGCCTCGCAGAGCGCGCCGCTCGGGGATTCCAGGACCGAGGCCTCGCGCGCCGCCAGCCGCGCCGCAGTGAGCAGTCCCATTGCGGCGGCGCCCTGGAACGGCCGCGGCCCGGTCCGCCCGAGCGGGATGCGGCGCACGATGGCGGGAAGCTGTGCGGCGAGGCGGCGGAAGGCGAGCAGCACGAGGTAGGGGGTCGGCTCGGCCTTGTCCGCGCTCTGCGCCTCCGTCACCGCCCGCCGCAAGACCGCGTTGAACGCGCCAACCAGCCTCCGGCCCGGACGCCCGGCCGCGATCCACGAGGCGAAGAGCCCGCTGTCGAGCGCAGGATGAAGTTCCGGCGCCTCCAGGAAGGCGTGGCGCACGCCCTCGGTCCGCACCTGGGAGGGCGGCACGAACGAGACCGGCCTCGCCGCCTTGGCGTCGAATCCCTCGAGGAGGAGAAGCTGATCCTGCTCGCCCTGCTTGAAGAGCGCGCGATGGCGCTGCGCGAGCAGGAAGACCAGGTCGCGCACCGCCGCCTCGAAGGGCTGGAGCAGCGAGGGAGCGAGCGAGACGGGGACGCGCAGGTCGGCGAGCGAGGTGCCGAGGTGGAAGCGGAGGGCGTTCCCGTCCAGGCGCAAGGCATCCGACAGGGCGCGACCCGCCGCGTGCTTGCGCAGGCGGGAAAGGAGCTCGATGCGCTCGTCCGCGTACGCCACGCCGCCACTGTAACCGAACCGGGGGCCCGTTCCCGAGCTATGTTCGGGAGATGCGACGAACCGCGCTGGCGTTCGGAATCCTCCTTTGCGCCTGCCATCCGACCATCGACTTCGATCTGACGCAGTCCGCGACTGGAACGATTCCCCGGGTCCCACCGCCCCTGCCGATACCGCCCGGGCCGGTCACGCTGACGCTTCCGATACCGCAGCTCCAGAACATCAACTCTTCGAACCTACAGGGCTTCCCGAGCAGCCAGACCGCCAAGGATCACATCCAGAGCGCTCGGGCAAAGAAGATCACGCTGACTGTTACTTCGCCCGCGGGCCGGGATCTATCCTTCCTCACCGACGTGACGCTCACGATCTCCGCGCCGGGTCAGCCGACGAAACAGTTCGCACACCTCTCGCCCTTTCCGGCCGCGACCAGTGCCGATCTTCAGCTCGATGACGTGGACCTTGCGCCCTACCTGAAGGCCGACGCCTTCAGCATCACCCCCACGGTCACGGGGACGCCGCAGCGCCAGGACGTGGCGATCAAGGCCGATCTCGACCTCGGCGTGACGGCCAGTCTCTTCTGACATTCCGTCCGTTGCGACGCGGCGCGGCGGCAAGTACAGTGCCGCCGCCGAGTCTCCCGGGGAGTCCGAATGAAGAAGATCGAAGCCATCATCAAGCCCTTCAAGCTCGACGAGGTGAAGGAGGCCCTCGCCGACATCGGCGTCCTCGGCCTCACGGTCACCGAAGTGAAGGGCTTCGGCCGTCAGAAAGGCCACACCGAGCTGTACCGGGGCGCGGAGTACGTCGTCGACTTCCTGCCAAAAGTGAAGGTCGAGGTCGTGCTGGTGGACGAGATGGTGGCAAAAGCGTTGGAGGCGATCGAGCGCGCCGCGAAGACCGGGCGCATCGGCGACGGGAAGATTTTCGTCACTTCCGTGGACGAGGTGGTCCGCATCCGCACCGGCGAGCGCGGCGAGCCGGCGCTCTAATCATCAGGGGAGAAGATCGATGCCGAAGGGTAAGGACGTCCTGGGATTCGCCGCCGACAAGAAAGCGGTGATGGTGGACCTGAAGTTCATGGACTTCATCGGTCTCTGGCAGCACTTCACCATCCCCATCGCCGAGCTGACCGAAGCCGTCTTCGACGAGGGACTCGGGTTCGACGGATCCTCGATCCGCGGATGGGCGCCCATCCACGCGAGCGACATGCTGGTCGTCCCCGACCCGGACACCGCAGTGATGGATCCGTTCATGAAGGATCCCACTCTCTCCATCATCTGCAACATCACCGATCCGATCACCAAGGAGCCTTACTCGCGCGACCCGCGCTTCATCGCGCAGAAAGCGGAGCGGTACCTCAAGCAGTCGGGGATCGGCGATTCCGCCTTCTACGGTCCGGAGGCCGAGTTCTTCATCTTCGACGGCGTCTCCTACGACACCGGCCCGAACCACGGGCACTACAAGATCGAGTCGCGGGAAGGCCAGTGGGAGACCGGCTTCGCGGTCGAGCACAACTTCGACGGGAGGACGCACTCGACGCGGCCGAACCTCGGGTACAAGCCGCGCTACAAGGAAGGCTACTTCCCCGTCGCCCCCGTCGATTCGCAGCAGGACCTGCGCACCGAGATGTGCCGGGTGATGGAGACGGTGGGAATCCTGGTCGAGCGCCAGCACCACGAGGTGGCCACGGCCGGTCAGGCGGAGATCGACATCCGCTTCGACACGCTCACCAAGACCGCCGACAAGCTGATGTGGTTCAAGTACATCATCAAGAACGTCGCGCTGCGGAACGGCAAGACGGTGACGTTCATGCCCAAGCCGCTCTTCGGGGACAACGGCAGCGGCATGCACACCCACCAGAGCATCTGGAAGGGCGGCAAGCCCCTCTTCGCCGGCGACGGATACGCGGGACTTTCCGAGCTCGCCCTCCACTACGTGGGCGGGATCTTGAAGCACGCGCGCTCGCTCGCCGCGCTCTGCAACCCGACCACCAACAGCTACAAGCGGCTGGTTCCCGGATTCGAGGCGCCGGTCAACCTGGCCTACAGCTCGCGCAACCGGTCGGCGGCGATCCGCATCCCGATGTACTCGCCCTCGCCCAAGGCGAAGCGCATCGAGTTCCGATCGCCCGATCCGAGCTGCAACCCCTACCTGGCCTTCGCAGCCATGCTGATGGCCGGCCTCGACGGGGTCGAGAACCGCATCGACCCGGGCGATCCGCTCGACAAGGACATCTACGGCCTCTCTCCGGAGGAGCTGAAGGACGTCCCGAAGATGCCCGGGTCCCTCGAGGAGGCGCTCTCCGAGCTGAAGCGCGACCACGAGTTCCTGCTCAAGGGCGACGTCTTCACCGAGGACGTCATCGACACCTGGATCGAGCACAAGATCGAGAAGGAGCTGAACCCGGTCCGCCTGAGGCCGACGCCGACCGAGTTCGCGCTCTACTTTGACATCTAGCAGGGCGCTCTTCGTCCTTCTTGCCGTGGGGTGCGCCGGATCCCGGCCGCCCCCGCGGAAGGCCGTTTCGGCGAGCGCCTTGCGGGGCGTCCAGATCGGTCTCTTGCCCGTCGAGGACTCGAGGCCGTCGGCGAGCGCCGGGTGCGGGCAGTTCGCGCCCGACCTTCCGCAAAAGACCGAGAAGGCGCTCTACGTCGCCCTCGGAGACGCGGGCGCGACCGTCGATCGCAAAGGAGCCTGGACCCTCGCCGTGCGCGTCCTCTACGGAGGCGCCGCCGCCGAGTACTCCGGCTCCCAGAAGAACCCGCCCGCGCCCGAGACCGCCTCACGCGAAGGATTCGGGCCGAACCTCGCCGAGGCGCGAGGCGGGGTGAACGCTGGCTGGACCGACACAACGGTATCGCTCGACGCGGAGCTGACCCGTCAAGGACATGTCGTCTGGCATGGCACCGCCGGCGGACACGCGCGATCGGCGCCGTGCATCGGCCTGCGCGAGAAGCTGGACGAGGCGCTAACGGGAGCCGTCGGAGATCTGCGCGATCGGCTGGTGCGCGAGATCGACCGCGCGAGGTGAGGTCCTATCCGTGACGCGTCGGCAGGAACTCGGGAACTGCCCCGGGAGCCTGCACCTTGCCCTTCTTCCAGAGCACGTCCTCGACGCGGGCGAGAAGGTCGTCGAATCCTTCGCGCGTGGTGGCCGACACCGCCACTCCTCCCGTGCGGTGCGCGAGGTGCGGCGCCGTCTCGGAAGCGAGGTCGAGCTTGTTGTAGACGACGATGCGCGGCGTCCGCTCGACGTCGAGGGTCTCGAGGACGTCCTCCACCGCCTTCGCCTGCTCCTCGTTGCGCGGGTCGCTCGCGTCGACGACGTGGAGGAGCAGGTCGGCCTCTTCCAGCTCTTCCAGCGTGGCGCGGAAGGCGGTGACGAGGTCGCGGGGCAAATCGCGGATGAAGCCGACCGTGTCGGTGATGATGACTTCGCGATCGCGCGGGAAGCGCAAGCGGCGGCTGGTGGGATCCAGCGTCGCGAAGAGCTTGTTCTCCGCGCGCACATCCGAATCGGTGAGCGAGTTGAGGAGCGTGCTCTTGCCCGCGTTCGTGTATCCGACGATGGACACCACCGGCACGCCGGCGCGGTTGCGCTGCCTGCGGCGGGTCGCCCGATCCGAAGACAGCCGATCGATGCGGTCCTCGAGATGCGTGATCCGGTCGCGCACGCGGCGGCGATCCATCTCCAGCTTGGTTTCGCCGGGTCCCCGGCCACCGATGCCGCCGGCGAGGCGGGAGAGCGAATCATCCCGTCCGACAAGCCGCGGCAGGCGGTACTTCAGCTGCGCCAGCTCGACCTGCAGCTTGCCGTCGGCGCTCTGGGCGCGCTGGGCGAAGATGTCGAGGATGAGCTGGGTGCGGTCGATGATGCGCAGGCTAGTCGCCTCGGCGATGTGCCGCGCCTGCGACGGCTGCAGGTTGCGATCGAAGACGACCAGGTCCGCCCCCAGCGCCATCGAGCGCACGAGGATTTCCTGCAGCTTGCCGCCTCCCACGACGGTGCGCGGATCGATCTCGCGCCGCCCCTGGAGGATGACGTCGAGGACCTCCACGCCGGCCGTGCGGGAAAGCTCGCGCAATTCCTGCAGCGAATCCTCCGCGGCGCGCCGCCCTTCGGTGAAAACGCCGACGAGGATCGCGCGGCCCTCGACGCCGACCTCGCGCACCGGCGCCGCGCGGGCCATCTCCGCTTCCAGCGCCTCGGTAGCTTCCAGCGCGTCGAACTGGAGGTCTTGCACCGACGGCGACGACTCCTGCCGGTACAGCTCGCCGCCGGGGTTGAAGGGCAAGAGCGTCGCTAGATCGATCCTGCCGGGGAGCCCATCCTCGCGAGCGGCGACAGCCGCCACCGCATCGAGGCGCAAGAGGACGAGGTCGGTGAGGTCGTCGCGGCTGAGGGGCTCGCCCTTGAGATGCGTGTGGACCAGTCGCAAGCCGCGCAGGCGGGAGGGGCCGGCGCGCGCGCGGCCGACGTCGGGCAGCTCGATCTGCTGCGCGTCTCCGACGATGACCCATTCCACCTCGCCCCGCCGGTTGAGTAGCACGCCGAGCTGGCGGCCGGTCTCCCGGGAAAGCTCGGTCAGATGGCGCGCAAGCTCGGCGGAGCACAGCTCGCGCTGCTGAACGCGGCGGCGGTAGGTGGCAAGGAGCCGCTTCGACTGGCTCGCCTTCAGGCCGGCTGTATTGCCGAAAAGCTCGTCTCGCGTACCCGCTCCGGGGCCACAGCGGCCCGACCTCGGTTGCTAGCATGCGCACGGCCCCGGCCCGGCGACAATCGGCTTTCGATCATGCGCGCAAACGGTGGCGGAAGGCCCGAGGGGAGCGGCCCGTGGCCCGCCGGAAAGTACGGATGAAGTTGGAAAGGTCGCCGAATCCCACCTCGAAAGCCACGTCGGTGACCGGCAGCCGGGTCTCGAGGAGGAGCTTCGCCGCCCGCCGCAGCCGGGCGGCAAGGAGCGACTGGTGCGGCGTGGCGCCCACCGCCGCCCGGAAGGAGCGCAGGAAGTGGAAGCGGGTGAGCCGGGCGCGTTCCGCCAGCGTTGCGAGCGAGAGAGGCTCGCCGGCGTGGGCATCGATGTGCCGCAAGGCCTCGACCGCCCTGCGCTCGTCGGCCGGCCGGGGCCGTTGCAGCCGGGCCGTGCCGGCATCCGCGGCGAGGATGCGGGCGAGCACATCGAGCGCGGCTTCCTCGAGCGCAGGCGGACTCGCCCGGGCGATCGCGGGGATGGCGGCGAAAGCAGGCGTGGGGCCGAGGGAAATCCCGCGGAAGCGGGGGCGGAGACCGAGAGACGATCCGGCGTCTTCGAGAAGCGCCGTGGAGTACCCCAAAGACACGCAGATGTCGCCGCGCCCGGCTTCGTGGGCGCAAGTGTACGGATCGCCTTCGTTGCCGAGGAGGATCGACCCGGGGCCGAGCGCGGCCGAGCCGGCCGGCGTCCGGACCTCGAACGCGCCGCCGACTACGAAGGCGACGTTCGAGGCCCCGTGCCGCTCCTCGAAGGGCTGGTCCCCGGGACCGTAGGCGCAGACGTGCTCGACGACACCGAACCCTTCGCCCCGGAATAGCTCGCGCGTAACCCCCATCGCCCGCGAGCATATCCAAGAGTCACGCGGCGCACCGCAACTTCCGCCAAGTCGCACGGCCGCCTTCGCGGTACCTGGCAACTCCCTTCGCATGGGAGGAGCCTGATGTTCGACCACATCGGAATCGCAGTCTCGCAGTTCGACAAGAGCGTCCGCTTCTACGAGGCGGCCCTCGCCCCGCTCGGCTTCCGCTTGGAGGCCCACGATCCCAAAGGGCAATCGGCGGGATTCGGTCCCAAGGGTGCGCCGGCGTTCTGGTTCGGCCCAGGGAAGGTGCCGAACCCCTTCCACCTCGCCTTCGCGGCCCCCACCCGCAGCGCCGTGCGCGAATTTTACGAGGCGGCCATTGCCGCCGGAGGAAAGGACAACGGCAAACCCGGATTGCGCGAAAACTATTCGCCTACCTACTACGCCGCCTTCGTCTTAGACCCCGACGGCCACAACGTCGAAGCGGTCTGCCAGGCCGCCGAGTAGGTCGCGGCCCTACACCACGGGAGGCCGCTGCGCCGGGGCGGCGCCTTTGCTATCGTGTGAGGCGCGCCAAGCGCAAACGATGGAGAGCGCCGCCCGAGCCCAGATCGCCCGCAGCCGGAGGCCGGTGATCAAGATCGGCTCGGCGGTGCTAGCCGGGGCGGGCGGACGGGCAGGCGCTCCACGGCTCGATCGCGAGCGCTTCAAGGCCCTCTGTTCGGACATCGCAAGCACCTGCGTCGGAGGCAAACGGGCGCCGATCGTGGTCACGAGCGGTGCCGTAGCGCTCGGCGTGGAGCGCCTGGGGCTGCCCGGGCGCCCGCGCGAGATGGCGCTCAAGCAGGCGGCCGCGGCGGCGGGACAGAGCCGCCTGATGCGCCTCTACGACGACGAGTTCGAGTCGCGCGGCCTGACCTGCGCGCAGGTTCTCCTCACCCACGCCGACATCGCCAATCGGGGCCGCTACCTGAATGCCCGGCGCGCTCTCGCCGAGCTGATCTCGCGCAGCGTGGTTCCGGTCATCAACGAGAACGACACCGTCTCCGTCGAGGAGATCAAGTTCGGCGACAACGACGCCCTCGCCGCGATGGTGGTGGACCTGGTCGAAGCGGACCTCCTCGTCATCCTCACGGACGCGGGCGGGGTGTACTCGGCCGATCCGCGGGTCGATCCGAAGGCTACGCGCATTCCGCTCATCGAGCGGGTGACAGCGTCGGTAGAGGCGATCGCCGGAGGTTCCTCGAGCGAGACCGGCACCGGCGGCATGATCACCAAGCTGCGCGCCGCGCGGCGGGCGAGCGAGGCCGGCGTCCTGAGCGCCATCGTGCCCGGTGAACCCGGCGTCCTCCCGCGGCTCTTCGAGGGTGCGGACGTCGGCACCGTGGTCCTGGCGCAGGGCGAGAGGCGGCGCCTGCGGCAGCGGTGGATGCTCGACCTCAAGGCGCGCGGCGAGTTGCGCGTGGACGACGGCGCCCGGGAAGCCCTCCTCGCGCGCAAGAAGAGCCTCTTGCCTTCCGGCGTCCGCGAGGTCCGCGGCAGCTTCCTCTCCGGCGACCCGATCGAGATCACCTCGCTCGACGGAAAGCCGTTCGCCCGCGGCCTCGCCGTCTACGGCGCAGACGAGGTGCGTCGCATCCAGGGGCTCCGCAGCGCCGAGATCGAATCGAAGCTCGGGTACCGCCTCCTCGACTGCGTCGTGCATCGCGACGACCTGGTGGTCACCCAGTGAGCGCAGAGCGGAAGCTCGCCGCCATGGAGCTGGCAGAGCGCGCCCGGACCGCGTCCCGCGCTCTTCTCGCCTCGTCGAGCGAGCAGCGGGCGCGGGCGCTGCGCCTCTACGCGGACGAGCTCGAATCGCGGCACGTCGCGGAAGCCGTCGCCATCGCCAACGAGGCCGACCTGCGCTCGGCGACAGGGAAGAACGCGGCCTTCGTGGATCGGCTGCGGATCGACGAGAAGCGCCTTGCCGGCCTCGCGCGCGCGGTGCGCGAGGTGGCGGCCCTGCCCGATCCGGTCGGCGAGGTCGTGGAGCGCTCCACGCGGCCGAATGGTCTCCAAATCCAGCGCGTCCGGGCTCCGCTGGGCGTGATCCTCATGATCTACGAGTCGCGCCCCGGGGTGACGGCCGACGCCGCCGCCCTCTGCCTGCGGAGCGGCAATGCAGTCCTCTTGCGGGGCGGCTCGGAGGCCCTGCAAACCAGCTCCGTCCTCCTCGAGGCCTGCCAGCGCGCACTCGAGAAAGCCGGCCTCCCCGAGGACGCGGCCCAGATCGTCCCGCCCGACCGCCAGCTCCTCGACGAGATGCTGCAGCTCGAGGAGTCGATCGACCTCTGCATTCCGCGAGGAGGGCCGTCGCTCATCCGCTTCATCGCGGAGCGATCCCGCATCCCGGTGATCAAGCACTACCAGGGCGTCTGCCACCTCTACGTCGCGGCCGACGCCGACCTCGATCTCGCCACCCGCCTTGCCGTCGACGGAAAGGCGGAGCGCCCCGGGGTCTGCAACGCCCTCGAATGCCTCCTGGTGGATTCGCGGATCGCGAGCGAGGCCTTGCCCCGCATCGGCGAGGCGCTACGCAAGCGGGACGTCGAGCTTCGAGCCGACGAGCGGGCGCTGAAAGTGCTCGGCAATGCCGCGATCCCGGCCGCCCCGGACGACTTCGGGAAGGAGTTCCTCGACCTGAAGCTCGCCGTCGCGGTGGTGGACGGGATCGACTCGGCAATAGGCCATATCGCCCGTTATGGATCCCGGCACACCGAGGCGATCTGCACGCGGGACGGAAAGCTGGCGGACCGGTTCCTCCGCGAGGTGGACGCGAGCTGCGTGTTGTGGAACGCCTCGACGCGCTTCAACGACGGCGGGGAGCTGGGCCTCGGCGCCGAGATCGGTATTTCCACCAGCAAGCTCCACGCGTACGGCCCGATGGGCTTGCGCGAATTGACCTGCACCCGATTCGTCGTACGCGGCGACGGGCAGGTCCGGAAATGACGAAGTCAAACGGAGAAAGGACGCGGATGGCAAAAGCGGAAGCGCATCTAGCCCTGTCCAGGTTGGACGATCCCAGGCGGCAAGCGGCGCGCGCGAGGACGCGCACGGGCGATCCGGAGGCGACGGCTCGCCGCGCGGCGGCAGCGGCGCTCGAGAAGAAGGCCGGAGACGTCGTGCTCATCGACCTGCGCAAGCATTCGAGCTACGCCGACTTCCTCGTGGTCTGCTCGGGCACCAACGACCGCCAGCTCGAGGCGATCGCGGAGGGGGTGGAAAAGACCCTGCGCGAATCCGGCGAGAGGCCGATCGGCAGCGAGGGGGCCCGTGGCGGGCGCTGGGTGCTGCTCGATTTCGGGGACGTGGTGGTCCACGTCTTCGCCGAGGACGAGCGGGCCTATTACGACCTGGAAGGCCTCTGGAGCGATGCGCCCGTCGAGCATGTAGGGGGCTCCGTCTAGAGTCGTTGGTTGGAGGGCGGGGCATTTCGCCGCGCTTGTTCCGTCTCGGATTGTGTGGGCTATGCTAGCCGCGCCCGGTGGGGGGCCACGGCGATGCAAATGCATATCCGCGTGATCTCGGTTGGCCGAGAGCGCGCCAACGAGTTCACTTCTCTCGCAGTCCAGGACTACGCGACCCGGATCCGCCGGTCCGCCGAGCTCGATCTCGTCGAGCTGCCGGCCGGCGCCGGCGTCAGCTCGCGCGACCGCGAGGCGGAGGGCATCCTCGCGACGCACGGCAAGACCCTGGCGCGAGGCCCCGGCGAATTGTGGGCCATCGACGAGCGCGGCGAGCAGATGACGAGTGCCGCGCTCGCCGACCGCATCGGCCGCCTGCGCGATACTTCGATGAACCTGAACCTCGCCATCGGTGGAGACGAAGGGCTCTCCACCCGTGTCATCGCCGCGGCGCAGTTCCGCTGGAGCCTCTCCCTCTTGACCCTGCCCCATCGGCTCGCGCGGGTGGTGGTGCTGGAGCAGGTCTACCGGGCCTTCGAGATCCTGCGCCGAAGCCCGTACCACAAGTAGCTTGCCGGGCTTTGCCCGCGACGGGCGGAGGAAGGCCTAGTATAGGAGGCCCATGCGACCGGTCCTCCTCGTCATCCTCGACGGTTGGGGAATTTCGCCACGGCGGGACGGGAACGCGATCCTCCTGCAAGGCACGCCGCACATCGACGAGCTGACCGGCAAATTTCCCCACGGCCAGCTGCACACGAGCGGCCTCGCCGTCGGCCTGCCCGAGGGGCAGATGGGCAACAGCGAGGTCGGCCACACGAACCTCGGCGCGGGACGCATCGTCTACCAGGACCTGGTCCGCATCAACCGTGCGGTCGAGTCCGGCGAATTCTTTCACGACGCGGCGCTCAAGCAGGCCATGCACGCCTCGAAGGGCGCGACCCTGCACCTCATGGGTCTCGTCTCCGATGGTGGCGTGCACAGCCAGGACCAGCACGTCTTCGCCCTCATCGAGATGGCCCGCCGCGAAGGAGTGCGGCACCTCTGCATGCATGCCTTCACCGACGGGCGCGACACGAGCCCCACGGCCGGGGCGGGATACGTCGAAAAGCTCGAAGCGGTGCTCGCGGAGAAGTCGTCGGCCGACGGGATGCGCGGCGAGGTGGCGACCGTCTCTGGGCGCTACTACGCGATGGACCGCGACAAGCGCTGGGACCGCGTAGCGCGCGCGTACGCCGCGATGGTTCGAGGCGAGGGATTGCGGGCCCGCTCAGGTGTCGAGGGGGTCCGGACGTCGTACGAGAAGAAGATCACCGACGAGTTCATCGAACCGACGGTGATCGTGAAACCGGACGGTACGCCCCGCGGGCTCATCCGCGACGGAGACGCGGTCATCTTCTTCAACTTCCGCGCCGATCGCGCGCGCGAGCTGACCATGCTCCTCGCCTTCGACGACCCGCCGGGATGGGACCCGAAGAAGTTCCCGCCGCTCACCGAAGTCCGCGCCGCGCGCCCGCGCCTGTCGGCCTACGTGACGATGACGGAGTACGACAAGGCCTTCAGCGATCGCGGGATTCCGGTCGCCTTCCCGCCCGATCAGCCGAAGGAGATCCTCCCCGAGATCGTCGCGCAGAAGGGCCTCAAGCAACTGCGCTGCGCGGAGACGGAGAAGTACGCGCACGTGACGTTCTTCTTCAACGGCGGTCGCGAGACGGTCTTCCCGGGCGAGGAGCGGATCCTCGTCCCCAGCCCTCGCGACGTGAAGACGTACGACGAGAAGCCGGAGATGAGCGCTGCGGAAGTGACGGCGAACCTGGAAAAGCGCATGCCCGAGTTCCAGTTCACTCTCGTGAACTACGCCAATCCGGACATGGTCGGGCACACCGGAATCCTGCCCGCGGCGCTGAAGGCGGTCGCCACGGTGGACGAGTGCGTCGGCAGGCTGTGGAAGGTGGCGAGCGCCAACGGCATCGCCATGGTGCTCACGGCCGATCACGGGAACATCGAAACGATGATCGATCCACAGACAGGCGAGCCTTTCACCGCGCACACCTTGAACCCGGTGCCGATCCACCTCTGCCATCCGGATTTGACGGGCGCGAAGGTGCGGCAGGACGGGATCCTCGCCGACGTGGCGCCGACGCTCCTCTCCATCATGGGCCTCGAGCAGCCCCGGGCGATGACCGGAAAAAGCCTGCTCTCGGTCTGATGCTTCCGGAGACGCCGGCGCGGCTCGCGCGAGGACGGGCGCTCTTCAACGCGCGGCTCTTCTGGGAAGCCCACGAAGCCTGGGAAGAGGCCTGGATGGAGGAGGAGGGCGATGCGCGCCTCTTCCTGCAGGGACTCATCCAGGTGGCGGCGGGCTACTACAAGGCTTTCGTGCAGGCGCAGCCGGTCGGGTGCGTGAAGCTGCTAGGAACCGGCCTCGACAAGCTCCGTCCGCTCGACGCCCGATTCGGCGGGCTCGCGCTGTCCGCCTTCGTGGCCCAGGTCGAGCGGACGCTGGTCTCCGCTCGCGAGTGGCAGGCGGGCGGATCTCCCATCGACGCGCAGGAAGTGCCAAAGCTCGACTTCTCGAACTAGCCCTCGCGGAGCGCGAGCATCGGATCTCCTCCCGCAGCCCGCCTCGCCGGCAGGAAGCTCGCGAGCAGGGAGACGAGGACCAGGATCAGCGCCACCGCGAGCAGCACTCCCGGATCTAGCGGCGGGACCCCGTACAGCAAGGCGCGCAGCGCCGGCGCCGCAGCGCCCGCGAGGAGGAGACCGCACCCTACCCCGGTGAGCGCGAGCCAGGCGCCGCGGCCGACGATGAGCGAGAAGATGTCTCCCCGCTGGGCGCCGAGCGCCAGGCGGATCCCGATCTCGCGCGCCCTCTGGTTCACCATGTAGGAGAGCAATCCGTAGATGCCGATCGAGGAGAGAAGCAGCGCGAGCAGTCCGAAGCCGCCGACCAGCCGCGCCGAGAAGCGCCGCGACTCGAGCGAGACGCCGAGGATGTCGGCCATGCTGCGCACCGCGAAGACGGGCAAGGCCGAATCCACCGCGCGGATCTCGCGTTCGATGGGACCCTGCAGCCGCGCCGCATTCTGTCCCGTCTTGAGGAGCACGCTGAGCGTCCGGCTCCCCTGCTGATCGAGCGGACGATACAGGTGCGGTACGCCCGAGGCGTCGAGTCCGTCCTGTTTCACGTCGTCGATGATCCCGACGATCTCGATCCACGCCGCGTTGGGGGCGGGATTGAGCTTCACGCGATGGCCGATGGGATCCTCGCCGGGCCAGAACCGGCCCGCAGCGGTGCGATCGATGACCGCCACTTCCTGCTTTCCCGTCTCGTCGCCCTCTGCGAACGCGCGCCCGCTCGCGACCTTTACTTGAAGCACCCGGAAGTAATCGGGGCTGACGAAGACGAGCTCGGTCCGCACGTCGGCGACCGAGTCGGCCGGACGGCCTTCGATGACGAGCGGCAAGCTCGGGATGGGACCCGAGGCGGGCAGCACCGAGGCGAGCGCCGCTGCCTCCACGCCGGGCAGCGCGGAGAGCCGGCGCAGCGTCTCGCGGTGGAAGGCGCGGCGATGCCCGCCGTCGGCGTAGTAGTCGGCCTTGGGATCATTCGGCACCGGCAGCCAGACGCTGGCGGTGACGACGTTGTCTGGGTTGAAGCCCGGGTTCTCGCGCAAGAGGTTCCAGAAGGTGCGCAAGAGCAGGCCGGCCGAGGTCATGAGCACGACCGCCAGCGAGATCTCCGCGACGATGAGCACGTTGCGCAGCCGCGAGGTCCGGGTGCCATGTCCCGATCCCTGCGACCCCTCGCGGATGGCCATCGCCACTTCGGGATTGGCCGAGTGCATCGCCAGCACCACCCCCACCGCGGCGCCGATGGCGAGGGAAAGCAGCAGCGCGAAACCGAGCACGGCCGGGACGACAGAGACCTCGGCGAGCCGGGGAATCCCGGCCGGCACGAATTTCAGGACCACGCCCTGCGTGGCCGCGGCCGCGATGACGCCGACGAGCCCGCCGGCAAGGGCGAGGAGCATCGCCTCGACCACCAGTTGGCGGACGATGCGGGCGCGGCTCGCTCCAAGCGCGATGCGCACGGCGATCTCGCGCTGCCGGGTCGAGGCGCGCGCCACGAGGAGGTTGGCGATGTTGACCGCGGCGATGAGGGCGATGAGCGAGACCGCCCCGAGCAGGACGAGCAGCATCGAGCGGACATTGCCGACCAGCGATTCCTGCAAGGGCTGCAACGTGACCGTCCAGCGCAGCGCGGGCGGGTAGTCGTTCGGGTGATCGCGGCGCAGGTTCGCCACCAGCGAGTCGATGCGGGCTTGCGCCTCGGCGACCGTCAGGCCCTTGTCGAGCCGTCCGATGAGGCCGGGCAAGAAACGAATGTTGCGGGCGGGCTTCGGGAAGGGATCGGCGCGATAGCCTGCCGAGGCAAAGCCTTCTACGTCGCGCGCGACCGTACGGCCTGGATGGCGGAACCCGGGCGGGAGCACGCCGACGATCTCGTAGGGATCGTTGTCGAGGCGGAGGATCTTCCCGAGCACTTTCGGGTCGGCGCCGAAGGAGCTCCGCCAGAGCGCGTCGCTGATGACGACCGTCTGCGCGAACCCGGGCGCCTCGTCCTGAGCGCCGATTACCCGGCCCAGTTGCGGCTTCACGCCGAGCATCCGGAAGTAGTCGGGGCTGATGCCGAGGAATTCGATGCGGGCGGGAGCCTGGGCGCCGGTCAGATTCGCGCTGATGGGCCACGCGACGCTGAGTTCGGTGAAGACGCCGCTCTGCCGCAAGTCGTCCATCTCCGGGACCGAGGAGGAGACGTCGCGCAATCCGAGCCCGGGGTTGTCGAAGACGATCTTCACCAGCCGCTGGGGTTCGGGAAACGGCAGCGGCCGCAAAAGTACGCCGTCCACGATGCTGAACATCGCGGTGTTGACGCCGATCCCGAGCGCCAGCGTGAGGACCGTGACGAGGGTGAATCCGGCGTTCCGCCGCATGAGCCGGGCGGCATAGCCTACGTCCTGCAGGAAGCTTTCCATGCTGCCCCCTGGCGAAATGGAACTGTACGTCCGAGGGGGGCGTGCATTTCGGGCCGCGGATGGATCATTCTCCGCGCCATGCTTGTCCTGCTCCTGCTCGCGGCGGCCGACCCCTGCGCGCTCCTGACCGCGGACGAAATCAACGCCGTCCAGCGCGAAAGACCCCAGATCTCCAAACCCTCGGCGCAACCAGGGGGAGAGCTGATGGTGCGTCAATGCTTCTACCAGCTACCCTCTTTCGAGAAGTCCATCTCGCTCGAGGTCACCAGCGGGCGGGCGGCGAAGGCCTACTGGCAGAAGGCATTCCACGAGCCCCGCGCGAGGGAAAAGGACGAAGAGGGCGAGGCGAAGGAGCAACCCGAGCGGGTGCGCGGAGTCGGCGAGGAGGCGTTCTGGACTGGAAGCGTGCGCCTCGGCGGACTCTACGTGCTCCAGAAGGGCACCATCCTGCGCCTCTCCATCGGCGGCACGGACGCGAAGGGCGCGAAGCTGAAGAAGCTCCGCGCCCTCGCGCGCTCGGCGCTGAAAAGGCTCTAGCTACTTGTTCGGCAGCGTGCCGTCGAACCGCGAAAAGAGCGTCTTGCCCGTGGTCTGACGGGCGATGGTGGCCCAGGCGTCGAAGGTGTTTTGCGTCGGATCGGAGACGCAGGCGCCGGTGCAGCCGTCGGCGTACCCGACCAGCACGCGGCCGATGGCGTCGGTGGTGATGTCGTTGAAGTCGAGCAGGTTCCGGCACTGGTTGCTGCCGCCGCCGTTCCAGATACAGCCGCGCTGGACCGGATCGGTCGGGGTGATGTCGGTCGTCACCCAGGTCTTGCCGCGGTTGAAGGTGGTCGCGACGTACATGTGCCAGACGCCCTTGAAGTCGGAGGACTGGTTGTCGCCCGGCGTGGCGGAGCCGAGGAAGGCGAAGGCAGCGCGGTCGTCGTCGCCCGCGATCACCTCGCTGAACTCGCCGTTCTGGAGCCCGTAGCTCTGCCCGGCATCGAACTCCTTGGCCCAGGTCACTCCGCGATCGCTCGAGAGCGCGATCTTCGGATGACCGTCGGCGTCGACGTATCCGAAGTAGAGCGTCCCGTTGGCTCCTGCGGAGACGGAGGGATCGCCGCCATTGCGGTAGGAGCGCGCCCGCGGCACCGTGCGGACGGCCCAGGAAAGGCCGTTATCGGAGGAGACGGCGACGCCCTGGCTCCCGCCACAGGACGAGTTCGGCACGTAGGCGGTCCCGTCGGGAGCGACGCGGATGTGCCCGTGGAGGCCGCCGCACTGGGTGAGGTTGTAGATGGGGACGCCGGGACCGAAGGTAGTGCCGCCGTCGTCGCTGCGGGCGCAGATCGCCGCCGCGATGCCCTGCGAGCAGTAGTAGATGGCGTGCGGCCAGCTGGTGACTGCCGGCTTCGGGGTCGCATAAGCGCCGCCGCCCAGGGTCTGGTGATCGGGACCGGCGGGCGTGCCGCACCCTTCGGTCGGGATCCAGGTGTTGCCGTCGTCCTCGGTATAGGAGGTCGTGCTGCACGCGCCGTCGAGCTGCGATTCGAAGATCCTCCCGAACTGGCTGTCCGCCCAGAGGATGGGATCGAGCGAAACGCGCGCGAAGGGCGAGCGCACGTCGGTCCAGGTCGCCTTGCCAGCGGCGTCGAAGATCGCGCGCAGCGTGTGGTTCCCGGACTCGATGAAGACGGTGCCGCTCTTCCAGTTCACGCCGATCGACGGCTCGCCGGCGCCGTGCGCGCCGTTCGCGGTCGAGCCGAGGGGCGCGGCCATGTTCTCGTCGGCCGGGTAGTTCGCGTACTTCGGCGCGCTCGGGGGAATCTTCGGCGTCGGTGGGCTCGTCCGGGTCGCCACGGTGAGGTTCGCCGTTGCGTGCGACGCGGTCGGAATCGGGACCAGCGCCGCCGTCTCCCGCACGTGCCAGACGCCGTCGATCGGGTCGGTAATCACGATGTCCGAAAATCCCGGGCCGGTCACCGTTCCGTCGGGATTGCCAGGCCCGTATTCGGCTCCGCTCGGGCTGATGGCGAACTCGTCCATGTCGGTCGGCGCGCTCGAATTCCACTCGTAGTGGAGCGTCAGCGTCGCGGTCATCGTCTGGTAGAACGTGTCTGCGGGCTGCGGCAGCGAGATGGTGAGATCGTAGTTGTCGCAAACGCCGGGCGGGCAGACGTCCTGGATGCCGGCATTGGTGAACTGGCCGGCGACCACCGGTGCGAAGTCCCACGCCAGGTTTGGGGCCGCCGTGCTGATGTTTCCCGACGCCGGGGTGGCGGCCGAGGCGCCGCCGCCGCCGAGGAGGAGGGCAGCCAGGCACAGCGCCGTCCGCGAGAAAAGAGACCTCGAGGCACCCGCGAGCGAATTGTTCATAGTGGATTGCTCCAAGGGGATGGGGCGAGCGGAAGCTAGCCACGGCAGCGGCGCCCTGCAGCGAGAAGGGCCGCTCAGTCGAGGAGCGACCTTGCGGGGCGCGCCGCGCGGCGGCAGTACGGGCAAGCGCGGCACCTTCGGGCTATCGTTACCGCTCGATGCCGAACGCCTCGCCGCCCATCTCCCGCTTTCCCGTGCCTCGCCTCGAAGACCTGCCCGAAGACGTCCGGGCGCGGATCCTCGCGGTGCAGGAGAAGGCCGGATTCATCCCCAACGTCTTCCTCGCTCTCGCCCATCGGCCGGACGAGTTCCGCGCTTTCTTCGACTACCACGACGCGCTGATGGCCAAGGAAGGCGGGCTCAGCAAGGGCGAGCGCGAGATGATCGTCGTGGCGACGAGCGCCGCGAACGACTGCCACTATTGCGTGGTGGCGCACGGCGCCCTGGTCCGCGTCTACGAGAAGAAACCGCTCCTCGCCGACCAGGTCGCGGTCAATTACCGGAAGGCGGACATCACGGCGCGGCAGCGGGCGATGCTCGATTTCGCCATGAAGGTCGCGCTCCGATCGGCGGAAGTGGAAGAAGCCGACTATGCCCGCCTGCGCGAGCACGGGTTCACCGACGAGGACGCCTGGGACATCGCCGGCATCGCGGCGTTCTTCGGGATGAGCAATCGCCTCGCCAACTCGATCGGCATGCGCCCCAACGACGAGTTCTACCTGATGGGGCGCGTTCCCCGGCCTGCGAAGAAGTGACCTAGCGCCCGCACCACTTCGGTGGACGTTTCTCCAGGAACGCCTTCATCCCTTCTTGCGCGTCGGCCGCCGCGGCGTTCGCCGCCATGACGTCCTGCGCGTAGTCGTAGGCGAGGGGCTGCGGCATCTGCAGCTGCCGGTAGAAAGCAGCCTTCCCGATCGCCACCACGTACGGACTCGACGCCGCGATTTTCGCGGCCAGCGCGCGGGTCGCCGCAGCCAACTCGCCCGCGGGAACCACCCGGTTGACGAGTCCTGCGGACAGCGCCTCCCGCGCCGGGATCGCTTCGCCGGTGAGCAGCATCTCCATCGCCCGGCGCGCTCCCACCGCGCGGCTCAGCGCCACCATCGGAGTCGAGCAGAAGAGCCCGATCTTCACCCCGGGCGTCGCGAACCGTGCCTCCTCGGCCGCCACCACCAGATCGCAGGAGGCGACCAGCTGGCATCCGGCCGCGGTGGCGATGCCGTGCACCTCGGCAATGACCGGCTGCGGAATGTTCTGGATGGTCTCCATGAGGGCCGTGCAAGCCTCGAACAGCTCGCGATAGAAGCCGCCGTCGCGACCGGTCATCTCGGCGATGTCGTGACCCGCGGAGAAGGCTGGGCCGTTCGCGCGCAGGATGGCGACGCGCACCGCGGCGTCCGACCCGATCGAGCGGAAGCACGCCGTCAACTGGCCGAGCATGGAGAGCGAAAGCGCGTTGCGCCGCTCCGGGCGGTTGAGGGTGACGACGGCCGTCGAGCCTTCCCGTTCGAGCACGATGTCTTCGAAAGTCATGGTCCTGACCTCGTCAGTGGATGCGCTTGGCATGCCCTTTCCACTCCTTCTCGCGCAAGACGAACTTCTGGATCTTTCCGGTGGAGGTCTTTGGCAAGGGCCCGAACTCGACCTGCCGGGGTGCCTTGAAATGGGCGAGACGGGTCTTGCAATGCTGGATGATCTCCTCGGCCGTCGCCTCTTTCCCGGCCGCGAGGGTCACGAAGGCCTTCGGCACCTCGCCCCACTTCTCGTCGGGAACCGCGATCACCGCCGCCTCGAGGACCGCGGGATGGCTGACCACCGCCTGCTCCACCTCGATGGTGCTGATGTTCTCCCCGCCGGAGATGATGATGTCCTTCTTCCGGTCGCGCAGCTCGATTGCCCCGTCCGGATGGCGCACGCCGAGATCGCCGCTGTGGAACCAGCCGCCCTCGAACGCCTTCGCGGTCGCCTCGGGATCGCGGAAGTAGCCCAGCATGACGACGTTGCCGCGCATGACCACTTCGCCCATCGTCTGTCCGTCGGAAGGGACGTCGTTCATCTTGTCGTCGACGACGCGGACTTCTCCGGCGGTGACGTTGGCGAATCCCTGCCGTGCCCTGCGCGCGGCGCGCTGCGCCGGATCGAGGGACTCCTCGCCAGGCCCCCCAATGGCGATGGTGAAGGGCCCGTAGACCTCGGTGAGCCCGTACACGTGATCGAGATCGAAGTTCAGCTCCGCCATCCGCGCGATGAGCGTGGGCGACGGCGGCGCGCCCGCGGTGAAGAGCCGGACCGGCCGCTCGATCCGCCGCGCCGAAGGATGCGCGAGAAGCGAGGTGCAGACGGTTGGAGCGGCGCAGAAGTGGGTCGCTCCTTCCGATAGCTCCTTCCACACCAGCGCTGGATCGGGCCGCGGGATGCAGACGCTGCACGCTCCCGCCGCCGCCGTGGCCCAGGGAAAGCACCAGCCATTGCAATGGAACATGGGCAGCGTCCAGAGATACCGGCTCTGCGCGGTCAGGCGGTGATCGAGCGCCATGGCGAGGGCGTTCAAGTAGGCGCCGCGGTGGTGGTAGACGACGCCTTTCGGGCGACCG